>Ga0326511_10005110_pt1 | contig 10386 bp, 14 predicted proteins | sample 0_2496_0518_D_FD_203701 | JGI IMG/M metagenome (GOLD analysis project Ga0326511, IMG submission 203701) | Bovine rumen microbial communities from UC Davis, California, United States - 0_2496_0518 | ecosystem: Host-associated > Mammals > Digestive system > Stomach > Rumen | place: USA... | reverse complement strand
CCAGATTCGTCTTTGGCAACTTGATTTATAGCATTTTTAACAACGCCAGAGACACTTTTCCCTATATTTTGAAATGCTTCTTGATCTACTAATGCACGTTCTTTAATTTGATTAAATAATGCTTCTGCAGAACTATATCCTAATTTACTAGCTAATTCTTCAGTAATACCAAAAATTTCTCCAGAAGATGCATTTAATACTTCTTCAAGGCCTTGCTAAGTAAAATTACCTAAATTAATTTTACCATTGGCTATTGAAGATAAAAATCCTATTGCATTATTTCTATCCAGTCCAAAATTATTTAAAATTTGAACTGATTCTTCTAATAGATTGGAAGTTTTTTCTATAGAATTTTTAATATCATTTAAAGCTTTTTCTTGTGCTAAGGCTGCTTTAGCTTGCTCATAAGTAATAGAAACTTCTTTCCCATTTTCGTCATAAAGTTTTGGTTTACCAGTAAGACTCCAAAAATCAGTTTTCACAGAATATCCCATATAATCAGCATATTCTGCTAATATAGTATTTTTATTATTTCCTGTATAATCTTTATAAGAATTACCGTATCTACCTAATAATTCTTTATCACTATATTTATTACGAGCATTTTTGCTTTGAGTGACAAGAGATGTGCTTAATAAATCTTTAATATCATCATTAGCATTTTTATATGCTTCTTCTTCTGAATATCTGGAATCAATTATTTGCTTCTAAAGCTATAAAGCAGTAGTCTAATTTTTAATAACTTCATCAAAATATTTCTTTATAGCGTCTTTTCCGCCAAGAGCTTCAACATATTCAGTCCCATTTCGTTTAATAGCTTCTTCAATACTATTAGTAGTTTCATATACTTTTTGTAAATTATTTAACCAAGTAGACTATTTTGAATTTTGACTGTCATTTAAAGCATTCGCTCCAAAAAATCCAGCACCACTACCGGCAATAGCTCCTAATACACCTAAAGGTATTGCCGCAATACCAGTTACACTACCCGCAGCGGCTCCACCGATAGCACCAATTCCACCTGCCGCCAAAGCCCATTCTAATCTACTTTTATCGTCTGACCTTAACAAATTAGTACGATTAGATTTAGCTTGTAATTCATTAGCAACCATTTGAGCTATTTTAGAAGCAGTTTCTTTTTGAGATAAATTATTTTTTGAATCTCTTTCAGCTTTTTCTAAAGCCTCTTTGGAAATATCTATTGCTCCAGTTAAACTATTATAGCTCCATTCAATTTCTGGATATTTTTCAATTAATTCTTCTGCGGCTTTATTCGCTTTATTAAGTGCCTCTTCGTATTCTTCTGTTCCAGCACTTAATTTTTTCATAGCGTCTATACCGTCATTATAATCAGTAATAGTAGTTTTTAGTGATTCAGCAGCTTCTTTTACTTTATTATAACTATCAGCTAATTCCCTAGCGGCTTTTGCCGCCTTTTTAGAAGCAATAGCATCGGCATTATAAGCATCTGAAGCTTGTTTTATAGCAAAAGCTATTGCACCAATTATGGCAACTATTATTGCCAATTCTGGTATAGATAATGTTAAATATTTTGCGGCATCAGCAAATCCTCTAAGAGCACTAGTAATACCAAAAATTAAACTAGGTAAAATTGTTAATATAGAAGTTAAATTTAACGTTCCATCTTTCATTTGGGTAATAAAGCCATTAACTGTATTAATTGTTTGCCCAACCCCAGATAAAGATCTGCTAAGGCTAGACATTCCTTTACCCCAATCCATTTTAGCCTTAGTCTATTCAGCTTTTTTACCAAGGTCATCAAGACTAAGTCCATACTGGGTATTTGTTCTAGTTGCGTCAGCACTTGCTTTTGCTTGTCTATAAATTCGTTCAGCTAATTCATTTAATTCTTTTGTTAATTCTGCGGCCTTCTCTTCTGTTAAACCATATTTGGTAGTTAAATCAGCGGTTGCGTTATTAACTTCTCCAAGAATTTCTTTATGCGTTTCAGCAGTAAAATCTAAGTCCTAAAAAGCCTCTCGTATCTTATCAATATTTTGCGAGCCACCTTCTAGAGCCTTACTTAAATTGTCTATCTGCTCTTGGAGGCCACTTTTTTTAGCCTCTTCAGGATCCATTGAATTAACAATATCTTGAAGTTCTTTGGCATAAGCTCTAACTGCAGGTAAACTATTTTCATCAACTATTTTAAATGTATTTTTAAAATCTTCAGCAGACTATAATCTACCAATTGCTTCAGAAGTTTTTGTTATTTGTTCTCTAAGTTCTTCATAATGTTTTTGAGCTTCAGTACTATCATATAGCTTAGTATTTTTTATCACTCCCTATAATTCAATAAAAGCCTTTTTGATACCTTCTGTATTACCAGCCGCTTCTTTTATATTATTTTTAAAAACTTCAAAGCCTTTTACTAAATCGGTTGGGGCAGCACCATTAAAGTTATTTAAATATTTATCAAATTCTGCCTCAAAATCAGCAATAGTTTTTTCACTTGTTGTTCTTCCGCTTGCTCCAACATCAACTCTTCTTTGAAGTTTACTTAAACCAAAAAGCTAATTATTTACTTTATTATATTCACCAACTAATTGACCGGCAATATCTTTAGCTTTTGCTCGATCTAATTCTTCATTAGCTTTTTCTAACTCTGCCAGCAATTCCAGTTCTTTTTTAGTCAAAGTTCCTGCTAAATTGTTAAATGCTTTAATTAATTTTCCAGCATTTCCTTTTTCACCTAAATTAAAATTCTAACCTTTTTCTAAACTAAATTGTACAGCCCCAATATCACCAGAAGCTTTTGGGTCCTTACGGGCACTATAAGAAACATTATAAGATGATTTTGTCTAAGAAGAATTGAAAATTGTGTCAGTTTTATATTTACTTCTTTTTTCTTCTTCTTTATTGATCTATTCTATTGCTTTTAATTCTTCTTCTTTTTTAACAACTTCTTCACTCTAGGCGGACAATACTTTTAATAATAAGTCATAATAATCTCGCTACTCCTAAGTCATTTCAGGATATTTAGCGAGCAAATTAGATTGAAGTGTTGTAAATTGCCCTATTAAACCGCCAATACGTTCTCCATAGACGGCGGTAGACAATTCTCCAACCATACTAGTAAATTTATCTTTTTGAGCCTAAACTTCTTTTCCTACTAAACCAAGAGCATCACGAACATTATAAATGCTATTATTAATACTTTTTGCTACACTATCTCCGGCAAAAGACATTACCATATTACCAATAGTAAATAAAACACCCTTTAATCCACCAAGAGCATCAATAGCAACTTTAATCTCTCTTAAAAACTTTTCAAAGAAATTAAGTAAATCAATAAAGAATTCATCATTAATTAAAGCTTTATATATACTTTCAGCGGCTGCGGTTACACGATCGCGGGCAGCCTCCCAACTTTCAGCATAAATTTCTTGTTGCTTTTGGACTGTACCAGTAGAATTATACGAAGTTTGTAGGTTCTACTGCATAAAACTCCAGTTTTCCATTAAAGCAACTAATTGAGTATATTGACGAGTACCGGCAACGGTTTGTGCTAAAGCGACTTGCTGGTCTTTTGAAATGGTTGACCACGCTCCCGCCATTTCATTTAAGATCTGGTCCATGGCTTTTAATTCGCCATTAGACTCTTTAATATTAACACCAACAGCGGCAAGTGCTTGAGAGTATTTACCAAGCGTTGTTCCATCTTCAAGGGTATCGCCAAGTTCCAAATCTTGAATACGCGCAAATAATGTCTTAAATGCAGTACCAACAACATCTGCGCTTTGACGTGTTGTTGCTGTTACGGTAGCAAGTGCGGATGCGGCGTACTCGTAAGAAAGACCTACGGTATTACCAATGGCCGCAAACTTCTCTAAGCCTTCTGCAATTTCTGATGTACTTGATGCGGTACTGGCACCTAATGCAGTCATAACATCAGCGAAATATTCAAGATTTTCAGCCCCTTTGGCAAAGTTATTCCAAATTGCTGTTAATTGTTGAGAAGCGGTTTCTGCACTAACACCAGACGCATTAGCTAATTTCATAGTAACGTCAGTACGTGCTTTAACCTCTTCATCATTTAAGCCCTGTTGATAGTAAATCAACGCGGCATTAGTATAATCTGTTGTTGTGGTAGATAATGCTTGGGCCGCCTTATTTGCCTGCTCAGCAAATCTAGCCATCTATTCAGTGCTTTGCCCTGTAACAATACGAATATTGTTTAATGACTCATTTAAATCTTGAGCATAATGATAAGCACTTTGAATACCGCCAATTAAACCACGATAAATAGAGGCGGTAAACTGATATTTAGCAGTTTGACCAAATGAACGTAATAGGTTGGTCATTAACCCGGAAAGACGCTTTGTGGGTGCTTCTGCTGTAGATACAGCAACAGCAACTTTTTGGAACGCCTTTATGCCTTCGGGTCCAAGACTCTGTAAATGTGTCTTTAGTTGCTCAACACTATATCCGCCTTGTTTTAAACTTTCAGAAAATTTAGAAATATCTAATTTTCCTGTGCTAGCATTAGTAGCACCGTCTAGGCTTGCCTTTAAATAAGCGGCCGCATTGGTTGCTTCTTTAATCTGATCGGTAAGAGGCAAATTAGTCATATTAGTTTTGACTAAATTCTCTAGCGATCTAGATAAATCAGCCAATTGAGCTTTCGCCTATTTAGTATCAGCACTAAACTGTAAACCAACCTAAAGATTAGTTCTATTTCCAGCCATTAATAACTCCTTTCTCTCTTTATATCAAGCATATTACTTTCTGCATTTAGGGCAGCCATGAGATAACATAAGAGCGGGATGGCTTACGCTGAATTCAGCCCCGCACTTATTACATTTATATTTACTTTTGCCCTCTTTGTTAAATTCCAAAAGAGAAATAAAATCGTGAAATTTCTCTTTAAGTTGCGCGGCCGCCTCCTCTTGTGTCTATGGACTATACAATTCAGCCATTTCACAGTATTTACATGAATAAGGTTTTGCTAAGCAAGTCTGAATTGACTTATTAATCTAATGGCCGCACTTTTTATGTTGTATGATAACGTGGGTCTGGTCTGCCCAACGTATTAATTCAAAATCTTCTTTGTTTTTATATATTTCATTTACTTGCTCTTGGAGTTTGTGGCGTTCTGCTTGGCAGCATTTAAAACTTGCCAATAACTAATCTCCCGTCCCATAGTAATGAACTTTGCCGCACCAGCGGCATTTTATTTTTATAGGGCGCGAAACCGCACTGTATTCCAAGATTTCAATATCTTCTTCCGGAAATTTCTTTTTAAATCTTTCCAAGAACTCTTCTTTTGAAATAGATTTCACTCCTTTTTCTCCTTTATACAGAAAAAACGGGTTAGGAAAGAATTTCCCAACCCGTTTTAAAATTTATTCTTTCAATAAACTTGAAAAAATAAGCAAAAAGTTTATATAAATTAGCCCATCTTAGTTAATACATCACGAACTAAACTTAAGTTTTCTTTATTTTGAAGACTTGCTTCAATCTCTTTTGCATCAGTATTTAATCTATCATAATCTACATTAAGATTTTCAAGAATGCCCATAGCACTATTACGATATTGATAAATATTATCAATAATCTTAGCAAGCTTTCCGTCAATATAAGTACGTTCTATTTCGCCAATGCTTTCCCAAACAACGCCCCAGAAACCGGTACTTACGAGCTGATCGTATAACTTATAAGCATCTTCGCGTTGCTTTTCAGTAAATGAAAGATTGGTATAGGCTGCCGTTACTTCAATTACCTTAAATGCTTCCAGTTGAATAGGATTGTAATAACCTTTATCATCAACAGTTTCATTTATAATTTTTTCGACTAATTCAATTTTATCTTTAAGAGGCAAATAACGCTTTACCTCAATAGTATTTTCACCAAAAACGATATTATCAACTTGGTCATTTACTTTAAGACCAAGTTTAGAGAATGACAGTTTTGCCATCTTTTTTCTCTCCTTTTACTCTTTTTATATAGTATAGCATAAATTTTTTTTAATGTCAAATAAAAAATTATATTTGGCCGAAAGCTATGCTAGGGCCGGGATCTCCAGCTAAGATACTAACTTGACTTGTTGCATGAAAAATTGCTCTATTTTTATTGAGCATATTTTCTAACCATTTATTAACACTTGTAATGCCTTGACTTGTTACCATAAACTAATTTTCTTCTCCTATTATTTTATAAACGAAATGACCCAAATTATAATTATATAAAGCACTATAATATTTTGATTTTTCTACAAAATGAGCCTTATATATATTTTTTAAAATGTATAAATCCCGTAAAGCTTTTAACTATATATTTCCTAAAGAATTTTTTAACATTTCTTCAACTGTTAACTAACGACCACCGCCTTTAGTTTTATTTAAAAAATCAATTTTTTTACCTACACCACTTTTTGCCTAAAAGCCCTATACATTTTTATAAAAAATTTCCATTATATTCATCATACTGTTTGGATCTCCATTGCCATTAAAAACAATAGAATATTCTTTTGTATAACTCTCTTGTATATCATTTAAAAATTCTAAAATGGTTCCTTTTTTATTTTTTTTATTAATAGTCCAAGTAAATTGCATATATCCGGCTGCTTTTAAATCTGATTCTAATTTATTTGTATCTATTAAAGCAGTATCCATTCTTGCTTGAGCTTTACCCAAATATTTATTTTTATCAAATAAATCAAAATAAGGTAAATTAATTTTTCCCATTGCATATGGTGTTAAAGAATTAAATGGAGCAGAAAAATTATTTGTATTGTGCTATAAACAAGTCTCATAAGTTGCATCTTCTAGCCAAACACCCCTTAATTGGAGAGCAACAGCAATCATGTTTGGTATTAAATTTTTATCAGAATCTGTTAATACATGACCTACCGAGTTTCCGCTATAGCTATTTTCTATAATTAAAGAATGACCTTGCTAATAAATTTGTATCATATGATTATAAATTTCTTCCATTTTTTTAACCAACTATTTTGTTTTATTTGAACCAAAACCATTTTCTATAGAAGCCATTAATTCTTCTAAGGCTAATTTATATCTTAGCAATAAAGAATGAGAATTTTCCAAATAATAAGCTATGTTTTCATAAGTTATTCCTCCAGCTTTAATATCTTTACCCACTCCCAATAAGCCAACTGTTCCATTTTGTATTCTTTCTTTTAGATTACCACCGTATAAAAACAATTCACTTAAATGCTAAATTGGGCTTAAATATCCTTTATCCATCATTATAGAATTTAACTATTCTATTACAGGGGAATTAATTGATGGATTATTTTTAATTTGTAATAAAATAATTTCTCTTTGATATTGTAATATATCATACGGAGAAGGAATTAACTTTGAATATTTATTCATCCAAGAAAATTTATCGTATGGAGAATCATAAAAAGCTCGTGGACCTTTACCTTTATTAAATCTTGTAAAACCAAAATATAACATTCTGGGATTAATTCCCTAAGAGGTCATTACTGTTTGTATTGAGGCCATTCACTTTATCCTCCTTTCCTCTAAAATAAAAAAATGGGGAAAGAACGTAACGTCCTTTCCCCTTAAAATTATTCTTCCTCCAAGAGGAAGGCAATATCATCTGCCGGCACCTCATAAAGATCTGGCGTGGGCTCGTCCTCATCGATCGGCTCTACCTGCTCCTCGGCGGGCACCTCGTCAGCCATTTCATCTTTTGGGCATTCCTCACAAGAGTTATTGCTTTCATCCAGGAAAGCCTTAGCATCCTCTTCCGGAACACTTTCTGGCACCATACGCATTACTTCTTCTACCTTTTGTAGTGCTACTTCAGCAATTGAAGGCTGTTCAAGAGGTTGCTCTTGTGGAGCAACCTCTTTTACAACCGGTTTAGAAATAAAAGGTCTATGAGACCTATTTCTAATAAACATTAATTATTTCTTGCCTCTGTAAGTGATATTAGCAGCATCATAAGATACGCCATCATAAGCCTGGTCATCTTCGTGAATCATGCTATCAGCCTTGGAATCAAAGTTTCCATTCTGAGCATTAGTGCTACCACGATGATAATCAGAACCACCAACACCAGCGCCAGCATCTTCAATTACCTGAATTGCAGCGAGAACCTTCTTGGTCTTATCCCAACGAGTATAATCGGGGAAAGCATCAAGGGTGAAGGTGAAGGTAGAAGGATCACCAGTGGAAGCCATATTGAAGGTGAAGTTAGACTGAATACGGCAGTTAGGAATAATGAATTCAGCAGGATAATCAACACCATTGGTGCCACGGAACAGAGTAGATGCTTCAAGATAGAAGTTTCCACCAAAGCTATCGGCAGAAATTTCAATCTGTTTAATACGTTCGCGGCAGGTATAGTAATCAACCATAATAGCATCAAAATCATTTGATACCTTTGGAAGAACTGCTTCGTAGACGTAAGGATTTACTCCATCCTCTTCGGTATCTGCAAAGTTGCATTCATGTTCATCAAGAACAACATGGACATTACCACTACCAGCATAATGTTCTCTATTTACGACTTGGCCGTCTTTCTTTACGCCATCATTAGCAGGAATGAAAGGTTCAGAAATGATTTCGCCATCACGCATAAACATAACATAGATGTTATTTTCGCCATTGTTAGGCATATAAGGAACATTACTTAAATCAAATTCAATACCCTTAGAAGCAGCATAAGCACCACCACCAGTAAAGGTTAAATCATCTTTAGAAATAGTTTCAACAACGTGCTGTTTCAGCAATCTCTTATCTCTGTCTTCGCCAGGAGCAGCACTTAAAACATCAAGATCATTTTCAATCAGGCCAGCGCCAGAAAGGATCATTAAGCCTTCAGGAGAGATAAGGGCATCTTCCATTGTGAAGGTAAGAGTACGCTCACCATCCCAGCTCATCAGACGGGCATTGCCGCGACCACCTTGGGCATAAACTGTGGTGGAGGCACCTTCAAGGCTGGAAGTGGTCAGAGTATCAAAATAAATAACAGGTTCGTCCTTATAGAAGACTTTATTACCAACCTGCATACGGGCTTTAGCACGCATAACGACTTCGCATATTTCGCGTACACCGTATTTCATATATGTTTGTCCTCCTAAATTATAATTTAGTGAATATTTTTCATCCAATTATCGGGCTGTTTAGATGAAGAACTACCAAATCCAGAAGTGCGAATACGAATATCAATATCCCACGCTGCCTTTAATTGATAACGCTCCATCAAATCATACAGCTAAAACATAGTCAGATTTGTTAAGTCTTCTAAAGGTATATGTAACCCAACAGTAAGAACAGACAAATACTAACTAAAAACGCTAATGTTACTAGCCCCTTTCAATTCCGCGACCCTTTGCCGACCTTTCATCAACTTTTCAGCAATTTCTTTTGCTCTTGCTGAACCCGGATTATAAGTTTGGGCCGCTTCGGGACTTTCTTTACTACAAAAGATTAAACGTAAAATCTCCTACAAATCCTCAAAGTTACTTTCATCTATATATTTTGGGTCGGTGTCTTTACTAGTAAGTAATAGGGACCGCGGTGTCATCATTACTTGACTTTGAGGAAATAATAGAGATAACAATTGAAGTGTCGCGTTTTTCTTATCTTTTGCAGTTTTATCTGACATTATTGTCATAAATATTTGAAAATTACTTGTGTCTAATTTCACACTTTTGTCCTGAGCAAACATATTTTTGTAAAAGCACAAGCATTGTACTCCTGAAAAGAAATCTTGTTCTCCGATTAAGGCAATTTCATTAAGACGAGGTTGATGTATAGTAGTTTCCAGAAATGGGACAGGCAAATCAATGCCACACATCAAACCAAGCCGATAATCCATTAGATTTTACCTTTGCCCTCGGCTTTTGTATATTCTTTAAAATCTTCTAAGAACCGAGGCTCATCGGCAGGATTTGGCATTTTCTTCTGATCATCATCACGATGCCAAGATTGATACATTAAGCAAAGTCCAGCAAATTCATCAGTTAAAACAATTTGTGAAGCGCCTAAAAACTCAATATCGCCAATGCCAACTAAATATTTATTATTAATCATTGAGTCAATTTCTGCGGCAATCTTATAAGGCCGTAGTGCCAAATCTTGAAGTTGCCATTGATCAAAATGACAAATAATATCAAATTCTATAATATTATCTCTAAACTCAGGGTTGTCTCCGCTCGTAACAAAATTATCAAAATTAATAATAACGTAATTTAATACAGATTTATCAACATAAAGTTTAGGGACAATTTTAATATTTTTGCCAAATAATTCCATCGCTTGTTCTTCTGTTAAAGAAGGCTTGTTTAGCGCATCCGGCGTAGTATAATATAACAATCTTTGAATACGCTTATTTTTGGAAATTTTATCTATAATAATCTCCAAATCCTTCTCGACAGATAAAAAA
>Ga0326511_10005108_pt1 | contig 10388 bp, 12 predicted proteins | sample 0_2496_0518_D_FD_203701 | JGI IMG/M metagenome (GOLD analysis project Ga0326511, IMG submission 203701) | Bovine rumen microbial communities from UC Davis, California, United States - 0_2496_0518 | ecosystem: Host-associated > Mammals > Digestive system > Stomach > Rumen | place: USA... | reverse complement strand
CTCTAGCCCTTTATTTATGCGGGTTCGGGCGTTTTTTACTTTGTTCTAATTTTGGGGGTTTTACCCCCCCCTTTTCGGGGTTTTACCCCCCCCTTTTCGGGGAAATACCCCCCCCCTTTCGGGGAAATACCCCCCCCCTAGAGGGGTGTAGAAACATTATATCGGGCTCCAGAAATACCCCTCGAAATATTGTAGAAATTCCCCGATAAGAGGGACAGGATTTCCGCTCCGTCCGTTCCTTTTTGTTCTTACTTTTTCCTATTTGTTCCTAGTCTTTCCGAATAGAGAGAGGATTTTTAAGGTAATTACCCCCCCCTTTTGGCGGGTCTTGGTCTATCCGATTTCGGGGAAATACCCCCCCCCTTTTTATGGATTCCGGGTCCGGGAGCCCCGTCCCGGTCGGAGGGTCATCTTTGAGAGGCCCGACGCTTTGAGGCTCTGGGCCTCCTGTAATCGAGTTTTTTCTGGAGTTCCTGTCTTGATTCTAGGAGAGCGTCTGTCTCGGAGGGGGTCGCTTGCTCCCATAACAGGAACGACTCTATAAATTCCTTGTTTGTGCAATTTACCGGGTCGAGCACCCTCCCCGTCAGGTCCGTAAATTTGTAAGACGTGAGGACTTTCCCGTCGATAGCGTCAGCGAGGATATTTAGAAATTGGGATTTAATCTCTCGGGAGTAGTTAATCTTTTGCTTTTCTTTTCCCAAAAATCCGAGATTATCGAGGAGGGTCCGGGTCGAGATTTTGCTCTCCCCCTTTATCCTCGAATATTTGTAGAGGTCGAATATCAGGGAAAACGCATTTTTGCCCCGGACCGCAAAAGCGGTAAACGGGATTTGCATTATATGATAGCACCGGGCGAGGGAATAGTAAAAGTCGGGATTTATCCTCCGTCCCTCTTGGATAATATTCCCCTTGTCGTCTCGTCGCTCGACTTTGGTATTATTTATAAAGATTCCCCCGTCGAAACGGTCGGTAATTTTCTTTCCGTCTTGATAATAGGAGTAGTCCGCTATAATACGGATTTGGTCTATCTCCTCGAAAAATGTCTTTATATTCCGTCGGAGCTCTTTCTTCTGGTTCTTTGCTTTCTTAGCGTCGTCGTCGAAAGTTATTTGTAGATACGGGGCGACGGTCTCGGGGGTAATCTTGAGGACTAGGTTCTCTATATCTTTCCCGAATAATTTATAGTAGTTGTAAGTTTGCATTAAGACAGGGATAAAAATCCTCTTGCTACTATCGGAGAGCTTTATCTCGTCGAGCTCCGGGAATAGGGAGACCTGAGCCTTTCCCCGTCGTATGCACTTGACGGAAATCTCCGAAATTTCTCCCGAGTATTTGTCTTTATTTTGGTAAGAGTCGGGATTTAATTTGGTCGAAATTGTCGGGATTCCCATTACTGCATTAGAGACGTTGTTCTCCCATATGAGAGCGATTTTCCCGCTCGAAAGGTCGAGACTGTTGTCGGAGCTCTGGAGGTCCTCTCCCGTCAGCTTTATTTCTAGTTTGTTCGTCTTTGTCGCCATTGTCAGGGCCTCCTAATAAAAGAAATCCTCGAGGGTCGGATTATCGAGAGCATAGGTCCCGTTTTTCCCGGAGTATTCGTCGAGGTATTTAAAGAAATCGAGCTCTTTGTTTGCTTTGAGCCTCTGGAGTTTCTCGTAAATTTCTTTTGGGTCTATTATTGCCTCGGAGGATAGTTTAGTTATGATATATAAATCCGTCGATTGATAGAATCCTCCGCAAGACATAATAGAACGGAATTTCTTAACCGTCTTTCTATCGAAACGACAGAAAAAACAAGCGTCTATTTCCGGGGTCGATTGTAGTCCCCGGAGGCGTTTCGCATTTTTGGGGGTCAATGTTCTAAAGGCGTCGTCTGGGGCCCCGTAGAAATCGCAAATAACTTTAGCTATCAGGTCGGAGGCCCGAATATCGACGACAGACGTCCCCTTTAGTTGGTTCCACCGACTGAGGAGGGGCTTTAGTTGCTCTATCTTGTCAGCGTCGATATAGACTATCGTCTCGGGCTCGTTCCCGTTCTTTACTTTGGTGTCAGCTATGCACCGAAAGAGGAGCTCCCGGTCGTAATCTTTGGAGAGGATTTCCGAGGATTTTATAGTCGTGTGTTGCTCTAGGTTTATGAGCCAATTTTCGACCCGTTCCTCGAGTAAAAACTTTGTTCGTTGAGGAAAGAGGGAGACGTCCCGAGCGAGCTCCTCCTCTGTAATCGGGCCCCCGAGGGGAGCGTAATTCTCGTATTTACTAAAGTCGTTTTTCTCGGTCTCTATCCCGAAACGGACCGGGAGTCTTTTCTCCCAGAGCTTAGCACTAAAGAGGGCGAAAGCGTAACGGACCATATTATCGGGGTCCCGCTTTCCCCGTCGTTTCTTTCGTCTTTCCTCGAGAATCGCTATATAGGGATTCTTTAGGGGCTCCGTCGTCTTGGGCGTCTGTTCGGTCATTGTTGAGCCCCTCCTCTCGGGAGCGTAACTGTTATAATGTCTTTTTCTGGATTGTGGTCGTCTAAAAATTCTTTCATTGCTGTTAGTTCCTGAATCATCGAGAGGACGGAATCTTTCTCCGGGGTCGTCATTAGTTGGGCCTGAGCCTTGATTTCGTCGAGACGCTTGTCCACCTCGTCGTAACAGTGAAAGCGGATTCTAAGGTCGTCGAGCTCCCTCTCTTTCGGGAGGTTCTCTTTTGCCTTAATGAGAGTCAGGAGGGAGGCGGTCTCGGTCTTGAGGGCGGTCGTCTCGAGCTCCCCGGAATTGACCCGGCTCGTCAGGATTTCGACGGTCTCCTTTATGGATTCCGAGAGGCTCCCCTGTCCCCCGATATTGAGCGGGGAATATTCCTCCCTCAGGGTCGCCCGGTATTTGAGAGCTAGGTCGAGGAGCTTGTCGGAGGAGACGTCCGAGAGGTCCCTCTTGTCGAGTTCGCTCTCTATGCGTTTCAGGCGTTCCCCGAGGCTCCTAATCCTCGACTCCTTAAACATACCGTATTCTTTATAGACTGTCTCCAGACGGTCCCGCTTTGCCTCGGAGATACGCTCGGAGAGCTCCCCCTCCCATTTCGTGAGGGTCTGTCTCGAAATCCTGAGCTTTTTCGCTATGGTCCGATAGGAGTCCCCCTCGGCCCGGAGCGTGATAAATCGCTCTTGCTTTCTTACGGTCTGGTCTTGGGTCGTGTTCATAGGTCTAAAGCTCCTCGGAGTCCATATCGAGTCTATTAAGGTGTTCCCTCAGGGCCCCCTCGACTTTCTGGAGCGTGTTCCGGGCGAGGGCCTGTCTCCCCTCGGGGACGGTCGGAATCCACGCCTCGAGGGAATATTTCAGGTCGTAGAGGTTCCCGAGTGTCAGGTTTCGGAGGTCTGTCGTCTCTTTGCGTTCCATAGGTAAATTTATACTGTTCAAATGTTTAGGGGTTTTAATGTCCGCTAATCCCGATTAACGGACTTTGAGAGGCTCCTATCTGGTCGGGAGAAAGATTCCTAATTTCTGGAGGACGTCCCGGGCAAATACCGAATAATCGGGCTCGAATCCCTCGGGCGTTCCGCTAGGGGTCAAAAGAGGATTAAAGACCTCGGGCCTCAAGTAAATTTGAGTGAGGACGTGAATAAGTGTGTTTTGTTCTCTTTCTGTCAGTTGTTCCATAATAGGTAAATCCTAAGCTCCGGGAGTGAACGTCGAGCGGGTCGGAGCGTTCCCCGTTCACTATCAGTTTATAACATTCCTCTAGGAATTTTCCTCGATAGCGTCCCGGATAGAGGCGAAAGCCTCGATAGTCTCGTAAGCTCTGTTTTTCGTCTGGTCGTCGGTGTCCCCGGCCTCGTTCATATTCCGTTCGTATTGCTCAAAGATAGAGCGTCTAATAAAGGTATGAATCAGGGAGGCCTCCCGCTTTGTCAGCTCGACGGAGAGGAGACGCTTGTCGCCCGGTGTCTTTAGTTTCGTCTGGTCGAGCCTGAGGAGGATTTCCTCTCCCGTCCCCCTTATGTTCTCGAGGATATAGTTCGAGTAAAGCGTCGGGGCCTTGACGGGTTCGCTCCGTCGGTAATCAGGCGAGAGGGCCTCCTGTCTTTCGAGGAGTGCTTTCTTTGCGTCCTCGAGGTCGAGGAAAGCCTCCACCGTCGGGAGGCTCCCTTTCTTCTGTTCTATGAGGGTGTAGAGCGTCGTCATAACTAGAAAGCCTCCTCTATCGTCTCTCCCGGGAATTTACAGGGCGTCGCCCATACGGACCCGACCTCCGTCTCTGTTCCCGATACTTTGTCCGCTCTCTTGACGGTGTAGAGCTTGACGAAATTCTCCCCGGTCTGTTCCAGACGTCGCCCGAGGTCATAGGACCCGAGGCTCTGGAAATTGTCGATATCGAAAGCTCCGAAAAATTCCGAGGGAGCCTTTCCCGTCGGGTTCAGGGCTTGGGCTTTCTTGTTCCCGTCGTCGATATATGCCCGGGCTCTGTCGTAGGCTTTGGCGTGGTCGGTGTAAACTTTGGGAGGATTCCCGCTCGATTGAAAGACAAATAAAATCATACCTTGACCGTCCTCTTTTTCGTGGTTCCTTTCTTGACGGGTTTCGCTCCCGGTATGGAATCAATAGAGAAAAATTTTCTATCGAGAATCCCCATTACTAGACCTTTCTCCGAGATAATCAGGAGCTCGGAGTCCGTCAGCTTGAGCCCGACCTTAAATCCTTTCGGATTGTTTATCGAGATTCCCGTCTCGATAGGGAAATCCGCTTTATAGGTTTCCTCTCTCAATGCCATTATTTAGCCCTCCCTTTAGTCGGTTTCTTTGTGGTGGATTTCTTTGTCGTCTTTGAGGTCGTCGCCCTTGACGCTTTGGAGCTCGGGCTCCTCCCCGTCTGTTCTTTGGAGGCGTCCTCGATTACGCTCCCGCAACATTTGACAAATGCCTTTTGGAAAGCGATAAGACAGGGGAGAGCCTCACTCACTTTCAGGGCCTGAGTCTTGACCTCTTTAAACGTCTTTAGAGCTCCTTTCGGGAATTGACTCTCGATATAGTCGATAGAGGCGAGAACGTCCTCTATATAGTCTTTCATTTGTTCCAAATTCGAGAGCTCTATCTTTGTTCCCGAGTGGAATCCCCTCAGGGCGTCGAGATTAGACTTCCGGGAGGTTGTCTGTTTCTTTGCCATTGTCTAGCCCTCCCCGTTCATAAAGGCGTCGATAGCCTCGGGACGGATTCTCCATTTACCCCCGAATTTCTGGGCCTTGATTTTTCCCTCTCGGAGATAGTCCGCTAGGGTTCGGTCGGAGACTCCTAATTTCAGCTTTGCCTCCTGAATATCTATAAAGCCCTCGACGGGTCCCCGGCCCCGGTTCTTGTTCGGAATCTGGTCGGAGGTCTGTTCCGTCGGGAGTTCGTTCTCGATTGTCTGTTCCTGTTCCCTCTCGTTCATAGCGTCGAGGAGTGAGCGTTTCTTAGCCATTGTTTAGCACCTCTTTTATAAAATTAGTGTAGTCGAGATTAGTCGTCGATTTGGGGGCGAAATCGGAGAGGAGCTCTCCGAACGTCTGGGCCTCCCCTACCTTGACCGAGTTCCTAATTCTCGTCTTAAATATTTTGGAGTCGAATTTCTGGGCCATTTCCTCGAGCTTGAGGGCGAGTTCCCGGGAGAGGTTCGTCTTGGGAGCGTAGAGAGTAATCAGGAATCCACCGAGGGAAAGGGAGGGATTTAGCGGTCCCTGTTTCTTGCTCGGGGCTCCGAATTTTACGGCCTTGAAATTCTCGATAGTCTGTTTAATCCCGTCGAAAGCGAAAGGGGAGAGCGTCGTCGGAATAATCAAGCTATCGGAGGCGACTAGGGCGTTAATAGTCAGGATTCCGAGGGTCGGGGGCGTGTCGATTACGACGTCCTCAAATTCCCCCTTTACTTTGGAGAGGGCCCCTCTCAGCTTTGACTCTCTCCCGGCTCCCTTTATGTCAATGTCAGCCGTTGCGAGACGACCCGAGGCGGGAGCTATCGAGAGCCCCGGCTCTTTCGTGTTCTGGATAATCTGGTCGAGCGTGGAGAGTCCCGTCAAGAGCTCATAGGTCGAGCCCTGTCTCTGTTTCGCCCTGAGCGTGGTCGTCGTGTTCGCTTGAGCGTCGAGGTCGATAATCAGGACCCGACGTCCCTCCCGGGCGAGACCCGAGGCGAGGGATAGGGCGGTCGTCGTTTTTCCGACTCCTCCCTTTTGGTTCGCTATGGTGTAAATCATTCTTGGGGACTCCTTTCGTCTGTCTGTTCTAAATATAACTTATTCTTTCCTAGTTTTTCCTAATTCTTACAAAATTTTTCCTACTCTTTCCTAATTTCGCATACTTTCAAGCGACCCGGAGGACCTTTCTCTCCTCGTTTATCCGACCCATAAGACGGGAGGACAGACGCTCCTCCGACTTGTTCCTCATTCGCTCTATATCGTGGGAATAGATTTCCGTCGTCCGGGCGTCCCTGTGCCTCAGGAGTTCCCGGGTCTCCTCGAGCGTTCCACCGCTTAGGAGGTTCTGGACCGCTACCGTATGCCTCAGGGAGTGGGCGGTAATCGACGGGGAGTCTATCCCGGATTCCTTGAGGGCGTCCTTTATGATTCGGGAGACGCTCCGGGTCGTGAGGCGTCCCGGCTCGTTCCTGTTGGATTCCGAGAGGAATATCGGACCCGAGGTCCTGTCCCCGACGTATTCCTCCAGAAAGCGGGAGGCGTCCCTCGAAATCTTGACGAAATCCTTTTTAGTCTTTCGGCCCTTTCCCAGAACATAGAGACGGAGCTCTCCCCCGACCTCTTTCAGGTCCTCGAGGTCAGCGTTTACTATTTCCGTCGTTCGGAGTCCCGTCGTCAGCATAAGAAAGACTAGGGCGTAATCCCTCGGGGAGTCCTCGACGACGGACAGGAGACGGACCTCCTCCTCCTCGGAGAGAAAGCCTTTAGAGTGGCTCTGTCTGTCGGTCTCGGGGGCGTCGATATATTCCGCTATATTGTCGTAGAGCTTACGCTTAGCGAGGAATCGGAAAAAGGTTTTAATCGAGGTCAGGTAGAGGGCGAGGGTCGAGGCGGATTTCCCCTCCCCGTCGAGTTGGTTCAGGTAGTCGAGGACGGTCCCCTCGGTCGGTCTGGTCTCTCCCCGGTCGGAGCAAAAGAGAAAGAATTTCCTCATAGCTTTTTGATAGGAGTCGATAGTCCGCTTAGATTTCTTTTGAGCCCCGAGAGCCCGGAGATAGTCGGAATAGAGTTCCCCGAGGTTCCGGGTCGTGGGGGAGAGCGTGGTCGAGGTAGGGATTAAAGCGTCCATTTTATACCGTCCTGTTTGGGTCCTCTCCAAATATAACTTATTTTTTCCTAAATGTTCCTACTCTTTCTAATTTTTTCTTACTTTTTCCTAGTTTTTGGTTTTAAATAACCGGGAGCGGGGTCCCCCTCGGGTTTTTATCGTAGGAAAAACTAGGGCCCTTTCCGGGCGTTCTGGGGGCGTTTCCCGGGTCGGGTCTCCATTGACCGGGCCCCGACGCTCTCGGGCTCTGGGGCCCCTCCAGAGCGAAAGGAAAGCCTCTCCCGGGAGGGTGTAGTAAAATGCGGGGATAGTTCGTCGTAAATCATCGTAAGACAGACCCCGGGAAAGGTGTAGAAATTAGCAAACGAAAAAACGGGGGAGGGCCTTTCCGGGCTCCCCCTGTAAAAACCTACCTACCGAAATAAACGGGCCCGGAGCCTCGTTCCTGTGTCATAAAACGGACTATCTAAAGGGCCTCGAGAACGTCGTCGGGCGAGAAATCGGGTCTCTCCTGTCGTGGGATTTCCCGGGCGAGGTCCCCCGAGGGGGAGCTAAAGGGTTCGCCCCGTTCGTTCTTTGTATGTCGTCGAGAATATAGAAAAAAGCCCTCGGGCGGGGCTTTCTTTTTTTCCTCGTTAATCCTAGTTAATAGCGTGGATTAGATTCCTCCCTTTTTCTTGCGAAATCAAGCGAAACGCTAGAAAGAATTTCCTCAGGTTCCCGAGGATTCCTCGGAGGCTCGTTCCGTAAATAGGGAGAACTTAGCATAGGACCAAACAGGGACTACTCCCGTCGGGTTCCCGTTCCTGTTTTTCAGGAGGGACAGGAGCATAGAGCGGGGGGTCTCCCTCTTTGCCCGGTCGTAATCATAGACTTTCTTTTTCTTTCCCGTCTCCTCGTCTGTCGTCTCGATATAGTAGTCGTCTTTCATTTCAAAAGAGAGCATAAGGACTATATCGGAGCCATATTCCACCCCGCCCGATTCCTTGAAAGATTCGAGCGTCGGGCGTTTCTTATACCCCGCCCTGTTCAGGGAGGAGAGAACGACGACGGGCGTCTCAAATTCCCGGGCGAGACGTCTCAGCTCGAGGATATTCTTGTCGGTCTGTTGTTTCTCGGATTCCCTCGGGTTCAGGGGGTGGAGGACCTGTAAATAGTCGATAAAGACGACGGGAGTCCGGCCTGTTAGCCTCTTGTGCCTCGAGACTGAGCGACGGACGTCCTCGACGGAGAAATCCCCTTGACTTTCGATTATTCGGAGGCGGGGACAGTATGAGCGATAGAGCTCCCGGGCCTCCCGGATTGTGCTCCTCTGGCTCTCGTTCTGGAGGTTCCGATAGTTCAGGATATCGGAGAAAGTCGAGGCGGGGGCTCCCGAGTAGTGGGGGGCGTCGAGGATTTCAGCGGTCAGGCGGGAGAGGGAACGGGCTCGGAGTTCGTTCGCTCCCATTTCGAGGGAGAAAAAGAGGACGTCCTGTCCGCTCCTGTTCATATTCTCCGCAATTTGCATTGTGAGGGCGGTCTTTCCGAAAGAGGTCCCCGCCCCGAGAGTAGTAAGACCGACCCGGAGTCCTCCTCCGAGGAGGCGGTCGAGCCTCGGGAATCCTGTCGGGAACGGGCGGGAGATTTTCTCGGTCTCCCTGTCGAAAAAGTCGAGGACGTCGGAGCTCTCCGATAGATAGGACTCCCGCTCCTCCTGAAATTTCGAGCGGGTCCTTTCCACCTGTTCGGAGGCCCATTCCTCGAAAGCGTCCCGGCTCTCGATTAGAAAGTCGTTCACGTCCTTTAGGGGTTTCGGGATTCCCCTCTCTTTGTCCTCTTTCCGGGTCCACCGTTCCCCCGAATAGTCAGCCTCGAAAACGGAGAGCCCCCGGGAGAGTAGTTCCATATAGAGCCCCTTGTCGTTCGGGTCTAAATATCCCGTCTGGGGGTCCCGCTTTCCGTCTTGGGCGTCCCTACCGGGTCCGTCATTGTCGAGGGCGAGAATCAGGACGGGGGGAGTCGTGGCTCCCCTCAGGAGCTCGAGGAGTCGGTCCTTTCCAGACGTTCCACCGAGGGCGACCACTCTCTCCCCGATTGTCTCGAGGGACAGGGCGTCGATTTCCCCCTCGACGACGAAACAGGGGCGGGGGTCCGCTCCGTCGTTCAGGGTCTCCTCGTTCAATAGGTGGAGGCTCCCGGCCTTTCGGATTCTGTCGTCGAAATTGGGTGAGGCGGGTCCCGCTTTCCGGGCGACGTATGACGTCGGGGAGGTCGGGATAATGAGCCGGGGGATTCTCGGGTCTTTCGGGCTCGTCGGGTTCTCCCATTTCGGGTCATACCCGATTCTATGCTTTATCTGGACCTCCTCGGAGATTTTCCTCGAGAGGAGATAGCTCCCGTCGTTCCGGGCGAAACATTCCTCGAAATATTCCGAATAGTCCACCTCCGGGGCCCTCTGGGTCGTTTTTGGCTCTATTGTGGTCCCTTTATGGCTCCCGACGCTTTCGGAGCTCTGGGAGCCCTTTCCGCTCGATTGTGGGACGGAGGGAGCTCCCGAGGGCCTAAATCCCGTAATTTGACAGGCTCTCTCCAGAGTCGAGGCGAAATCCGGGAGACCCTCCGAGGCTTGGAGAGCTCCGAGGGGGTCGAAAGCCTCCCCGCAAGAGAAACACTTTAGGAGATTCTCCCCGGGTTTAAACTTGAGCCCTTTCCCGCTCCGTCCTGTTCCGTTCCCGCATTTGGGGCAAACATAGCCCCGGCCCTGTCGGTCGTGCCCGAGTATTTCCCCGGCCTCTATCCGTTCTTTGAGGAGGTTGTTTAGTTCCTGTTTTTCGCTCTCGGTCATTTGGTCCGCTCCGTTCTGTTCTGGAATCCTCTCCCGCCCTCGAGAGTAAATCCTCGAGGACTAGCTCCACAAAAAAGCTAATATGTCTCATTCCTCGAGGTAGGATTCTTTCTTTCATAATCGAAATATAAAACAGGGCTCCGGGCTTTCCAAATGAGCCCGGGGCCTGAGTTGAACTGTTAGACAGTTATTCTTTCGGAGGTTTTTTCCACCTCGGAGAAATCGTCTCTAGCCCTTTATTTATGCGGGTTCGGGCGTTTTTTACTTTGTTCTAATTTTCGGGGTTTTACA
>Ga0326511_10005107_pt1 | contig 10389 bp, 11 predicted proteins | sample 0_2496_0518_D_FD_203701 | JGI IMG/M metagenome (GOLD analysis project Ga0326511, IMG submission 203701) | Bovine rumen microbial communities from UC Davis, California, United States - 0_2496_0518 | ecosystem: Host-associated > Mammals > Digestive system > Stomach > Rumen | place: USA... | reverse complement strand
TTTTTCTTAACTATATATGTTTCTGCACTATCTCTAGGAGCATATTGATTTCCCCATCCTTTTTGCCATTTACCAGATCTAAAATAATTTAACGCTGTATTTTTACCAGTCATTACCCAGTCATCATTTTTTAAACCTGGTCTACCATATCTAGTTACATAAGTTTCATCTTCTTTAGGTTTTCTATGAAATTTTTCTTTAAAATCTTTGATTTTTTTATCTGTAGATTTATATGCTCTTTTATATATTCTATCATAGCTAGATTCTTGTAATAATTCTTCACAATATGCATATAAATTTTCTAAATTATCATAATCAGAATATTCATAATCTTCTTCTAATATATCATCAAAATAATTTTCATATTCATCATACATAATATATACCTTCCTTTCTTAAAAATAAATATATATTTTTATAATGTAAAATTCTAATATAAAGTAAAGTTCCATAAAATTTTATTAAGGAGAATAATAAATGAATAAAAATATGCTTAATACTGCTTTAAGAATATATAAAAAAAGCGGTGATTCGACTTATAAAGTAAAAATGATGAGTTTTTTATTTAAAAAAGGAAAATTAATCACATATTCTATGAATGGAAATAAAACTGATCCCATACAGAATAAATTTGGTAGAATAAGTAGAATAAAAACTAAATTTAATTGTAGTGAACCATTTATAGATAAATTACATGCTGAAATAAGCTTATTAAAAAATTTTATGAATGAAGATTGTAGTTCATTAACAATTTTTGTATTAAGCTTAAAAGCAGATGGTACATACAGGGATAGTAAACCCTGTAATGTATGTATGGAATTTCTAAATAATATAAATATAGGAGAAATTGCATATATACAAAATAATAGATTAATATCTGAAAAGATATTATAAACTTAAAAATAAGTAATAATAAAAACTAAATAATATCTTAATGAAGGAGTAATTGTGTATGTTTAAATTTATTGATGAAATTAAAAGTGAAGAAAAGGTTATCATTGAAGTGTCCAAGTCCAATAAATATTTTGCTATTAATAATAATATTTATAATATTATTAAAGGACATGAAGATGATGATACAGTTACTATTTCAGTAGATAAACTTGGAAGAGTTAAATTAAAAATTTCTAATCTAAATTATCAAGAAGTTGAAAATATGCAAACTGGAATGATATTTAAAGAAGAAAAGAATTTAACTTTGAAAAAAGAAAAACCTATTTATATTAACAAAGGAGATTGTAAAGTTATGAGTACTAATGTAATTGGATTTGTAAAACTTCCCAGAGTAAAGGAAGGAAAGAAGCCTAATGTAGTTTTTGAAAACTATGTAAAGAAGAATATTATTCCAAAGTTTGTTGGTAAAGATTTCTCAAATAGAGAAGAAATTAAGACATATTGGGAAAAAGAAGTAATGCCTACACTTCCAGTAGAACATGAAGGTGATAAGGCTACATGGAGAATTGAAGATACTAATACTGATGATAATAATTATGTAGTATTTTATAGTCTTAAACCTGCTGGTAAAGATTTCGAGCATAAAGCTTGTTTCTTTATCAACGTGTATAATAAAAGAGAAGAAACTAAGTAATTAAATAGATTTTATACGATCCCTAAGAGCATAAGCTCTTAGGGATATTTTTTTAATTAAAAATTATAATTATTATTTAAATAATTAATTACATAATTTAAATATATAAAAACAGCTAGTTATATCTTTATATAAAGGAAGTGATATAATGGAAAGTAATAATAATTATAATATTAAAAATACTATGAACAGTATAAATTTATATACACAATATAACATATATAAACAAAAAATGATTAAAAAAAATTATAAATACGATAATTATGATGAATGGATGAGAAAAAGAAATACTAAAGTTAATATGGCTACTGCTGGAATTGAAAAATTAAAAGGTAAAAATATTAGCATGAAAAAATTAAATAAGAATTTTGATAAAGATCCTGATGAATTTAAACGTAATGTTTTGAATGAAAGTATGGATCCTAATTCAGTAGATAGAAGTAGATATATTAAATTTACTTTATTCAATTTTTTTATTATATATACAACTAATCCTGATTTAGAAACAGATAATGAATTTATTAAAAATATGCGTTGGGTTAAAGAGAGATTAGAAGAAATTGCTGAAATGACAGATTTTAAATTAGAGCCATATGAATTAACTTTATGTGCTTCATTTGATGATTTAGATGAATTTTATAATTATGAAGCACCGAAATGGGTAACTGGATTTACTTGGGGAAACCAAGTATTTATGAAAGCTCCAAATATTTATAAAGGTGAACTTTATTATAATATAGTACTTCATGAAGCATTACATGTAATGTTTTGGAACAATGTGAAAGTAAAAGGTGGTACAATCTCAAGAAAAGATGAAGAAGGATTTGTAACATATTTCAGTACACCATTAAAAAAATGGTTACATGAGTTGAATAAGTTTAAAAATTTCTATTATTATGAAAGAGCCATTGATATTCAAGAATGGTATCTTACATATGGAATGAAATATGTATTAAAAAAAATTATAAAATGGTAAAAAAATTTTATAAATAAATTATTATGTACTATTTAACATTATCCGAAACTGCATTAAAGCAGCTCCGGATTCATTGCAATGACTTCAAATAATTCATTGTCGTCATTGCATTTTAAAATAGCCATAAGTAAATCACGGCGACCGATTTCTCGTGCCTTGTTTACATACTGCATTTTCTCTTCTCTGAATTTGCTCTGATTGATTAATGGTTCATAATCTGCACGAATCTTTGCTTTAAGAGCATTTTTATGCTCAATCAGATTCGGCATACCATAATCATTAATTGCATCAATACTTTCCAGTGCAGCATTCATAGCGTTCATAATAGCGTTCATAATAATTTCTCCTTTCGCTTTTTAAGCGATATAATTAAAATATTTTTATGAGAAGTTTAACAGTCTTTCTTCTCATAATTATAATATATATTAAAGTAAGTCATTTAATACATTTTAAGAGGTGATATAAATTGTCAACATTTTTTAATGATCTTATATATAAAAAATTAGAATCATTAGGTGTTCCACAAATGAATACTAATACTAGAACATTTGGTATATACATTCAGAAATATATGGATAAAAACTCCGAAATATTAAATCATAATGTACCTAGTAAAAGATTATTTTTTTATCCTAATGATATTAACACTCCATTTGAAATATATCAAATTTCAGTAGGAGATATTGAAGATGTAATAGTTAAAATGAAAAGTCAAAAAGAAGCTTGGGGAATTATTAATAAAATTAATTTTCCATTGAATTTCTTAATGATGAATATTATTAGATATTATGAACTTCATAATGATAAACAAGGTTTACAATTTTCTCTAATGTTTTTAACATTATATCAATATGCTGGATTACAGTATAAATATTATAAATTTTTACCAAATGAAGATTGTATGCAATATACTTATAATAGAATCTCTGATAAATATTATTTTAGAAAATATCAAACAGTATTTAAAGCATTATTTGCTACTGTAGAGGGAAATCATGAAAGTATGAAGAAATGCTTACATACTAATGATGATACAGAATTATTAAAATATCTTTTAAGTTTAAGAAATAGACTTAATAATCAGATTAAAAACTTTACTAATGAATATTATGAAGATTATAATAGTAAACATTATTTAAAATTACAGGCAGATACTAGAGAAGAAGAAAATTATTATGAAACCACTAATATGAGTGGCGATATTTTAAAGATTGTAAATACTGCAACGAATAGATTTACTACTAGTAAAGTAGATACATCATTATTAAGAGCAGCATGTGGTATAGCTAAATGTGAACAAGGTGTAATGAAACAAGCATTAGAAAATATTAGAGATAATGAACTTGAAAGAGTAAGATTATTAATATTATCTTCAATTCAATTATATATTTATGGTAATGCTAATAGTTTAGCTGAAGTAGGATCACAGAAATTTTTTACTTATATGGTAGCTGCATATAGTAAGAGTAATAGTAAAAATGAAATATCATTAAGTATTAAAGAAACATTAGATATGTTTTTAACTCAATATTGTAATAGATATGCTAATACAGAAAGACAAGCAACTAAGGGTAATTATCGTAAAGCATTATTTATATATTTAATATTATTAATTAATAAATCTAAAAACGCAAGTTAAGGAGGTAATGTTATATGCCTAATAATTTATTAGCTTCATGTGATTTTTGTCATAGTATTTTTGATGAAAGTATGATAGATATGAAATGTCCTATATGTAGTAATAATAATCCTTTAAATTATAAACCATATGAAGTAGAATTAAAAGATTTAATATATCCATATCCTAAATTAAATCATCCTAGCGATTTTATATATCCTAGTATATTTCATAAAAAAAGTAATGCTAAAGTTAGTCCTAATAAAAATAGATATAATAAAACTCATTTTTTCCATATTATACCTATATATGAAATATATGAAGGAAAAAGAATTTTAAATCAATTAGCAGTTACATGGGATTGGAACTGGAATGGTGCATATGCTATTATGGAAAATCCAGATAAATTAATGAATTATTATTTAAGTAATTTTAGTTTGGAAAATTATACTATTGCACATGATAATTGTAAAATGTCAGTATATACAATTGTAGTTCCTAAAGAAAAATATAATAAATTTAATGAAAGAATGCAAGATGTTATGCAGACTAATTTAGGAAATTATTATCAGTTATATACTAGTATAAATTGGGATAATTATGAAGATACTGCTTTTAAGAAAACATTTTATGAATATGCCGCAGTAAATTATTTATTACATATGATGGAAATATGTGGTATTGGAAAATATTTTCATGATATTGATGATAAATTAGTAAGTTTTGAATATTTAAATCAACATCCAGATATTCATCTTATAGAAACTGCAAAGGATATTGACATTAAGAAATTTTTAGACGATGAAAAGGAACAAAAATTATTCAGCACAATTAAAGAAGATTATTTAACAGATCTTATTGGTATTTCAGAGAATGATTTATCAGATATAGAAGAAATCTTCGATTATTATAGTAATTTAGCAGAAGGTGCAATAGCTCCTAATAGTGTGCCATTAAGTAGTGCAGCAGTAAGATCTACTAAAGTATATAATAAATTATATGATGTATATGGTAAGAATGCAGATCCTAGTATTCATATATATAATAAAGGAGATAAAACTTGTATTTGTCCTACTGTAACGTTAGGTGAAGAAGTTTATTATATAGAATGTAATGAAAATTTATTAGAAGGTATTAATATATTTAATAATTATGATGAAATGGAAAGTACTTTAGAAGAAGTATATAATGAAGCTATGGAAAAAAGTATCTTTATTAGTATCCATAAAGTGCCTATTGAAGTTATGAATTTTATTATTAATAATGTAACTAGTAATAAAGAATTTTTATCAAGATTGGTTGAATTAAAAAATAAATATGATGGAAGTACTGATACTAATTTAATAAATCCTATACATACTGTAGAAGAAATAATTCATGAAGGACCTTTAAAAAATTTTAGAAAAATTCCTATAACTTCAAGTAGTCTTTATAAATATCGTGCTACTCATTATAAGCTAAAAGATCTTCAATGGTTAGGAGATATGCATGGTAATATGTATATTAATGATAATACAGATAGTATTGTTGCATATGCTATTGCTAAAGATAAAAATAATGAAGGTGGAATATATAGAGAAATTCCTAGTGAAATAATTACAGAAATTATAGATATTAATATTGTAGCTGCTTATCGTAATAGGAAAACTTATTTAGATATTATTCATGAAATGGTTAAAGATTATCAAGTTAATACTATTGCTGTTAGAGATAGTAATTTGGAAAGTATTCTTAAAGAACAAAAATATCAAATGTTGGGTCAAGAAAGAAATACTAAATATTATTGGATTGAAGGTACTCATATTAGTCTTGATGAAAGTATTGTATTAAATGAAGCTATTAATCCTGATAAGCGTAAAAAAATTGAAGATTTAATATATGGTACATTTGATATATTAGATAAAACTGGTAGTAATACTAAAAAGTATAGAGATTTATTTGGTAAAATGAGTAATGAAGAATTTGATAAATATATGCGTGATTTCTTTAAAAATACTAAAAAGCAATTCTATTTAGAATGTTTGCCCAACCGTAATTCGCCTAGAATACAAGATGGTAAAGAAGCTCTAGAATTTCTTGGAATACCTGCTGAAGAATATGTATGGTATCGTCATAATGGTCATCAAAGTAATCCTATAAGAACCAGATATAAAGTTCCAGTTCTATACGTCAATTTAAGGCGTTTACAGCAAATACTAAGTAAGAAGAATACATGGAGCTTAGATATAAATAAGCGTAATCTTAAAACTGGACAATTATCAGGCGATAATCGTATTGCTCGTATATCTGATGCAGAAAATTACTGTCTTCTCACATATAAAACTGACAATTATGCTCTTAAAGAATTTTTATCTGCAAGAAGTGATAGTTTAGATGCAAAAAATGAAATGTATAAAGAAATATCAAGACAAGGCTATTGTTACATGAAAGATCTTCCAAATGATATTAAGAAAAAACAGTCTATAAATACAGTTTCTATTTTACTGGTCGGTGCCGGATTAGATAATGATTTAACTATACCAGACAATTTAATTTCTACTCTTAATAAATTAAGTAAATAATTTTATATATGTATTATTATTTTGTCTAATTTAATTATTAGATAAGATAATCTATAAGGAGAAAAATAAAATGAGTAAAAAATTAACTACAAAAGATTTTAAAGAAAAAATTTTAAAAAAGTATGGAAATGATTTTATAGTTCTTGGAGAATATATAAATACTCATGAAAAAATTCTTATGAAGCATATTCCTTGTAATACAGAAAGATTAATTGAGCCAAATAATTTATTAAGAAATAGAATTTATAGATGTCCTGTTTGTTTTGGAAATGTACAAAAAACTACAGAAGAATTTGCTAAAGAAATTAAAGAAACAACTAATGGAGAATATGAATTAGTTTCTGAATATATTAATAATAAAACTAAATTAAAAATTCTTCATAAAAAATGTAATTTAATATATGAAGTCAGACCGTACGAATTTGTAGCTGGAAATAGATGTCCAGATTGCTCTAAAAAAGAAATGCATTTAAATCATAGAAAAACAACTGATTGGTTTATAGAACAAGTAAAAATTAAATTAGGGATTGATTACACAGTTATTGGAAATTATATTACTACTGAAACACCTATAAAAATGAAACATTTAATATGTAATAAAGAATATGAAACAACACCTCATGTAATCTTAAATGGTCATGGGTGTCCATATTGTTTTGGAAATATTGCATATACTACTAAAACTTTTAAAGAAAAAATATTTGAATTGGTTGGAAATGATTATACAGTATTAGAAGAATATAAAAACAGTCAAACTAGAATTAAAATTAAACATGAAGAATGTAATAAAATTTGGAATTATCTTCCAAATTCATTTATTAATAAAAATACTAGATGTCCTTATTGTACTAAGACAAGTTATTTAGGAGAAGAAAGAATTGCTAAATGGTTAGAAGAAAATGAATGCGATTATATAAAACAACATGAATTTCCTGATTGTAGAAATATAAATCCTTTAAAGTTTGATTTTAAATTGGAAGATATAAATGAACATGGAAAACTTAATAAAATAATTCTTATTGAATATGATGGAATACAACATTATGAACCTATATATGGAGAAAGTAAATTTTTAGCTCAACAAAGAAATGATAAAATAAAAAATGATTATTGTAACTCTCATGATAATATAGATCTATATAGAATTCCATATTGGGATTTTGACAATATAGAAACTATATTGGAAGACATTATCAGTAAATATAATAATTAATTATAATAATAAAGAAAAAATTAATAATGGTAAAATTTTTATAACTTGGAAAAATTAAAAAAAAATATCCCTAAGATTTATATAAGTCTTAGGGATATATTACTAAAAAAATCAGGATTTAATCCTGATTCTTTTTTGAAAACCACTTTGCAATCCTATATAAAATTGCAATTGCTAGAAAAATGCCTTCCAATGGCGTATTTTTGATTATAAATACGCCTGCATTATCAAGTTTATTGGTTAATTCCTTCAATGTATTCATAATAAGCCTCCGTTTAAAGTCCAAGGGACTATAATTTATTTCATAATTATAATATATATCTACTCAACACATTAAATACGCTTAAAATTTTTATATGTATATTATTTATGTGCTTAATATATATATTAAGCATAATTTTAAATAAATATTGAGGAGAAAAATAATTATGAAAAATATTGCAATGACAATTAAAATGGTAGTTAACAAACAGATTCAGATGATGGATGATGAATATGATTTCATTGGCTTAGATAATTTCTTTATTCTTGATGGGAAAGATAATTCATATATCTTTGATTTTGAAGAAGAAACTATTGAAAGTCAACAACCATATCCATATGAAGATAATAAATGGATGATTGAAATGCTTTGTACAAAACCATTAGTTACAGACCAATTAAATAATTTGTGTGACCCAGAATTAGAATTACCTGATAATTTTGATAATATTAAATCTTTCACTTTTAATTATGAAAGCTTTATTAATTATCCTGCATATTTAGATTTTGATAATGGAGCTAAAATTATTAAAATCTTAGAAATTACTTTCTTTAATTCAGAAACAGGAGATATTATTAAATATTTTGATAATGAATGGTGTAAAAATCATGTAAAATTTGAATGTGATAAATTTGATGAAGAAGAAAATAATTAAAAAGGAGAAATATAATTATGATTAATAAGATTACTATAACTATTGAATTTGATAAAGATATTATTAATCAAAATAATTTTATTAGTTGTACCAATTTAAAAGTTTCAACACCAAATGATACTGATTTATATCTTGGTTTTGATACAGTATTTTCACATTTTATTGATAATAAAACTATGGTTTTTGAAATATTTGAATTATATGATGTATTAGGAAATGATATTGATTCATTATATGAAGATTATAATGATAATCCTAATACTAATTTACAAATTAGTAAGGTTAAATCTGCTGATTTTTATATTGAAAGTAAAGAAAGAATAAATATTTCAAAAATAAAAGATATTAAAATAGACTATAAGAATTATTTCATAGATGGGTATGGAACTATTTTAATATCAAATCCTGAAGCGGAAGTTAAAATAGAATATAATGCTGAAGAATAATCTCTTCAGCATTTATTTTTAAAATAAATAAAAACTAAAGAATATAAATATTTTGGAGGTTAAAAATTATGATTAAATTTATTAAAGACGGTTATAATGTAATTGATGAAGAATTTGAAAATACTTTTTATATTAAAGATGCTGAAATTATGTATTTTTATATTAATAAAGATGTACAAATTTATATTCAAAAATGCCTTGATGCAGAAGATAATATTATCTTTATGATGTTTAAAAATGGTGGTATTAAAGTTCCATATAAAGATGAAACAATATATTCTATGTGTCAGATTGGTTTAACACCAGATATGAAATTTAAAGACGTAATTGAACGCTTTAAAAGAAATTATAATTTTGATGAAAATTGGTTCTGTAGAATTTATGAAAATCCTTCAGATTATATGTTAACCTTACAAAGTAATGCTGGTAATACTAATAGCATTCAATTTGCTAAAAATGAATTAAAAATTCTTTTAAATAAAACTGCCAAAGAATTTAAAAATGAAAACGAATTAACTGAAGAACAGTTAAAAGAAACATTAAGACAACAAGAAGATTTGTCTGAAAATATTATTGATATTCTTCAGCTTTTAACAGCACAAATGCATAACGAAACAAGTTATGAATTTGTAAATAGAATGACTAATATGTTGGTTCATGGTGTTCCTATTACAGAAATCACTGAAGATGATGAATGGGAAGAAGCACCAGTACCATCTAATAATGACAATAATAATAAATATTATGTAAACAAAAGATGTGAATTAATATCTAAACTTATTAAAGAAGATGGTTCTATTAAATATGAATATATTAGAGCCAGACTTTATAAAAATAATAAAGATGGAAAACTTTATTATAATCCAGAATTATCACCTGAAGAAATTACTCTTCCTTGGTTTTATAAACCAACAGAAATTGTGGAAGTAGATATGCCGGATAATCCGGAAGATGATAAATTCTATTGTATTACAGATCAGTGAGAATCATAGTATAGCTATGTTACCTCCATTCAATATACTCCCCATAGTCATAAAGACTATGGGGAATTAATTTTAAACTTTAAATAT
>Ga0326511_10005106_pt1 | contig 10389 bp, 10 predicted proteins | sample 0_2496_0518_D_FD_203701 | JGI IMG/M metagenome (GOLD analysis project Ga0326511, IMG submission 203701) | Bovine rumen microbial communities from UC Davis, California, United States - 0_2496_0518 | ecosystem: Host-associated > Mammals > Digestive system > Stomach > Rumen | place: USA... | reverse complement strand
TCTATCTCCTATAGAAAAATATTTGGAAAGATAGTATTGTGAATTTTTAAGATCTATCAGCATATTTTTTCCTTTTATCTAAACGTTCTTTTACAGATGCGCGGGTTCCATATCCCCCACCTAATCCTCCTAAAGCTGCTCCTATAGCTGCCATTTTACCAGGCTCTTTTCTTACAGATCCTAATAAAGCGCCTGCAGCAGCTCCAGTCAATGCACCTATACTACCACCATGAAGAGTAGATCTAGTAAGTATCTCTCTATCACTTTTTCCTTTTCTATCTAATTCATCTGCTTTTTTATTACCTGCATATCTACCAATAGGACCAGATGCTACAACACCTAAGCCAATTAAGTTTTTCGTATAAAAATCCTTAACACTTTCTGGTGCCATAATTCCCGGTAATCCAGGTAAAACAGACCCGACGATTCCTCTACTTGTTTTATAGTTCCTTAGGTCATCGTCATCATTTATGTAAGCTGGCTTTTTTTCTTTCTTTTTATCTGAATAAAGCCTTGTAATCAGTACCCTCATCTTCTTCGTAATTATTTTGTTGTGGTTGTTGTGTGTTAGTGTTAGTTAAATGAGGTCTATTTTTATATGCTTTCTCATATTCCTTTTTTAGAATTCTTTGAAATTGGGGGCTATTCATTTCTTCTCCTTGATTCTGGTAATATTTTCCCCAAGTATATCCACCAAGAGCTCCACCTAAAGCACCTATACCAGCTCCTATTAATGAACTTCTAGAAGCCTGTGAAGGGATACCAAAACCAAATTTATGTTTCAACCATCCAGTGAGTGCACCACTAATTCCTCCTAGTAAAGCTCCTTTTAATAAAGTTCTTCTTCTGTGCTTTTTAATAGCTCTTTTATAAACCTCATCCTCTAAATCTTCATCACTAATCTTATCATAACTCGAATAGTGTTTTTGAGCGTGATATGCCCCTAATGCTTTTTCAGCATCTTCTTTACTATCATAGTGAGCATCCCAAAATTCTGGAGGATTTTGTTTGAAAGATATAATTCTCCAATCCCCATTTTTGTCTTTCTGCACTACTCCTTCTTTTCTAGCCCTTTGAGCTATATCTCTAGGGACTATTTCTCTATCTGAATAATACTTCTGTAAAGTATATATTGTGGGTAAAATCATAATAATCTTTAATTATATTAGTTATATATAAGGAAAAAGTATATAGAATAGGAAAAAAGAGCCATAATTCCCTGAAAACCTTAAAGAATGAGTATATAAGCGGTATAATATCCTTTATATACTCGTTTATTTTCTTTGCCATATTTCGAGTCATTAACATATAAAAATTTTTAAAACATATGAAAGAAAATAACGATAATAGAACATTTTTAGAAAGTATTATATTTTACTTTCGTAAATTCATTGGGATACTTCTTGTTGTCGTATCCTTCGATTTCCTGTACCTTACTTGGTACGGAGAACTAGGGTCTATTCAAGAGAGGCTCTGGGCATCTGCAGTTTTAGTAGCTGTAGGATTGATTGGGTATAAAATAATACCTAAATAAATTAAAAAAAATTATAACAAACTTTAAACATAATATAAAAATGGCAGAAGATAATAAAAAAATTAAAGGGGGCATGACTCCCGAACAAATTCTCCTTAATATTGTGAATCAATTAAAGGGGAAATTCGGATACAGCGATGAAAAAGTATCCGTCTACCTTGATGAGACTAAACCTCTTGAGGAAAGGCTTGAGGCTATAAAGCTCGAGCAAAAGGCGGCAAAAGATGCTGCAAAAAAGACAGCAGATCCAAATGCCGTTACAGGTAGTGGTGCCACATTATCCGATTCTTGGCCGTCTATTGATGAAATAGGCAAGGATAACCTCAAACTCGTCTCTACGGATGCAGTTACTGGGGTGAAAAGATACTTGTACTCTTCAGAAGATAGTGCAAAAGGTGAAGGTGTCTATATCGAGACGCTTCCGGTAAAGGGGAATATTCCTGAAAGGATTAACTTTAATGTTAACCCTCATATCCCGAATCTTTGGGGTAGAGATACTTCCGGTAAATTTGTGGATTATTCAAAATTCCACGTAGATGCCGAGAGAATTGTAACCCTCTGTAAAGAGACTGGTAATCCAGAGTGTATTGGAGATACCTCTGAGAAATATGATGGTCAAAGCTACTTGATCATTTTATTCAACGGAAAATTATATTCCTCGGGTCACACAAATAAAACCCAGGATACTTCCGGAATGAATAGAGTTATTTTATCTCAGTTAACTCCTGAGATAATTACCAAAGCTTTGAGAGATATTGGATTCGGTGTTCTTGGATCATTTAAGAATACTCCTGTAGTTATTATGGGGGAATTTTATGGCCCAGGAGTAGGTAAAGCCGGAAGTAAATATATTTCCGGAAAAGATTCTTCACCAAAATGGAGAATTTTCGATATCCGTTACGGGTTTCATAATGGCAGTACAGTCCAGTTTAGGTCAGAGGAAGACAAAGTAGTTACTAAATTACTTAAAATTGGATCTGGATCTGAGAATGTTTATGGGTGGTTACCTAAATCATCTGTAAAAAAATTCCAGGAATCTCTTGTTGAGCAAGGGGTAAAGAACGTAGAATTTGTAAGGACGTTCGGAAAAATGACACTTAATGATGTCATAGAAAAAGTAAAAACAGGATTTAAATCTGATTCCTGTTATAGAGATGGTGTTAATCTCGGTCCCTGTGATCAAGCAATTAACGCAGAAGGTATTATTTGGGAATACTTTGTGAAAAACGTTAGAGTACAGATTAAGGTCAGAGCAGATGATTTTAATCAGTACAATAAAGCTATCTCAAATGGGGAAACCATTGATTTACATTTAGCATAAAAAATGTTAAAGGTATCAGTTAAAAACCCATTTCCCACTGATAAAACGTGGGAGAAATTAAAGAATTTTTCCATAGCATTAATGGAAAAATATGGTGGAAAATTTAAATTAATTTCCAGTAATTGGGACAGTTTACATAGAACCGCTTCAATAGAGGGTTCTGTAAAAATAATGTTTCTACCCGTTTCTGCTAAGTTTAATTTAGCAGTAACAGACTCTGAAGTGATTATCACATCAGATTCTCCCTTAGCGTCTGAGGGAATATATAAGCCTCTTATTGAGACTAATATAAAACAAGCATTGAATGAATGCTTGAGATGATTTAATACGGACTTATTCACTAATTTTATAGTGGGTAAGTCTGTATTTTTTCTTTTCCACGATCTTCTTATATATTGAATTAAATATATTATGAAATTATGGAATAATGAAATTACGGAGTTATGGAATTTTATGGAATAATGAAATTATGGCAAAGACAATATTAGGTAATTTATTAGTAAGTAAATTAGTAGGTGGGGAGAATAAAACCCCTGTAGAAAATATGATAGCATTTGTAGGTTGTATAGCAGATTTTATATCTTCCAATACTACCCTTATTGGCACTTTCACTGGGGCTACAACATCCACCCCTCCTGTACCAATTTCAGGGGCACCAACTATTGATGCTGTGGATGCAAGTATGATGAAAAGTTTAGGGGCTAGTATTGTTCCTATTCCACCAGCTGAGGGTAGTGATGGTAGTGCTGAGTGGATGTCCTGGATAACTCAATTATATTCTGCTATTGTTACTGGTGTTTTATTTACAGGAACATCTACAACTCCTACTCCTCCTATACCTGCATTTCCAACAATGACATCTCCTACGTGGTCTAGAGATGATTTAAAGGCTGTTGTTGAGAGTGGATCTAGTGATGTACAAGGGGATTGTATGGATGTTATAGCTAGGGGAATAGTGAATGATTTAAGTTTGAATTTTGTAAAGGCAGTTCCAGGTACATATCCTGGGGGTTTTATTGGAGTAACTACAATAACAAATGCTAATATAATAAATTAATATAATGGAGAGTAAATTTAATTGTGACGGTTGTGGGTTATGTTGTCTAAGAGCACCAAAAATTCTCACCTCATTGGATAGAGGAGATGGTTTATGTAAATATTTTGATACAAATACTCATGAATGTACTATATATGAATCCCGTCCGTTGATTTGTAATGTTGATAAATTTTACGATAAATGGATGAAAGATAGAATGACTAGAGAACAGTGGCATAAATTAAACTATTGTGCCTGTAATAAAATGAAAGAGGAGGCTTATAATGGCAAGTAGTGGTGAAAGTTTTGTAGTTAAATCCCCAAACGGTATCTCTTTTGAGTTCTCTCCTTGGACAGATAAGGCTAAGTTTCAAATTACAAGCATTCATTTAAAGGAAGAAATAGGTGGAGAGATAGCTGGAGGCAGTGTTGATATGAGGTATGATGCAACTGATGAAGAGGCATTGAAGTTTTTAACAGAACAGAATACAGGTACAATAAGAATAGTAGATGAAAAAGAGAATGGATTGAGTTATGAAATTCCTGTATGTATTTATAAAAGAAATCATTTATTAGATACAATACACTTAGAGGTACTCTGTATACCTAATATCGAGTTTATTTCAAAGGATAATTCTGTCTCGTTTGATAATATAGATACTGCTATTGAGAAATTATATCCAGGAAATAGAGATATAAGAACTAAACCTGATAGTGGAGTATCAAACATACCTGAGATTCAAAGATGTAGAAGTGATTATGATTTCTGTTCTTATTTGTGTAAATCCTATAAAAAGGATTCTATTTTTTGTTTTGGATGGGAGGGGTTGCTTATAAAGGATAGAATAGGTAAAAATTCTTTCGGAAATGATGAACCAGATGACAAAATGAAACTATTAAATGGAACTGGAATCGTTGTATCTAGTTCACAGAGAATGTCTTATAACATGGATTTATCAGAGGATCGTAAACCATTTTTCCCGTTCTCAGATTCAGAAATTTCCTTAACAAAATCAGATTACAGTGAAGTAGAGCCGAAATATGTTACTACGATGATGTATTCAGATGAATATCATATTATTGGAAAGGAATATAAAGCACATTTAGAGAATTGGAAGCATAACAGTAAACAATTATCTACGGATCTTTACTATGCATTAAAGGCTAGGTCTGTTGACATACCGTTCTTTAAAATAGGGGATGTCATTATGTTAGATAGATTTGCTGAGGTTGAGGGAGATGCAGAATCTTCAAATCCATTCAAAAATTATCTCGTAAAAGCAAATGAGGTTTTTTATTCTAATGAAAAATCCAATAAAGTAGATGGATATGGTTCTAAATTTTCCTGGACTACGCTATTAATTGGTTTGGATAAAGGTGAATGGAATGAAATAAAAAAGGAAAGCTAAAAAGCTTTCCTTTTATTTTTTACGATGCTAGAACAATTGGCTTAAATTTATCTGCAATACCTGCCCTGATTAAGAGGTTAGAACAGTTTTGGTATACACATTTTTTATTTATGTATTGTAAAAGTAAACCGTTCTGATCCCAAAAATCAATCCTTTTTAATTCAGGTATATAGATGAAATAGCCAAATATAATTCTATTTACATCATCACTGTGATATTTAACTCTATAAATTCTCTCTCCTTGAGCTACATCTATAGTTATTCGGTCTTCCGGTAATGATAGAAGCAATTTACTTTTATCCACCATAGACTTTATATGCTTAACCTCCTGAAATTTACTTTTATAGAAGTCTACTTTATCAACTACGGCAGAGAATCTAGAATTATCATATATACTGGTTGTGAGCATTTTCTATTACATTAATTAACTGCATCTGCACTTGGTATTCTACTTACCATTTCCTGGATAGCATTTTCATCCATTCCCATATTTCTCATTTGGAATATGAAAAGATCTCTATCTGTCTCAGGGTCTACTATTTCTTCGTCATTTCCAAGTAATAAATCCTCTTCCGTCTGCTGTTGTATCTCATTGAACCTATCCTCTTCCTCTTGCTGAGCTCTTTGTACATCAGCTCTTCCTTTTATTAGGGGATTATACTGTTTCTTGAGTTCTAAGTTATCAGATGGGTCTATAATATAAGAAGGACTAGTCATTAAGTAGTCTGTCATCTCTTCTTTTAGATTACTTAGTAAGAGATCCCTAATTTCCTGTCTTTCTTTATTCATACCAGCACCTTCTACTATATTCTTCAAAGTATGATCAGAATAACGCGTACAAGGTCTGAGTACTAGATTAACATCACAGCTTAAAGGAGTTAAGTAATCATTACCATTAACATCAGATTCATTCATTAGCATTTGGTGTGTGACAAGTGGATTTTTAACCATTTGTTTTGAATATACAAGAGTTGCACTTTCTACGACTACATTACATATAGCATAATTACCACCTATCTTTAGCTTTAATGAACCTCTTTGTGTAGCATCTAATTGAGACATGTCAGCCTGATAACCTCCTGGAGGTCTCTGAAAGGTAACTACACTTCTTATACTCTCATTACCCCAATCTTCCGGAAGTGGCATAAATTCCCCAAAGAAATAACGATATAATTCTTTTAATTGATCTACTACAGATATAAATACTCCTGTTTCTGGATCCCATTTTGGAATAACAGTAAATCTCATACCCATATTACCAAAATTAATATTAGAACCTTGGTATACAGAAAATCTACTTCCATCAACTAATATAGCACTATTCAAGTATTTAGCCATAGCAGATTCTTCTTTACTGTTATCGTTTACTGTACCGTCTCTTCCCTTACCATTAAGCTTCTCATTTAACCAGTCTACAATAGGCATAAGTATTTGTCCTGTAAATGATCCAGCTAATTCATTTCTTGACTCTAGTTCCTTCTTAAATTTCTCATTACCTTTCCCCATGTCATAAAGACCCTTAGAGATTGTACCGGCAAAAGGAACTATACTTGTTCTTATTGAATTTATAAAATTACCTGTTTTATCATCACCCATATCAGTCCATTGATTTTGGACTTGTATTTGGAAATCTTCTTGAAGGATACAAGTACAGATAGGCTCATAATAGTATCCATCCTCATCATAATCAGGATTTTTACCATCATTCCTCTCAGCATCTGTACCTGCTTCTTTCAAGTCTTTGTCTCTATTTAATACGACAGAGGGATAGCCCCAACTATCCTTACCTTTGTAATAAGAGTTCGCATGTAAAGACACAGTAGTAAGTCTATTTACAGTTTTCCAATCTTGATGTAGGTCGTAATACCATCCACTTACTTTACTCATAATATTAACTTATAATTAATTACCGAAACTTAAAGTCTCTTGAACTACACATGTATTACTTGGGCTGCTTATCTTCAATTTAGATAAATATGCATTACCTATAACTTGTTGCTTTATCGATTCATCAAGTGCTGCAGCTAAGGTTTCTCCAGTTAAGGTAAGAGTCTTTAATACATCTCCAGTAAGTTCATTTCCCTTTTCTGCTTTCTCTACTAATTCTTGTTTCTCATCTTTATCTAAGTTTTGAACTAATTTATTGAAATCGCTATATAGGTCAATTTGCTTAGCCATATCAGGATGTACTTCAGCAGTTACCATATCTTTAGCCGTCATATTACCGTTATTTACAGTATTATCACTATTATTTTCTGAATTTACCGTTTCTGCATTTACGTTACTTGTATCCCCGCTATAATTATTTATTGTAGTCTGAGCTTCTCCACCAACTTCGCTTACAGTCTTTAAATTCTCTTTACCTGAACCCTTTAATATTTCCCCGATATGGAGTGCTGAAGGATCAGATCCAGACATATCATAGACTTTATTTCGCCATTGGGTTTCAGTCAGTGGTTTACCATCAGGTCCGAGACCTACTGCACCTGGATGTTTTTTATAGTTTTGATAATTTACCATTTCACTAGTAACAGGTCCAGTGTAAGTCTTAGAACTTTGCCTAAAAGATACAGATTTATTTCTATATTTACCAAAGAAATCATTATACATCTGTTTGGCTTTATCACTAATATCACCTACAGTTTCTTTAGCATCTCCAAGAATACCTTTAAAGTCACCAGATAGTAGTTTCATAGAGAAGTCTTTTAGATAATCCAGTATTGTATCTACTAAACTTTCATTTTCCTCTTTATCCTTGTCATTTTCATTTTCAGATTCACCACTACCACCAGAAACCTCCATATCAATGTCACCTCCTTTGTAGCGATCTCCTTTATTACTTGGATTTGCATCATCTACATGAACTACTCTTTTGTCTGAGGATAAGTAAAGGGTTCTATTCTTTATATTATCTACATTACTGTCACAGAATACAAACATAGGATCAACGGCTCCTTTTGTAGAGTCTAGAGTAAATCCTTTATATCCATGTACAATTCCGGGTAAATCCCCAGTCAAAGGACCATCAAAAGGACCCCCTGCTTCTGTATCAAGAATATTAACGTGGAAATGTGGACTATAACTAGTCTCACTTTTACCAGATCTACCCATTTTACCAAGTTCTGTTCCTTTCTCTATATACTTATCCTTTGATGCATAGGCATTTTTAACCATTTGAGATACCTGACTTAAGTGGCATACAAATATACAGTAACGTCCTCCTTGATTAGATCCCTCTTTCTTCTGTCTTATAAATACAGATCTTCCGGAACCACTATTATTCTCATCATATCCATAGTCTTTCTTGTAGTCTCTATAACTAACTACATACCCATTAAATGGAGCATAGAAAGGAATAGAACCACCACTTACAGCTACGTCATTTTGATAGAAACCACTGATATCTTGTCCTGAGTGTAATCTATCATATAAACCTGCTATACCAAGGCCTTGATTCTCTTCTGTATTTGCGTGAGGGTCCCAAACTTCTACACCAGCTGCCTTATCACTATCAGTTCTATAACTCAACCTACCAGCTCCGAATCTACCAGAAGCTCCTTTAACTAGGAAATCAGTCTTTACTGCTGAATTATTATTAAAACAATGCCACAGGAGTAGTCCATCTTTCTCTTGTACTCTGTAACCATTAGGCCATCTTGCCATGGATACTTTTGTATAGTCTAGATTTCTAAGGAATCCATTTACTACATTCTTTGCATCACTGAATAATCCACCGAGCCAATCCTTAGTTTCCTCAGAATATTCATCAAAAGTTTCCTTAACTCCTAATAATTTTCCTCTTACACCATTGATTATGCTCATTGCTTTTGAAGTAACTGTATTTTCCTCTAAATCTTGCTTATACTGTTGGTCCTTTTCATTCCACTCTTTTGTGAAGCTATTGTATTTGTCTAGTATTTCTGTAGTACTACCTCCACTCGAAGAATTACTCATACGCAACATATTATTATCTGAAGCGGCTACAGTTCTTTTATAGTCATTGTTAGTATACTCTTCAGCCATATGAAGATCTTGAGCTTTTACGGCTTCTGCATTGACCCTACTATTCATCAACTTAGAAAATGCCTCAAGAACTTTAGACTTTCTCTTCTCACCTATCATTCTATCTACATTATCTAGATAGGTTCTGAAATAAGATACAAGATTCTGAATATGTTTAATAGCTTCATTCTTATGGGCTACGGTTTTCTCGTAACGTTCCATAAGAGCTGCATATTGATTATCATCTATATTTCCATATAGTCCCAATTCTTGAGGGCTTTTAGGCATAGACTTTAAAATATCGTCTATTAACTGTTGGCCGTACCCTTCAGGGTCTTTTAGTAGTTTATCAAAGTCAATTTTAGTAGTTCCGCCTGTCTGAATATCTAAATAGTCACCCTCTATTCCTCTGCTATATATATTAGAGAATAGACTTACCCAATGATCCTTTAAACGTGTATTATTAGAAAGGGTAGATACTATATCATTACCGGCATTGAAGTCCATACCAACAAGTGAGTCGTAAACTTCCTTGATCTTTTCTGGACTTTCATGTTTTATGCTGTTATATAGTTGTTCTATATTATGAACTTTACCATTAGAATCAGTAGCTTGGAGTGTATTATTTATGCCTTTATTTCCTCTCCAATTATTACTTAATCCAGATATTACTACAGAGAAATCTTTCCCTTTTCCAGCCTTAGTAGAGAGTGAATAAAATTCCTTTAGAGAAGTATCTTTATCTATAATACTAGCAAGGTCAGTCATGGATTCCTCATAGGCTTTATCCATTGCTCCACCATGACGATAAGTTGCACCTGTACCAGAGTCTTGTGTCTTTTCTCCTAATACTGATTTTTCGTATTCTAGGTTACCTTTATCCCTTTCTTCTCTATACTTCTGTTCATTTATAAATTGAGCATAGTCCTTATCGGCACCAATATAATATCCAGTATTTGCCAGTACAGATGCTTCCTCTGCACTTAAATGAACTGTTTTCTTTTTTCCATCTAATGTAGTGAAAGTTTTATCTGTTTCTCCGTTTGAATATGTCTTATTATTCTTAGCATATTTTCTAGCCAAAGAT
>Ga0326511_10005105_pt1 | contig 10389 bp, 21 predicted proteins | sample 0_2496_0518_D_FD_203701 | JGI IMG/M metagenome (GOLD analysis project Ga0326511, IMG submission 203701) | Bovine rumen microbial communities from UC Davis, California, United States - 0_2496_0518 | ecosystem: Host-associated > Mammals > Digestive system > Stomach > Rumen | place: USA... | reverse complement strand
GTTTCCAGCTAGTCCATGGTTTCCAGCTAGTCCATGGTTTCCAGCTAGTCCATGGTTTCCAGCTAGTCCATGGTTTCCAGCTAGTCCATGGTTTCCAGCTAGTCCATGGTTTCCAGCTAGTCCATGGTTTCCAGCTAGTCCATGGATCAGCTGATCCATGGTGGCATGGTTTCCAGCTGGTGGATATTTAAATTTTTTATTTTTCAGCTTGAATATGTTGAGCTGGTGGGTTTGGTGGTTGTTTTCTCGTTTTATTAGTTTTTCTGCTCCTTTTTTTATTTTTTGCCTCCACGAAGCTTGTAAGAGTTGGGGGGGTTTTCCACGAAAATTTTTTTGCCCCCTCCACGATGAGTGTTATTTTCTTGCACGAAGCTCGTTAAAATGTTTTCTGCACGAAGCTTGTCAATGATAATGGGGGGATTTTTTTTGGCACGATGGTTGTCAATGGTGTTTCCTGCACGATGGGTGCTAAAAAAGAGGGGATGTGGGGGTTTTCAATGCTTGTTTTCTTATTGATGAGTGCAAGGATTAAGACAATGCATCTGAAAAGTAGTGTTATTTTTGATTGAAGATGCAGGATAATTAAAGTGTTGTTGAAAAAAGTGGGTTGTTGCACTTTTGATGTAGTGCAACTTGTGATAAAATAGTGTTTTCTCATTGATTATTCTAGCAGTTCTTGAATGTCCTCCTTGTTTCCGATTGTAGCTCCCTCCTCTTTAAGGGTGGTGTAGAGTGTTCGGAGGTCTTCCTTGTCCACGATGATTGGCATATTAGCCTCATCCATTAATTGAGTGTGGAGTATTTTGATTGTTGTGGATTCAGGGTCGAATTCTGATGGTTTTTCAATTAGGATTGTAATGTTGATGACATAGTAGTTGTTGTAGTTATTGCTGATGTCGGTTGGTTTGATGTTGTAGGTTGTGTGTTCTGTGCCTAGGTCTTTGATTAATGTTTTTGCATAGTTTTTGATTAATTGTGGGTACATAATTATCAAGCTCCATTTTTTGTATTGGTTATTTGGGGATTCATTTTTATTTCCGAAATCGATTTTTGAATCTGATTCTCGGAAACTTTTCCAGTTTTCGGAAATTGATTTTTGAATCTGAAACTGAAATTAGAATCCAAATCTCGGAAATTAAATCCAATTTCGGAAATTCATTTTCAAATCTGTTGATTGGAAATTAAATAAGTTTTGGGGAATCCATTTTTGGTTCTAGTATAGGTTTTCTATTTGTGGTTTTGGGATTATTAGCATATCTAATCCTATGAGTTCTGTTGGGAGGTAGGCTCTGCCGATGTTTTTTCCCTCTTTGATGGTTTTCTTGAGGATTAGGTCGGTTTCTATTGTGAGTTCGTATTCTTTTGTTTCAGGGTTATATTTTTTTTCTATGAGTCTGTCGGTTATGTTTAGTTTCATTGGGATTATTATGACTTCTCTGTTGATCCAGTCTGTGTTTGTGTAGATTATTGCAGAGTTTCCAGTTGTGGGTTTGACTCTGCTGAATTGATATTCTTTGAATTTGATTTTTACTTCTATGGTTGTCAAGTTCTTTCCTCCTTGGGTAATTATTTGTTTTTTGGTTTTATATTTTTATTGGTTATCCTCTACTAATTGTATTAATGTTGCGATGGTTTCAATAATGTCCTTGCTTTGTATGATTTCTTGTGGGAATCCATTTAGTATAAGTCTTATTTTGTCGGTTTCGTATTTGTCTGTTTTGTAGTTCATATAGTTGATTCCATATCTTTGGTAGAGTTTGTCAGCGATTGTTTCCTCGAAGTTCATTTTAATCTACATCCTTTTGTGGGTAGTTTTTCTAGTTTTTGGCTTGTTTGTCCAGAGTATTGGCATTTGTATGTTTCTGTGAAGTAGTATGTTTCGTGGTTTAGTGTTTTTGTGGTTGTGATTTTTATGGGTTCGGTTGTTAGCATTTCGCAGGTTTCACATTTCATTCGCTTTTCACTCCTTGTTTTATGTCATCACCGAATTTCTCCTCAAGTGCATCTTCATAATTTTCCTCCAGTTGTGTTGAAAAATTACAATATGCTGTGTCGATTATCTCATCAGCAACATCCTCACAGATTTCCACATTGTTTGTGTCCTCCATTATGATTCCCTCATCTTCAAGAGTGTAATCATAGTTGGAGAGAATTCCAAGGATTATACCCTCAAGGATTTGCTCATCACTTGATCCAATTTCGATAATATATCTGTTCATAAGGTCTGTTTTCAGGTCATTTGCTGTTATAGTTTTCATAGTTTTTTCCTCCATTTTTAGTTCTGTGATTCATTTTTGTTTCCAATTCTCGGAAACTGGTTTTGGTTTCGGAAAAAAAGAAAGATTAGGGGGAATTTTTAGTACTCTCCGATTAATCAAAAGTAACATAAATTCCATAAATGACTATTTGGTTATTACCTCGTAACTCTTTCTCATATTTGAAGTACCATTTTTTAAAATTAGGTATATTGTGTATCTCCTGCATTTCCTCATACATTTTTTTATGTAATGTGACTTCCTCACTATTATCAAAGAAAACATCTTCAATATTTTCAAGTATATCTGCAAGAGTATCTTCATTAACTTCTATTATGGTGTAAATTTCCACACAATCTAAATAATCGTAAATTTCCTCGATTATATTTTCATTAATTTTCATTCAATATTCCCCCTTGATAAAAAAAAAGAAAAGTTTGAGGGAATCAGTATTCCCTTTCCAGCACCTCTACAATAGTATAGTAATCGTACCCATAGCATCCTCCATTATTGCATTTGGATGGATCATACTCGGAGTAGTCACCATACTCGTATTTTGCCAGTACTGTTCCCATATAGGTTGCTTGACTATCAAAGCGATGGGTTAGGCTATTATATGGGAATTCGCTTGTTGTGGTGCTGATTTCATCTCCTACATTGAAGAGGTCTTCTGATGGGTTTGCATAAATATTGATTTTGGTTAGTTTTGTCATTTTCTCACTTCCAGTTTTTGTGTTCTTCATAATTTTTAACTACTGTTACTAGTAGTTACTATTACTTTGTAAGTCCTAGTATATAAATATAGTGGATGGAAAATCCTGATCCATCCTAAAAAAAGTAAAAAAGTTAGTGGATGCTACCTCCACCACCATTAATGCTTAATAAGAATTCTTTCTCTGTGACTTCTTCAAACTCGTAATCATAATACTTGTAGCCTCTGCCACAGTTTTCCTCGAATTTTGTGCAACGATAGAATTTCCCAACCTCAAGTTTCTGTATGAGATTTTTCCTTGATGGTAAAGCAAAAAGAGTATTGTTGAGGTTGTTTGAGCTTACCCAAAACTGTTTCCCATATTTTCCGATGAATTCGGATTCCACATAGATGCAGTCACCCTCAAACACCTCGGTGATGTGGGCTTTTCCACTATGGTAGTAGGCTCGGCTGTATTTTTTCTCGGTTACTGGTTCTAATTGGGTTGCGATGTGGCTAGTCCATTCTTCTCTGCATATGGTTTTCCAAATGTACTCCTTTATAGTGTTGGATTCTATTATATCTAGGTAATCATTGCAGATTCTGAAAAGAGTCATATCAGGATTATGGCTATTCAGTTCATATTGAATAAGGGCTGTAACCACATCACTCTTACTGAATCCATATTTCTCAAGTCTGTTTTCGATTTCGGTTTGGGATAATTTTTCAATACTCATATTATCAAATCCTTAAAAAAAATAGTAAAGGGGGTTTTAGTCATCCCCAAAATTAAATTTCAACTCATTTTCATAGTTCAGGAATTCTGATCCATCGAAGCTTTTGATTGCTTTAAGGGTGTATTCATCCTTGAGTACGAATCTTGCTTTGTTGACTCCTTTAGGGGTCATTCCTAGGTCTTTGATTGCTTGGATGATTGGGTCTTTACGATATTGGCAGATTCTACCATATTCGCAACATTCTCCACATCCATCGCAAGGGATTTCATTTTCACTTACAAGTACATCGATACTGATTAGGATTATTTCTGTTGTCATTTTATCACTTCGTTTTAATTTATTATTAAGTAGTAGTTTCCTCTGTCTATTGCTCTTCTGTTGTCATCTTTACAATCAAATATCCATTGCAGGAACTGGGAGTCTTCTGCCCAGTTTTGGATCAGTTTGTAGTATTGCATATTTTCCTCTTCTTCAAAGTCGAATGGGTTTTTTGGCAGGTTAGTGGTGGTGAAGCCTTGGTGGTCATAGTAGCCAACTTCAGGCTCATCATCATCGATTGTTGTGATGTCCACATATCCTTTGAGGGTTATTTGACTGTTTTCGGTGCTTACAATTTCAAATTCTACATATTCGGTCATTTTATCACTTCGTTCTAGTATTTTGTAACTACTGTTAGTAGTAGTTACTATTACTTTGTAAGCCATAGTATATAAATGTTTTGGATGGAAAATCATGATTCATCACAATAATACTTTATTGCATTTTGCATTTTTTCAGCTAACTTTAGTGATAAATCTCTGTTACTATTTTGAGGAATCATTGCAATGATGTGTCCATCCCTTGCATCAATTATTCTGAATTCCTCATCTATTTCAATCAATCTTGTGATGACACCCTCTTTTTCAATTAATTCAGTTTCTGTAAAGATGCCTTGATAGACATTCACAGGTTTAAGAGGTTTTTCAAGAATCTCTATATCATCAAAAATTAAAAAAAGATTATAATGAAGACCATACTGATCCACATTTTGCCTTTCCATTTCATTCAAATCATCATAATTATTGATTATATTAACTAGTTTTCCCTTGTACTCCACTTGCTTTGTATCGGAATTATAAAAATAGATTGTTTCTCCAATTTTCTGATAAGTTTTCCCTTTCTTATTTTTAATAATCTGACTTCTAGTTTCAATGAATTTGAAACCATTTTTGAATGCATTATTATATAATGCACCTTTGATTGCTATTATAGTTGCCATTATATCTACATCATTTTTTTGCATACTCTACGATTCATTTTTAAATCTGAAATTGATTTTTAATTCTATTTTCGTAGGTTGCAACAGTCTTCAGGGTTTGGGTTGAAGTGGTGTTTCCAGTACTCATAAGCCTCGGATTCATCTTCGCAGATTGTTATTTCCTTGAATCCTTTTATGTTTCTGATTAGCTCTTGTTTTTTGGATAGTGGTAAATGCCAGTAGTTAGATTGTTTAACTGTGTACTCTGATAGGTCTATGTGGTAGCCGAACCATCTTTTAACCCAAGTGTTAACTCTTAAAAATTCAACAAGAATCTTATCACATTGAATATCAGCAAGTACATCGTAATCCACAAAGGCATCTATGAAAGGTGACAATCGTACACTAACATCGAAACCATTCCTTTGCAGGGTTTCAATGGCTTGTATCCTTTCACTTGGTAATGGTGCATTCTCATAATCAAGTTTCTCATATAACTCATCATCAGTACAAGTTAGGGTTATTTGAATATGTGCTAGTTGTGGATCAAGGACTTCTAAATATTCAGGTGATGAAATTAAATCTGATTTGGTCACAATCAGGTATTCTTGACCAACTTCATTCAATGCTTTGATTGTTTCGTAGGTGACTCGTTCTGTTTTTTCTAATTCTTGGAAACAATCTGTCATTCCACCTAGTCTGATTACATCCACATCCTTGATTCTTTTGATTTTCCTGCGAATCTTGTTAATGTCGGCTACTGCAGGATGCTCGTAATCCCACAGTTTCCTGAAATCAAGTAGGCTTTTCGCATAACAGTAGTTGCAGTTATGCTGACAGCCTCTTCCATAAGTATCCAATCTGACATTGATATGACATTTATCCCCCTCATTCCCTTTCACTTCCTTATAAAAACTTTTAAATTCATTATCCATAATACCACCTCACATTAACTTCATCTGTTTTGCATCATTACCTACATAATTAAATTTAGGACTCATTGGATGTCTTGGACTATGAAACCTATCCCTCCAAAAATCTTCAACAGTTTTTAAACCATAAACACGATTACTTGCAAAATAACTGTATGCATTACAATCTTTTAACTCACCTAACTCCTCCATCACATCCTCGATACTATAATTTAAACCATATTTCTGTATCAGAGAAGTATTGTTAAAACTAGTGAAATTATCTATCATTGAATCTCCACAACAACAATAATTGTTACTTAAATGATGCATATCACTATCACTAAAACTATAACTTAATCCTCTTTCATTAAAATAATCAATCATTTCCATATACAATTCATATCTAAATTCCTGTTTCAGGTTTAAAACACCTAAATTTTTAAAATCAGATTTTTCCATATTTATAGTATCCAAAACGATTTTATTATTTTCAGGATTTTGAGGGGTTAATCTAATAGCTTCTATATGAAAATGTTCAGCATCTATGAATGTATCCACTATTTTTTTCCAATCAGTAATTGTAGGTATGAATGGTTCTATGCCAATGCTTACCTTGTAACCCTCATTTTTTAATTGATTATAAAATTCAATCCTGTTCTCAATCCTTGGAACATTAGGTTCTATCTTATGGTTTTCAAGATTACTAACACTTAATGAAAATGAGTGTAATTCAGGGTTTACTGGAACATCGTACAATCTATCTGTTTTTGTAGTGAACATTATTTTCTGCTCATATTCATTACAGATTTCAATTGCTTTTTTTGTCATTCCTTTTTTCTCTTCTTTAGGTTGGAAACATTCTCCTTGGACACCCCCATGGAGTGTGATCCTTTTTTCTAAAAGTTTGTGTAATAAGTTTTTTTCATTTATTTCTTTTGTATCATATACTCTGTGGAATGTGTTTTTTAGAAAGTTAAGGTTGCATTCTTTTTCAAAACTTTTTTTACCCAGTATTACTCTTTGATGGTTGTAACAATATAGGCAGTTATAGTCACAATATTGGTATGTATCAAAGATTATGGGTATTCCACAAGTACTGAATTTACCTGTGATTTTTAATGGATTAAATTTCTTTGTTTTTGTAATTTTATTCACCTCATCTTAATTTATTGGTACATTTTGTCTTCGTTTTTGGGTGTTGTTGTTGGTGGTTCTAGGTCTTGTTGGTAGATTACTTCGATACTGGATAGGTTTTCTTTGGGTATTATTTTGGCTCGTTCAAATCCATCAGGGTCGGTTACTGCTATTGTGAGCAGGTCATCGGTTTCATCTAGGATAAATGATAATGGGTAGATGGTGTCATCAAGTAAGTATACATTTACTGGCACATCATCTATGCTACTGACTTTTATTCCTTGTGTGATAACTGCATCCAGTACTGCTTTAATTAGTTGCATATAACTCAATTATTTGGGTGAGTAGGTTTATTACTTCGTTCTGTTTCTGTATTGTTTGTTCCAGTATTGCTTTCTGTGTCTTCGTTTCTCCTATTATTTGGCATAGTCTTTCATCTTCTTTGTATAGTTCTTTGAGTTCTGTTTCTAGTTCAGTTATCTTGTCTTGTAAATCTAGTATTGTTTCAGCCATAATCATTCACCTCTCCAATCTATTTTGTCAGATTCATACATTGTCACATTCTTATTCAAATCCTTGTCTACTTCTACTCGTAAGAATGCCTCTGGGCTTGGTGAGAGTAGCATATTACTTGCATAACTTTTTTCGTATTTGAGGAAATGACCAGTCAAGCAGAAGAGTCGGCGATAGTACCCAATGTTTGGTTTGTAGTATACTTGCTCGATTGATCCACACCTATGCAAGTGACCCATAAAGTTGATGTCGGCTTCGATGAAGCTCATATCTCGTTGTATCTTGCCTAGTGCTAAATGTTGTAGTTTGCTACTACCTTTACCGTGTGCAAGGTAGATACTCAACTTCTTATCATTAACTAATAAAGTATCATAGATGCTATTATTGTATGGAACATCCAACATATCTGCAATAACCTTGGCAGTATCCAAGTTGAAATCTTTCTTTGTTCTCATACTATCGTGATTTCCACTTGTTAGTCCTCTAATGTATTGCTTGTGTGGTTCTAGGTACTCAACCATCTGATTGATTTGTTCATTCACATCCATCTCTTGATTGAAAACACTATCTCCTGTATTTTTTGAGGCTAACTCTAGCAAATCACCATTCAAATATAATACTTTATTATTTTTGTCTTTTTTAAAAACTGATAAAGCATACTCCCAATACTCACGATTAAACACATTACTACCTAAATGAGAATCGCTCAAGCAATAAATATGCAAAGCTTTATTATTAATACTAAATTCATTCTCCATCATCTATCTCCAAAAACTGAAAACATTCATCCACATCTACTGTGTCTTTTTGATAGGCTGTGCAGTAGTTACCTGCTAGGAATTGGCAATTGACACAGTAATCTACTCCCTCTAACCATACCTGCTCGGTAGTCTTATTAGTTAACTTATTTCCATCATTATCCTCACAGATGAATGAAATATAAATATCATCCTCATAATGCCCATCCAAGCATAAACCAATCTTTGCATTGGGATTGTATGCTTGTAGGCTTTTTATTAATTCTTTTACTCTCATTATTATCTCCTGCCTAGTAGTCTTCTTTTCTCGTTCCTGACAGCCCAAAATTCTCGTTCAAAGTCCTCGTACCGATGCTCACTTAAATTAGATTCGCCAAGGGGCAGTCTATTATCCTCGTAATTCTCAAACCACCATTTGTTTTTCTGATCCTGATGAGCTTTACTTGAACATTCAGGGCTACAATATTTTCGGTTACTTCTGTCGCTTATGAATCGTTTTCCACAGTATTCACACTTTTTTGGAATTCTTTTTCCATTGAGTTTTTTGTGTCTTTGTTGCCTCCATTCCAGTCTTGCTTGGTGGCTACAATGGGGGCTACAGTATTTCTGATTATTTACAATGGGATAGAAGAGGTTGTGACATCGTTTGCATTCGGTGGGTATGGTGACTGTTAGGCTATTCTCATTTATTATTAGTCTGCTACTTCTCGTGATTTTCATAGGTTATCAACTTCTCAAGATATGTTCTTGCTTTTTCCAAGTCTTGACAACCCCCTTTTTGCTTGTATCGTAGTATATACTTGATGATGTTCAATTCACAGAAGTGGATTAGTTTTTCTCGTGGCACTAGTCCTTTTTCACAAGCAGTTAGCAAGTCCATCGTATCCCCATAGTAACTTGGTAATGTGGTGTTGTTACTGGAATCTGTGTCTTTTAGTGTAGATGACACAAGATTTTTATCGTATAAAAAAGTGGGTGTTTCATTTACTTTACGAATGAGTTGATTTAATTGCCACTTCATCGCAATACTATTAGTTTTCTTAGCCTTATCTTTAAGTATTTTAAGGACATCATCCTTGTCAATGTACTCAATCTTCATAAATAACCCTCTTGTCATCAAGCACACTCTGAATTCTTTTGAGCTTTGCTTTTAGTCTGTCATTTTCTGCTCTGCATTGAGTTAACTGCTCGTTCAACTCAACTATCTGCACATCTTGAATAAATAATTTAGTTTCCAAATCCATTTTATCGTTTCTCTCCCTTATGTAAAAATTGATGAATCTCTCTTGCTTTCTTCAGATTGACTCGGTTAACAGACTCAAAGTCAGTTATTGTACATTGTAATAAATCATTAACGCTCTTGATTTTTAACTGCTTGACAATATTGTTACTGGTTTTCAAGCCAACATTCTTCACACTTGTCAAGAGTACATCTACTGCTGTTAACCTATCGATTTTCAGTCTTCTGCCAGTACCCCCATACTTACTTGTTTTCAGACAACTTCTTGCTTGAAGATACATTTCTTCTAGGGCTTCCTCTTCGGTATCGCAGAGGATTATTCCATTTGTTATCTTCCTTAATGTTCGTATCGCTCCATTGTATTGGGCAATACTATTTGCGACATAATTCTTACTCCTACTATACTTTGACAGTCTTTTCAAGGTTGGTACAAGCTTACCCACAATAACAATGTATGAATACTTGCCTTTATTCCTGTACTCATAACCTTGATTAGCAACTTCCTCGAAGAGGCTATTATTATCATCAGTAAGGCTATGCATAAAATCGGCTACAGTCTTATACTCGAATGCAACCTTACTATCGAATACATAATCTGCAACATCCAAATGCTTAATCTCCACCTCGAAATTATGCCTCTTGTAAAACTTCCTCGCTCTGACACCCCTCTGTTTTTCTCTCGTGTCAATCCAAACTTTAATTATTCCATCTCCTGCTTTGTATCCTCATTCATCTCAACATACTCATCACAGAAATCCAAACTATAGAAACAACTCTTAAATAGGTCAATATCCACCTCTTTATCTTCTTCATACATCAAATCACAGAGGACTAATCTTCCTGCAATTCCTTTTTCAATGTATCTGAAGTTATCACAAGTTATGCAAGTGTTTATCATTTTATCCTCTTA
>Ga0326511_10005104_pt1 | contig 10390 bp, 17 predicted proteins | sample 0_2496_0518_D_FD_203701 | JGI IMG/M metagenome (GOLD analysis project Ga0326511, IMG submission 203701) | Bovine rumen microbial communities from UC Davis, California, United States - 0_2496_0518 | ecosystem: Host-associated > Mammals > Digestive system > Stomach > Rumen | place: USA... | reverse complement strand
TTCTGCAGCAGGTGCTCGGATTGTTATGAATTATTTTGAATTATTTATAATATTTTGCTTGCATTACGGATTATAGAGGATTATAATGAACGCATAGAGTTGAGAAACAAACGAGGTAACAAAATGAGAATCGATACCAGAGACATTTTCAAGACTGAGGGCGTGGTTATGCCTGTTCTGGAGCAGTGGAGCAAGGTTCATGATCCTGAGCATCTTCATTACGAGGAGAACTATGAGGAGATGCATCGTCTCACTCGTGGCTGCAGGCTTCACAGCGCTGATGAGGAGGAGCTGAAGGATGAGGCCTGGGAGCGCCTGACCTACGGAGTTGTCCGCCGCGGCATCGAGAGCGCTTTCGGGCGCGATGCGCACAAGGTGCGTGTTTACGTCGGCGAAGGCGGACGTTCCGGGGATGAGCGCGATGGAACCTTCTGGATTGAATTCAGGCGCAAGGATGACGGGTTCACGGTAAAGGAGGTTGCGGAAATCGTCAGCAGGATTAACAGCCTTGATGGCTGCAAGATTCAGTCGCTGATGCCGGAGTTTACCGTCCGCTGGAGCGGCAGGGCCTGAGGCAGGGAACGAATGAGGAAACGGGGCGGTGAGAGCCGCCTCTGATGGAGGATCAGTGCCCGGCAGCGCCGGGCATTTCAGGAGGAACAGAAAGATGATTTATGTTTTGGACTGCGACAGACACGGATACCAGGAGAGCAGCCGCGCCGAGCTGGAAGCCGCCATCGCGGACTCTGGCTACCCTTACGACCTCAGCGACAGCACGCTTGACGAAGTGAAAAGCATTGCGGACTCACGCGGGCTTGATTATTTCTGCTGGAGCAAAGCCGAGGCTGACAGCATAGTGAAGTATTATCAAGAGTTAAGACACGAAGAGGACTGACAGCGGGCCGGGGATTTTCTCCGGCCTTTTTCGTTTCTGCTGCCGGCGTTCGGATTGTTTTGAATTATTACGGATTATTTGTAATGTTTCTGTTGCATTTTGGATTATATAGGAATATAATGAATGCAGATAGATGAGTTAAGCATCTGTCAGCGGCAAGCCGGCCGCATCAATCAACAAACTGAGGCGGTGAGAGCCGCCTCTGATGGAGGGAAGAAAAATGTCAATCAAGATGTTCAATAAGGCCGGGCACCTCACTAAGAGTGCCAGGTATGTATTTGAGGGAGCTCAGGTTGTTGGGCCCTTTGATGAGGTACTCAGAATTTCTGATTGCGATGATAGGAAGATGAAGACGCTCTACATCCTTGCTGATGAGCTTGACATTAATGTTGTCGATATGTACCCGGATGCTTATGTATATATTCATTGGTTGAAGAATGCCTTTGAAGAGATAAAGGCCGGGGGTGAGATTGATGAGACTGCAGAAGAGGAGATGCAGGAGCTGGTTCCTGAATTGAAGAATAATGAATGTTGGATTAAGGGGCCCGAAGCGCTGTTAAAGGAATATTAAAGGAATAGTTTTCGCGGAAACTGACATTGAGCCCGGCCGGAAACACCGGGCATTTACGGAGAGAGACATGAAGATTAAAGCAGTGATTTTTGACCAAAACCATAAGGATACAAACATTTGCATAGGCGGGGAGTGGTACAGCTTCGCTCCCTGCGCCCATTGGGCGGCATGGGACTATCAGGCGGCAGCAGATTTGCCAAAGGAACTCCGCCAGGAAATGATTTCCGAGTGGGTTCGTCGCGGAATGGTAACCAGACGTGATGATTACCGTTCGGTTGTTCGGAAGGTATTTCCGGAAGGCGGCATGGTGCAGTACGCCTGTCTTGGGAAAGAGCCTGCATGGATGGTCGAGAAGGACCAGAAGAGGTACGGTGGCGAGGCCTGGGAATGGGAGGTTTGAAAGCTCTGTGGGCTTGTATGAGATTACATTCACTTGTTAGAGTGTGTTTGATATAATAAAGACTTGTTTTAGTGTTAGAGGTGCATGATGGATAAGATTAAATTTTACACGATGGAGGAGACGGCAGAAATTCTTCGTGTAACGAAGCAGGCAGTCCTGCGTTATATCAGGGCAGGAAGGCTCCGGGCGGCAAAGCTCGGCCGGGCATGGAGGATACAGGAGGAGGATCTGAATGCCTTCATTGAGGATGCAAAGAAAGAGGGACTCAAATCGCCATATTGAGAGTTCGGTACCAGGAACAGAGATGCAGGCCGGGGATTTTCTCCGGCCTTTTTCGTTTCTGCAGCAGGTGCTCGGATTGTTATGAATTATTTTGAATTATTTATAATATTTTGCTTGCATTACGGATTATAGAGGATTATAATGAACGCATAGAGTTGAGAAACAAACGAGGTAACAAAATGACAATGACAACTGCCGCAAGAAAGGCAACGATGCTGGTTGAATCGCGCAAGCTGTTTATGACCAGAACGGTAATGGATTGTGCTTCAACAAATTCTCAGTTTGCGAGGGATGTTTTTGCGGGCCTGAAGAAATGGGTCTGCGGAGACTGGGGTGAGCTGGGAGACGAGGATAAGGAGGCTAACTCCGCTGACATCAAGTCAGGCTGGGGCCATGTTCTTGGCAAGTACGATACTTGCGAGGGCAGCATCTACATTAACCAGGAGCTTGCAGGGGACAGGAGTCAGGCTGTTGTGGTCCTGTTTCCTGAAGAGTGGTAAGCGAGAGCAAGAGAGAGAATTGAGGCCCGGCGGTTTCCGGCGGGCTTTGACAGGTGAGGCGGCAAGCCGGCCGCCTCAGATATTCAAATCCTTACGAGGTAAGAAAGGAAATGAACAGAGAGGATTATAACAAGATCAGAAAGAGCATTTACAGCTCAGTCATGATTGGCAGGCGTCAGCAGGGTTCCTGGGTTATCCAGGACATTGAGTTCTGGAGGATTCTGGAGGCTGCCAAAGGCGACCGTTCAGCAATCCTTGCAACACTGAGGCAGATGCAGGCTGACAATGAGCTTGCGGACATTCTGCCTTCGGTAATCAGGCGGACAGAGGCTAAGGCTGCAGCAAAAGCCTGAACGACAGGCTCCGGTAAGCAAAGAGACAGAGGCGGCACTGCCGCCTCTTATAGATGAGCTAAGAAATTAAAGATGAAGAATTTTGAGACAGTTTTTGAGCATTACGGGATTGCGGTACCGGAGCTGCCGGATGGCGGCAGGTTCCGGAATTTTGATGAGACTCCCTACTATGGTGGTTTTGAGATTGGCAGGCTCCGTGAGGATATTGCGGAGATGTTTTGGAAGATGGCCGGGAGGGTATGCAGGGCTGGCGGGGCCTGTGTTGATGATGTCTTTCCGGAGGGCCCTGAGAGCAGATTAAACGGTTCTGACTTGACTGTCTGGGATTACATCTGCAGGCTTGCCAGGGTTATTGAACCATCATGGACCATGAAGAAGTTGACCGTAGTTCTTGCCAACGAGTTATGGAAGACTTTCTTTTCCTGGAGAGCTGAGACCGGAAGATAAAAACTGAATAATGAATTATTGAGGAGCGGGGCCGGGGATTTTCTCCGGCCTTTTTCGTTTCTGTGGCCCGTTCGGATTGTTACGAATTATTTTGAATTATTTGTAATGTTTCGCTTGTGTTATGGATTGTAAAGGGTTATAATGAATACAGACAGATGAGTTAGGCATCTGTCAGCGGCAAGCCGGCCGCTAGGTTCAACAAACAAACGAGGTAAACGAAATGGACTCTTACATTGCAATCATCGAAGTAAATGGCAAAAGGCTGCCGGTTCCGGAAATCGTCGACTGGTGCGATGTCGAGGAGGGATATGATCCTGAGGAGCTGGCTGACGAATACGTGGACTATGTCTACGAGAACGAGAATCTCCTCGACCTGGATGATGCAGGTCATTGGAGCCTGAGGTTTGAGGCCTATGTGGGCGATCAACACAGCGATGCCCGTACCATTAAGGGTTGATGGAGCGGGAACAGTGAGGCGGAGTAAATCCGCTGTGGTTTCATGGCCGGATATTCCGGCCTTTACAGGAGAAAAGCATGGAAAATAAACTGAGCCCCGCGGCGGAGAATGCTGTAATCGAGAGGGCAAGCAAGGTTTTCGGGGACCTGATTTGCAGGTTCGACGGAAACTGCGCTTACATCAGCGCGGGGGTCAATGACAGCCAGGGCCGCGGCAGCTTCGAAATCATCACGGAGCAGCGCGGGGCATTTCTTGATGCCATGAAGGAAACCGGCTGGAAGACGGCAGAGGAACACATGAGCGGCCCGAGGGGCGGCCGTTCTTCGCTGTTTATCCGCATGGAGTACAGCGTATGAAGATGAGAGGACTTTTTCTTACGTTGCAGAATCCGACGAAGATTTATGTAACCGGGGAGCTTGGGAAGCTGATTCTTTCTGATAAGGAGCATGGCGATGCTTTCCTGGAAATCATGTCTGAGTACGACGAGGTATTTTGTAAGGAATGGGACAGAAAGGATGTTACTGACAGTCAGGTCATCTGTTCTGGAATTCATGAGGATGCGTTCAGCGAGCGGCAGATTCTGGTGATGAATCTGCTGAAGGTCCGGAGGTTCCATGTCGGCTTCGTGGACGAGATGCAGAAGCCCGGAGTCAAGCATCTGCTGCCTCTGATTTTTGACTCGGATGCCGACAGGCTCAGGGTCCTTAGCACTGGGGGCTGGAACATGACCTGGACGTTTGATCCTAATGCCGGGAAACGGCTTGAAATTCCGGAGAAATTCAGGGGGCAGGATGTTTGTGATAAGCGATAAGGAGCAGGAGCTGCTCCTGCATCCTGGACTCTCAAACGAGGCCCGGGTCCTCTATCTGCTCTCACTTCGCCCGCTGGCCCGGAACGGCAAGGTGGTGATTGACGCGGAGGAGCTCAGAGCACAGATGGCAGTGAGGGACCACCGGGGCGGCCTCGACTATCCAGGGGAGGATGAGATTGCTGAGTTGCTCTCAGAGCTTCTGTCGTATGACCTTATAGAAAGAAAGAGAGGCGCTGGAGAATTCTTCGAGGACGGCGAGACAGTCTTCCTCCCGGCCGCTGAGCGCAGCCGGAAAATCTGGCTGTGCAGATGAATTCCGCTCCGCTTCATTCTCCGGGCTCCGACTTCATAGCCGGGGCTCTCTCTTCTCCGGAGGGCCCTGCGGGCTCTCCTCCAGGGCGCAAAGTCAAGTTCCGAAGGGCGGAAGGGCACCAGGGACGCAAGTCAAAGTCAAAATCCAGGGCTCAGAAGGGCGTTTTTCCGAAGGGCAAAAAGTTTAGCTGGCTAAACTTTTTCAGCGTTTTTTTGGGTAAAATGGGCTAGTGCAGGATCGCACGCTTGAACCAAAACGTGTACAAACTGTACCCGTTTCGGGCGTGCCCGGCGATTAAAAATCAGCCGATTTTTAACGCCTCTCCTGTGCTCCGCAGGCGCATCACACTGACGTGTGTGCGGACAGGGCTCTGCCCCGATACCCTGTCAGGGGACGTGTCCCCTGCACCCCATTTCCCGCCGTCCGGCCGTAGCCGGGACGGCCTGACGAGGACTCACATGACGATCCATGTTCGCCTTGATACCCAAAAAAACGCTCTCTGGCTGATGCTTGCCGAACAGGCTGGCCGGGGCCCGGGCACTCTTGCCCGTGAGGTCCTTGAGGACGTCCTGCAGCACGCGAAAATCGAGGGGGCAGATTACGTGCTCCAGGATCCGGCCTTCGCCCTCGCTGCTGCCAAAGGCAAGAGCCTGCAAGTCAAGTTCAGGCTCCGAGGCAGTGAAATCGGTGAGCTTGAGCGCTGGATGAAGTACTGGCACGATCCCCGCAGCAACCGGTGCGCCAGGCGCATGGTCCTGAGCTTCATGAACCGCGCGCCGGTCATGGACGCTGAGACGGTTGCAGTGCTCCAGGATGGTATCGGCCAGATGGTGAAGGTAGGCACCAACCTCAACCAGCTCGTCCACCAGATAAATGCGCACGACTGGGATAAGCAGCCGGGCATTGATCCTGCCGAGGTGAAGCTCCTGAAGATGCAGCTGGACATGACCTGCCGGGCACTCGACACATTCAGGCGCCGGGCCCGCCGCATCATTTTTGCCGCCGTGAGCGGCAAGCGCGAGAGGCCTGAAGAATGACATCCGGAAGGAGAAATCCAGAAAAGGATGAGGAAATCAAGTTCGGCCGCCGCGTCTATGCGCATGAGCAGAAGAGCGGCTCCTCGCGGCTTTTTCCCTCTTATGGCGCCATGAGCTCCAGGGCCAAGGCGGAGAAGTTTGCCAGGGGGACTCCCGAGGCAGTGGTCAAGATGGACCGGCCGTCAATCAAATCACAGAAGCACCTGACCGAGGCCGGACGCTACATTTCGCGTAACGGAAAGCTTGAATGCGAGGACGGCGACGGCTATGTCATCTCCGACACGGACACGCTTGACGCGACCATGGAGGACTGGGCAGATAAGGACAAAGCCGAGAGGGCAAAGTCCTCTTCCAGACAGCGCTTCGCGATGGCCCGGCGTTTCGTCATCTCGACGCCGACGGGCACGGACCCCGAGGCACTGAGAAAGGCCATCCGGGAGTTTGCTGCGGAGCAGTTCAGGGACAAAGGCTATGAGTACATCTGGACGCTGCATCTCGACACTGACAACCCGCACGCGCACATCCTGGTGAGGAGCCTGTCAAAGGACGGCAAGCGCCTGCACTACAACAACAGGGAATTCCGGGCATTCCGGGAACGCTGGTGCGTTGTCGCTGAGAAATACGGCATTGACCTCAACGCGACGTCCAGAGCAGTCCGCGGCAAAACCCGCCGCTCAAAGCCGATAGAGCGCGTGAAGCAGGAGCAGAGAGGCTCGCAGCACATCTACGAGAAGTACCGCATCGAGGAGCTCGTGAAGGTCCTGAAGTCAGGCGGGGAGTTCACCGACTACGAGAACGAGATCATGAAAAAGGCCCGCGCGACGCGTACTGAAATACGGCGGAATGCGTCAGATTACATCAAAGAATTACGTGATTCGGGGAGCCCCGATGATATAAAATTAGCTGAGCTTATTGCGGAAAAAATGAACAACTTGCCGCCTGTTGAATCGGCCCAGGAGGAACGGCTCCGCAAGGCCAGGGACAAGATTCGTAGGAAGAGGCAGAGGCGCACTGCGGCTGAGAAGGCCCGTGCCGAAGCCTTCAAAGAAGCGATTCGGAGACGTAAGAAAGCAGAACAGGAAGGTAAAAAGAGGTACAGATAATGGCAATGATGATCAAAGAGTTGGACAGGATCAAACAGAGTCTTAAGAATAAGAGAGGACCATCCAGTATTGTGACGGGACAGCGCATGTTGCCCGTAGCCGGTGCCGCTGTGGATTCAAAGGAGCTGCTCACGAAGGATGATTTCTGCAATGCTTTTTTGTATACCGCTTTAACACGGGGATTGCATGATTTTAACAGTTATGTAAGTCCCGCCGCAGGCATGGAAAAAATTATCGATTACTCAAAAAAAGCATTGGAAAAATGCTTAATGCTGAAGCAGGATGAGGCAGTTATCTGCGAACGTGCTGGCGGGCAGGAATGCCTGGCGTATCCGAAATACGGGTTTAACCTGTTAGGTTCAGCAAAGGGCTTCGAGGAAGCCTTTGGGCTGCCGGCCTACACAAGCATGGATATTTGCATGATGCTCTTTTACATGACCGAATATTTTGAAAAAGGAATGGAACTGCAGCCCGCGGATATCAGGGAAAGCGTTAAGTCAGAGTTATCCCGGGAATTAAAAACTCTCGCGGAGCATGTCGCGCAGAAAGAGATCCCTGACGCTGAATTTGTAAACAGCATTCAGAGAATAAAAAACGATGCAAGTGCGGCAATGCGCAACATGATTAACGGGGCGGGTTCCGGCGAGGGTGAACGTGAAGAAACGATAGCCGAGAAATGCTTATCGAGACGTCTGAAGGGCGAAGCCGTATTTCTCGGAATAACCGAAGGTGTTGAAGGCTGGGCCCGGATTATTTGGAAGAAGAATCCGCAGCTTCTGGATTTTTATAAGACTTGCAGGCTGGCGTCTGTTGCTGGCAAGCTTCAGAACTATGACAGCAATGAGAATCTCAGATTTATTTGGAGAAAAACCGGAGTGCCCGCTGACTTCTTCAATGGCAAGGATTTCGAGTGGAGGACCGTTAAGGCAGAAAACCGGGATGAATTGAAGAAAGCCCTGATGGAATCGGCCAGATCTTTTATCCCTGACGCAAATAACATGAGTCCGGCAATGGAAATGTGGTTCTGGAACGCCGGCAATCACTGGATGAGCAATACGGCCCTGAAAATGTGGTCCAGTAACGATGGCAATCGCTGGCTGAGCAATAGTATCCCGGAGTGCTGGCAGGACTTTAATGAGTATTGCAGCAATCCTGAGTATGACGGCTCGCTTTCATGGGATAAGGACTGAGACTGAGTCATATCACGTGTGGTCAAAAAAGCTTCGGAATTGTTTCCGGGGCTTTTTTTTTAACAGCAGAAACTTGGTAAAATATAAGAAGGAATTCTTATTATCCACAAGTTTCTTCCGATAGATGTTTTGCATGAGCCTGTTGGTATGCATTGCTGGCCACCGATGCGGAAATTTTTAATGTCGTTTAAAAGATAAAGGAAGGAGAATAGATGAATAAAGACTCACATACTGCAACTAATGAAAATGTTTTTTATATCACTAAGGAGCAGTTCCAGGACAAGATTAAAGCAAAGTACCGCTCTCATGCAGAATTTGTGAGCGAGTATGAAGACGCCAAAAATGGCTCATTTTTTCAGTTGATGAGTGCTTCAGCGAAAAAGCTGTGGCACACAACGCGGGATGCTCAGTCTGCTCAGCCAGATGACATTCTGAAGCTGTTTAATCGCGGCGCGATTAAGAGCTCGAGAGCTAACGATGTTCCCGAAGGGGCTATTGTATTAAAAAAGAAGGCTGCTCATCACTTGAACATTAAGACCCTCGCAGGCCTTGGCATTGCCGCGGCAACCGCAGCGGAGTTGAAGCTAATGGGGGATTCTGTCCAAAAATCGGACGCTGGCGCTGGATTGAAAGAGACTCTTGAGAAGACAATTGACCATGTCGATCTTGACAGCTTTAAGTCTGCAGCCGATATGAATACGTTTTTTGACCAGGCCCTCAGTGCCTTAAACCCGAACTATGGATTGAGAAGCGCTCTCGAGAAGACAATTGACCATATCGATCCTCTCAGCTTTGAGTCTGCAGTCGATATGAATACGTTTTTTGACAAGGTAAAAATTGCTCTGAAATCGGGCGATGGATTGAAAGAGACTTTTGGGGATGCGGTGAAGCATTTGGGGGTTGATAGCTTTGAGACTCCTGCCGATATTGATGCGTTTTTTGAAGAGTTAAAAAATTTCGTCAATCCGCCTGAAATGAAAGAGATACTAGACAAGGGGCTTAACCATATCGATCTTCTCAGCTTTAAGTCTTCGGACGATATGAATAATTTTTTTCAAGAGGTCGATAGTGCCATGAAATTGGGCACTGGAGATAAGGAAGGTTTTCTTGAAGCGGTAAATAGTAACTTAATGCAATCAGACATAGTACAAACAGTTGTTAATACGGTGAATACGAATTCTGCAACGATGGTGGCTGCAGGATCAGCTTTGGCTTTGGGAGCGCTGTTACTAAGTAAGAAACCGTGGAATGCAGCTAGCAGTTTCGAGTTTGCAAGCTACGAACAGAGTAGTCGTGCGAATGACATTATTCAGGAAACTGCTGCACTCATGGATAAGGAATTCCTTGAACATAAGAAGAGACTTGGAGAGAAGATTTATTACCTCGACAAGGACAGCGTTAAGTCTTATTCAGCTGACCATCCCGCGGAAGCAGCAAAGGGATTTAACCCCGATGTTATGCTTGATGGACAGAATTGGAAATTATATGTTAAAAGCGCGACAGGAAAGGCACCTGATGGAGCCATTATGCTTGAACTGCAGCCAAAATTAAAAGCTGTTCTGGGTTCTCACTTAGATGTCAAAAATATGGAAAAAGCTGTTCAGCTTTACAATAAGGCGACTAGTTCATCAATCAGAACTTCTGACGCGTTCAACTTCACGAGCAAGGCAAGTTGGTACATGTGCCAGAAGATGATAGACCAGGCTCTTGGTAAGGACACAATGCGGGAATTTAAGCACGAGGCTGCGGCTTCAGTACGTTGAGTTATCATTAAAGAGCTGACAAGCAAGGACAAAGTCCTGTCCTCTCGTCCGCGACGATGTCAAAACACAAAGCCCCGATCTTCTGACCGGGGCTTTTTTAGTTCGACTGGCAGGATGTGTCAGATTACATCAAAGAATTATACGAATAAGGCAATCCTTATGTTATAAAATCAGCTAAGGTAGGAAATAAGGGACAGATAACAATGGGAATGACAATTGATGAGCGCCTGAACAGGATTGAACAGTTCTTTAAGGGCAAGAATTCCGA
>Ga0326511_10005103_pt1 | contig 10390 bp, 10 predicted proteins | sample 0_2496_0518_D_FD_203701 | JGI IMG/M metagenome (GOLD analysis project Ga0326511, IMG submission 203701) | Bovine rumen microbial communities from UC Davis, California, United States - 0_2496_0518 | ecosystem: Host-associated > Mammals > Digestive system > Stomach > Rumen | place: USA... | reverse complement strand
CTTTCTGAAATAGAAAAAGATATTGTACAGACTAAAGAACGCAGAACAAGGTTGTACAAACCTCTTCCGAACGATTGGCTCAGGTGTATTAGTGTAGTGGACCTTAAAAACCTAACAAAAGAACATCTCATTTTTTTGAGGTTGCTCAAGCAAGAGGTTTTGCAGATTTACAAAGAGGCAAAATTCAAATACCTGAAAATGCAAGAGGAGTTCAATCACTTAACTGAAGCAAACTCTCCTCTTTGGAAACGCATTCACGGTAAAATTCTGCACAAGATTACTGTAACAAATAAACTTGACAATAAATTGCATACAACATTTTATGTAAAGTTGAATGAAGCTCATTGTAGTTTTTCCGGTTTTGTAGAGAATTATAATATTCAGCAAATTTTTGAAAATGAAAAAGATGATTTGAAAAATTACAGCTTTGCAGCTTTTTATAGTCTTGATCATATTATGCAATTTTACAAATCTGAAGATTTCAAAGTGGAAATTGCACCAGCTGATGTTCCTGCAGACCACCCAGTTATCTTTGATGTTGTACAATACAAAGCTTTCAAGTGCGTAAAAGGCAGTTTACTTGATACTCATCTCACTTATGATGAGTTTAAGAAAGAATTTGAGTACAATTCCGGAGAGTCTCTAAAAGGTATGAAAGGCTGGTTTTGTGATAATTTCAAAGATGTTCTTGAAAAAAGGTTTCCAGGTAGAAATGCTGAAGATGTTGTGAGTCAGGGTGATTTTAAGAAAACATTCAACAGCTGGGAGAGGTATTATGATATGTGGCAGGTAAACGAAACACCTAAAAGTCGAAGAGCAAAAAATGAGGTACATAGGTGAAAAGCAGGAGATATTTTGTATCATATCAGTTCGCAAACACTAAAGTTACAAACAGCTATGGTTTTGGTTGTACGGACTTAGAACTGACAGATCAGATAAAAGGTTTTTCAGACGTACAAATTATGATAGATTACATCAAGAAAATGATTAAGACAGAGACAAATCAGGACGTAAATGTAGTCATTCTTTATTGGAGGTCTTTTGAAGGACAAGAATTATGATAAGTATAAGAGAATCCGTATTTGAATCCAATAGCTCGAGTTGTCATTCACTGACAATCACAAAATGCCCTGTACAGAAGATTATAGATTTCAACAATGGATCAAGAATATATGCTCGTATACAAGGCCGTGATGACTTTTACACACTTGAAGAAACTGCAGAAAAACTCATACAGGATATACAGATTGTAGATGATTGGCAAAACGATGATTACTATCTGTTTGGAGGTGATGAACTTTCTAATATTTGGACAGACTCGAATTCAGATATTGAAGACTTCAAAAATGCAATAAATTGGTTGAAACAAAATCTCACAGTTGAAATGTTTTGTTGGGCTTTTGATGAAAATCACAACAGTGAACCTACACCTTTTATATCAAGAAAAATACTGCAAGTTCTTTTGAGAATGATCATAGAAAAAGTTTGGAGTTCACCACTTTTGTTGAGAAAAGACATACCTTGGGGTCTAGGCCGGGTAGCATCTATTCGTAATACAGACAACAGTGATGTTGTAGTGAATCTTGAAACTGGTGAACTTTGTGTTTATGATGAAGATAGATCTGAAGTTCGCGTTGAATTGAATTTTAGGGACTGAAAAAGGAGGTATTCAGAATGGAGAAGTTGACCGATGAGGATATGTATTGGATTACAAAAGCGATCGATCATTTTGTATCATTGCGTGTAGATTATAGAGATACGTTAATCGAAAAACTTAAAGCTGCAACTTCAGTAAAGGGAGGTTACTCAGTCTCTTCACCTGAAAAGCTTGATCCTACGTATCCATTTCGAGCTTTTGACGAATCGGGTATTGTGGTCACTGTAATTGGTTACAACAAAGATGTCGGCTGGATTATTGACAACACACGAGGGAACAGTACAGACACACACACTTTTTTGAGAAACATATATTTGTGAAATTCACGACATTTTTTGATAGATGAGTGAATACTTTCCCTGAAGTACAAATTAAACAAAAGAAAACCGCGCGATTTAATTTTTTCACAAAAACTTTTTGTACCTAGAACCTATATTATAGATTGTTAGGAAGGTACAAAAATATGACAAAGGATTACTTCAGAGTTTCAAAGAATTCATATAACGCGAACATCCTCGGAAACAAGATGGTGTTTTCAGAGTATGTTTTGGTCAATCTTTCAGCTGGAAGACTTGAGGGTGATGGAAGATATTCAGCTGGTATCAAAAAAGGAGATCGCGTCAGAGTTGTCAAAGGACGCAAGATACCAGTTGGTACAGAGGCTACAGTAAAAGGTATCTCAACTCGTTACAGCGATACATTTTACAGCTCAGTCACTGGTGAGCACATACACTACAACCCTTCACTTCTACTTATTCTGGATGACGGCTCTGAAGTCTGGACAAGTGGAAAGAATTGTATCAATATTACAGATACCGGTCTTGAAGGTATTCTTGAATTGAATCCTTCAGAGGAAGATGCTACTAGAAAAGCTCTTCGTGAAAGAGATAACAATGACAGAGGTGCTGTTTGGTACAAAGATACAGATGGAATGATTTACTGCACAAGTCTCACGTCTTTTTGGGGTTTTTCTACAAAGTCTTATTCGGTCTATCAAGACTATATCAAAGAAACAGAGAACGAAATCGTAGCTGTAATTGACGACTTTGTAACAGACACCTACAAGTGTGTTCGTTTCTCGAAAAACGTTGAACACAACAATCTTGTCGAAATTGTTGATACAGGTTCTGCAAGAAACATGGATGACATGTGGAGAGGAGATACAGGACTTGAAGATGCGTTGAAAGCATTTGCAGCCTAAATCGAGGAGAGTTGCAAATGTTCGATATGATTATAGCTAATCCTCCTTTCAGTGTTGCTTCTAAAATTACTCAAGCAACCGTAGAGTTAGCTAAGCAGTCCATATATTTAATGCCTTTTGGAAAATACAAAAAGTATGAGCTCTTTCAGTATGTTTCAGCTGTTCAATCTGTAGATGAAACATGTTTTGTAGATGCAGCTCAGGATATCCAACCTAACCTCTTAATCTGTAAATTGCAGAATGTTAGAGATGGATCCAAAAAGTTGATTGATATGGAAAAGTTCGTTTGGAATACGGATTTTGCAAATTTTTATGAAAAGAATGAAAAAATGCCTGCAACTTTTCAGAGTTTTGTTTACAACAACAAAGACAGGGATTTTGTAGAGAAAAATCTAGAGAGGATTTTCTTTATACCTTATTGGCCACATGTAGGTAATGCTCAAAAGGAGAAAAGTGTTACCCGTAAAGCTAACATTGGAGAAAAGGAAAGTTTGGAGAGAATTCTAAAATCTAATGCTAGTTACAGCTATTTTCTTTTTGGTTCAAAAAAAGAAAAAGAAAATGCATTCAAGTTTTGGATTTCTGATTTATGTAATGAGCTGCTTTTAGGTTGCTTAACAAGAGCTACAATTTTCAAGTTTCCTCACGTTGACTGGAGTCGTTCTTGGACAGATGAAGAAATACTAAAAGAACTCAGATAAGGAGGTGTGAAATGGAGTATTTTGCAACTTACAAAGGAAAACTAAAAGTGAACATTCTAATAGACAAAAACAACCATTTTGTTGTAGATGTTTACAATACCTTTTTCGCAAGATTGCGTTTTGTTTCTTCTTGCAAATTTTTGGAAATTAAAGACCTAATAAACGAAAAAGCTGAAGCCTGGATAGATTTGTTTTTGGACAACGCTGTAATTTGCACGTACCGAAAAGTCTGGTTTTTACCTTTTGAAAAGACTATTACAAACATCGATGACTACGTGAAGCTTACGAAAAAGAATTACAAAAAGTGAAAACCCACTTTTTCTCAGATTCTATAATACAAAAGGACTAATCGTAGTGAACTTTTGTAACTTTTTACAAAAAAGAGGTATTGATGTCGAAAATTACAGAGCTTGAAAACAAGATTCGCGAACTTGCAGATGCATACTATAGTGGTAATGAACTTGTCTCAGATGAGGCTTATGACGCTTTAATTGAAGAGTTGAGAGTACTTGATCCTGAAAATGAGTTGATAGCTGGGCTTGCAGGTGATGAAAAAGATACCAACTCAGCTGGTTATGTAAAAATGCGGCATAATCTTACAACTGGTACTCTTTCAAAAGCAATGACTCTTGAGACTTTCGAAAAATGGATAAAATCACACAAAGGACCTTATCATTGTTCATCAAAAATGGACGGAGCTGGTTGTGAACTTCAGTATGAAAATGGTAGGCTTGTACATCTTATATCTCGTGGTAATGGTTATACGGGTTTTGATAAACTACCTCTTGCAAAATATCTAAATATCCCTTCGGAACTTTCAAAACCTTTTACAGGTTCAATTCGAGGAGAATTTGAACTTTCAAATAAAGGTTTCAAATCACACGCAATTTTTACAGATAAAAAAAATCCACGTAACGCTGGTTCAGGTCTTTTGAATCTAAAAGTCGACGACATTAAAACTGAGGAAATATCTGCGATGAAAGACATTCATTTTTTCGCATATGATATTCTTACAAAGGATGAAACATTTCAGCGCAAGTCGGAGATTTTTGAGTATTTGACAAACCTTGGATTTGAAGTACCTGTCAATACAGTAGCTCTTAGCTATGATGACATTGTTCAATTTCGTGAAAAGCTGTCAAAAGAACGTGGTACGGAAAGCGAACAATTTGCAATTGATGGTATTGTAGTTTTTGAAGATGTATATGATATTGAGGATCAAAAGGAGAAAATTCAAAAACGCGCGATAGCTGTAAAGTTTGACCTTATGGTAAGTGAAGGTACAATTCTCGATATCGAATGGAGTATAAGTGGTAGCTATCTTACACCTGTTGCAATTATGACACCAATGCAATTGAATGGAACTACAGTAACCCGAGCGAACTTGTGTAACCTAAGTATCATCAATAAACTAGGTGTAAAAATTGGTGACAGGATTCGTGTATGTAAGCGCGGTGAAATAATACCTCAAATACTGTGTAAAGTGTCTTAGTAATAAAGAAAATTTACATTGGTGTTAGAAGTCGGATATATCAAAATTGCTTTTGAGTATACGCATTTTAATTCAATTTTAGGTAATTCACTACTTTTAACACCAGGCCCTGTTTTTGATAAAGGTTTTATATCAATCTTTATAGGTACCAAACCGAATATCGCCAAATAGGACAAGGTGTCTATTTCACCATTTTGATTAATTCGAACATTTCTCATTCCAAAATAACCTTCACCCTCACCGGTATGGTCAGCACCTTTTGTTTTTAAGATTTGCCTTTCCCAGTTGTTTACATACCAATTACTTTGCCAAACTTGTAAAGCTTTTAGTACGTCAAATTTATCGTTTAACAAGAATGAGAATGCCAATGAGCCTTTACCTTCATTAGGACCTTTACCATTTGAGGCTTTCAAACCACCATAAGCACTGTTGGCTAAAGGTACCTCAATTGCCGACAATCCACCTAACTCTGTAAAAAAAGGTAGGCAGTTTTCCATATTATATGTACTTGTCTTAAGAGCTTTTTTCTCTTCGGTAAAAAATTCTTTTAAGGTTGTTATACGACTACCTACACTAGTATTGGCAGGTACATAACCCTCATTATAACAGCGCTTCATTAAGGCTGGTAGTGCTGTGTTTTGTCCATTTGTACAATAATAAAACCTAGAGGGATAACAAGCATTCGGCTGGTACCATTTTTGCGTATATAAGGTTTCTATGTTCGCATATATGTCACTTTCATAATCATTAGACATTTTATACCAAACCTCCCCTTGACGTTACGTGCCTCAATCGAACAGGACTTTCAGACCAAGTCTTTAAGATGGCATCTCGCTCCTGCTGACCTTCTTTTTGCATACCCTCTTTAAATTTTATATTCGAATCAGTACCTAACAAATCTCGAATTGCACCAATTGACATCTTGACGTGTGCTTGACAAAGCGGTACGACCTCCTGCCAATCTTCAAACTCGACATCGTTAAAATCACGACTCCAACAATACCATAATATATTCAAACAACCAGTCATTGTTGAATAGCCTCTTGCAAACAGACCTTTTCCCGGTATATGAACTTTAGAAAGTTTTTCACGACGAGACAAGTTCTTCATTGTATTAGCTATAGGCCAAGCTGTTGCCAATTGACTAAAAGCTGAAGTGCCATCACCTAAACTATCACGACCTGTATAACCTGGTACAGGTTTATTATATTGTAGACCTGTTGCAAACTTACCACTACCACCTGTTGCATATCTATTATACAAAGATACATCTGTACCTAAAGCCGCAAGAGGACTCATATTCAACGTACCACCTCTTGAACCTAGACCACCAGGGCTTGTTACCCAAGCTATAGCTTTATAAGCTGGATACGGAGCTGTCGGATATGGAATTAAAAAATCACCACCTGCAAATTGAGGTCGAACCTCCTCCTGTTCAAGTGGAAAAGTCGTGTAGTATTCACGTAACGCAGGTTCGACAGCCAGTTTCAAAATAGCCTGCCGATTATATTCCAATTCACGATCCTTAATAAATGGCTGACCAACAACCTGCATTATCTGATAATATTGATCATCATCTATAATAATATCAGTGAGATTAGAACTTAAATCCGCGTATTTTGTAAAAGGTTGATAACTTGCGTCTATAGAATTTACATAAGTTGTCGTATTTGTAATATCGAGTTGTGTGTTGTAGAAAGTAAAACAAGGACAAACCAGACCGCTTTTTAATGAAACCTGCTGAGCTTCATCTAGTGAATCTACTGTAGACCAATCTATTTGCCCTATATAATTATTATCACAATACAATAATTGATTGTTGAAAGCTGATAGAGCGTCTTTTACAACATAGACATCTCCAGCTTTATAAAAACGAGTATCACTATTGCAAACAGACTGACCTGCAAAGTACCATGAGATTGAGAGTTCTTTAACGTCGTTTTGATCGACACAAGCCTGTATGTATTGTTTAACTTCCATAATTGAAATTAGTTTGATTTCTTTTTGTACCAAACGACTTTTGAGGTACCGCAATTCCAAATTCGCGCGAATCCATTTGCATACATGTTTTGTTCCTCTGTCAAGTTACTGTCAAAAAAATCAAGTTGACCCTTCAAGTATTTTCTTTCAATCAATTTACGTGTGAATTGATAACGTGGGTACTTGTGTGTTTTGTCTTTTGAACTTACATAGAAATACGAAGGCGGATTTTGTTTAATTACTTCAAAACCAACTTTGGTATAACCTGAACCATTAAACGTAGCCAAATCCACATAAGATACCATATAATCAAAACCAGAGTGTTTAAGCAATCTTGAAAAACCACCTACGATTGAATAATTATTTTTGATACACATTCTTACAAGTTCAGGTTCTTTTGAGTGTGTACCTTTTGAATGTATACCAATACATTGAACAAGTTCATTTTCATAAAAAAGACCTAAACAGACGTCTGCGTACGAATAACCTTGTAGGTGATTTTCGATCAAAAATTGTTTATATGTTTTCAAGTCAATTTTTTGAACATTACATTTACGCGCAAAAAGTCTTTTCTCGTATACACCTAAAGCACTTTTAATTATCGACATTACTATAGACTTTCTATGTAACCAATCATCTTCAAAAACGTGAATCAATCGAATACTTTTCTCTACACACATCTGTGTTTTTTCAAGATGTCTTTTTTTGGCTTTTTGTCTAGATTCAACGTCAGGAAACAAACTCTTTCCGGTTTTGTCAAAATCAGAATGCCAGTACAAACCATTGTATTCAATTGCAACTTGTTTTTCAGGTATATACAGGTCAAGTTCTTTACCATTCAAAATTATTCGATTACCAGATTGAACTGAAAAACCAAGGGCTTCAATAAAACTTTTCAATTCAAGTTCAGGTTTTGAGGAACTGTTTAGAGAGCCTTTTTCAAGTTTAATTTGTTTACAGCGCTCTTGAAATTCAGGTAATTGCATTAAATAACTGACACCGTATTTTTGCAGATTTGTATTTATGACTTTTTGTCGTATTTCTGAATTCAGCTGAGGATTCTCAACTCCAAACCTTTGCAGACAAGTTTCACGATATTTTTGACGATTATTGTAATTTGAATCACCATACAGCTCAGCTCGAGTCTGTTGCCGTTTTAAGTTTATAGCTTCAAGTTCCTCTTTTGATTTCTCAGACCAAGTCTCTTGACATTGTTTTTGATAGTCAGCTGATTGTGAAAAATATTCAACACCATACCTCTCTAGATTCGTCTCTTTTAGATGTTTTTTGACAGCTTCACTTTTTGATACATTTTCAAAACCATAACGCTCGAGATTTGTATTACGTAATTTTTCCTTTACACAATCACTCAACATGGGATTTTCAACACCAAAGTGCTGTTTTGTTGTTTCTTTTTTCTTTTCTTTTACAATATCAGACTGAGATGCATTTTCAACACCAAATCGCTCTTTTGTAGTTTGTTTGGCTAAACATCTAGAACAAAGTAATCCTTTTGTATACGCAAAAATCCTGCGTTCGGATTTCTTACCGCAGGATTGACAAATATATTGAAATTTTGTTTTATAATGTTCTTTTCGATTGAGCGTTTTTTGTAATTGTAAAAGCTCGTCCTCTGTACTTATCAATAACATATATGTTCAGTAAGTATAGAGGACTTTGTCAATCAATCAACTGAAGTAGTCTAGAATTTCATCTGTTTCTACAATATCAGCACCTTTTACAACCATTTCTTTTCCGTCTCGCCTAATCTTCATATCCTGTACATCAATATACAACCATGTTTTACCATTGTCATCAACGACTTCATTTATCTGAAGATCGATTGATTTACAGAAAGTATTCCAGCTTGTTACACTGTGAAGATCTTCGCCATAACCTGAATTTGGATCGTATACAGCTGAAAGAACTTTGTCAATACCAGATTCGTTTAAGGCAGTGTCTGCGGTAGCTACACGAGCTTCGAGGGACGCTGCGTCCTGCGTCATCAGTAAATAACACATTCGGCCAGCTTTTTTATTATAAAAATCAATCTTTATTGAAAGATTTGTACCTACAAACTCTACTATTGAGTTTTCACCCTCTTTAGGTTTTCTTGCGTTATACATTGTTTCAATTCCGATTGGGTCAATGTCTTTTGCTGTCCATTCATCCCATTCGAGAATTGTATCTGTATCTATAAGTTCATCGTCACCTGTTACAGCTAAGGCCGCTACATAACCTCTTTTTGTATTTACAACACCAAGTTGTGTTACTTCATAAGTTGTACCTTTTTTATTATCTGTAATAAACAACATACAGCCAGGTGGTGTTGTAAAACACATTTTAGTGATTGAACCCTCATCACTGTGAGTTGGAACATTCTGTAGATTTGGTTCTTTTGAAATCATTCGGAAGGTTTCTGTTGCACATACACCAAAATCACAATGAATACGAGCTGAACCATCTTCGTGATGTTGTATATACTGAGGCCAACCTGACCAAGATTTTGTAACAACACCTGTTTTTTGATTTACTTTTGTTTCAAGCTGACCAAGGTATGTACCTAAGCATTTATTGGCTTTTCGGAAGTTTGTAAGCTCTTTTACACCTTTTATACCTTCGCGAGACCATTCAATAAACGACTCTTTTGAAGTATCATAGCCACCATCATCAGCTCTACCATGGCAAGGCCAGCCTGCACGTTCGAGTAATTCGCCTAATTTCTTTGTTGAACTAAACTCATAATCTCTATCGCAATTGAAAATCTCCGCAAGTTGATCGCGAGCTATTTCAATTTTATTTCTAAAGATTTTTCGATGAAGTTCAATAATATCCTCGTCGACATAGAGACCGTCGTACTCCATTTTACAGATAATTGGATATATCTTCATAACCAATCTATACCATTCGTAAACTGTATATGCATGTCCTTCAGTATGCTCAATCGGTTTTTCAGTTGGATATTCAAAATCAAACTTATGACATCTTTTTACACCTGCGAGCCATACACGAACAGTCATTACGGCATCCATAGTTGCATAAGGAAACAAAATCTTTTTTGGAATGTCATAATAACTTGGGTCTTTTATACCTTTCTTTTTCAGAGCATCCCGATATACATCAAGTTCATGATCATAACCACCGTGAGGTGTCCAAAGAAAGGTCTGCGTTTTCAAACCCTTTTTTCTACCTGAACACAAAACGTGACAAAGAGTCATTGCATCTTCAGTTACGGTTACTTTTGTATTTAAACCGTTTCTCCAAAGAAACTTGATATCAAACTTTCCATTTACAGTAACTCGATTTGTACAAGACAACATCATTTCAGACAATAAATCAATCAAATGTTTATTCTCTGC
>Ga0326511_10005101_pt1 | contig 10392 bp, 13 predicted proteins | sample 0_2496_0518_D_FD_203701 | JGI IMG/M metagenome (GOLD analysis project Ga0326511, IMG submission 203701) | Bovine rumen microbial communities from UC Davis, California, United States - 0_2496_0518 | ecosystem: Host-associated > Mammals > Digestive system > Stomach > Rumen | place: USA... | reverse complement strand
TGGAGCTCATGACGGAGCGCTCATGGTTGTCCAGTGTTATGCGGGACATCATGGAAGTGTGGGAGACCATCAGGGCTGTGTAAGCGATGCAGTTGAGGAAGATGTAGGTCAGGTATGCATAGATCATCTGTGAGCCGCCTGTCAGTGATTCAGGTACTGCAAATGTAATAAACATACCCACCGCACACAAAATGCCGGAGAGGAAGAGCCAAGGTCTTGCTTTGCCCCACTTTGTTGTTGTCTTGTCGATGATACTGCCCATGATGACGTCTGTGATGCCGTCAAAGATTCGGACCAGAAGAAGCATCGTGCCGACGGCTGCTGCCGCTATTCCGACGGAGTCGGTGTAGTATGCGGACATGTAGTAACCGACCATGCAGGTGATGATATTTCCGCCGCCGGAACCGATCGCGTAACAGAGTTTTTCTTTCAGACTGACTTTCTTCGAATTCATTTCCTTTCCTCCTCTGATTTTAACGGATTGTAAGCTCTCTTGTGTATGTGTGAGGAGCTCTTTTGTTTCTCTCTGATTACAGTATAATAAATATATAGATAGATGTAAAATTGATGAAAAATAAATTTACCATCTGTATTTTATATATTATAATCAATAAGAGGGCACACGCCGCAGCAAAAAATGCCGCTTTGGTATGCAAATGTTCTGAGAGGAGTAGCACATGGATCTTCAGGTTCTGCACTTTTTTGTCACTGTCGCCCAGGAGGGTGGCTTCACAGCCGCAAGTGAGAAGCTTCACTATGCCCAGTCGAATCTATCGACCCGGATCCGCCAGATGGAGGAGGAGCTGGGGGAAAACCTGTTTTACCGGCAGAAGAGAGGGGTCATACTGACGGCCAAGGGTGAAGTGTTCTATGATTACGCGAAGAGGATCCTCGCCATGTCGGAGGAGGCGGAGAGCGCGATGCGGGATATGGACCGCGCGAGGGGAACGCTGCGGATCGGGTCAATCGAGGCCGCCGCGTTCGGCGATCTGCCGGCACTTTTTTCTTCCTATCACAGGCAGTACCCGGACGTGAAGCTGTCCCTCATGACGGACCTCAACGATGTGTTCCGGAATCTCGTACTGAATCGGGATCTGGACGGGGCATTTGTGGCGGAGTCGCTGAATCATCCGGAGCTTAATGAGATGTTCTTAAAAAAAGACCGCCTGATCCTCGTAAAAAGTGTGGAGGATCAGACGGAAGATATACGGGAATTACTGCAGAAGGAACCCCTCATCACGTTCCCGGAGGGGAGTATTTTCCGCCGCCGTCTGCAGCGGTGGCTGGCCGATTCGGGAATTGCCTACGGGCAACAGCCGATTATACTGAATTCTCTCGGAGCGCAGCTGGTCAATATCAGCGCGGGTCTCGGTGTCGGATACCTGCCGGAGTCCATCGTGAGCGCCTCGATCACACAGGGGCTCATGAAAGCCTGTACGCTGGAGGAGGAAGATCCGTATTCCGATCTCGACATCCTGTTCGTTTATCGAAAGGACCATATCATGGATGCGGCATTTCGATTTTTCCTTGAGAAGGTGGAGCATGTCGCCAAAAAGACTGAACATCCGGGGTTGTCTTTATTGTGAGAAGAAGTTCACGACGGCGCATTTGGTGCTCTGTGGGTAGAACGTTCGATTTTACCCGCGAGGGCACGTAGTCGCCGAGCGTAGCAAAGCGGAGACCGCAGTTATTCGGTTTGGAATTATGTCAGCTGGCGCTGACCCGAATCCCGCACAAAGTCTCGCGACCGAGACTTGAATTTATAACCAGCACGGCTCCGAACTGCCAAGTTCCGGTGTCGTTCGGTCCCATCTGGGATTGGTCTCGCTCATGCGGATGACCGGGCCGAGGGACTTCAGATCGCCGTAGACTGTATTGTCGTCACATACAGCATACTCTTCGAATACTTTTTCGGAGAGGTGACCGGGGGCATCTGCAAATCCCATTGCCAGACCTTCTCTCTGCATCAGCATAGCTGACTGGCAGAGGGACACATGGACATGGTAGGAACCACCTTCGAGAGCTCTTTTTCTGAGCGCAATCATCGCACCGAAGGCTCCGAGGAAGCCTGTCATGAAGTCGCATGCGTAGACCGGTGTCAGCTTCGGCTGACCTGCCTTTTCAAGCTCACCTTCGGTGACGGCAATGCCGGTCACAGCCTGGGCTACCTGATCCCAGCCGGCTCGGTCGGAATAGACGCCGCCGGGGCCGAAGCAGTCGACACTGACATAGATGAGGCCTTCTTTTTCGCGGATCAGGTCTTCAGGACCAAAACCATGACGCTCCATGGAACCCGGGCGATAGCCTTCGAGGAAAATGTCGGCATCTTTCACAAGCTCGTGCAGGCGGGCCTGCTCCTTCGGATTGGTATAATCAAGGAAGCAGCTTCTCTTGCCGTGGGATACGTCTCTGACAAAGTTCGGGACCTGGGGAAGCTGCGGGGCAGTGACCATGAGGACGTCTGCGCCGTGTTCCGCGAGGGATATTCCGCAGGTCGGGCCTGCGAGGATGCGGCAAAGCTCCAGAACCTTGATACCCGAAAGAGGCTGATCGCCGCCCTCCGGCATCGGGATGGGGTCCGAGTCGGCAAGCTTCGTGATGCATACGACCGGCAGGGAAGCCAGATGCTTTCCGTGCGGGTGCTCGAGCCACTCTTCCTGTGTCATGACGATGCCGCCGGTTGCGCCCGCTTCATAAACAGCCTTGTCGAGATCCGCGCTGTTCCACTTGGATACAGCTTCACTGACAGCTTCCGGCGTTCCCTCACAGCCGAGGATGCCGAGGACCTTCTTCTCGAGATGCGGAAGATTGAAGTGGGGAAGGAACCATCTGCCATCTGTGCACTTCCAGGGCTGAGTGATAGAGACCATATGTGTGAGGGCTTCGGATGCTTTGATGCCTTCGTAGACGCCGTTCTCATTCTTCTTCTGTGTCTGTGCGGTGCCTCCAAGGCATGTGCCTGCGGCTGCCTCCACGTCGAGGCGGATCTGCTGCCTTCTGCCGGTCTTCAGTTCCCAGAGGTCATTGGCGGCAATAGCTCTGGCAGCCAGCGCGCTTGCTGCCGTCTCACCGAATTTGAACGGGGAGGGGAAGATCGGGTCGGAGCCTTCTATGGCAAGTTCATTTTCATTCGGCATTCCCATGCCTCGTATTTCCATCAGTTCACGGAATGCGTTGCTCGCAGTTGTCTTCATATCTTTATCCTTTCATTCGGTGATTTTAATCATTTGCTTTTGTTGATATTAGTATATTGCAGGCAGAGACATATGTAAAATTGTTGGCAAATATTTTAAACATATAAAAAACAGATGGGTTGGTTGAGAAGATTCTGCTTGAAATGGAGAAAGGGCGGATAGGATTGGCTGTGAAAATCCTGCCGGCAACGGAGGGAGGCAGGGGTGACGGAACTCTGTGGAAGCAGAAAACGCGACTAATATAAAGCTGCATTTCGTTTTGATCGCGGACTGCGTTGTCAAATGGTCGGAAAACGACTAAAATAAAATGGAAATTTAGAATGGTCGTTTTTATAGAGCGAAGACCGCAGGGTTCCGGGCGCGATGCGGCAAGAACGCCGGGGCGTTCTTGATTCAGCAATAGCCGAAAGACATTTGAAAAACAACCAGGTATAATTGATGCCGACAACGAGCATGCATATAGAACGAAAGGAAGTATCATATGAAAGTATTAATGATCAACGGAAGCAGACGAGACAACGGATGCACATATACTGCGCTTTGCGAGATCGCGAAAGAACTGACCGCCGGCGGCGTTGAGTGGGAAATCATGAACGTTGGATCCAGAGTCAACAAGGGCGAGGTGAATGACGTCGTGAACGAGGCAGTTGAGGCCCTGAAGACGACGGACGCGATCATTGTAGGTTCACCGGTATACTATGCCAGCCCGTCAGGGGAGATTCTTATGTTCCTTGACAGACTCTTCGGCAAGGCAGAGGCGGAGCTCAGATTCATGCCGGCAGCAACGATCGCTTCCGCGAGAAGAGGCGGAACGACCGCGACGCTGGATGTGCTGAACAAGTATTTCATGTATAACCAGATGCCGCTCGTGGCCTCCAGATACTGGAACATGGTACACGGCAGCGCTCCGGAGCAGGTGCTTCAGGATGAGGAGGGTCTGCAGATCATGCATACCCTCGGCAGAAACATGGTGTGGATTCTTAAGAGCATCGAAGCAGGAAAGAAGGCCGGCGTTGCGCAGCCTGAGGCTGAGACGAAGGTGTTTACGAATTTTATTAGATGAGTTGGATAGGAAGAATTTGAGCGCTTATAGCATTGCATGGTAATTATGATTTCATGATTAGGAAATATTAAAGCAGCTTGTAGACCTCACAGAAGACATGATAAGCGAAAACATTAGGTTGATACCGGAGAGCGAGTCATCTGACGGAGACTACCCAGCGGCAAAGAACGCAAGGAGCAAGCAACAGCTTTATGAGAAAATTATCAAATACCCCACCCGAGATATCTGAGTCAACACTGGAAGAACGAAGAGCATATATCAAAAAACGCTATCCGTGTATAGCCGACTGCGAGATGTGTGGCTTATGTAAAGTGTTCCGCGGCAAGGACGCGGAACACGCCTATGCTGATTATATTGCAGGGAAGCGATCGTTTCTGGAAGTGGCTGCGGACTATAAGCGCTAAAAGCACTGGCGCTTGCGCGGGATTCACTCGCCAGGGTCAAAGGCAGCAATCACCCCAAGAAATCAAGAATTTGCGGCCTCCGGCATCGACGCGAAGAAACCCGCCTCGGTCAAAGGCAGCAAACACCTCAAGAAATCAAGAATTTGCTGCCTCCGCCGTCGACTCGAAGAAACCCGCCTCGGTCAAAGGCAGCAAACACCTCAAGAAATCAAGAATTTGCTGCCTCCGCCATCGACGCGAAGGGTCGCGTCTCGGTCAAAGGCAGCAAACCTCCCAAGAAATCAAGAATTTGCCGCCTCCGCCATCGACGCGAAGGGTCGCGTCTCGGTCAAAGGCAGCAATCATCTTAAGAAATCAAGAATTTGCTGCCTCCGGCGTCGACGCGAAGAAAAGCGCCTCGGACAAAGGCAGCAATCATCCCATGAAATCAGGAATTTGCTGCCTCCGGCATCGACGCGAAGAAGCCCGCGTCGGTCAAAGGCAGCAAAGCACCAATATAAACATCACTCACCGCTGCACATCTTTTCTATATGCCCGCGGCCCCATCCCATAACTCTTCTTAAAGACATCCTTGAAATAGTTTCCGTCGGAAAAACCGCACTTTTGTGCTATATCAGTGACAGAAGCGTCCGTCGAGACGAGCTCTATGGCTGCATGCTGGAGCCTTGTGAAAATCAGATACTCCTTGAGCCCAAGGCCGGTGGCCTCGCGGAACTTGCGCGTCAGGTAATTAGGCGAGAGCCCGGCCTCCGCGGCGATATCCGCAGTAGTAATCGGGTCCATGTAATGACCCGTGATGAACCTCGCTGCCTGAAGGATACTGCGGTCGGTCGTGTGGATATCGGCCGGTGCGTCGTGCAGAAAATGACACACTCTGCTGCCTATGACGAGCAGCTCCTGCAGCATGATGGAACACAGGAGAGATGAACGGTCATCGCGGATCCGCTCCTCGCGGACCATCTTCGCGAGCAGACCGTTTACTTCATCCTGATGTAATTCCGGCACCTGAAGGATGTGCACTTCCGAAAAAAAGGAATCTCCCCCCGGCAGCAGCTCCCGAACATCTTCGCGCACGTCGCTGAGCCTGAAAAAGACAGCAACTCTCTTACAGGTGCCGAACAGATAGCGCGTATAGTGCAGAATCTGCGGCGGGATGAATATGAAATCTCCGCCGTGCAGATCATACATATTATTCTCGATGAGAAAACGGCATGCCCCGCGCTCAACATAAAACAGCTCAAAGTAGTTGTGGCAGTGATGGGTGGGCATGATATACCCCTTCTCCCGGACGAGACTTTCGGTATAGACCCGGTCCAGATTTTTCATGGAGATTCGCGAAGCCATATCTAAAAATGCCTCCAAAAGTGTTGAAAAAACAGTATTATATCGGGATGATAGCGCTTTTATCGTAGAAAATCAAGAAAAATGCGTGTATGCTTTCTGAGGTATAAAAAATAGGATCATCGTGCGGGATGACTGATCAGAAATGAGGAAATTCCGATCGGTACGGACATCATGCAAATGCAATACGGAGGCATTCATGGCAGAAATTAAAGCAACACTGACAAAACGAGATGAGCGATTCCTGTGGCAGAGCCTTAACGGTTCTATGTGGAAGGTCATTCTGTATGTGGGAGCTCCGCTTGCGCTGTACCAGGGCATCAACCAGCTCTTTACAATTCTGGATACCATGATGGCATCCCATATCAGCAAGGAGTCCGTCTCAGCGGTCGCCTATCTGTCGCAGCTGAACACGCTGCTCTCGGCGGTGGGAGGCGGTCTTGCCGTCGGCGCCGGCATCCAGATCAGCCGCGCCTACGGCGAGGGGAATTTTGCTCTGGTGAGGAGGCGGGTGAGCAGTCTTTATGTCATTTGCCTCTCTGCGGGACTTATGATGCTTCTTGCGATACTCCCGTTCACCGACAGTTTCCTGAGAATTGCAGGCACACCGGAAGAGCTTATCGATGTAGGCCGGCGGTACTTTATGGTCCAGCTCTTCGTGATGGTCGTTGTCTTTCTTAATAATGTGTACATTGCCGTCGAGCGGGCAAGGGGTAATTCGCGGCGGATCATGTACCTGAATTTCCTTGTCACCGCAGTCAAGCTTTCGCTCACAGCCTTTTTCGTCTACGTGCTGCAGGGAGATCTGGTCATGATTGCCGTGGGCTCGCTTGTGTCGCAGCTGATTCTGCTGGTCTGCGCAGTCAAAAACAGTCTGAGCGGTGACGGGGCATTTTGTTTTTCGAAGAATGCGGTCGCGATGGACAGCGTGACGACGAAGCCTATGGTGACGCAGTCGATCCCCATTGTGGCGGAAAAAGCCCTGTTCTCCTTCGGAAAGACCGTAGTCAATTCGATGAGCACTGTGTACGGCGCGACAATGGTCGGGGCGCTCGGTGTCTCCAATAATCTTGGGGGTATCACGACAAATCCACAGAACGGTTTTCAGGAGGGCGCGGCAGCGGTCATTAGTCAGAACTTCGGAGCAAAAAGATATGAGCGTGTACTCAAAGCATTTTATGTTGTGCTGGTCGTGAATGTCGTTCTCGGAGCTCTAATATCGGGACTGGAACTGTGGCAGCTTGATTTTCTTGCCAGGTTCTTTGACAGCGGCAGCGCAGATTTTCACCGTGAGATTGTGCAGGTGTACCGCTACGAAGCGCTCGGTGCGGTGCCTCTGGGCGTGAACGCTGCGGTGCTGGCCCTCCTCTACGGACTCGGCAAGACGAAATTGACCCTGCTGCTTAATTTTGCGAGAGTGTTCATTTTCCGTATACCGGTCTTTTGGTATTTGCAGAATTATACAGACCTCGGTCCGGCAAGCACCGGAGCGGTGATGCTGATCAGTAATCTGTTATCCGGGATTGCGGCAGGGATCATCTGCATAATCGTGATCGGGCGATTCAGAAAAGAGTACATTGCGGGTCGAGAGTTTTCGTCGAATACGTGGTTTTCTGCGGAACTGGGCGCGAGAGAAGAAGAATCAGATGATGGTCTGATTGCAGATTCACATCATAGAGGATGGCAAAACGCGACTAATGAATAGTCGCGTTTTGCTTTGGTTGCACTTGCATCGGTCAAGGCAGCAAACACCCCAAGAATTTGCCGCCACCGGCGTTGACCCGACACCCAGAGCACAGCGAAGATATAGGAGTAACCGAGCAACATGGAATATCAGAACATTAACGCACAGACCATAGACGGCTGGGAATGGGGGAAGCTGGCGGGAACATGAGCAGGGTGACAGCAAAAAAACTAAAAAAGAAGAATCTGCTTTGACAAAGGCATGTACCAATGGTATATTCTAATTACCTAGCGGGTAATTTTAAGGAGAGCAAATGTGCAGCTACTATACAGTAATGGTAAAGTTCAGAAGCAGTGTACTGATTTAAAAACGGCAAGAAAGTTGTTTGGCGGGAACTCTGTGCTAGCGATAAGTTTGTTTGCCCGAATAAATGCTATGCAGCAGGCGAACGTAATTAAGGATATTGTAATGATGCCGACATTTCATTTCCACAAGCTGAGCGGCAAAATGGATGGATACTTTGCTATAGATGTAAAAACGAGACGAGACCCATGGCGCATTATTATTCAGCCGTTAGATGAGAATGAAGAACCCTATGATCCTTGTAATATAGATGAGATTGCCGGTGTGGTAAGAATAGTAGAAGTACGGGAGGTAAGTAAACATTATGAGTAATTATATTGAATATAATGGTAAGATTGCTTTTCATCCTGGCTACTATATTAAAGAAATTATTCAAGAAAGCGGACTCTCTCAGAAGGATTTTGCCTATCGACTGGACACCACGCCAAAGAATTTAAGTATCCTGGTTCGCGGAGAGCAAAGCTTATCAATAGATATAGCAATGAAATTATCCCGAATGTTAGGAACCAGCGTTGAGTATTGGCTTAATCTTCAAAATAGCTATGACGCTTTAATTGCAGAGTTCGAATCATCTAAGGAATTAGAGCAGGAGAGAAGAGTTTTCAAATATTTTGAATACGCATACTTCAGAGGGAACTTTGGACTCCCGGATCTTCCAAGGAAGACAAACGATCAGATCAAATGCGTACGAGAATTCTTAAATGTCGCGACATTATCTGTGTTTACAAAGCCAAATATGGCAGTGAGCTTCCGAAGCATTTCCGATGATATGAAGGAGGCGAATACGGCAAGGGCCAACGCTATGGTCCAGATTGCAATTAATCAGGCATTAAAAATCGAAGCGCCAAAATATGATAAAAAGAAGTTTGAGAAGGCAGCAGACTATGCATTGACATTAACAACGCAGCACAGCGATTTTTATCCATTGATCAGGAACGCTTTTAAAGAGGCAGGAGTGATTTTCGTTATACTTCCAAATCTTCCGGGTTCCGGAATCAATGGTGCAACAAAAAGGATTGGACAGAATGTAATGTTGATGGTCAATGACAGGCGACTCTACTCAGACACATTTTGGTTCACACTTTTTCATGAAATTGGACACATCATTAACGGCGATTACGGAGTAACTTTTGAAGATGAACAGGAGAATCTGGAGGAGGCTGCAGACAAATATGCAGAGGATAAGCTGATTCCTCCGGAAGAATATGAAATCTTCTTAAAAAGAAACCGGTTTCGAGAAGAAGATATTCGAGTATTCGCCGAAAGAATCGACAGGGATCCGGGGATTGTACTTGGTCGTTTACAAAACGATCATATTATTCCATTTGCAAATGATGAATTATCAAAGGCGCTAAAGCACCAATATAAAGTAAGACTGATATGATCATCATTCGCTCTGCGCATCTTTTCGATATCCCCGCGATCCCATTCCATAACTCCTCTTAAAGAAAGGGGCATTTACATGGTCCATCTTGTTCTGGAATTTTTGATCATCCTTACGACCATCGGAAGCTGGGTCCGCATGTTCAAAAAGGGCGGCGGCCGTGTACTTTCACAGCGGGGCCTCGAATCTCTCAAATATTACACGTGCCTGTCCAACATCTTTGCCGGCCTGATTGCCGGTCTGACGATCGTCTGCCTGCTTGTGACCGGCATGCAGGCCTCGCTGCCAATGTGGGCGGCTCTTCTTAAGTACTCCGCCGCGGTATCCGTCTGTCTGACCTTCTGCGTAGTCATGGTCTTTCTCGGTCCGCGGATGGGTTACAAGTTGCTCTTTGCCGAGGAGCAGATCTTCCTTCATGCGGTCGGGCCGCTGCTGGCTGTGTTCTCCTTTCTGAGCAGTCCCTTTGTCCCGCAAATGAAGTCTTCCGCCACCTTCATCGCTGTCATCCCGACCCTTTTATACGGCATAGTTTATGCCGCCAATATCCTGAAGAACGGAATCGGTGAGGGAGAGAAGACAAACGACTGGTACGGATTCGCCGTCGGAGGTGTCAAATCAGTCCCTATCGTGTTCGCCGTCATTATGATGGTGACATGGGGGATGGCGGTCGGTATGCTGGCTCTCAGGGGAATATTTCAAGGCTGAAAACAGTAGTTTCTCGAAAACTTGCGATATTTCTCGAAAAACTTGAGAAATTTCCTGAAATTCGAAGCTGGTACGACGGCTATCTGTTCGGCAGCGAGGAGATATACAATCTCTGGTCCGTGATCAACTACTTTAATAATAACTGTAAACCGAAAGCCTTCTGGTCGAGAACCAGCGGGAAAAAAGTATCTGTACAGGTTGAACAGAGGTAAGCAGCGGTATGAACATCCAATCTAATCAAAAAGCCCTACTCG
>Ga0326511_10005100_pt1 | contig 10394 bp, 13 predicted proteins | sample 0_2496_0518_D_FD_203701 | JGI IMG/M metagenome (GOLD analysis project Ga0326511, IMG submission 203701) | Bovine rumen microbial communities from UC Davis, California, United States - 0_2496_0518 | ecosystem: Host-associated > Mammals > Digestive system > Stomach > Rumen | place: USA... | reverse complement strand
AAAGAGTGCTGCAAATTCAACCTGTCAGACTGGTGCGCGGATAGAGATATGACCTTGGAAGAATTCCACGCTTTTATCCTTGCAGGAGAAAAGCACTTCGAGGAGGAACTGAATAATGGCAAATGAAATGCAGCAGCGCCAGCCGCAGCGTATGACGTTCAGCATGGCGATTAACAGTACTGGCTACCAGAAGCTCATTAACAACACCATCAAAGACCAGAAGAAGCGTGAACGCTTTATCGCAGCAATCACAAGCGCAGTAGCCATCAACCCCCTTTTGCAGGAATGCGATCCCAGCACGATTTTGAGCGGCGCACTCCTGGGAGAAAGCCTCGGCCTTTCCCCCAGCCCCCAGCTCGGACAGTATTACCTTGTCCCATTCAACAACACGAAGAAGGGATGCAAGGATGCACAGTTCCAGCTCGGTTACAAAGGGTACGTCCAGCTCGCCCTGCGGAGCGGATATTACAAGAGTCTGAACGTTTTCTCCATCAAGGCAGGGGAAATGAAGAAATGGAACCCGCTGACGGAAGAACTGGACATTGAGATGATTGAAGATGAGGACGTCCGGGAGAAAACCGCGACCATCGGCTACGTCGCATCATTCGAGTATCTGAATGGCTTCAGAAAGACAATCTACTGGAGCAAGGCGAAGATGGAAGCCCACGCTCTCCGATACAGCAAAGGTTACGCTGCAAAGAAGGGTTACACCTTCTGGGAGAAGGAATTCGACGCCATGGCCTACAAGACCATGCTCCGGCAGCTCATCAGCAAGTGGGGCATCATGAGCATTGAGCTTCAGACAGCATTTGAGCAGGATGTGATTGTCGAAGAACCTGAAAACTACCTCAAGACAGAAACTCCGGCGATTGCACCGGCAATGGATATGCAGCGCGAAATTCAGCAGGAGGAACCGCCGACCATCCCGGATGCGCCGACCCCCGGCGACCAGATGGGACTTGATGACCTTTGAAATACGATATCATCAATTCAGGGTCAGATGGCAACTGCACCGTCGTAGATGGGCAGATTGCCATCGACATGGGAATACCATTCTACAAGATTGAGCCATTTCTTAAAGGGTTGAAGCTGGTGCTCCTGACCCACGAGCATTCCGACCACTTCCGACCGCGAACCGTGAAGAAGATGGCGATGCAGCGGCCCACGCTGAAATGGGTGTGCCGGGATTGGATGGTTCAACCTTTGCTGGACGCAGGCGTGGATGTGAGAAACGTCCACGTCCTCCCGGCAGACCAGTGGCAATACTACTCTGAGCCAATCCGCCTCATGATTTGCCCATTCGACACCCAGCACGATGTCCCGAATTGCGGTTGGAAGCTCTGGAAAGGCGAGAATGACAGCCTTTTCTATGCAACCGACCTCGGAACCCTGGATGGCATCGAAGCAAAGGGCTACAGCATTTACCTCCTCGAAGCCAATCATACCGAGGCCGAGATTGAGGCGGCGGTGGACGAGGCAATGGAAAAGGGCGAGTTCACCTATCGGACACGGGCAGCAGAAAATCACCTCAGCCAGGAGCAGGCGGTGGACTGGCTGACCGAAAATATGGGGCCGACAAGCATGTGGGTCCCGATGCACCAGCACAAGGAGACGCACGATGGCATGGTACGAAGCACATCAAACTATGGCGAAGCATCCAAAGACGCTGAAACTTTCCTCGTTAATAAAGTGTGAACGGCGCTATGCGGTGGGTCTCCTTCATGACCTTTTTGCATGGGGTTTGGACGCAGCCAAAAAAGATGGAACTCTCCCAGGATTGAGCGCTGATGAAATCGCTGCCGCACTTGATTTTTCCGGTAAAAAGGGGAGAGCGGTCGTTGAGGCTTTGGTGGCAAGCGGGTACCTGGAATTGACTGAAAACGGCTACAAAATCCATGATTGGTACGATTACGCGGGAAAATTCGCAGACCAGCGGGAAGACGCAAAAAGGCGAAAAGATGCCTGGAAGGAACGGAAATTGAGCGGTGATGGAATGCAAACGGAACAGTTCCAGAACAGTTCCAGAACAGTTCCAGAACGCGGAAAGAACGCTGCTACCGTACCTAACCGTACCGTACCATATAATACGAGGGATAGTGTGTGTAACGCGCGCGCGCGCGAGGGAGCTGTGGGGAATCCGCAGCCATCTCCAAAACCTGACCGCTGGGAGGAATTCTGGGATGCCTATCCTCGCAAAAGCGGCGGGGACATTAGGGAGGCTTGCATGGAATATTTAAAGGCCATTGATGCCGGAGCAGACCCAGCAGTCCTGATTGCCGCAGCAAAGGCTATGGCAGCGCGGACGGACCGAGACACATTCCGGTATCTCCCCAAAGCCGAAAAGTGGCTGCGAAACCGGGGGTGGCTCGAAAAGCCGCCGGATGAATCCGAGGACAACCGCACAAATAACATCTTTCTGCAAATCCTCGATGAGGAGCGTGGGAATCAATGACCGAAGAAGACGTGAAGGAGATGCTTTCCGTCCTGAAAGCAGCATACCCGCATAGCTTCCAGAATCTCACCAGACGCGACGCGAATGCAATGATTAAGCTTTGGGCGAGGCAGTTTAAGGCAGATGATGTGCAGCTGGTCAGCGCCGTCATTGACAGCCTGATTGCCACACGGGAAACCGGCTACACCCCGACGGTCGGGGAAATCAAAAACCAGCTCTACCGCATCCAGACTGCCGATGGACTGAATGATGGTCAGGCGTGGAATCTCGTCGAGAAAGCATGCCGCCGGGGTCTTTATCATGCGCAGGAGGAATTCGACAAGCTCCCGCCGGATGTGCAGACGGCGGTAGGCGGACCGGAGCAGCTCAAAGCCTGGGCGCGGATGGATGCCGAAACTGTGAATAGCGTGGTTGCCTCAAACTTCCGACGGACGTACAGAACAGTCCAGGAGCGGGCGAAGGAAAAAGCACTCATGCCGCCGGAGGTCAGGGAGGTCATAGCCGGGATTTCTGAAAAAATGATGCTTGGCAGCCGCCCAGCGTTTATGAGCGAATACCTCGGAGAACCACGGGAACCGGCAGCACTCCCGGCATCGCTGAAGCCGATGGCCTACAGGCCACAGGAGACTCCAAAGCCGGAGCCGATAATGCCGCCGAAATACGAACCGCTCACAGCGGATGAATGGGAGCAGAAGCGGGAAGAAATGCTCAGGAAGCTCGAAGGGAAGAAATAATTGTAAAAACCATTTGTCCGCAGGATTGCCCAAACCGACATGCTGGGTGCGGTGCTACATGCGAGAAATTCCTGGCGTACAAAGAGGAAAAGATGCGAATGTATGCCAGGAAGGCCGAGCAGCGAAAAGTCAACGAAATCATAGCGAAATCCGTGAGCGAGAGCTACCGGAAAATGAATAAAAAGCAGCCAAAATTATAAAAAACGGAGGAAAAAATGGAAGTTACATCGAAATGGAGCAAGATGGGCGAAATCCTGTACAAAGACGTGGATGCCCAGACGGTCGCAGATGAAATCGCAGCCATCGGCGAGAGCGCCACGGCGGAGCAGATTGTGGAGCGGGCGAAGGATGAAAATTCCGAGCTTCACAAGTGCTTCACATGGGATGTCAACAAGGCAGCCCAGAAGTGCTGGATTCAGGAGGCACGGAACGTGGTCGGCTGCCTGGTGATCCAGCGCGAGGAAGCCAAAGCGAATGAGCCGGAGGTCAGGACATTCCACAAGGTGGACGGATGCGGCTACAAGCCCTTGACACAGGTATTTAAGCGGCAGGATGAATACCAGGCACTCCTGCAGGAAGCCTACGCTGCCCTCGAATCTTTCAAAAGAAAATACCAGAGTTTGCAAGAGCTCGATTGGTTGATTGAGCAATTCCCGTGATATTCAAGCCCGGTGGCGCGGTCAAGGCTTGATAAAGCCAGGAGAATACAGGAAATAAAAATATATTTCAGAAAAGAACACTTCAGTTCACGTCGAGCTTTGACCGCGCCACCGGCGCAAAAACAGATGAAAGAACATAAAAAGACCGAACAGCATATTACAGGAGAGAACACTACAGACAGCACCGACAAGGGCATCGCCCTATACAATACAGGACAGACAAGCTACATAACAGAAAATATCAATAAACTACAAAACAAAAAATTAATGATGCCTTTGTCGGTGCTGTTTGAACAGCCCAAGCATTCTACAAGACAGAACAAGAAAGGATAGTAAAACACAGAAAAGATCAGAACAACACAGAGCGGCACCCAGAAGGGCTTGATGCCCTCAATATGACAGGGAAATGAAAATCAGAAAACCAAAACAGACCACATAAAATATCAGCATAATTCAAGCCTGTCTGGGTGCTGCTCACGCAGCAATGAAAAAATATTACAGCAGCGAACGTGACACCATATTTCAGGAAACGAAAAAATACCAGAGAAAAGAAAACGACAGAAAGCGCCTCCGGCGCTTCTCCAAGGGCATGTACGCCCTTCAAAGCACAGGACAAGAACATGACATGAACCGTCATTACCTGACAAAACAGCAGAAAAAAGCTCAGTACATGTCCTTCGAGAAGCGCCGAACCGAAGCCGGAGATTCATCAAGGGCTTATGCCCAAGTAAACGAGATGAAACTATCATTCACCAAAGGACAAAATACTATAAATCACCATACTTCAATACACGACATGAGCCTTTGATGAAGCTTCGAGCTTCACACACAGAACAGGACAAGACAACACAACACAACACAATACAAAACAACACAGCACAGAAAAGGACACTACAGTACATTACAACACAATACAAAACAACACCAAGCGGGGCTTCGGCCCTGCGAAGGGCTGAATGGTTCTTCACAGCACAGCATAAGACAACACAGTAAGATACACGACAGAACAGAACATCACATTACAACACAACACAGAACATCAGCCTTTCGCAGAGCCGATGGCTCGAAACACGACAGGACATGACAGCACAAAACAGAAAAGAACACCACAGAACAGAACAAGCTCCCGGCATGGCCGGGAGAAGGGATGAAGCCCTTCTCGTACAATGCAAATCATATCTGAACATCGGAGCGCATGAAAAGAGACTAAAGAACACCACAGAACACTACACTTCATCCTTTCTCCGGGCTATGCCCGAACACAGAACAGAAAAGAAACCGAAAATTCAGAACAGGAAACGAAATGAAAAAGAAATTCACCTGAGAACAGGACGCGACCGCAAGGTCGCGCGAAGGGCTGAATGGTTCTTCAAAGAGGAAAAAACACGACATTACATAACAGTACAGAACATAACAGAACACAGCACATCAGCCTTTCGCGGGGCCTTGCGCCCGCTGGTGTCTTTCTGACACGGCATGATATGCATGATAGCGGCAGGCAACGCTATCATGGCGGGGAGAGAATCCCCAATCTCCATCCGGCCACATGGTTGCTGGCCTCCTGCAAGGTCGTTGGATTCAAGCAAGCAGCGTCGTGAAAATCGACTCCCAGCCAAGCTGGGAGAAGGGTTAAACCTTCATTCAGACAAAAGAAGCGTACAGCAAAAATCATCTTAGAGCAGTATAAAACAAAACACTTGAATGATATTTAATCCTTCTCCGAGCTTGGCTCGGAACAGAACAAAAAAATACAGAAAAGCAGATTTCAAGAAACAACACGAAAACACAAAGCGCACGACTTGAAGGTCGTGCGAAGGAATGAATCCTTCACATGTCACGAAAGAAAAGGAAAATACGCCTCAGCTCATCTTAGAACAACACAAAATATTGCAAAATATGTGAAATTCATTCTTTCGCAGGGCGTTCAAGCCCAAATAAAACAAAAAAACGGAGGAAAACAAAATGGCTACCAAAGCAAAGAAGGAAGCAAACACCGAGGATATCGTAATCCAGAAGGCAAAAGTCAATCACGCGATTATCGTTATCGAGGGAGATGGCGATCTTGTTTTGAACAAGATGAACGCCAGCAATGAGAGGGCGCTTATCGCTGATGACCGCAAAAAGCAGGCTTTGTGGGAAGCCCAGCACTCAAATAAATGGGAGCAGATTATTACTTCGATGCACTGGAAAAACGGTATTCCCTGCGAAGATACCAATGCCATGTGCACCGAGGAAATGTTCAACGACATGCTCAAAAATAACGCACCGTGCATTACGGCCTTCGGCCTCAAAAAAAGCTGGGGACAGGCAGTCACAAGGAATCAGATTGACAAATTCAGCACCAAATTCGACAACGCCGTAAACATCGTCGCGCCTCGCGGACTTGTCCCGATTACCTTTGCAAACCACTTCATCGACATCCGCCTCATGACCCCCAAGCGCGGCTCTCCGGTCACCGTTCGCCTTAATCACTTCCAGGGCTGGAAAGCGGAAGTTCCCATCAGCTACACGGAGCATGTCTATTCCATTTCCGAAATCGCAACAATCATTGATTATAGCGGTTTTGGCTTGGGAATTGGCAGCGGCAGAACCAGCGGCTACGGGCGGTATCATGTAATCGACATTAAGTAAGCAGAAAAAATAAAACCGCCGCTGTCCTGGCACGACAGCGGCGGCAAAGGGAAAGAAAAAATGATAGGAGAAAAAAATATGAGTACGCGAAAAGAATATATCACGAATCTGCTTTATTTGCAAGCACGGAATTTCAGCAAAATTCTGATTGCTGCTCTGGCGGCGCTGCGCGTCCAGGCGGAGCGCATCAAGGCCAGCCGGAGAGCCAGGGTGGTGTGCTGGGTAATCCTCGCGGCGCTCGCCCTCACGCTCTGGACTCTTATCACGTTCAGAATCGCCCAGCGGGACGCACAGAAAAGCTTTGATGAGTGGAAGACCCGCTTTGCCGACGAATTTATAAGCCAACAGGAAGCAGCCGAGCGCGGATTCCCGCCTGACCCCAGGGCGATGCTGAAAGAGCAAGAGATCGCCACCATTGCGAAAGTCCTCTATGGCGTCAAGGGCAACAGCGAAAAAGACCTCCACACCTACTGCTGGTCGCTTTTTAACCGGGTGGACATCAAGAGCGGCGAATTTTCCACGGTGGACTCCATCGCCGCAGCGGTGGAAAAGCCGGGACAATTCATGGGCTACTCCGAAAACAATCCAACCCTCGGCAGCCTGAAAAAGATTGCAACCGAAGAATACGAAATCTGGAAGGAAGGAAAGAACCGCCCATGCGATGTTGAATATACATTCGCGTATTGGACGCCGGACCAAATCGTCCTCCTTAAAAGCCTGAATGACCTCATACACACATGGAGCTACTGATATGCCGATGTTCAGAGGAATCAAAAACTGCCCCTTCTGCGGGAAGAAGGTGTGCGTCGCTCGAATGAGCGATGGAGACGAACACTGGTTCTACATCCATGGCGTCCGCAGGGACGATAAGCATTGCCAGTGCCGAGTCTTTATGGAATCTGAAAAATTCAGGGACGGCGCATCGGAGGCTGAGATTGCCGCCATCAGAACCGCCCTGATAAGGAAATGGAATCGAAGGGAGTCAGACAAAGAAGATGTCGAAAAAAGCAATTGACCTGACAGGCCAGAAGTTCACGCGCTTGACGGTAATTCGGCGTGTGAGCGAACCGGGGGATGGACGCCCGCAATGGTTGTGCAAATGTAGCTGCGGGAATGAGACGGTTGTGTATGGACACAATCTCCGCACAGGCGCAACCAGGAGCTGCGGATGCCTGCGCAGCGAAAATTCGCCCAGGAACGGGAGAAAGGAACAGAAGCATGGTTGAGCTGATTACCGAGATGGTCAGAAAAGAAAGCGGCCTTTATGACCTGACTATCAAAATGAAGGATGGAAGGGTCTTGATTGATGTGCGCGGCATCCGGCAGAAAAGGGCGATAGGGCTTATAGCAGAAACCGAGCAGAAGGTGGATAAAGCTTGAAGCACCTGGGCGATATTTGCAAAATCAAAGGTTCCGAGGTTGAAAAGGTCGATGTGATAACCTTCGGCGCTCCTTGCCAGGATATTTCAATCGCTGGCGCGAGAGCGGGAATCAAGCATTCCGAGCATGGCGATGATGAAACAACTCGAAGCGGCCTGTTTTTTGAGGCATTAAGAATCATACGGGAAATGAGGGAAGACGATGAAAAGCATGGAAGAGCAATACAGTTTATTCGACCAAGATACGCAATCTATGAAAATGTCGGAGGACTCACTTCTTCCAACAATGGCCGGGACTTCCAAAAAGTCCTCACCGAATTCGTCAAAATCGTTGAGCCGGATGCCCCTGAGATTCCTATGCCTGAAAAAGGGGGATGGCCACACGCAGACGCAATCTATGGAGTGGGTGGGTGCCAACGGCCAGCCCTTTTCCATCGCATGGCGGCTTCATGATGCCGCCAAGTGGGGAGTACCCCAAAGAAGAAAACGGTATTGTGTACTTGCCGATTTCAACGGGTTCTCTGCAGCCGAGATACTATTTGACCCTCAATTTGAGCGAATGCCCGCGCGAGGAATGTCCGTCACACCTGATAGAAATCTTGGAGCCAATCGCCGACCCAAAGTACAGACTCAGCCCGAAGGCATGTCAGGGGATTCTGCGGAGGGCGGAGCGGCGAGGGAAAGAGCTGCCGCCCTTGCTGGATATAGCGCTGAAGCTGCAATCAGCTTTCAGGAGCGAGCCGGAAAGCCAGGAGGAGGAAAAGGAATCCTCATCCAGCGTGACAGAGTAGGTGCTTTGAGCACATTCAATAAACAATCGGTTCTTCAAATCAAGGATGCGATTCCGATTGACACCATGAACGCCATCGGCAGAAGCAATCCAAACCACACTCTCGGCATTGGCAAGGATGGAGACCCACAGTACACCTTAAGCACAAATAACTGCCATGCCGTCTGCTACGGGATTTCAGCCTTTGACAGCAACGCCATGAAAAGCCAAAATCCACACAGCGGCATCTACGAAGCATCCACGGCAAGGACGCTTGACCTCAACGGCGGCTCTCCGGCTTGCAACCAGGGAGGCATGGCGATTGTGTGCCTCAATGACCAGGGCGGTCAGCGCTTGGATGTGTCGGAGAATGTTTGCGGCACCCTCCTCGCCGAGACCCACGGGCATCCTCCACTGATCTACGATGCCAGAGGCAGAGGAGATGGGCAGACGGTGCCGACCATGGTCGGTGACCACTTCGGTCATGCATCCGACTTCATGGCCGTCTGTGTAGAGCCACAGGACAAGGTTTATGCCGCCACGGTCGGCGGATTCCTTTCCGTAACCGAGGATGTTGTCCAGACATTGATGGCGAGGGACTACAAAGACCCACAAATCGTCTGCCAGCCGAAAAACCAGCAATTCTACGCTCAGAAGAAATTTGGAGATCTGAATGCGGACAATGTCGCAAGCACCCTGACGGCGCATGAGGCATTAGAAGACAGGGATCTTATCGTAAGCATGGATGGAGGTGAAAAGGATGCCGGAACACAATATTCGATTCTGCGAATACTGCAAGAAGCCTATGGAGCGGAAAAGACTATCGAATGGGGAACTGCTGTCTTGGACGCATTACAACAGGCAGAAATACTGCGACAGGGAATGCATGAAAGCGGCGTTCCGAGCGAAGCCACACAAGGGGACGAGCTGGATGATGGTTCATTACCATGCGCGGAACTTGCTGCCGAGTGGCTGCTGCGAGATATGCGGAAGCGAGAAAAATGTGGATGTGCATCACAAGGACGGCAATCCGCAGAACAACGAACTCTCGAACTTACAAAGATTATGCAGAAGTTGCCACATGAAAGCACACAAGCAGCGCCATTACTGCTCAATCTGTGGCAAACCGGTGAAGGGCTATGGTTACTGCTACAAGCATTACATGAGATTCAAAAAATACGGAAATCCAATGATGGTAAAAGACAATCAATTTACGGAGATTCGGTTGTCAGAAGACTAACGCCTCTTGAGGCGGAGCGTCTCCAAGGTTTCCCTGATAACTGGACCCTGATCGGAGAGCCGGAGGAAATCACGGTCAAGGACTACGCCATGCAGTACGATGCGGATGGAAATGAGATCGGCAAGAAGGTGGTAGGAACGCATACCGAAACGGCGTACTTCTACACCGACACGGACGGCAAGAAAAAGCAGTGCGTGGACAGCGCACGGTACAAAGCCCTCGGAAACAGCATTGCACTTCCATTTTGGGAATGGCTGGCGCGGCGAATTTGTGCGCAGTACGAACGCCCAATCACGATGGGTAGTCTTTTTTCCGGCATCGGAGGATTCGAGCTTGTATTTCAGAAATGCGGTGCGACTCCGGTTTGGAGTTCCGAAATAGAGCAATATCCCATTGCAGTTCTAAAAAAGCATTTTCCAGAATAAAAAAACAGGAGGAAACAAAAATGGATTTTATCGAATCTCTTATGAAGGAAATCGTCGAGGAAGTGTCGAAGGGCATCCCGGAGGATGTTCTGGAAGATTTGAAGG
>Ga0326511_10005099_pt1 | contig 10395 bp, 10 predicted proteins | sample 0_2496_0518_D_FD_203701 | JGI IMG/M metagenome (GOLD analysis project Ga0326511, IMG submission 203701) | Bovine rumen microbial communities from UC Davis, California, United States - 0_2496_0518 | ecosystem: Host-associated > Mammals > Digestive system > Stomach > Rumen | place: USA... | reverse complement strand
CTATTAAAGGGGATAGGATAGATATATATTTTGACAATCACGATAAAGCTTTAGACTATGGAGTTCGCTATTGTGAGGTCTATATGGAAGAATGAATATTATGACAATTGAAAAAGGGTTGAATTGTGATATAATCAAATTACAAATTAAAGAAAATAGGAGATCATATAAAAATGTTTTACAATCACACAAAAGCGGAGTTAAACGAAACACGAAAGCTTATTAAAAAACTCAACCAACGTCACACAAGCTTAACCAAAAAAGGCTACAAAAACCTTCCTCAAACAAAAGAATACGAAGAATTATTTAAAAAAATTGGTGGTGACGAAAATACCAGAGTTCAAAAAAGTGGTAATATAAACTTATCATCATCAAAAGCTTTTATTGATTCACTTTCCGAAGATGATTTAAAAAAATTAGATGAGTTAGACAAAAAGAATTATACAATAATCCATATAGAAGACGAAAAAGTTAAAAAAATAAAAGAAGAAAATCCAACAATTTCTCAAAAAGAAGCAATCAAAAAAGCAAGGGAAATCCTTAAAAAAGAGAATTTTAATCAAACAATTTATGATAATTTAGGGGTATTATACAACGACGAAAAAGCAAATACAATACTACAATCGTCACATAAAACAAAGTCACAAATAAATTATATTTGCAGCTTACTAGGTCTTGAACCTTTATATAAGATTAAAAGGAGAAAAAATGGACATTTATAGAAAATGTGAAAATGCAAAATCGCCATATTTATACAAAAGACTAAATGTTAATATTTTCTTAAAAGATCCACAAAATTTTGTTGATTTTTCAGAAATAAAAAAAACATATATAGGATCACCAAGAAAGAAAAATAAAACATATATTACTAATCTACTTTGCGGATTTGACATTGAAACTAGTAAAATAAATGAATTAACATATATGTATATATGGGCCTTTGGAATATTAGACACAAGAGGGAAAAGAATAATAATATATGGATCTTACTACGAAGAATTTTTACAACTTCTTGATACATTACAAGACATTTTAAAACTAAACGAAAATGAAAAAATATTAATCGGCGTAGCTAATTTAAATTACGAGTTCCAATTTTTAAAAAAGTGGATGAATGTAACAAACTCATTTTTCAAATCAAAAAGAAACATATTTTATTTTGAACACAACAACAATTTTAAATTCATAGAAATGTTAAACTTTAATGGTAATAGTCTTAAAAAGTTAGCAGAAAATGAGTGCAACACACAAAAATGTATTGGGGACCTTGACTATACTATAATACGTGAAAAAAACCCAAAACTAACCGAAAAAGAAATAAATTATTGTGACAATGACGTGTTAATAATTTTAGATTATCTCGAAAAATACTATAACCAATACATTTTAAATCACTTTCAGCCTGTATCAATACAATCTATTTTACGCGAAAAAATGAAACGCGAAGTATTTAAGACACAAGAAAAACCTGCATATTGTTTAAAAAATATTCGCGAAAATTTTCCGTCTCAAGAATTATACGACATTCTTATGAAATATCTATACCGAGGCGGCTACGTTCATAGTAATTATTTTTACACAAATGAAATATTACGAAACATCTGTTCATTTGATATTACAAGTGCATATCCCTATTATATGCTAGTAGGGTACGTTCCCTCACATTTTAAGAAAATCGAAAATATAACAAAAGAAACATTTTACAATCTAAATCAAAACACTAAAAAATGCTGGTTCGCAAGAATTAAATTTTACAATTTCAAGCAAAAATATAAGCATTCAATAGAATCAGTTTCGAAAGTTTTGGATTCATCAAAAATAAAAAGCGACAATGGTAGAATCATGTCAGCCGATTTTATTGAAGTTTACATAAATGAACAAGACTTCATAATATATAACCTTTTCTACAGTTGGTCGCATTTTGAAATTATTGAACTTTATGAATCAAATAAAATCAAACTTCCACAATATGTGATAAATGTTTTATTTTCAGCCTATGAAAAAAAAGCAATTTTAAAAGACCAGGGAAAAGATTATAGTTTTGAAAAAACAATAGTAAACTCCTGTTATGGTGTTATGGTCACCAAATTAAATTTAGAAAATTTAAAATATAATTCAGATCTAAACATTTTTGAAACTGAAATAAACTCATATTCAAAAGCGACCAAAAAAGCTATATTATTGCCGCAGTGGGGTGTATGGATAACTAGTGGAATCCGCTTATATCTTTTATCCACAGTTTTTGCTTTAATCCAAAATGGAACAGATGTTGTTTATTGCGATACAGACAGTATAAAACCTTTACATTATGAAAAATCAATTGATTACATTACATTAAATAACAAAAATGTTAATGAAAAAGTTAAAAAAGCTTGTGACTTCTATAAATTAGATTATTCTAAAATAAAAGGTCTAGGCAATTTTGATTTTGAGGGCCATATAAAAAAATTCAAAACTTTAGGATGCAAAAGATACATTTATACAGATGAAAAAAATACTTTTCATCAAGTTATCGCAGGTTTACCTAAAAAAACACTTGAAAATTACAAAAAAGAACACCCGAACACCGACTTATTCAATCATTTTTCAAACTACATGAACTTTGAAACAACAGATAAATTAATATCACATTACATAGAAGATGACTTCGTTGTTGAGGTTAACGGTGAAAAATACTATGAAAAATCGTGTTTAACCTTAGAAAATGCACCATTTAAATTAACTCTTGCGGACATTTACATTGATTTACTTTTAGAAAAATATCCAGAAGAAAAAGAAAAAAGAATACTTTAAAATATTGACAAAATCACACACCATAATTATAATAAAATTATGATATGTGATTTTTATTTTTTACAAAATTATTACAAAATTATTACAAATTTAAAAAGAAAGGAAAACGAACAATCTCTTGAATATTTTTTTAACGATTACACATACCATTATTTAAAAATCACATCTCAGAACAAACTATAACTAACAAACTATAACTAATAAAGGAAGTGAAATAAAATGAAATTTGATCAAGTAAAGAACGTTGTTGCTAAAGCGGTAAGTGAAACACTTGGCGATACTTATATGTCAGAGTCCGGACTTTTACAGGCTACTGAATCCTACAGAATTGCCGACGTAGGCGAAGCTATAGTGAACGCAGGATCAACAGAACCGTTTACTAAAGCTTTAATTAGTCAGCTTGCATATCTTGAAATTATTGAACCATCATTCAATAAATCAATTAAATCACTTGAAGTTTCAAACTTTGACTGGGGCGGATTCGTTGAGCGTGCATATTTTAGTTTAGCTGATGTAATTGATGATCCAATGTACAATTTAGTCAATGGCAATGATTATTCGACCATCGAACACAAGGCCTATATCCCAACTGTTAATGTTAAAATTTTTGAAGAAGGTAAAAACTTATGTATTCCTTTAACAATCCAGGAAGATACATTAAAAGAAGCTTTCAAAAGTTGGGGTGAGCTTAACCGTTATATCACAGGTTTACGCTCCACAATAAGAAACACTAAAAATATTGCACTTTATAATATGGAAAAAATGCTTGTTTCTTGTGGTTGTGCGGTATCAATATCATCAAACGCGCTTAACAATGCAATACATTTAATCACAGAAGCAATTGCTGACGGTATTGTTCCAAACACTGTAAAATCATATGCTGATATTATAGCACTCGGACCAGAAGCACACAGGGCCTTTTTAGTATATTGCGCAAAAACAATCGCAAACACACGTTCACAATTAGAAGAACTTTCAAGTGCTTATAATAACGGAACTGTTCCAACTATGGATGAAGCTAAATTATTGTTAATATCAAAATTTGCAAAAGATTTTAGATTCAATATGGAAGCATCAACTTTCAATGATGAGAAGCTCGGGTTCGGTGACTATGAAGAAATCACATCATGGCAGGCTATAAAAGATACAGGCAAAGATGCATTCGATTTTGATACAATAACCACAGTGTCAATCGATGCCGATTCCAACAACAAGTTAGGCATCGGCACTTCTGCATTTAGTAAATCAGGAATTGTTGGCCTGGCTTGGCAAAACAAAGCAATGGGTATATGTTTAGAACGAGTAAAAATGACTTCTAATTATACGGCTTGTGCAGACTTCTGGAATGAATTTTTACACATTTTAATGAATTATATTCTTGACACTACGCTTGGAATTGTTGCTTTTGTATTAGACTAGAAAAATTAAATAAGGTAAAAATTTAGCTGTGCTATAAAATGCACAGCTATTTTTTAAAAAGGAAGTGAAAAAATGTATTTTGAAGATTTTTTTAATAATTTATCAAATAAAAAAAAGAAAGTATTAGAAAATAATTATTTAGAATATGGTCATTTATGTGATCTAAACAATATTTTAATTGAAAATTTTACACACGATTTTGAAGAAAAAAATAATATACCATATGGAACCATTGAATTTTTACTATTAAACTATGGCATGGTCGGGATCACAAAAGATGATCATAATAATTATGTAGTCGGCTTCGCTAACCTTATGTCAACATCACATTATAATTACCAAAAAGGTGATAATGTTAACATTACAATGTTTATGTCAACAGATGTTTATCAAAGAAAAGTCGGTATTGATTGCGAGCTAATTTTTAATAATTCAACAAGAACACCAGCTACAGACATTTACACATTTGCAGAATTATTCAAAGACTTAGATATATCTTTAAAAGTCCTTATAAAAAAATCACGTTTAATAAACACACCTTTAGCACGTAATGAATTTGAACGTCAACAGATTCAAGAAATGTTAAATGATATTGAAATAGGAAACTGGAAAGCAATTCAAAGTAGGTTAGACAAAGTCGAAGAATTTACAGAAAATAGAAAACCTTTAGAAGTATTAGAATTAACTCAAGCAGAGGCAACTAATTATTTACAATATTTAGCATTATGTAAAAATTCATTAAAAGAATTCTTCTTTACTAAATATGGTCACTCTTTACGCAATACCTCAAAAGTTGCACAACAATCAAAAGATGAAGTAAACGACCTTGATATCACATCTCAAATTTTAATCGATAATATGTATAAGAATCGTGTACAGGGCTGGGAGCGTGTTAATAAATTATTTAATACAGATTTTTCTTGCGATTTTGGGGAGCTTTTAAAGCTTGAAAGACAGAAGTTAAACGAATCAATCGAAGATGATAACACGAATGTTGATACGGAAGTTGAAAAGGAAGTTGAAAAGGATGTTGAAACGGATGTTGAAACGGATGTTGAAAAGGAGGTTAAATAATGGATCTATGGCTTTATACTACGGCAACACCTAATAATTATGTTAACAAAATTTTGAGTAATGATACACAGTTAACATTTTATACTAAAAATCAAAATACGGATATTATGAATCCTAGTATCATTTTAAATGGAGATGTTGCTGCATTTTGTGGTTTTAATTATGCATATATCCCTAGATATGGTAGATATTATTTTTTTAATAAACCACCTGTGGCACTTGATAATAATAGAGTTCAAATTGATTTAGAAGTTGATGTTTTAAGCACTTTTTGGAATGAAATAAAAAATAATAGTGCTTTAATCAATAGAAGTCAATCACATTTTAATAAGTATTTGATGGATGAAAAACAAAAACAAGAAGCACATACAGGTGTAGTATTGAAAAAGTGGGGTTATACTTTCCAACCTGATAGAACTGCACTTGTTGGTGTATGTGGAGGAGGTGTATTTAATTAATGTCAGAGTATAGAATTTTAGATGATACTGTCACACCTTTAGTTGGTCATTTTCAGGATTACAATAAATTTGTTTGCGACGAACAACTAAACATGGAAACTTTGCAAAAAGCAACAGTTAAATTTAAAGTTGGTGACATTAATGGACGTGATAAGACTGTTAACTCGTTACCAACAGAGGTAGCCGATTTAAATACCTGGCAAAAATCCCCGATGGGAGATAATTTAGATTTTTTTGTTTATTTAACACGAACGGATGCCTATTATAATTATCAAGCTCCGATTTATAATTATGCAATAGGAAGCGTTGATAGTCCAATAACTTTATCACGATGTGTGGCATGGTCTAATAATTATAATGTGGGCGGTGGTAAAAAAATTAGAGATGTTGATTTAAAAGAAACATCTAATAATGAATATTATAAGCTTAATCATGCACAGCCTCAAATAACTAATAATGCATATATTAGTTGGCTTGCTGTTTACGATAATGTTGATAATAAGATTTATTTGTGTGAACCAACTAATGCGGATAAGTTAGGGGTTTTAACAGATTTTAAAATAGCTTCATCAGATCATTTATTAAATTTTATTGATTATTATGAATATAATTATCCAAATTTATTAGATAAAAATTTAGATAATGGATTTTTATCAATAAAAGCAAAAGCCGAGATAACTCCATATGTAGATTATAAAGAATATAGTGAATATGATGATGGGAACGGTAGTAATCCAGGACAAGGACAGAATGATGAAAATATCGGTGGTGATGGAAATCACGATAATTCAAGTGATACTACAGATAGTTCAGACTATTATAATGAAGATAATGATAGTCCTTTTGAACCTCAAGTACATGATCCAACAGGGAATAGTGGAGCATCTTTATATGCATTATTTAAGATGAGCTTTACTCAGGTAGGGGACTTAATCGATTATCTATGCTCGACAACATGGCAATCTGCTGTAACTAATTTAGGCTTAGGAAATGTATTTGGGGCTATTGCTAAATGTATTACAGTCCCTTTTGATGTACACTCATTTTTTAGTGGGAATTCAATGAAAATACTGGGTATTGATACACATGTAGCTACAAGTGGGACTGTTAAACATTTACAAACGATTGATTGCGGTACAATAACTATAGATCGATACTTTGGTGACTTTAAAGACTACAGCCCATATTCAAAATGCTTTATTTATCTTCCTTATATTGGAGTAAATGAAATAAGTATTAATCAAGTACAGGGTAAGACGTTAAGCCTTGTTTATGGTGTTGATTTATTAGACGGGTCCTGTGTTGCTAGACTTTCGGCGGATGGGAAGCAACTTTACTCATTTAGTGGTAATTGTGCTACTGAATATCCAATAGTTGGAAAAACACCATCTTCTCCACTTGCTTCAGCTACTAACATTCTAGGGGATATAAGCGGCAATTCTACACTTGTAGCTACGGTTGGATTACTAGGAAGTGTTTTAACAGGTCAAAATTCTTCTAGCGCTTTTCAAACAGTCGGCGGTGTTGCTGGAAATTGGGGAAATGTTGGTGTGTTAACTCCGTTCGTTTATCTCGAACGACCTGTTCAAAGTATTCCAAACAATTATGCATCTTCTTTTGGGTGGACCTGTAACAAGTATTTAGCTTTAAATGTTTTAAGTGGATATACGGAAGTCGATGAAAGTATACATCTTTCTACTACTGCGACGGATGAGGAAAAGGAAATGTTAAAAGAAATATTGACGAGCGGGTTTTATATTAATACAATCTAATAGTTAGGTGCTGTATAATTACAGCGCCTAAATTTAAAATAAAGGAAGTGAAAAAATGCTAGATATTAAATATATTGATGATGATATTTCAAAAGGAGTTCTTGTTGATTGGAAGAAGGTTAAAAAGGAATTTAAGAAGTTAAATATTCCTAACTTTGTACATAGTCCAATTGATTATAATTTTAATAAAAATGCTTATTTTATTGAGTTATCAGAACGAAGTGTTGGAAAGACCACTAATTGGTTATTGTTGGGGATAATATTATTTAAATTGTATGGAATAACAACTTGTTATGTACGTCAAAATGATATGATGATCGCACCTAAGAATATCAAAAGGCTGTTTGATACGATTATTGAATATGATTATATTTCAAAAATATTTAATGATGAATATAATAATATTAAATATGATAAACAAAAATGGTATATTGTAAAAACAGATGATAACGGAGAAGTTGAAAAAATTATAAATAGTCCATTTATGCAAAATTTGTGTATCAATAAACAAGAAATGTATAAAAGTACTTTTAATAATCCTAAAGCTGATTTGATAATATTTGACGAGTTTATCTCAAAAAGTTATTTACCAAATGAATTTACAGAGTTTATGCAACTTGTAAAAACGATTCAGAGAGAACGTGAAAGCGTTAAAATTGTTTGTTTAGCAAATACGATTGATATTTATAACCAATATTTACATGAGTTTTGCATTTTCGATGAAGTTCAAAAAATGATCGTTGGAGATGAAAAAGAAGTGACTACGGAGTATGGAACTAATATTCATATCGCTTTAATATCTCCAAATCAAAATTTATCTGCTAAAAAGAAAAAATCAAACTTTTTATACTATGGTTTTAAAAATGAAAAATTAAATTCTATTCGTGGCGGTGGCTGGGATATGCCTAGCGTACAGCATATACCTGACATCGAAAGTGATGTAGTAATTAATAATATTTATATTAAACATAATAATAAATTGTTGAAATTAGATATTGTTCTAAACAAGTATGGTTTTTGTATATATTGTCATTGGGCATCGCATACTTATGATGATAGTATTATATATACTTTAGAAGATTGCGTAGACATTCGTTATAGGTTTGGGTTTGGAAATGATTTTTTAAGTAAAAAAATTTTGAAGATAATCGATGATAATAAGATTTTTTTCGCGTTAAATGATTGTAAAGCTTTCCTGGATAATTATTTAAAATTGTGTAAATAAAGTAAAAGACACTTGTTAAATAAACAAGTGTCTTTAAATATATATTGGGGTGAAAGGAGGTGGATATCACTTTCTTATAATATCATATATTAAATTAAAAAACAATATTCTTTTATAAATTCATCAAAAAAATCATATTGAAAAATTTTAGTATAAGTATTTAATATTTCATTTATCATTTGTGTATTCGTAGTCACACCAATGTTCCCGTGACGGTGTTCGATAACTTCGTTTATTCTATCTTCAAATGATTTAACATTTGTTGTTTCTCGGTCGTTAAAGCTTTTTGTATCGGTCGTTTCGCGCTGGCTAAACGAGCGGGTGTTTGTGTCTGTAATATTATTGTAAGTTTCTGTGTCTGTTCCTGTATTTACAGATGTATTTTTTGTGTCGTCTAAAAAAGTATTTGAATTGTCCGCCGATACTTGGTAAGTATCCGTTTGTGTTGTTCCTTTTCCAAATGAGGTGTTACCTGTTTTAACGTTTGTGTTTGTTTCTGTTCCACCTTCCCGTCTTGTGTTTGCTTCGCTGCCGGCTTCTCTTTGGGTGTTCTTTTCTGCTCCTGTGTCGGTTGTTGTTGTTGTGACAAAGGCAGAAGTATTTTCAATTGGCGAGTATGTACAGAATAAAGCTTCGTATTTATGCTGTAAGTTGTTTTGGTTTTTGGTATAAAATTCTGTAAAGTCCTCGTGAAAATGCATAACTTTTTGTGTGTCTGTTAATGTTACAAGTGGCGATAAGGCGAATAAATATGTGAAAGTTGCATATTTTCGTTCGATGTATTTTAAAAAATCAATCCAGGAAAAAATATTAATGTATTTGTCATTGTAGACTATTTCATTGTTTATGGTGTTAAAGTCTTTTAAAGTATATAAATTAGTACTATATCCATTATTTAAAGTTGCTTCTGATGTATACAAGAGATTATATATTTCATCAATCGTCGCTTTTTGTATCATCTTCTAACCTCCTTTTTATTTCTTCTTTTTGTTCTGATTCTTTAAGGATTGTTTTAAATTCATTTTCAAGCCAGTTAAGTACAGTTATGTCTTGTAAATTAAAGTAAGGTGATTTAGGCATATATTTCAATTTTTCCAACACTTGACATATACGGAATATCGTGACGTCTTGTATTGAGTTTTCGATTCCGTTTTTATTTAAATTTCTACTGTGGCAGTTGTCGTATTGATTTTTTACGTCAATTTTATTTTTACCAATGTAAAGTTCATAATCGTATGAATCTATTTTTTGTTGCATAAAGTAATCACGATTTACTATGTAAGCACCTTTTTTAAATTTGAATGTTTTCATTTTACACCTCGTCAAAATCTGTAAAAGGGTTATATTCTTCTTTTTCTTCGCCTAATGTAAGGATCTGTAAAGCTACTGGATAGCATGCGCCGTTTTTGAATCTAAGTTTTATTTTAACTTCTGCGTTGGTTGTAAAGTTTCCATAATCACTTAAAAAGTCGGATAAATCGTATTTACCGTTATTGTATTCTACAGGTATGTCATATAGCGTTTTCAAATTGATTTTTTTGCTATCTTCTGTGAACCATTTTGGTTTAAATGGTGTTTTTGCATAATTTTCAATTATTTCCTTGTCTTCTTTAAGATCTGTAAGTTGTGGTGATTCGATTGAAATAATGTATTT
>Ga0326511_10005097_pt1 | contig 10399 bp, 9 predicted proteins | sample 0_2496_0518_D_FD_203701 | JGI IMG/M metagenome (GOLD analysis project Ga0326511, IMG submission 203701) | Bovine rumen microbial communities from UC Davis, California, United States - 0_2496_0518 | ecosystem: Host-associated > Mammals > Digestive system > Stomach > Rumen | place: USA: California... | reverse complement strand
AGCGTATGCTCTGTTCGGAAGGCGGACTTGACTCTCAGCGTCTGCGTACGGGACAGCTCGATGATGAGGAATGGAGCCGCCTTGTCGAGACGGCGGATCGGCTCAATAAGGCGCCGATCTACATCGACGATACGGCGGGCATTACCGTCATGGAACTGCGCTCGAAAGCGCGGCGACTCAAAGCCGAACACGGACTTGACCTCGTCGTTATCGACTATCTGCAGCTCATGCAGGGACGTCCGAGCCGAAACAGCGACAACCGTCAACAGGAAATCTCGGAGATTTCCCGCTCGCTCAAGGCGCTCGCGCGCGAACTCGGCGTGCCGGTTATCGCACTTTCCCAGCTCTCGCGAAGTGTCGAGTCGCGTCAGGTCAAGCGGCCGATGCTCTCAGACCTGCGTGAGTCGGGTTCACTCGAGCAGGATGCCGATATCGTCATGTTCCTCTATCGCGAGGATTACTATGACAAGGACACGGAAAATAAGAACATCACGGAAGTCATCATTGCCAAGCATCGTAACGGCCCGATTGACACGATTAAGCTTTTTTTCCAGAAGGAATGCACGAAATTCCGCGATCTGCTCATTCAAAAGTAAGAAGCGGCAAAGGGGATATATATGGACGATATTTCGATCAGCAGCCCGTTGCAGGGCAGGCTTATTCCGCTCGCCGACGTCAACGATCCCGCGTTTTCGGGCGGCGTTCTCGGGCGCGGTGCTGCCGTTACGGACCCGTTCGGGCGCGTCTTTGCGCCGTTTGACGCGGAAGTGACGGCATTATTTGACACGCATCATGCAATCGGTCTGCACAGCGGGGACGGCGTTGATCTGCTCATTCATGTCGGGATTAATACCGTCAATCTGCAGGGGAAATTTTTTGCGGCGCATGTCGCACAGGGCGATCGGGTCAAACGCGGACAGCTGCTTTTGACCTTTGACGCGGATGCCGTTGCCGCGGCCGGATATGACACGACGACACCCGTTGTCGTGACGAATGCCGCTTCGTACGGCAGTATTACGATCCGTCTCGGGGAAGCGGCGGTTACGAGTGCGCCGGGGGACAATGCCTGATTTGACGTCAGGCTTGCGCTGCCGGATTGACAGGAACAGAGAGAGAGGGAGATCCGTATGGAATCACCGGATAAAACGGCGGTTGACGCCGAAATCAGGTCGATGATGCCGTTTGAGCACCGTTGGCATAACCGTTTCCATTTTGAGATGCCGTTCGGAAAGCTCGGCAGTCCCTGCGGGCTGACAGTCAGCCGGGGGATTTATCATCTGTTTTTCCGGTGGAATCCGTCGGACTGTAACGCGGGCGAAACGTGCTGGGGTCACGTGATGACGCGGGATTTTCTCCGTTATTCATACCCGCAGCTCGCGCTTTGGCCGAGTGACGCGTTTGACGCGGACGGATGTCTTTCGGGGTGCGGCTTTGCCGACAACAGTCATGTGCGTGTGCTTTATTCGGGAATCTGTGTCAAAGACGGACAGATTGTCCCGTCTCTGCGCACGGGAACGCTGCAGGGCGACGGTACGATCGCCAAGGATCCGCCGTTTTTGACGGGCAGTCCCGAAGGGTATACGGGGCATTTCCGCGATCCGTATCTCTTTCACCGTCACAGTCAGACGTACTTTACCGTCGGTGCGCAGTCCGATGACGGTCACGCGTCGGCGCTCGTTTACGAAAAAACGCCGAACGGCTGGGAGAACCGCGGCGCGCTCGAAACGCGGCTCGGCCGGTTCGGTCATATGTGGGAAAGCCCGAATCTGCTGCGTTTCGGCAGTTACGACGCGCTGCTTTTCTGCCCGCAGGGGCTTGATCCGCGCGAATTTGACCGTCAAAATCTCTATCAGTCGGGCTATATTGCGGGGCACGCGTCTCTTGACGCGATGGCGATGCTTCAACACAGTAAATTCCAGGAGCTCGATCACGGCTTTGACTTTTATGCGCCTCAGGTTTTCCAGCATGAGGGACGCCATATTCTGATCGGCTGGATGGGGATGCCGGACCGTGATGATGAGTATCCGACGCGCGAAAAGGGCTGGATGCATACGTTGACTCTTCCGCGCGTGCTGACACTGCGTCAGGGTCATATTTACGCGCAGCCGCTTCGCGAATTGCGCGCACTGCGGATTCAGGAAACGGCGCTTGACATTGACGCGGATATGACGAAGTCGCTGCATACGGAGCTCTTTGACGGTTCGGAGGTTTTGCTTGATATTGTGTTCGGCAAGGCGCAGAAGGTTACGCTCGAGCTCGTTTACGGACTTGAGAAGATTGTGCTTTCGTATGACCGGAAGCTCCAGATTATGCGAATTGACCGCAACGGGATGCAGAACGGCGGACGCGGTGTACGTCAGTTCCGTTTGTTTGCGGATCGCGTTTTGTCGCTGCAGCTGTTTATCGATCAGACGGCTGTGGAGGCGTTTTTCCAGCACGGAGAGGAGACGGCGACGTTTTATGCGTTCCCGGCGAAGCATATCCGTCCGGAACTCCGGTTGTCGGCGGATGCCGCGATGGAGACGGTTTCGGGGCGTGTGTGGGAACTCGATCATTTCCGGTATTTGGATTGCATTTAAAGGACGGCGGCGGAGGCAGCGGGTTGACTGCCAATGCTATGGGCTAAACGGCTGTCGATTTCGCTTAATTCAGTCGCCCCGTCCTCGTCCGCGATCGACAAGGAAGATAAAGACATCAAGGTCAGCAGCATCTGGTTTTCCGCCAAAGGCAACAAGACGACAGTTGACGGCGGCGACTATGCCGACACGCGCGTCCGCGTCACAGGGTACCAGGCCGGCTATGACTTCCGGCTCAGTGACGCGGATTACCTCGGCGTCTACCTCGGCACCGCGTCCGGTTACGCGAAGACCGAGGGTTCCTACAGCAAGCGCGTTGACATCAAACACTCGCTGAACTACGGCATCTACGGTACGCATTCGTTCCATGGCGGCCGCTATCTCGACTACATCGTGCACGGCGGCAAGTTCGACAGCAAGATGGCAGGCTGCGACATGTGGGGCACGAAGAGCTTCGGCGGCGTCATTTCCTACGGCAGGAAGTTCCGCACGTCCGACACGCTCACGCTGGACCCGTACCTCCGCTTTAAATACGATCACATCACGATGGACGACAAGACAATCGCAGGCAACACGGTCACGACGGACGACGAAAACGCTCTCTCCATGAAACTCGGCCTGAACGCTTACACGGATGCCGGTTTCTACGGCGGCATCGCCTACAGCCGCGGCCTCGCGGGCGATCTCACTTCTTACGTCAACACCATCGCCCTGCCCTCTTCGGACTTCGATGAGAATGTCTTCTACCTGAACGCCGGTTACAAAGGCCACTTGAATAAAGACACGATGCTCAACGTGAACTTCGAAAAGATGTACGGTGATTACCACGGCTGGACCGCCGAAGGCCGTATTGACTTCCGGTTCTGAGAACGCCGTATCTCGGCATAGAAAAGGAGCTGCTGCAATGAACTGCAACAGCTCCTTTATTTTTTGCTGTGCGGATTTACAATCCGACAATCGTCAAAATCTCGCGCCCGTCCTTCGCGAGCAGCGCGGCGGAAAAACGGGGATCTTCCGTGATCTCGCGGCCGAACCATGCGGGCGGGACAAACGCTGCGGCGGCATCGACACTCGGAAACTCTACCTCGACAAACGCGAGCCCCGCAAACTCGTTTTCGTATTCATCATACTCCGCAATGAGGTGCTCCGAAAGCGGCAGGCAGTAACGTTTTTTCCGGAGCAGCACGCCGCAAATCCCGGGCAGCAGCTTCTCATAATCCGCCGCCGAAATCGCAAACTCCTCCTCCCGCCGCACAAGGCCCGCTCCCGACTTAAACGTAAACGAAAACCGCTCACCGCTCCGCCGAATCCTCAGCTCCGGATCAAACGACAAATAACCCTGCTCGATATCCGTACAGGCAATCGCCCTACGGCAATCCGGCTTGGCGGCAATCAAAAACTGACGTTCAATCTCCATAAAAAGATCCTTTCTGTAAGCAAATGTAAGGGGGCAGAGGAACTGCTCTGACTGATTTTGCGTAAGCAGGCGTTAAGAACGACAGACGATTTCCCACGGAGCCCTGCATTGTTTCAAGCGAAATGCAAATCCCCGTATTGATAAAAGAACTTTCCGCACCCCAAATCTTGAAAATCGCTTGATATATGGGCTTTTGAAGCACCTTGCTTCGAGGGTCCATTTTTTATTTTTCGGCGAAAAAATCATTTGCACATTTTTTGCACCTCATTTATCGAAAACCCAAATGCACAACATTTGAACAGCTAATTAAATACATGCGCTCACTTGTTTGATAGCCGTTCACGAGTTACTTGACTTTTCTCTCATTCTGAGCCGTTGTTGGGCATCGTGTTTAACGGATTTTGCTTCATAAATTTGATACCTCATTTTTTTGATTATTTGATGTGTCCATATTATCCAGCCTATACGATGGGCTGTTATCAAATTGTTATCGGTGGTGATAACGGGGGGTAGCAGGGTTGTTGTTTTCTCTGGTGGTTTAAAACTACATTTTACCACGAAAGGCAGGGAAATGCAATAACCATCCTTGCTGTGGCGTATCAAGGAATCTTACTGAACATATGGCGCACCTTATCCAAACGGCTGTTTGGACGACGGGGCTGGATGACTGGCTCGCCGACAGTGGCCTGATACCCTTTCAGTTCCGTCAGGCACACGCTCCGCCCGTTGGTGTAAAAGGCCAAATCAGTACGGTATGCCTGTATGCAACGGGCGGGAATCTCGCCAGTAAAGACAACTTCATCCTTTTTTATCTGGGCCGTTTCGATGGTGGCACAGTATTTCGGCGCATCATGATAAGCCCTGGAAAGGTATTCCTGGGGCGCATAGAGGGTGAAGGAGAGATAAGGTTCCAGCAACTGCGTCCCAGATTTCTTCAATGCCTGTTCCAATACAATCGGGGCCAATGAGCGGAAGTCCGCCGGCGTACTGACCGGGCTATAGTAAAGTCCATATTCAAAGCAAATCTTACAGTCCGTTACGTTCCAGCCATACAAGCCTTGCCCCAAACCGTAACGGATACCATCCATGACAGCGTTTTGAAAACTCTGGTTCAGGTATCCCAGGGAAACCCGGCTCTCGTATTTTACACCGGAGCCAAGCGGGAGCGGTGTAACAGACAGTCCGATAGATGCCCAAAACGGGTTAGGCGGCACCTCGATATGGATGGTGTGACTGGCCACTTTGAGCGGCCGCTCTAAATAAATGACGGTGGGTTCCTTCACTGCTGTTTCAATCTTGTATTTTTCCGTCAGCAAAGCGGAAACAACCTCCAACTGCATCCGACCCAAAAAAGAAAGAATGATCTCATGGGTGGTGGAATCCACCTCGTAGTGCAAAAGCGGGTCAGTATCCGCAATTTGCGTAAGAGCGTCCAGCAACCGGTCTCTTTGCTCTGCCGTTTTTGGCGTAATCGTCGTCCGCAGCATAGGGAAGGGAACATCACTCCACATTTCACGAGGAAGTTGGGTTTTGTCCCCCAATATATCGTTTAATCTCAAGCTGTCGCTGGGAAGGATGACAATTTCGCCCTTATGGGCGGTATCTGTCCGAACAATCTCCCCTTTGGATGGAATACGCATCTCTGTGATTTTCAGCTTTTCTCTCCCGGCCAGGGCCACCGTATCCCGCAGACGCAGCGTTCCGCTGTATAGCCGCAGATAGACAAGCCTCTGGCCGCAATCTGTATACTCCACCTTAAAAACTCTACCGCACAGGGCGGCGCTCCCCTGTTCCTTGGTCGATTGGAACAGCCCTATCACCGCATCCATCAACTGTTGAATGCCAAGGCCGTTTTTGGCGCTACCATGATAGACCGGGAGCAGGGAGGCGTCTTGAACTCGCCGCTGTTCTTCTTGCGCAAGTTCTTTCTGACTGATTGATTCTCCTGCGATATACTTTGCCAATAACTCATCGTTATTTTCGATGACCGAATCCCACACCTCTGCACTAGTGTTTTCTGTCAGAGTTATTTTCGAGGACAGCGACACTGTCTGCTTGATGATAATATCAGCGGAGAGCTTATCCCGAACAGACTGATATACGCTCTCCAAATCAATGCCAACCTGGTCGATCTTGTTGATAAAGATAATGGTGGGGATGTTCAATTTCCGTAGGGCATGGAACAGAACACGGGTCTGGGCCTGCACGCCATCTTTAGCGGAGAGCACCAAGATGGCCCCGTCCAAAACAGCCAGAGAGCGGTATACCTCTGCCAAGAAATCCATGTGGCCGGGAGTATCCACAATATTGACTTTACAACTGTGCCACTGGAAAGAAGTGACTGCCGTTTGAATGGTAATTCCACGCTGCCGCTCCAAAAACATAGTGTCCGTTCTCGTTGTCCCTTTTTCGACGCTCCCCGGCTCTGAAATGGTTCCGCTGGCATACAGCAGGCTTTCTGTCAGTGTCGTCTTGCCCGCATCTACATGGGCAAGAATCCCGATATTGATAATGTTCATGTCTATCCTCCATACAAGGCCCAAAAGGGCGCAAAAATCCCCAGCGGCAAATACTTTTACCGCTGGGGATCATGACTTCGGATACATAGAAACGCATTCAGCTAACATGAGCCGTTATCCGTCACGATATTTGATAAAAAGGCAAAAGCATTCTTAAATTGGGTACAAAAACCAAGCCCCTGCAAGGGGCAATTATTTTTGTGCCCATTATCAAATTTTATTTAAGAATACCTTGCCGCATGTTGAATAGACTCCTCAAATCAGTATGACAGCAGTATAGCATAGCACACTCTAAAATGCAAGAAGTTTTTACCCGCTGTCCCAAATAAATCAGGAGGGCATTCACCGGGACACCCTCCGATTTGGGGCCTCATGCGCAAATAATTTCTGTGTCCACGATTTCCGCCGCACACGCCCGAATATTGTTAGTCCCTCTGCAACTCATACCACAGACCGTTGCCCTCGTCAAAGATGTACTTTTCCATGAAATTACCTCCATTTTTTGTGATTATCGTGCGCCTACCCTCATTTTTGACCTTGCACCCCATTTCCGCTCCTTTTCGACCTGTTCCTGCTGGTAAGCTGCCTCCAGTATCCTGTCCGCCTGTTCCGGGCCAATGGCCCGTCTGACCCGCTCATAGTCCCTGACTTGCCCTTTCAAGCCGTCCCTCTCGGCACAAACCTCATAAATCCTGGCTGACAGGGAGCCGTTCTTACTGACCTCACGATCATAGGCGCTCTGCAACCGCTCAAACTTGCTCTTGAGGTCGAAGTAGGCCCGGTAGACGGAGCGCAGCACCTTGACGATCTTCTCCCAAAGGGGCTTGGCCTTTTTCTCCCGGTAGGACTTGGCCGATTCCAGCGGCCCCGCCTCCGGCAGCGTCCGCTCCGGGTCGTCGGAGAAGTCCGCCGCCAGTTTCTCCATGCCCTTGAGCAAGGGCGCTACATCGTCCAGCTTAGCCCTGGCCTGGGCCGCTTTCTTCTCAGCTGATGCTGCCTCCTTATTCTTTTTGTCGGCCTCAACCTGGGCCAGCGCCGACACCTCTTGAAGCTGTGCAAGCCGTTCCTGCTCACGCTCCGTCTTGAACTGCGTAACAGTCAAATGTTCTTCGGAACTACCACGTTCCCCACGCTCTACATCGTCATAGCCAGCGGAGCGCATATGCTCAAAGAAATCATCTTGCAGGACACTGTACGACTTTCGTAGAACGGGTTTGCCCTTAGCTGTGCGTAACGGCTCCCCGGTGGTTTCGTCCAGAATGGGCTTGGACGCCCACTTCTTGCTCATGCTCACCTGCATGATCGTTTCCTTGACCTTGCCCACCAGGGACTTGTCCTTGCACCGCTTTGTCCAGCGTATCTCCTTCTCCACTACCGGGATATAAACCACATGGAGGTGGTAGTGGTACACGTCCTCCCCCAGCGCCTCGGACATGGCCCGGTTGCGCTCGTCAGCGTGCATGACCGCCGACAAAATATACTGCTCTCCGCCCACGATTTTGATTGCGGCTTTGTATGCTTCGGTGTAAAATTGTTTTGCAAAGTCATAGCCGCCGTGGTTGTAGAAGTAAGCGGAGTTTACGTCAAAGACCAGCTCACCATATCGAAAGGCATCCTCCTTGATACCACGAGTGGAAATCACGCCATCAGCCTCCATTCGAGCAAACATCTCTCGATACCCGGCAGACGGGGTTTTGAAATGGACATTGAGCGGCGTCCGCTCCAGTACAATGTCCTGATTGACATAGGAATCCTTCTCACGCTCGTTGTGCTGCTGGGTGTTACCGATCTTGGTTTCGGTCAGCCTCATATTTCTTGCGTTGGTACGGTCAATACCGTCGCCTCTCGCCATAGGCAAAAATCCTCCTGTTTCAGATGTTGGGTTGTTGAAAGAGGACGGGGGTTCGGGGGAGGCACTTCCTGCGGGAAGTGTAATAACCCACTATGACACTTTCATCCCTTCGGTCTGCAAAGTGTCGTGGGCTCTCCGAGGGGGTGTGGGGGCTTTGCCCCCGGCAACAGCGGTTGCCTCCCCCAGCAGGGCCGCCCTTTGAAAAGGGCACCCTGCACCCCGCCTAAACTTTGCTGCTCCCCGTGACAGCCGTGACGACCGTGACGATGTTTCAGACACCGCCGCCACTCTCAAAAAAGCCGTCACAGCCGTCACGGTCGTCACGCCTGGGACGGTTCCAGCGTCAGGCTGATACTTCTCCCGGCGTGGCTCCTGCTGTTCTCATAGCGGATGTGGTAGTCTGTCAGCAGCTTCCCGGCCCGGACGTTTAGCCGCATCGCCAGGGCGTTGGGCTTCATGTCAGTCTGGAGCGCCGCTACCAGCTCGGTGGCCGTACCACCCCAGGTCGGCTTCTCCACCGTCACAAGGGCGGCTATGGCCTCCAGCACCGGGTCGGGCGGCTCTGTCCATGCCTCCGTTTCCGTACGCTCCAGCGTCCATATCAGCCGTTCCTTGTCCTTGGTAAGATAGAATCGCTGGTCTTGCTGGTCACGCCCGGCCACGTCCAGAACGGCGCTGCCGTCTGTCCGCTTCTCCTTTTGAAGAAGAAAGGCCCCGTCCGCCGCTCCGAGCAGGCCGTTGGTGCCGGAAATCATATCGAACTTATCATCGGCCTGTTGTTTGCGGGTGTGATGTACCAGCAGGAGGCAGACGCCGCAATCATCGGCAAGGCGTTTCAGTTTCCCCACCACTTCGTAATCATTGGCATAGCTGTACTTATCCCCGCCAGCCTCCCGGATTTTCTGGAGAGTGTCAATGATAATCAGCTTGGTGTTCGGGTGTTCCCGGACGAACTTCTTTAGCTGTTCCTCCAGGCCAACGCCAAGCTGTTTGGCGTAGACCGCAAAGAGCAGATTGTCGGTGCCCTCTGTGCCGAACATTCGGTATAGCCGCCCCTGCAAGCGGCGGTGGTCGTCCTCCAACGCCAGGTAGAGGACAGTCCCCTTGTGAACAGGATAGCCCCACAGGGGGAGGCCCATGCTGACATGGTAGGCAAGCTGAGCCATCAGGAACGACTTGCCCACCTTGGGCGCTCCCGCAAAGAGGTATGTCCCAGGGTAGAGCAGACCGTCAATGACGGGCGGTCTGCTCTGGTAGATGTTCTGGTAAAGGTCGTTCATAGAAACCGTGTGGAGGTAGGCCGGGTCGCTCATGCGCCGCATATCTCGGAGCATTTCTTCCAAACTTTCCTCTTGGGGGTTGTTTTCAGCCGTTTCCTCTGCTATACTTTTGGCAGTTGTTTGTGAAATGGGCTGTTCCCCGTCTGTTGGCGCAGACGGAACCGGGACAGTCCTTTTCGTTTCTCTGGAATCCATCAATCTATCAATCCTCCTTCATGCCGCCCATGATAGCGGCGATCATCCGAATGGTGTCCAGCAGCTCGCTGTCCACGTTGGCCCCGTCCCTGATCCGCCACAGCTCGGCCAGCACAGTGGCCAGTTCGTCCCGCAGGGCCTTATACACCCTGGGATTGCCCTGCACTACCACGTCCCGGCACAGGAGCCGCTTGGTGATGTAGTCTTGCTTCGTCAGGCCAGAGAGCCGCACAGCGGCGTCGATCTGCTCGTTTTCCTCCGGGGATACCCGGAAGGCCACGGTCTTGTTCCTCCAGCGGTTGTGAGTGTCCAAATTCTTAGCTGACATTACGCTCCCATCCTTTCAAAGTCCAGTTTGTCCGCCATCTCCGTCTGCTTGGACGGAAACAGGTGGGCGTAGCGGTAGGTGATCTCGATACTCTCATGCCCCACGCGGTCAGCAATCGCCACAGCGGAGAAGCCCATGTCAATCAGAAGTGAGATGTGCGAATGCCGGAGGTCGTGGATTCTGATACGCTTGACCCCTGCCGACTTCGCCCCTCTGTCCATCTCATGGTGGA
>Ga0326511_10005096_pt1 | contig 10400 bp, 9 predicted proteins | sample 0_2496_0518_D_FD_203701 | JGI IMG/M metagenome (GOLD analysis project Ga0326511, IMG submission 203701) | Bovine rumen microbial communities from UC Davis, California, United States - 0_2496_0518 | ecosystem: Host-associated > Mammals > Digestive system > Stomach > Rumen | place: USA: California... | reverse complement strand
TATTTTACCCTTTCTGGAAAACAAATCAAGAGGGTTTTCAGCTTGAAAACACGGACGGCGGCAGAAAAGAAGCGAAAAGCAAAGATAATGCATGACATTCCCCGGCATCCTGTGATATAATTTTAAAATATTAGTCAAATCACATACATGAGGAGGCAGAAATATGACAGCAAAGGAAAAAGCGACAGCGCTTCACGGACAGGGATACAACTGCGCCCAGGCGGTGCTGATGGCCATGGGCGGCGCGACCGGCCTGGATGAGAAGACCGCGGCTTCGATTGCCTGCGGCTTCGGCGGCGGCGCCGGCTGCCGCGAGCTCTGCGGCGCGCTCTCCGGGGCCATCATGGCGGTCGGCATGAAATACGGTGCGGAGAACCGAGCGCAGGTCAACGCCGCCGACAAAGAGATCGTCACGGCCTTTCGCGAGAAGTTCGGCGCGGTGCGCTGCGCCGATCTGAAGGCGGCAAAGATCGCCTGCGACGATGTCATCGCGTTTGCTGCCGAAAAGGCGGAAGAACTGCTGACGTAAGATTGCCTGAGACGGGGGAGAGGACCTGATCTTCACCCATCGCCGGATCCGGACGGAAAGGGGGGCGGCGGAATGAAAAGAACACAGTTGACCGATGCCTGCCGCAACGTCCGGAAGGAGCTGGTCGCCTTTCTGTCGATCGTGGTGATCGGCATGCTGGCGGCGGTGGCGTACCTCAGCATTGCCTACGCCGCGGCCACCCTGGAGAAGGACGCCAACATCTTCTTTAACGGCAACGGGCTCTGGGACCTCCAGGTCAGCTCCACCCTGCTGATGGATGACGAAGATCTGGAGGCCATCCGCGCCCTGCCCGGCGTCGGGGCGGCGGAGGCGGTCCTGCAGACCGGCGCCCAGCTTCGCATCGGCAGGAGCATGACGGATGTCACGGTCATGGACGTGCCGGAGGAGATCGCAAGGCCTGTGCTGCTCTCCGGCCGTCTGCCCGAGACGGCGGGGGAGTGCGCCATCGAAAAAAAGCTGGCGGACGACGGCGAATTCTCGGTCGGGCAGACGATCAGCCTGACCAACAGGCCCGTCATGGGCATCGAACCGCTCAAAGAGACGGACTTTGTCATCACAGGGGTTTTTCAGACGCCGGAGCATATCAGCTATATGGTGTCGGTGACGCCCTATGTCCTCGTCACCGGGGAAAGCTTCAACCGCGAAGGGCTGGAGGGCTCGTTCATGACGACCCTCGTCCGCGTTGCGGACACCCCCGAAGACCGCTACAGCGACGCCTACTGGGACGCGGTCCGGCCGGTTGAGGAGGCGCTCCAGACCCTGGCCCAGGAGCGCGGTCCTGCGCGCAGAGAAAAGATCCGCGGCATCTATGAGACCCAGATCCAGACCGGCGAGCAGAAGATCGACGAGGCGAAGGCTCAGATCCAGACCGGCGAGCAGAAGATCGACGAGGGGAAGGCCCAGATGCAGGCGGCGCGCGAAAAGCTGGATGAGGGCTGGCGCCAGCTGGCCGATCAGGAGAAACTGACAGAACCGGTGCCGGTTCTGCTGGATCAGGGCGCTGCCAAGCTCCGGCTGGGGGAAGAGGAAATTGAAAGAGTAGTCGGGGTGCTGGAAGGGCTGGGCATCCATATCCAGGGCAGCACCATCCTGGAAAGGGTGGAAGACGTCCGGAGGATGCTGGACAATGCCACCGTTTTCTGGGAGCGGGCGAGGGATTCCGAGCTGCTGCCGGAGCCGGCAAAGGAAGCCTATGAAGAGCTGATCCGGAAATACGGCGACATGAGCGCCGAGGACGCCCTGCGCAAGGTCGAGGAAGAAACAGGTCTGGACCTCAGCGAAGAGAGAGAAAAGCTAAAGAAACTCCGCAGCGGCGCGGACGAGTATGAGCGCGGCATTAGCGATTATTATTATTCCGGGGAACAGTACCTCGACGCCCTGACCGCCATCGAGAAGGGCAGGAAGCTGCTGGAGGAAGGCGAGCGCGAACTGGCCGAGGGACAGGAAAAGCTGGACAGCGCCGAAAAGCAGATCAGCGAGGCGAAGGAACAGCTGGACAGCGCTGAAAAGCAGATCAGCGAGGCCAGGGAAAAAAAAGAGCAGATCGGCGAGTGCAAATGGGCCGTGCTCAACGACAAGGGGAACGCAGGCTATTCCTACGCCAGGGCCAATTCCGACAAGCTGATGTCCATGAGCACCTCCTTTTCGTCCATCTTCCTGATTGTGGGCGCGCTGGTCATCTATGCCACCATCACCCGTATGGTCGAGCAGCAGCGCACCCTGGTCGGCGCGGCCAAGGCGATGGGCCTGTATAACGGCGAGATTTTTGCCAAATACCTGTTCTTCGCCGCGGCTGCGGTCATGCTGGGCGTGGGCCTGGGCATCCTGCTGGCCTGGCAGCCGGTCCAGGGCCTCATCCTGCGATCGTATGAGGCGCATCTGAACTACGGGCGGGGGACGGACAGCTTCCTGCCGGTCCATACCGGCCTTGTCGCCGCCGGCGCCTTCCTGATCTCGCTGGCTGCGGTGTGGCTCGGCTGCCGCCAGCTGCTGCGCCTGACGGCCATCCAGCTGATGTCCGGGAAAACGCCGGACAAGGGGAAGAAAAAGAGCCGTTCCTCCTCAGGCGGGAAACTGTATTCCCGCCTGATCCTGCGGAACATGTGGACCGACCGGGTCCGCGTGCTGGTCACGATTGTCAGCATCGCGGGCGGCTGCGTGCTGATGACGGTGGGCTTTACGCTGTATTTCGGCATCAGCGGCGTTACCGACCGGCAGTTCGGCGGTATCCAGACCTATGAAGCCGAGGTTTTTTATGATACCGGCGAGAACGAAAATGCGGAGGCCGAGATCGAGGCGCTTCTGGAGCAGGACGGCCTGCAGCACATCCGGGTCCGCAAGAAAGACGGGGTCTTCGAGGTCGACGGAACGCTGGACGCGCTGACCCTGATCGTTGCGGAAAAGGGCTCGATGGACGGCTATTTTGACCTCCGCAGCATCGAGACCGGCGAAAAGCTCGACCTGTCGGACGAGGGGGTGCTGGTGCCCCGCCGCTTCTGGGAAAGCCACGGCGAAAAGCTCGACGGAAAGGTGCCGGTTTACAATGCCGACATGGACCGCGTCGAGATCCCGATCGTCGGCGTCTTCGAAAACTATTTCGGCCAGGTCTTCTTCCTGACGCCCGAAGGCTACGAACGCTGTTTCAAAACCGCCGCGGAGGCAAACTGCTTTTTCGTCCGGACGGACGGCCTGTCCCTCGACGATCTGCGGGAGAAGCTGGAGCCGGTCAAGGGCCTTGAGCGCGTGCGCGACGCCGCGGCGGACCGGGTCACGATCGAGCAGTTCTCCCAGTCGCTGACTTTTGTCGTGGTGTTCATGCTTTTCCTTGCGGGCATGATGGCCTGCTTCATCGTGGCAAACTTCACCGTGACCTATATCCAGCGAAAGACCAAAGAGCTGACCATCATGCGCGTCAACGGCTTCTCCTCCGGCGAATGCATCCGCTATGCATCCGCAGACCTGATTGTCACCACCGCCCTCGGCACGCTGATCGGCCTCGCGGCCGGCAGCTGGCTGGGCGCGCGCATCCTTGGCACCACCGAGACGCCGTATATCCAGATGATCCGCGAACCGAACGTGAAGACCTTCCTCTATTCCGGTCTGATCACCGTCGGCTTCTCGGCGATCACGAACAGCATCGTGCTGCAGCGCATCCGCCGCCTGAAAATCTCGGACATCAACAGCTGATACCGAAAAACAGATAGAGAAGACAGAGCTTTACGGAGGAACAGGAAAATGAGAAGAATACTGATCGTTGTGGATATGCAGCGCGACTTTATCGATATGGCGCTGGGTACGAAAGAGGCCGCGGCCATCGTGGATGCGGTGAAGGAGAAGGTCGGCGCCTATCCCCCTGACAGCATCTTCGTCACCATGGATACGCACGGGGCGGATTATCTCCGGACCCAGGAAGGAAAGTTCCTGCCGTTGGAGCACTGTATCCGCGGGACGGAAGGATGGCAGCTTTCCCCCGAACTGGCGCCGGTGCTTGCCGGGGCCAAGGTGTTTGAAAAGCCGACTTTCGGAAGCGTGCAGCTGGCGGAGGAACTGAAAGCGCTTTCGGAAACGGAAGAACTGGAACTGGAGCTGGTCGGGCTCTGTACGGACATATGTGTCATATCGAATGCGCTGCTGCTGAAGGCCTTCCTGCCGGAGGTCCGGATCACGGTCGACGCTTCCTGCTGTGCCGGCGTGACGCCGCAGAAGCATCTGGCCGCACTCGAGACCATGCGCTCCTGCCAGGTCGCGGTGGTGAATGCATAGAAAGCAGGGAGGCAGCCCCAGATGCCACCGCTGCCTGCGGAACGATCCGGGGATCGCCCCTGCGGGTCCGCTTCGGTGCGCCCGGCAGCGGGAAGCGTCAGACGGTCCTGATGTCCCTGGACATATGAGACAAGAAAAATCCTCCTGCGGCAGGGATTAGAAACAGCCTCTCCCGGACGGGAGAGGCTGTCCTTTGGTTCAGCCGTCCATGCTGTTATATTCCACATGCCGCTCCACCGGTACGACGGCGCAGCAGTTTTCACAGGTGCAGCTGTCGTAGCAGCCGTCGGCGAAGCAGGTTCCGCCCGGCGCGGACAGCAGCGCCAAGCACAGCAGCCATGCCAGGATTTTCTTATGCACGGTTTCTTTCCTCCCGTTTCTTTTTCATGCTGCTGTCTTCTCAGGGGACGGAAAAAACCGGCCCCGGTTCGGATGAGCCGGGGCGGTAAGCAATCAATCTGCAGATCGGATGCGTCAGATGCGCATGCAGACGTCCCAGGCGCGCCAGATGACGGTGCGCAGGTTGCCGATGGCAACACAGTCGCCGACGCGGTGGATATGAGGCCCCTTGTCGCCGACAGGCGCCGGGACAAAGCCGATGCCGTTGACAACCGCATCGCACTCCTGTCTGAATTCGCCGTCCGGCGTCTTGATGATGCAGTAGCCGTCGCCGATCTCGGTGACGGTGCTGTGCAGATAGACCGGAACCTTGTGATACTCCATCGCGTCACGCAGGAACGAGGTGTTGGCAAGGCAGGTGGCCTGTGCCGCGACAAGGTCGTTGCCGTACTCAACGATGATGGGATGCTTCTTGAAGTTGTAGACCATGTCATAGGCCGCCTCGCAGGAGGACTGGCCGCCGCCGAGGAACACGACGGTCTGCAGCTTGTCGTCCTCGATCCTGCGGTCACGCAGAAGATCGGTGAAGTTCATGGTGTTCTCAAAGCCCTTGATCTGCGGCATGGTTCTGGGAACGGAACCGGTGCAGACGACGATCTCGTCAAAACCGCGGCGGAGAGTCCCGAGATCATTGACCTCGGTGTTGTAGCGCACTTCAATGTTGTAGCGCTTGATCTCGTCCCGGTACCAGCGGAGAAGGTCTTTGTCGTTCTCTTTGAAGGTCATGGCCGAGGCCGTCAGGAACAGACCACCGAGCTCGCTGTCCTTCTCAAAGATGACCGGCTCATGACCGCGCTTTTTCAGGACAAGGGCCGACTCCATGCCGCCGACACCGCCGCCGATGACCGCGACCTTCTTGGGCCGTCTGGTCGGAACGATCTTATAGCGGTTGTGCTGCATGGTGGGCGGGTTCAGGGCGCAGCGGCCGAGGTGCAGCGAGTCGCCGAGAGACTGCATGTTCTCGGTCCCGGCAGCCTTCGAGAAGTTGAAGCAGCCGTTGTGGCAGCGGATGCAGGGACGGATCTCATCCTCGCGGCCTTCCTTGATCTTGGTGACCCAGTGCTCGTCAACCAGGTTCTGGCGGGCGATGGCGACGGCGTCCAGACGGCCGGCGGCAATCTCTTCCGCTGCCTTGACCGGATCCATACGGCCGGCGCAGGCGACCGGGATGTCGATGAACTTGCGGATATGCTCAACATCCTCGAGGTTGCAGTTGTCGGGCATATACTGAGGCGGATGTGCCCAGTACCAGGCATCGTAGGTGCCGTTGTCGCAGTTGAGGAAGGCATAGCCGGCATCCTGCAGGATCTTGACGGCCTTTTCGGACTCAGTAAGGTCACGGCCGAACTCTTCGAATTCTTCGTAGGGCATGGCACCCTTGCGCCAGCCCTTGGTGCAGGAGCGGACCGAATAGCGGAGGGAGACGGGGAAATCGTCGCCGGCCTGCTCGTGGATGGACTGCACGATCTCGGTGGCGAAGCGCAGACGGTTCTCAAGCGAGCCGCCGTACTGGTCGGTGCGGAAGTTCATGTTGGCGATGGCGAACTGGTCGAGGTTGTAGCCCTCGTGAACGGCGTGGATCTCAACGCCGTCGATGCCGGCCTCACGCAGTTTTTTGGCAGTGGCGCCAAAGTGCCAGACCATCTCCTGGATCTCTTCCACGGTGAAGGGACGCGAGGTCAGGTCGTCAGCCCAGCGGTTCGGGGTGGCCGAGGCTGAGGCGCAGGCGTATTGGACGTCGACAATGGGGCTGGCCAGCTTGTTCAGCAGGTCGTTTCTGCCCAGAGCGGCCATCCAGGGGGTGACGGCCATCGAACGGCCAAAGCCGCCGGCCAGCTGTATGAACAGCTTGCTGCCGGTCTTGTGATACTCGTCCATATAGGGCTTGAGCACACGGTACATCTGGCGGTTGGAATCGAGCCACTTGCGGCCCATGGTGTCACGAATGACCTGCATGCCCGGGAGAACCAGGCCGACGCCGTCCTTGGCGCGCTTGAGCAGGAAGTCCGCACCCTCGAGGTCGAAGTGGGACGGCTCCAGCCAGCCGAAGAGGGTGGTGCCGCCCATGGAACACTGCACGATGCGGTTGGGGATTTCTACCTCTCCGATTTTAAACGGAGTAAACAGAGCTTCGTATTTCGGATTCATAAAGAACCTCCTTTTTCAATCATCTTTCCGATGGTCGGAACTCACGGAAGCAGTGCTCTCACAAAATCGACCGGCCACATCAGCAGGTCGCCGACCAGCCGGAGCTTGTCCAGAATGTCAAGATAAAGATCCTCGCCGAAAAGCGCAAACAGCTTCTCCTCCACTTCGTCTCTCTGCACCAGCTTGCTCACCGCGTAGACGACACCGCCGAAAAGAACAAGGCCCAGAATCTTTTTTATTGCTTTCATAATCATACTCCTTCCTGTAGAATATTGAAATGATAACTGTTGACCTGAAAATTCACGGCTTATCACTTATTATAGTAAATCTCCAAAAGAAAGTCAATTATGAATCAAAATGATGCGGGCAAACTGGCAATTGTGCACAAAAAAGAGGTCCGCATTTGGTCATTATCCTTTAGGGCGGATGCTTTCGCGGGAGCATAGCGACGCGTGCGAAGTTCCCGTGCTGCTGCCTTGCCCGGAGGACGGCTTTGTGATATGATGGTGTCAGATCAGAGATTTGGAGACGATTATGGACCGCTTGATTGAGATAACCGATTTTCACGATCCCCGGCTGGATATCTATGCCCGTCTGACCGAGGCCCAGCTGCGGAGCAGCCACGGCATCGAAAACTCCCTCTTCATCGCCGAGAGCCCCCATGTCATCAAGCGGGCGCTGGAGGCCGGCTGCGTGCCGGAGTCGCTGCTGATGCTGCCGAAGATGCTGGACGGCCGCGAGCGCGGACAGGAGATCCTTGCGCGCTGCGGGGAAGTCCCGGTCTATGTGGCGGAGGAGGACTGCCTGAAGCAGCTGACCGGCTTCCCGCTGACGCGCGGGGTGCTCTGCGCCATGCGGCGGCCGCCCCTGCCGGAGGCGGAGGAGCTGCTGCGGCACAGCGAGCGCGTGGTGGTGCTGGAGGATGTCATGAACCCCACGAACCTGGGGGCGATCTTCCGTTCGGCCGCGGCGATGGGGATGGATGCCATCCTGCTGACGCCGGCCTCCACCGATCCCCTGTACCGCAGATGCATCCGCGTCAGCATGGGGACGGTCTTTCAGATTCCCTGGGCCTGGATCGGGGAAGAGCTGACGGACTGGCCGGAAAAGGGGATGGCGCTGCTGCGCCGCCAAGGCTTCCGCACCGCGGCCATGGCCCTGCGGGACGAATCCGTCAGCATCGACGATGCAGCGCTTGCGGCTGAGAAGAAGCTTGCCGTGATTCTCGGGACCGAGGGCGACGGCCTAGCCGACGGCACCATTGCCGACTGCGACTATACGGTGAAGATCCCCATGGCCCACGGGGTCGACTCGCTGAACGTTGCGGCGGCGGGCGCTGTCGCGTTCTGGCAGCTGGGCCGACGGTAAAATTTGTGCAGCCTGACGAATGCAGCCCCGAAGGACCGGCGAGCGGCTAAGAGATAAAATGCAAAAAGAAAGCAAAACAATCATTCTGCATCTAAAACAATGCAGAATGATTTCTTATTCGTCAAAATGCAATTAAAAATAATGATTTTCTGTATACTTTGCTTATTGCATGGGAAAGGGGAAAATGATAAGATATTAACGTAGACAAGTATGACCAGCGGAGGTGCCGGTATGAAAAAAATGATGGTCCTGATCGGGAATTACGGCAGCGGCAAATCCGAGCTGGCCCTGAACTTTGCCTTTCAGGCGGCGGCCCGCGGCGAGAGGACCGAGCTGCTGGACCTGGACATGGTCAACACCTATTTCCGCCTGACCGAGCGCGGCAAGCAGGTTGAGATGAAGGAGATCCGCCTGGTTTCGCCGAACTTTGCAAACTCCGGCATCGAGACCCTGTCTCTGCCGGCCGAGGTGGCCTCCGCCTTCGCGATGGACTGGGACACGGTCATCTTTGACGTCGGCGGCGATGCCGTCGGCTCGACGGCTCTGGGCCGCTATCATGAGGATTTCATGGCGCTGGAGCCCGGCGCGCTGGAGGTTTTGAACGTGGTGAACATCCGCCGCCCGCTGGCCGGCACGGTGGAGAGGATCATGCACCTGCAGGAGGAGATGCAGATTCATTCCCGCCTGAAGATCACCGGCATGATCAACAACACCAACCTCGCCGAAGTGACCGGGCCGGACGAGCTGCGCGACGGCTATGCGATGATCCGCGAGGTCTCCGAAAAGACCGGGGTCCCGGTGAAGTATACGGCCGGAAAAAACGAGCTGCTGGAGCTGTTCCTGAAGGAAGGACACGACCCGAAGTATATCGGCACCCCGCTTCCCATCGACATCTACATGCGGCGCGACTGGAACAGCTGGATCGAAAGCCTGCCCGAGAAGCGGCCGCAGCAGCTGGAGTACCTGTAAAGCGGGCTGAGACGGTTTGTAAGACGGCTGTGGAGCCGTTTACAAAAATACCTACCACAAGAATGAAAATCAATTCAGAGAAAAGAGGTAGAATTCATGGCAAAGATCACAGTTACCATCAACGAGCTGATCTGCAAGGGCTGCGGGCTGTGCGTACGGGCATGTCCCAAGAATGTGCTTGAGCTTTCCAAAACCAGGCTCAACGCGAAGGGCTACCATCCGGCAGAATTCGCAAGGCCGGAAGACTGCATCGGCTGCGCTTCCTGCGCAAGAACCTGCCCGGATGTAGCGATCCGGATCGAAAGAGACTAAGGAGGGAAAGAACATGTCACTGACTTTGATGAAGGGAAGCGAAGCAATCGCCGAGGCCGCCATTCGTGCCGGCGCGCGCTTCTTCTTCGGCTATCCCATCACTCCGCAGACCGAGATTCCCGAGTACATGTCCGCCCGTATGCCTGAGGTCGGAGGCTGCTTCCTCCAGGCCGAGAGCGAGGTTGCGGCCATCAACATGGTGTACGGCGCAGCCGGTACCGGTGCCCGCGTCATCACCTCCTCCTCCAGCCCCGGCGTCAGCCTGAAGCAGGAGGGCATTTCCTACTGCGCCGGCGCCCAGCTGCCCTGCGTGATTCTGAACGTCATGCGCGGCGGCCCCGGTCTGGGCAACATCCAGGCTTCTCAGGGCGACTATTTCCAGGGCGTCAAGGGCGGCGGCAACGGTGACTATCACCTGCTGACCTATGCGCCGAGCTCGGTCCAGGAAGCCATCGACATCATGATGTTCGCCTTCGACAAGGCCGAGAAGTACCGCATGCCGGTTCTGTTCCTCGCCGACGGCATCATCGCCCAGATGATGGAGCCTGTCGAGATGCCCGAGATGGTCGACTTCAAGGTGGACCCGGAGAAAAAGCCCTGGGCCTGCACCGGCTGGAAGCCGGGCGACGACCCGAAAAAGCGCGGCGTCATCAACTCCATCTACATCGACACCGAGTCCCTGACCGTCCACAATGCCGATCTGCAGGCCGTCTATGCCGAGGCCCGCAAGAATGAGCAGATGTGGGAGTGCTACAAGACCGAGGATGCCGAGATCGTCGTCACGGCCTTCGGCACGGTCGCCCGTATCGTGAAGACGGTTGTCGACCAGATGCGTGCGGAAGGCCACAAGGTCGGCCTGTTCCGTCCCATCTCGGTCTGGCCGTATCCCTAC
>Ga0326511_10005095_pt1 | contig 10402 bp, 8 predicted proteins | sample 0_2496_0518_D_FD_203701 | JGI IMG/M metagenome (GOLD analysis project Ga0326511, IMG submission 203701) | Bovine rumen microbial communities from UC Davis, California, United States - 0_2496_0518 | ecosystem: Host-associated > Mammals > Digestive system > Stomach > Rumen | place: USA: California... | reverse complement strand
GATGTTCGCGATATCGACTGGAATGTGACTGCACGTTTCGGCAAACCCTTCGTGAAGGTATTTGAGGAGGAACGAGAACTGACCGTGATGCTGCTGGTCGATGTGTCTGGAAGTCTTGACTTCGGTACTCAGCAGCAAACAAAGCGCCAGATGGCTACGGAAGTGGCTGCTACACTCGCTTTCTCGGCTATTCAGAACAACGATAAGATTGGTGTAATCTTCTTCTCAGACAAGGTGGAGAAGTTCATTCCGCCTAAGAAAGGAAGAAAACATATTCTGCACATCATCCGCGAACTCCTGTTCTTCGAACCTGAGAGTCAGAAGACAGACATCGGGGCTGCTATCGAGTATATGACCAATGCCATCAAGAAACGCTGTACGGTGTTCCTGCTCAGTGACTTCTTCGACCGCAAGGATTACTCAAACCAACTGACAATTGCCAATCGCAGACATGATGTGGTGGCTATACAGGTGTATGACTACCGCATGACAGAACTGCCTGACGTAGGTATTATCAAGATGCGCGACTCGGAGTCGGGTGGTGACATTCTGGTGGATACCAGCAGCAGGGCAGTGCGCCGAGCTCATCACGAATGGTGGGTGAAGTATCAGGGACGGTTGAAAAATATGTTCACACGTTCAAATGTGGATTGTGTCAGTGTGCGTACAGACGAAGACTATGTGAAGGCTCTGCTCGGACTGTTCCGACGCAGAAGTATGTAACCATGTGCTGTCCTGATGCAAAAAATAAAAGAAATGAGAAATCATACATTATATATTAATTTGCAGAACTTTTCCGGTACCCGACTCCTGTTGTGTGCCTTCTTCTGTGTCTTTGCCACTATGGTACAGGCGCAGGTGACGGTAGAGGCAAAACTCGATTCAGCCGGCATCCTGGTAGGAAAACGTATGGGTATAACCCTCGAGGTGAGTGCCGATGCAGGGAAATTCGTAGAACTGCCACAGTTCGACTCTCTGCAACAGATCGTTCCGGGACTTGAGTTCGTCAATGCCACACCTGTCGATACTGATTATGTAAACGACGGAAAACGAATGGTGCTGACAGAGAAATACTACGTCACCTCATTCGATACCTCACTCTATAGCATTCCTCCTATGGAGGTTAAAGTAGAAGGTAAGGTGTATAAGACTAACCGCTTAGGAATGAAAGTTATAACATATGATATTGACACGTTGAATGTGGACAGTATCTTCGGACTCAAGAGTGAAATGGCACCTCCGTTCGTATGGGCTGACTGGAGTCTGGTGTTCAGACTTTCCATCCTTGCAGTTATTATTGCACTCGTTCTGATTTATGTTGCTGTAAGACTGAAAGACAACAAACCTATCATCAAGCGCATAAAACTGAAGAAACGTGTGGCTCCGCACAAGGCTGCTATGCAGAAGATTGAGGAGATAAAGGAAGACAAGATGTTGTGGCAGAGCGAGGATTCAAAGGAATATTACACTCAATTGACTGATACTCTGCGTAATTATATCAAGGAACGCTATGGTTTCAATGCTATGGAGATGACCTCGTTCGAGATTATCCAGCGTCTGCAGGAGGTGAACGATGAAGAGGCGATCGGTGAACTGAGGGAGTTGTTCCAAACGGCTGACCTTGTGAAGTTTGCAAAATACAACACACTGATAAATGAAAACGACCGCAACCTCGTGACTGCTATCGAGTACATCAACCAAACGAAGCAGGAAGAGGAAGAGCAAAAGGCTCAGCCTGAGGAGATTGTAGTCGTAGAACCTCACTCTAAGATGACTAAGCGTCTGCTGATAGCCGGTGTGTCTGTAGCAGCCATCGTGCTCGTGGGAGTGATAGGATTTTTGTGTTACCGAATTTATATGCTGACACTTTGATTATGGAGTTTAAGAATCCGATATTTTTCATATTGCTTCTTGCACTGATACCCTACATCCTGTGGTATGTGCTGAAATACAAAAGGAGTTTGCCCTCTCTGAAAGTACCAGAGACGGTGAAATATAGGATGGCTCCGAAGAGTTTCCGACTCTATCTGTTCCATGTTCCTTTCCTCCTTCGCCTGGTGCTCTTTACCCTCGTAATCTGCATTCTGGCTCGTCCGCAGAGTAAGCATACCTGGAGCGATACAGACGTGGAGGGTATTGACATCATGCTGGCTGTCGATGTTTCGACAAGTATGTTGGCACAGGACTTCAAACCGAATCGTGTGGAGGCTCTGAAAGCTATCGCACAGCAGTTTATAGAACGTCGTCCGAACGATAATATGGGTCTGACAATATTTGCCGGTGAGGCATATACACAGTGTCCGCTGACTACCGACCATGCAGTGCTGATGAACCTATACAGCAGTGTTGACTGTAATATGGCTGCACGAGGTATTATCGACGATGGTACAGCTATCGGTGATGGTATAATGAATGCTATTCTCCGATTGAAGGACAGTCAGGCTAAGTCGAAGGTTATCATCCTGTTGACCGATGGTGTGAACAACAGCGGAAACATTTCTCCAACTACTGCTGCAGAGATAGCACAGAAGTACGGAATCCGTATCTATACCATCGGAATCGGTACTACCGGAATGGCTCCATATCCGCTGCCTACGGGAAGTACGGTTATGTTGCCGGTAGAAATCGACGAACCTACAATGAACAGAATTTCAAAGGAAACAGGGGGTAGGTATTTCCGAGCTCAGAAGAATGCCGACCTGTCTGCCGTATATGCAGATATCGACAAGATGGAGCGCACGAAGTTTAACGTAAAGGAATTCAGTAAGCGCAGTGAACTGTTTGAACCCTATGCACTGGCTGCTTTCATAGTGCTGCTGCTGGAGATCCTGCTGAGATATATAGTGTTAAAGAGATTGCCTTAAAAGAGTAGAGAAAACAACAATGTTCAGATTTGCACATCCTACATATTTGTATTTGTTATTGCTCATCCCAGTGCTGGTGGCTATATACATAGTTGTCCGCTGGAGAATGCGCCGCCAACTGCGTAAGTTTGGCGATGTAAACCTCATGGCTCACCTGATGCCCGACGTGTCGAGGGTGAGAGTACACCTTAAGTTTGCACTTATGATGGCTGCTCTTGCACTTGTCATTTTCATAATGGCTCGTCCACAGTACGGCACTCGCAACGAGGAGGTTAAACGTTCCGGAATAGAAGTGATGATAGCTTGTGACGTTTCGTACTCCATGCTTTGTGAGGACGTGAACCCAAGCCGTCTGGATAAGTCGAAGATGATGGTAAGCAAACTCATCGAACAGTTCGACCGCGATAAGGTAGGACTTGTGGCATTTGCCGGTTCTGCCATTACCCTGTTGCCTATGACAGCCGACTATGTGAGTGCTAAGATGTTTCTTGACCAGCTGAACCCAGAGACTGTGTCGGTTCAAGGTACTAATGTGGCAGAGGCTATCCAACGCTCCATTGCCAGTTTCTCAGAAAAGAAAAATGTCGGTAAGGCACTGATTCTCATTACTGACGCAGAAGACCACGAGGAGGGCGCTATCGAAATGGCTAAAGAAGCGAAGAAGGCCGGAGTGCAGATATTCGTGCTTTCCGTAGGTACCGATCATGGTGGTCCGATTCCGATGGGTGACGGCTCGTACAAGAAAGACCTCTCGGGTAATGTGGTTACAACCAAACTCAATGAGAGGGTAGGAAAGGAAATAGCTAAGGCTGGAAATGGTCTATACATACATGTGGACAGATCGAATCAGGCACAGGATATCCTGGATGCAGAGATTTCGAAAATGCAGAAAGCTGACATTTCTATGTCTATGTATTCGGAGTATGACGAACAGTTCATAGCTGTTGCTATCCTGCTTCTTCTCGTACTCATAGCCGAGTGTATAGTGATGGAACGCAGAAGTCCGTTCCTGCGTCGCCTCACACTCTTCAGTCGTACGCCTAAGTCTGCACAAATCATACTTTTAGCTTTGTGTTTTACATTTGTAAATTCTACTGTATCTGCACAGATAAACGAACGCGACTATGTGCGCCGAGGCAATCGCAGTTTCCGTTCCGAACAGTACGACAAGGCTGAAACAGACTATCTGAAGTCGCTGGAGGTGCGTCCTACGTTCGAAGCATTCTATAACCTCGGACTCACATACATCTTGCAAGGAAAGGATTCTACGGCTGTGGCTAAGATGATGGATGCTGACTCGCTGGGGTCTGACAACCAACTGAAGCGTGCCATGAATTATCATAACCTTGGAAATGTATGGTATGCACAGGGTTCCTACCTGCTGAAGAGCAACCAGGATGCTACGTCTGCCTTCCAGAATGCTGTAAACCTCTACAAGAGCAGTCTGCGTTGCAATCCAGACGATAATGAGACTCGCTATAACCTTGCCAAGGCTCAGTATCAGTTGAAGAAGAGTCAGCAGCAACAACAGCAGAACCAGCAGAATCAGGATCAGCAGCAACAGAAAGAGGAGGAGAAGAAAGACGAACAGAAGAAACCTGAGCAGCAGCCTGAACAGCAGAATGAACAACAACAAAAACCTCAACAGCCAAAAGAGGATAAGAACGATATGTCGGAACAGACTGCTGAACAGTTACTCAATTCTGCTCAGCAAGATGAGAAAGAAGTACAAAGAAAGTTAAAGCAACAGAACGCTACAAGAAGAAGTCTGGAAAAAGACTGGTAATCCAACGATTATGAAACGTTTTACAAGCATATTATTCATATTCACGCTGATAACCCTTAATGCTTTTGCTGATGCCACGATGCGACTCTCAGCACCGTCAACAGTAGAGCAGGGTGATAAATTCCGTGTTCAGTTTACTGTAAATACACAAAGCGGCAGTAATTTTACCCCACCGAATTTTGAAGGTCTGGACGTAATATACGGTCCGAGCACATCACAACAGAGCAGCGTGCAGTTTATCAATGGACGCATGTCGTCGTCGAGCACTATCACCTATACGTTTGTGGTGATGGCTTCCCAACCAGGTACCTTTACCATCAAACCTGCTTCCATAACAGTTGACGGGAAGGTGCTCCGTTCTAACAGTGCTACAGTGAAAGTGCTTCCTGCCGGACAGGGTGGAGGAACCAGTGCTCAGCAACAGGGTGGTGGTGTCGCTCACCAACAGCAGCAACAGCAGCAGTCGAGTGCTGCAGCAGCGAAGGTGTCGGGGTCTGAACTCTTCATGACTGCAACTGCGAGCCGTACGAATGTATATGAACAGGAAGCAATCCTGCTTACGTATAAGATATATACTACGCTGAACCTCACACAACTGGACGGAAAACTGCCAACACTCGATGGTTTTCAGATTCAGGAGATTCCTCTGCCTCGCAACAAGGAATTTGAACTGGAGACATATAACGGACGCAACTATCGTTCTGTTATTTGGAGTCAGTATGTTTTGTTTCCACAGAAAAGTGGCGACCTTGTCATTCCTTCTATCACTTATGAAGGTCTGGTTGTTATTCCGCGCAAGAATGTTGATCCGTTCGATGCTTTCTTCAATGGTGTTTCAGCTATGCAGGAGGTGAAGAAGAAGATTGTTACTCCAAAACTCACTATCCACGTATCGCCACTGCCTGCAAAACCAGCTAAGTTCACAGGTGCTGTGGGTAAATTCACTGTGTCTTCTTCTATCAATACTCAGGAAGTGGATGCCAACGATGCAGTGACACTGAAACTGAGTGTAAAGGGTGCTGGAAACATGAAACTCATACGTACGCCGGAAATAGCCTTCCCAAAGGATTTCGAGACGTACGACGCAAAGATAAACGACAATTTCTCACTTACACGCGCTGGCCTTTCGGGTACAAAGACTTTTGAGTATCTGGTGGTTCCTCGTCATGCTGGTACATTTACCATCCCTGCTGCCGAATTTGTCTATTTCGATATCGACAGCAAGTCGTACAAGACCCTGACTACCGAACCATATACCCTGAAGGTGAAGAAGGGTAAGGGAGGTACTGTTCACACAGCCGACTACTCTAACAGTCAACAGGATGTGAAAGAACTGGCTAAGGATATCCGTCATATTAAATTGGGTGATGTGAAACTGGAACAGCGAAACCAGACCCTCTGGGGCACTACTAATCAGTTGGTCAGCTATGTCGTTCCGTTCTTCCTCTTCATCATTGCAATCATCATCGGCAACAAACGAATTGCAGCCAACAATGATAAGGCTCGTGTACGTGGCAGGAAAGCCAATAAGATGGCTCTGCGTCGCATGAAGAAGGCAAAGAAACTGTTGGCTGAACGCAAGCAGAACGAGTTCTACGATGAGGTATTGCGTGCTATGCTCGGATATGTAGCCGACAAACTCAATATTCCACAAGAACGCCTGAATAAAGACAATATACAGTCTGAACTCTCTGCCAGCAATGTTTCTCACGAACACATAGCAGCATTCCTCAAGACTATGAGTGACTGCGAGTTTGCCCGCTATGCTCCAGGCGATGCAAATGAAAATATGGAGAATATATACAAGAGTGCCATCAGCACTATCAGTGAAATGGAAGATAGCCTATAATGCACATGAAACAGATACTATTCATATTCCTCATCTACGTCCTTTCCATGCCGGCTATGGCTGTGACAAAGGCAGAAGCTGATGCCCTTTACGGCAAGGAACAATATAAGAAAGCAGCAGCAGCATACAATGAAATTCTGAATACTCAGGGTGTGGCAGCCGAAATATACTACAACCTTGGCAACTGTTATTATAAGTTGGACAGCATTCCACTTGCTATTCTGAACTACGAACGTGCCTATGAACTGAGTCCTGGCGATAACGATATTCGCAATAACCTCACCTTTGCCCGTGGCAAGACGGTAGATAAGGTGGTGCCACCTTCTAAAATGTTCTTCGTAACCTGGTGGAACAACTTTACCCACCTGCAAAGTGTTGATGCTTGGGCAAAACAGGCTATCGTTTTGTTTATAATAGCCCTTATCAGCCTGCTCGTCTATTTCCTTTCTTTCAACATCCGTGTCAGAAAGGTGTCCTTCACCTTTGGTGTAGTTCTTATGCTTGTTGTAGTGCTCCACAACCTTGCTGCCTACTCTCAGTATTCTGAGATTCGCGATCATGCTGCAGCAATAGTAATGGCTCCGGCAGTGTCTATAAAGAGTTCTCCAAGTCATAATAGCACCGACCTATTCCTCATCCACGAGGGTTCGAAGGTAGAGATTCTTGATCAGACAATGAAAGGATGGATAGAAGTAAAGTTTGAAGAAGGCAAGCAAGGTTGGATTCCATCTAATACAGTAGAAATAATATAATACTATCTCCACATATATGGACTTAGCACATCTTATCGAACTGGATCATCAATGGACGCTGGCACTTAACGGCAGCGATTCTCTCTTTTGGGACAATGTTATGTACACCTATACCAACACATTTTCATGGTCTTTGGTAATACTGACTTTGTTTTTCATTATCTTCAAGAATAATGATGTGCGCCAAGCCCTTCTGATAACCATCACGATGGTGCTTCTCATTGCTGTTGCAGACCGTTTCTGTTCGGGACTCATAAAACCTATGGTAGCTCGTTGGCGACCCACTCAAGACCCGGAACTGATGTACCTGGTCGATATAGTGCGCGGTTATCGTGGAGGCCGCTATGGATTCTTTTCGGGTCATGCATGCAACACTATGTGTATAGCTACATTCCTTTCGTGGCTATTCCGGCATCGTAATGTGACTCTAACACTTATCTGCTGGTCACTTTCAACTACTTTTACACGTATTTATTTGGGGGTCCACCACTTGGGTGATGTGCTCGTAGGCTTCATAATAGGTGCAATTCTCGGCACCTGTTTCTATTTTCTCATGCAGTTCGTGTCAAAACGTCAGGGATTAAGCAGCAGTCCCGTGTCTTCCCATTTTACATCAACTGGCTATCTTGTAGATGACATGAATCTTTTGCTTACGATTATCTTCCTGAATTATATTCTTGTTACCATTTATGCAGTATCAATAGGATACTGATCTCATTCTCTAACCACTAACCTCTAACCATTACAAGTCAATAACCAATAACCTATAACCAATAACCATTCTTAACTATTCATTTTTAATTTTTAATTTTTAATCATTCCTCCAACCCTTATCTCTTTCCATTTTACTTCAAGCAAAACAGTCTGTCCGCCAGGCAGTGTCATTTCATATGCTCCTTTTTGTCGATTAGAATGGAACCCCTTTGCAGTCAGCAGGTTCTTCACTTGTGTTTCGTTGAATCCCAACGGACTGAGCAATTCGTGCAGTACAGAGATAGGTGAGGCGCTCTGAGCCAGTCGTTCGCGGTTTATTACCAGAGTGCCGTCCTCAGTCCATCTGCTGCAACGTTTTTTCTCCTTTTCTATCCAGTCCTCGTATATCTTAGTCATCTCTGAGACATTCTGCATGGTGTCGCACAGATTATCCACTACGCCCTTGTTTACCTCTTTCAGAACAGGCATTACGTCGAGTCGCATCTTATTTCTCGACACGTCATTCTTCAGATTGCTCGAATCCGTTACCCACTGTTCGCTGCAGTCTTCCAGATAATCGGTTATGTCTTGTCGGCAAACGCAGAGTAGGGGACGCACCACTTTACAGCCCTGTTGGTTTGTGCTAACAGGTTTTATGCCGCCTAAACCTCTTATGCCGGTTTTCCTCACGCAGTTCAGCAGGAAAGTCTCTGCATTGTCATCCTTATGGTGTCCTACGGCTAAGGCATTGCACCTTTCTTCCTCTATAACTTGTTTGAAATAGTTGTATCTGAGTTCCCTTGCCGCCACCTCTATGCTTACACCCTTCTCTTGTGCGTAAGCAGTGGTATCGAAATCCGTCTGTCGCAGTCGCACATCCATCCTCTCGCACAGATTCTTCACAAACTCCTCGTCCCTCATGCTTTCTGAGCCTCTGAGGTGGAAATTGCAGTGGGCAGCCACCACCTCGTAGCCCAATGTTTTCAGAATGAGCAACAGACACACCGAGTCTGCTCCGCCACTCAGTGCCACGACAACCTTGTCGTCAGCCCTTAGCATTGCCTCCGACTCAATAAACCGTCTTATAGTATCTCGAAATGTCTTTGCCTTCATTTATTATGAATAAAGGAATTTCTCTAATTCTTGATGAATAAACAAAACTCCAGATTCTTGATTATTTCTTCTGGAATACTACATCATATACTTCCTTGCGCTTGTAGTCTTTATCGAAGAGCAATGGTTGGTTCTCGGCTCCCAACCACGAATCGCGGTCTGAGAGATTCCAGAAAGTCACACAATCGATTATGTCTGCGTTCTTCCTCAGAGCTCGGAAAATGGCTGCATACTGTTCCTTCTGCTTAGCCTTTACCTTATCGTCAGGGTCACTTGCCTCTTTGCTGAACTTCAGAGCTCCACCCATCTCGCGGTTAGCTCTAACGTCCAGTTCCGTTACATGCAGATGGTTCACCACAGTTCTGTACTTCGCTATTGCAGCCTCTATGTCCTGTTCTGACGGTCCATATATATTATAATGAGCCTGCATACCTATTCCGTCGATAGGTACACCGTCGGCCTTCATCGTGCGCACCACATCAGCTATACGATTACTCTTAACCGGATCACATTCGTTATAGTCGTTGTAGAAGAGCAGAGCCTTCGGGTCAGCCTTTCTTGCAGCCTTGAAAGCCTCGCGTATAAAATCATCACCTGCAATCTTATAGAGTCTCGACTGACGGAAATGGTTTTCTGCTTTCGGATCGTCGGTGATGGCTTCGTTTACTACGTCCCAGCAGTAAATTACATCCTTGTATCTGCTAACGATAGCCTTGATATGCTTGCGCAGGCGCTTCAGCAGAGTCTTCTTATCCACCTCGTTGCCGTTTTTGTCTGTGTAAATCCAGTCACCAATCTGATTGTGCCATACCAGACAGTGTCCTCTCAACTTAATGCCGTGTTCGCGACAGAAATTAGCTATGCGGTCAGCTCGTTCCCAGTTGAACTTCCCCTCAGCCGGTTCTGTAGGCTGCGGTTTCATGTCGTTCTCTGCCGTTATGCTGTTGAACTCCTTACAGATAAGTGCACTCTGCATTGGGTCGCTCACATTTCTCTGGTTTACTGCTACACCTATTAGAAACTCATTCTTATAAGCGTCTTTCAAACCTTCGGCACAAGCAGTTCTGCTACCTGCCATCAGCATAAGTCCTGCTGCTATGATACTTGTAATTCTCATTTTATTCATGGCTATTATGTTTTTTGTTAATGCATATTCAATTTTCATTTTTCGTGCAGCTAATTCTTAATTATTAATTCTTAATTATTAATTCTTAATTCTTAATTCAGAATATCCTACTCAGTCCGCAAAGGTAATCAAAAAACGAGAAAAAAATCTGCATAAGTAAAAATTTTTTCATTTCTGTTTTGTTTGTAGGCTAAAAACCCTTACCTTTGCACCCGCATT
>Ga0326511_10005093_pt1 | contig 10402 bp, 14 predicted proteins | sample 0_2496_0518_D_FD_203701 | JGI IMG/M metagenome (GOLD analysis project Ga0326511, IMG submission 203701) | Bovine rumen microbial communities from UC Davis, California, United States - 0_2496_0518 | ecosystem: Host-associated > Mammals > Digestive system > Stomach > Rumen | place: USA... | reverse complement strand
AGGTCTCGGCGGTCACCTGGCCTGCCTACGAGCAGACCGAACTGGAAGCCCGGTCCAAAGCGCTGGAGAGCGCGAGGGCGGATCTGGAGAGATCTAAGAGCGAAGCCAGAACGGCCCAGCTGTGGGATGAAATCAAAAAACTGGGAGGTGCGCATGATTAAGGACATGACGCTCCAGGAAGTGGAAGCCCGGGAGGCCGAGATCATGGGCCTTGAAGGAACCACCTCCGAAGAAGAGACTAGGATGCTTCTCGACGAGATGAAAGAGCTCCAGGAACGCAAGGCTGAGCTCAAGGACATCGAGACGAGAGCAGCACAGGCCGAAGCCGTGAACCACGGCGCCGGCATCACGGTCGATGAGACCGAAGAGAGAGAGGAGAAAAATATGTTCACTCGCGAATCCGCTGAGTACAGAGATGCCTTCTACGCGATGCTGCAGGGCACCGCGACCGAAGAGCAGCGTTCCACGCTGGCGACCGTCGCCACCGACGCCATCCAGATCCCGAAGACGCTGGATGACAAGATCTGGGACAACATCCACACCGAGCACCCGATCCTGGCGGACATCGACACCAAGGTGACGGGCGTCATCCTGGAAGTCAACAAGCACACCGCCATCACCGCCGGCAAGGCTGCCGCGAAGGCTGAAGGCGTTGCCAACGACGTCGAGAACAACACCTGGGTGAAGGTCACCCTGGTCGGCCAGGACTATGCCAAGACCGTCGAGCTGTCCTATGCGGCTGCCAAGATGAGCCAGGGCGCCCTGGAAGACTACCTTGCCGAAGAGATCGCCGCTGACCTGGGCGAAGCCCTGGCCACCGCCGTCTTCGCGCAGATCAAGAGCGACCTCGGCGCTGCCGCCGTGACGGTCGCCTCCGGGTCTGACCTGACCTATGCCAACATGAGCGATGCCTTCGGCGCTGTCGCCCGCGGCAACAACCTGAAGGTGTACTGCAGCCGTGCGAAGAAGTACGGCCAGATCATCGGCATGGTCGACACCGCCAAGCAGCCGATCTTCCGTGACGGCGTGGCCCTTGGTGCCGACGTTCGCGAAGACTCCGCCGCCGGCGCCGACATCTTCGTGCTGGATCCGACCAAGTTCGTCCTGAACGTGGTGGAGCCGATCATGATCGAGTCGGACCGCGACATCAAAGCCCACAAGATCGCCATCAGCGGCTATCTGCGGGCCCAGGGCTGCATGAGAGACGCCGGAGCGGGCGCCTACATCACCTACGCCTGATGACGCAAACACCGGGGCCCTCTTCGGAGGGCTCCGGATCCCAAGGAGGTAGGCCATGATTGATGTGGCAACGGTAAAGAGGACGCTGAGGATCAACCATACACTCCTGGACGGCGACATCAGCACGGCCATCTCCGAGGCGAGGCTTGAACTGGTCCGGGCCGGCGTAGCTGCGGACGTGGCCGCCGGCGAGGATCCGCTGGTGGAGCGGGCGATCCTCACCTATTGCCAGATGGAGTTTTCCAACGTGAACAAGATCGAGAAGTACGAGGAAGCCTTCCGAGTGCAGCTCGACAACCTGCGGAAGACTCCGGAGTATAACGGAGGCTGAGGATGTACAACGAGACGATCAAGCTGGTCGCGCAGACCAAAACGACGGACGAGTACGGCGATTGGACGGTGACTGAGCAGGTGACTGTGGTCTATGCAGAGGTGCTGTCCGTGGGCATGAACGAGTTCTACCAGGCGCAGGCCACCGGTCTGAAGCCGGAGATCAAGTTTGTGCTGCCGGATTACCTGGAGTATGCCGGCCAGAAGATCGTCCGCTATGCGCCTTTCACCGGAGCGGAGACGGATCCGGAGTATGAGTACACGGTGCTCAGGACCTACCGGAACGGAAACGAACTGGAGCTGACCTGCAAGCGCGGGGTGGACGAATGAGCGCCCCGAAATCGGTCACCAAACTGAAGACCGAGAACGGCGGAGTGAAGGTGGAGTATGTGTCCGACGTGGATGCTGCGAACTACTACACCTTCGAGCTGAGCCGGGCGGCACTGAGGGACGTAGGGAAGTTCCTGGCGCGGTCTTTCCGCACCAGCTACTACCAGAACTTCGACCGCCATACCGGCGACGCCGGCAAGGCCACCAAGTACAAGGTGATCAGCGGGAAGAACACGAAGTACCCGAGGGTCCAGATAGGCTTGAAGACCGGGAAGGTTCCCGGCTTCTACGCCTACTTCCAGGAGTTCGGGACACATGACGGCCGGGTGCCGAAGCTGGGGCTTCTTACTCATGCCGCTCAGGACAACGTGGCGGAGATCGTCAAGATTGAGTCACAGTACCTGGACGGCCTGAGCGATGAAGCGTCCAGGCTCGCGGCGCTGGTCGACGAGGATGATTACGATGGCGACGCAGACGAATGAGCTCAGACGGGTGATCGAGTCCCGCCTGAACAGCATCAAGACTCAATTCAATATCTCTGAGATCTCATACGGGCTGGCGACGCCGGAGGCGATGTATCCGCACATCGTGTATGACCTGACAGGGATCACTCCGAGGGACCAGGGGCGCCATGACTACAACATTGACGTCCACGTATGGACCAAGGACCGGTTCACGGCGTTCGCCATCGGTGACACGGTGGCGGACCTGTTCAGTTACGTAAACAGCCCGCAGGAGACGATCCTGCCGACCTTTTATGAGACCACGGTCTTCCAGGTTGAGGATCCAGACACGAGCATCTGCCACGTGGTGGTCAGGCTCGAGGGCCAGAATTACAAGAAAAACGGAGGCTTTTCATGGCAAACGTGAAGATTCAGGGCACCGGGCAGGTGCTCAGCACGGATTTCAAGAGCGTCAAGTGGGTCGGCACGACGAAGGGCGGCCAGGCCGTCACGATCGAGCTCACGAATGCGATCAATATGGGGAATATCAACTGGACCTTCGCTGAGAAGGACGATGTGGTGCCTCAGATCGTGTTCACGGCCTGCTACACCAACACTGACGCGCACATCTCCGACACCACGGAGCCGTGGACCATCGAATACGACGGGGCCACGAGCGTCGGAGCGGACGAGATCATCCTGGGCGCCGGTCTGTTCTACATCGGCAGCACTCCCATCGCCCTCACCAGAGGCGGCGGCAGCTTCGATGTGACTCGCACGTTCAGGAACATCAACGCAGACGATGACATGGGACCGGTCAAGGACCGCGTTGTCATCACGGACAGCATTGCCACGCTGACGATGAACGTGCTGACCATGCTGACCAATGTCACCAACTACTATCCGGCCATCGAGACGGTGAGCTGACACGGAGGGCAGGCTTTCGGGCCTGCCCTTTTTAGGAGGAACACATGAGGAAACTGATCACCAGTGACGTCTTCGCCTTCCTGCGGGTGGTGACGGAAGCTGGCGTAAGAAAAGAGATCAAGGCTGTCGCCGACAAGGTGAGCGAAGGATCCGAGCTCGATGCCCGGGACGTTGGATTCGACCTGGTGCTGTCGTGCATGGAGCACCTGTCCACGAAGAAGGCAGAGGGATTGATGTACGAGTTCCTGGCGGGGCCCTTCGGTATCCCGGCGGACACCATCGCCGGCATGGAGTTGACAGAACTGGCTGACACGGCCACCAAGTGGTTCGCGGACTACGTGGATCCGAAAGCCGTGAACGCTTTTTTCGGTGCACTCTCGCGTTTGATGACGGACAAGCCTGGGACCTGATCCTGAAACGCTACGGAGGCGGCGTAGACGCGTTTCTGAGGCTTCCTGCGACCACTGGGGTACAGATACTCCTCCAGGCCAAGGAAGACGAGAGAGACGCGCAGATACGCGCTGAGTGGGTGTCCCTGCTGCCGTGGATGCAGTCCGGACACCTGAAGCTCATCCAGTGGAAGGACTACCGGGAGCAGCGGCTGGGTCTCAACGTGGACACGCGACCGACGAACGTCATCATCGCGGAGCTTGAACAGAAACTGGGGAGGAAGTTGGTTTAATGGATATTTTCAAATTGGTCGGCAGCGTATTCGTCGACACCACGGAAGCCAATCAGTCCCTGAGCAAGACTGACGAGAAAGCGAAGGGCTTGGGCGCGACTATGGCCAACGCCGGCAAGGCTGTCGGCAAGGCAGCAGTCGCCATCGGCGCTGCAGCAGTGGGCGCCGGCACGGCCCTGGTGGGCATGGCCAACAAGGCAGCCGAGACCGCTGACGCCGTGGACAAGGGCTCGCTCCGGATGGGCGTGAGCACAACGTACTTCCAGGAACTGCAGTATGCAGCCGGACAGTGCGGCGTGGAGATGTCCACCATGGAGCAGGCGGCCAAGAAGCTGGAAGGCACCGACCTCAACATGGAAGACGCCATGGCGCAGATCATGGCGCTCGGCACTGAGGAGGAGCGGTCCGCAGCTGCAGCTGAGCTCTTCGGGGAGAGCCTGGCATATAAGCTGTCGCCGATCCTGGCGACGTCCGGAGAAGAGTTCGGGGGACTCATGGACCGGGCGAACGACCTGGGGCTGGTCATGTCCGAGGATTCCGTGGCCGCCGGCGTCAAGCTGGGCGACACCATGAGCGACGTCAAGCAGAGCTTCGGCGCAGTGGCGACGGAGCTGGGCGTGACGGTGATGCCCATCATCCAGCAGCTCCTTGACTGGGTGATTGAGCACATGCCGGAGATCAAGGAGACCATCTCCAACGTGATGAGCATCCTGACGGAGAAGGTCTTCCCGGCCGTGGCCGAGGTGATCGGCTGGCTGAAAGAAAAGTTCGAGGAATACTGGCCCGTTATCCAGTCGACCATCGAGAAGGTCGTGGCGCGGATCCAGGAGATCTGGGAGACGATCCTGAAGCCGGTGGTCACCACGGTGTGGGAGTTCGTCAAGAACATGTGGGAGAACTCGCTGAAGCCGATCTTCGACGGCGTGGTGCAGTTCTTCCAGGGCGTGTTCTCCGGGGACGTCAAAGGCGCTTTTGAAGGCCTCATGGGCATCATCGAAGGCATTTGGAACGGCCTGGAGGAGATCATCAAGAAGCCGGTCAACGCCGTCATCGGCGTGATCAACGGATTCATCCGGGGCATCACTTCCGGGATCAACACGGTCATCCGGGCCCTGAACAAGCTGCAGATCAGCGTCCCGTCCTGGGTGACGGATCTGACGGGCGTCGAGTCGTTCGGATTCAATATCCCGGAGCTTACGCCGGCGCAGATCCCGCTTCTGGCAAAAGGCGGCGATGTCCAGGAAGAAGGCTCTGCCATCGTCGGCGAAGCCGGCCCTGAGCTGCTGCAGCTGCCCAGGGGCGCACGTGTGACGCCGCTGGAGGAGACGAAGCAGACCACGGTCAACATCAGCATTGACGTCCATCCGGCTCCCGGCATGGACGAGGAGGCGCTGGCCGACATGGTGGCCGACAGGATCCAGGAGCAGGTGAACGGGAGGGCCATGGCATGGGCGTGATCAGGCACAACATCATCTTCGACGGCATCAATGCCCAGGAAAAGGAAATCGTGATCTACGGCGGAACCGTGGACGAGATCGCCCAGCGCGACGTCAAGACCGTGACAATTCCCGGCCGGAACGGAGTGCTGCATTTCGACAACGGGCGCTTCGACGAACGGAAGCAGACCTATCTGGCCTATATCCCTGGCGATAACTACCCGGCCCGGATCGCGTATGCCAGGACCGTGTTCGGGAGACGCGGGAAGGGATATAAGCGCCTGGAAGACACCTTCAACGCCGACGAGTTTTCCATGGCATCGTTCGACGACGCCATGAAGCCTGAGAGCATGGCCTTCCGGACCATGGGGCTGACGGAGCTGTCATTCTCCTGCCGCCCGGAGCGGTTCCTTCGCACCGGCGAGCAGGTGATCAAGGCGACAGGAGCGATCACGCTGGCGAACCCGACCGGTCTGCCGGCGAAGCCGCTGATCCGCGTCTACGGCACCGGCGGCGTCCTGACCGTGGGCGGAGAGGTGATCACCATCAGCACCATCGACGGCTACGTGGACCTGGACAGCGACATGTGCGACGCATACAAAGGCAGCACGAACTGCAACCAGAATATCGCCCTGGGATCCTTCCCGGTCTTTGACGAGGGGACCACGGGGATCAGCTGGACCGGCAGCATCACGTCGGTCGAGATCACTCCGAGGTGGTGGAAACTATGATTCCTGTCCTATTCCCGACAAACGCGACGAGCTGGACCACCAACGGCCTGGGAGGGCTGGCGGATGCGGTCTCCTGCTCGGTGCAGGAAGAGCGGAACGGGGCCTACAAGATGACGATGGTCTACCCGGTGGACGGCCTCCATTACTCGGAGATCGTGCCGGGGAGCCCCATCCTGTGCGACTGCGGCGGCCAGCGCGGCAAGCAGGTGTTCCGGGTCTCGAAGATCACCCGTCCCATCAACGGGCAGGTGAAGATTGAGGCCGAGCACCTGTCTTACCAGCTGAGCCTGATCCCGTGCTCGCCGTTCTCGGCCGGATCCGTGACAGCTGCTCTCTCCGGGCTGGTGAGCCATGCAGCAGTCACGTGCCCGTTCACCTTCTGGACCAACAAGAGCACCAGCGCGAGCTACAGCCAGGATGCACCTGCGAGCATCCGGTCGCGCCTGGGAGGCGTCCAGGGCTCCATTCTGGACGTGTACGGCGGCGAGTGGGAGTTTGACAACTACACCTGCCGGCTGTGGAACGCCAGAGGCTCCAACAAGGGCGTGACGATCCGTTACGGCAAGAACCTGACGGATCTGACGCAGGAGGAGAACATCGCCAACACCATCACCGGCGTGTATCCGTATTACATCAGCGAGACTGCCTATGTAGAGCTCCCTGAGAAGACACTGGACAGCGCCAGCGCGGCGAACTTTCCCTTCCCTCGCACGGTTCCGCTTGACCTGTCCGGCAGCTTTGACGACACTCCCACGGTGGCCCAGCTGCGGACGAAAGCGCAGGCATACCTGAACGGATCCGGCATCGGCGTCCCGAAGGTCAGCCTGAAGATCAAGTTCATCAGCCTGTCGGATACGGAAGAATACGCTGCTGTTGCTGCACTGGAATCCGTGGAGCTGTGCGACACGGTGACGGTGATCTACGATAAGCTGGGCGTCCAGGCCACGGCCAAGGTGGTCAATACCGACTGGGACGTGCTGGCTGAGCGCTACAACTCCGTGGAGATCGGTGACGCCAGGACAACGCTGGCTGACACCATCGCCAAGACGCAGGAAGAAGTGGCCACAGCGGTCACGACTTCCGCCCTGGAGAAGGCTGTGAGCCAGGCGACGGCGCTGATCACCGGAGCGACCGGCGGCTATGTGAAGTGGAACTACAACGGCGACGGGCATCCCTACGAGATGCTGATCATGGACGCCGAGCAGGAAGCGGACGCCATCAACATCTGGCGATTTAACGCCAACGGCTGGGGCTTTTCCAGGGACGGAGGCGCAAACTACACCACGGCGGCCACGATTGACGGCGGCATCATCGCGGACTTCATCACGGCCGGTACACTTACAGGCTTGAACATCAACAACGGGAGCGGCACATTTACCGTCGACTCGGCCGGGAACGTCGTGGCGAACAGCCTGACGTCTTCAAACGCTACCATCACCGGCGGATCCATGAATGTGACAGCGGCTGATGACACGGCTGTCATTAAGATCACGAGCACCAGCGGCTACATCACCGTCGAGCCGAATGGCTTCCGGTCAATTTATTATGCGTCAGCCTCGGATACGACCTATGTGACCATCATGACGAATGGGTGGTACCTGTTCCGCGAGTATTCCGGGGACGTCAGGGAGACATACGCGTCTCAAACTCCAACGAGATCCGGAGCACTGAGCACCGGGACTCTGAGACTTGACGATGGTGCCGGAAACGGAGTTCTCTTCGGAAGCCAGCTGCCTACGCTGGCCAAAGTCACGGCGGCCTATGATCCTGTGGACTACGGGTCGAGCATCACGTTGAGCGGCAGTGGTATCGTCACCGGCGACCTGGTGATACACGCCTGGAAGAGCGGCCACACGGCCAGTATTTACATGTCTGTCACGACAACAGCTGCGAACACGAGCATCACCGTTACGCTCCCGGACCAGCTGAAGGCTGCCGGCCAGTATGCGGTGCTTCCGGTCATGTCCAGGAGTTCACCCTATGTCGAAGTCGGGACCATGTGGATCGAGAACAGCAGCACTGCAAGGATCTATTTGACGTCAAGCCAGCGGTCGTTCTACGTGGGCGGGACATATATCACGGCAGATTAAGGAGGCAGCATGAAAACATACTATCAGCTTACTTGCGAGCTTTACACGCAGCATGTCGTTCCAGTGCTGAACGCGAAGCAGTACGACTCCGGCCGTGGCGTCGACATCACGCTGACGGACTGCGGCGCCGTGGTCGTACCTGCCTCCTCGGACGTGTGCACTCTCTACTGCAAAAAGCAGGACGGGACGGTTTCGTATCTCCCCGGGACGCTCACCGGCTCGGCTGTGCGTGTGGACTTTACAAACACGCTCCTCGCGGACGCGGGCATCGTCGAGTGCGAGCTGGAGGTGACCGGCGAGTCGGACACGATCTCCACGCCGGTGTTCAAGGTGATGGTGTTCCCGAGCAACTACGACCAGAGCGCCATCGAGTCGCAGGACGAGTTCACCGCGCTTGAGACGGCGTTGCAGACGGTTTCGCAGTATGACGCACGTATCGGGGCGCTTGAAACGACCGACACGGAGACGCAGTTGTTCATGGCTAACATACCCGGTGTGACGGTCAACGCCTGCAGGGTCGGCAAGGTAATTTTTGTTTATTTTTACACCGACAGCATTGTCCAAATGCCCGCAGGCGGCGAGGTCAACCTGTTCACGGCGCTTGACGGTGCGAAGCCTCCATTTGCGGCGCGGTTTGTATGCTTCAACAATGCCGCGGCGAGTGCGTCGGAGCTGTGCATGAACGGACGAATGACGACATCTGGCAACTTTTTCGTCTACTCATACACTGCCAACACCCGCCCGTATGGGATGGTGACCTATATCGCGTCATAAGGAGGCGGACATGGATTACATCATTGCCATAATAGGCGGCGGCGTTGGCGCGGCCATCGTCTCCGTAGTCGGCTCGCTCCTCCTCGCCAGACAGGCGCAGAGGATAAAGTCGGAGGACACCGAGAGCGCCGACGTTAAGGCACTCAAAGAGGGGATGACGTGGCTTATGTATGACCGCATACTCTTCTTGTCTAAGCACTACGTCGAGCGCGGCGCGATCACGTGGGAAGACTTGCGGATACTGACCGAGATGCACCGCGTCTACCACGACCGCCTCGGCGGGAACGGATACCTCGACGAGATCATGCGGGACGTTAAGGCTCTGCCAAAGGAGGGTGAGAAATGAAGCTCAATGACAAAACGTATCAACTGCTAAAGTGGGTGGCGCTTGTGGCTCTGCCCGCGTTATCGCTGTTTTATCAGACGATCGCCCCCGCCTGTGGCCTCCCTGCTGAAAAGCCCGTGACGGTCGTGCTGACGGCTCTGTCCGTCCTCATCGGCTCACTGATCGGGATCTCGACGGCGGAATACTACCGCCAGAAGGAGGAGTAATGGCCTATCCGATTCTGAGCGATTGGGATTTTGTACGGACGTTGGCGGTCCGGCTGTACACAAACCGGGACCAATTCGCCTACCTCTACGGCGGGAATGGCGAGTATATCAAGGACGAAGCAGCTGCCCGGGCCATCGTGGACCGCATGTGGGCAGCTTATCCGTCCCACTTCCAGACAGCCGTCATCAAGACCGGCCACACAAAGGAGCAGCTGATCCAGCACATCATCGGCAAGCGCGTCCTGGACTGCTCGGCGTTGGTGTGCTATGTTTCCCAGGGAACCGCATGGGGCAATCTCTCGGTCATGTACGACCTGAACAGTTCCGGCCTGATCTCCGTCTGCCATGACATCACCACCCCGAAGCAAGGCGTCTGCGGCGGCCTCCTCTGGAAGAAAGGCCACGTCGGCATTGACGTGGGCGGCGGGTGCTTCGTCGAAGCCGCCAATGAGTTCGTGGACATCCGGATGCGTAACCTCTCCGGGGCAGGCTTCACCAAAGCTGGCAGACTCCCCTGGGTAAACTACGGCCGCATGATCTGCGCTTCTGATCGTTGACATCATCACCCATTGGACTGCATATCCTCCTGACCTACCCCCGTCCGGCTCACCACCGGGCGGGGCTTTTTTTGATGTACAAAATTTCAGAAACGGATAAAATGGTTTCGGAATTTTTGTATCAGGAGAAAGTCCAATGAATGAACACATCATCGCCGTCTATTTCGATCCGGTCGATGAGGGCCTCGACGAGGGCCCGGACCTCCTCCTTTGTTCCAGAATCAATGAATTGACCGAAGGTGCGGATGGCGTCAAGGGCCGTTTTCTGACGGTCATCCTCTTCGGGAATGGAATCGAGCTCAGCCTGCAGG
>Ga0326511_10005091_pt1 | contig 10404 bp, 12 predicted proteins | sample 0_2496_0518_D_FD_203701 | JGI IMG/M metagenome (GOLD analysis project Ga0326511, IMG submission 203701) | Bovine rumen microbial communities from UC Davis, California, United States - 0_2496_0518 | ecosystem: Host-associated > Mammals > Digestive system > Stomach > Rumen | place: USA... | reverse complement strand
CTGCATTCGTTTCCCTGTACTATTGCACTGAATGCAAAAGCTCCGTCAAGCACCGGCTCTTCTTCTGCTATTCTGATATTTGTTTGCTCCAGATCAATAGCGTTAATCTCTTCTCTGCTCTCTTTCATTTCTCAATCCTCACATATCCAAGCATAAACGCAACACAAGCAAGTATTGCATTGATTCTTTTATAGGTTGCTGCTCTTGAAAGATGTGCTTCAAGGCCTGCGCCCTCTACATTCTTATCTTTTCGGAAATAAACATGGTCTACAAGCTTCCGGTCTATATCATCACATTCCTGCAATGTTCTTTCCACTGCTGTGATCGACATTTCCATTCTCTGAAGATAAGGTACTGTAATAATATCAATAGCAAGATTTTCCGTTGTTCTTTGCGGATTTCCATTCATTGGAATCATTTCATATTTGGAAATAGGAATTCTTATCAGTTCCTGCTTTTCTCTTTCGTACATGGCCTTCTCTGCCTTGTAATTTGTCAATGCCCACTCTGCAACGGCCTTCCCTGTTGGGGTCAATTTGAAGTTATATTTCACGTTTCTTCCCCTTGTAAAAGTGTTCCGAAATGGGTCAAGAAGTTATTACCTTTTGATATTTGCAGAGAGTCTCAACCGGTTAAGCTCTTTAAGTATGCTTGGTTTCTCAAAACAGTAATAATAATTATGTGTTTTGGTAAATGTTTCGTTTGGGAATTTCTTTTCCAGTTTCTTCTTTTCTTCCTTAGTTATTTGCTTCATAAGGCAGCATATTCTCTTTCTTCAGCGTTTTCATGACAACGATCTGGCCGGAGTGCAGGCTTCATAATCATCAATTCACCTTTAGGAAGAAATGATTTTCCGAATTTCTGCAGCAAGGGTATTTTCCCCCTCTGCTTCCGGTTCCGTAAAGTCTTCTTTGACATATCCAAGGAAATACGCAGTGAAGGCAAGCAATTTATTAATCCTGCAAAGGGCATCCGCTTTGGTTATAGAAGCTTCAAGTGCGGCTTCTTCTACAGGCAGCGGCTTCTTCTTCCAATAAAGAAGAGATAGGATTTTCATGTCCGTTTCATCCGCATATTGCAAGGCTTTTCCAACGGCCGCAGTTCCCATTAGCATTCTATTTGCATAAGGTGAAGAAAGCATTTTTAAAGCTTTTTCCGCATTTTCAGAAGCTTCCTTTGCCTTTTCAGAGCCTTCATAAAATAGCTCCTCCTTTGTTTCCGGCAATGGTTTAAGCTTTGATTCTACTGCCTTTAATTCTTTCTTCTCGGCTTTATAGTTTGCTAAGTGATATTCAGCAACGGCCTTCTGCAAGCTGTCTAACTTAAAAGCATATTTCATTGCAGCCCCCTGTTAAATCATCCTGCCGAAAAGCATTCCGCAAGAAGGTCATAAAACAAATCCGGTTTCTCTTTGCTCTTCGGCTTTGCGCTCGGCCGGTGCTGCTCCGGATCACGCTGCCGATCTGCTTCACCCTCACAGTTACAAGCTTCGCCAGGGTCGAGCAAAGCACCGCATTTTTGGCACTCCCTGTAATAAGAATGTTTCATTATCGGTTTCCCTCTTTCGTCTTTCCGGTGAGCTTCTCCAGTGCTTTTCTTTCCCAATATGCGTTTTGGTATGCCCTTGCTTTATCCGGATTCTCTTTCTGCCATTTGCGATGGTATTCTCTCTGTACCTCTCTGGCCTCTTCTGACATACCTTGCCTATATTTGGAAATGTATTTCCTCACTTTATCTCTGTTTGCCCTCTGCCATTGACGATGGTATTCTCTTTTTGCCTCTCTTGCTGCCTCTGACATAGTTTCCATATTATGCCGCCTTTTCCCAATTTGTCTAATATTTTCATTTGCTCTTTAATTTTTTATTATTATACATCAAATATGGTAAAGACGCAAATAAATACCATAATAATTTACAAATTAAAATAAAAAAATGCCTGCAGAATTCATCTGCAGGCTAAAGAAGCAATGCGCGTACTTCATGCCGCTTGAAGCACACTTCATTTTAACTATAACAGGATTTTAGAAACTTTACAAGCAATTTAATATTTATTCTTCGCTTAAATAATCATGCACAGGGTCATAATAAAAATTCTGATAAAAGCTTGTAATTCCGTATCTATTCTTTATGCAAGAAAGCTGAATGCTTCTTGGAATTGCGCTTTTTTCTCTCTCTGCAATTTTCTTTTTTTGCTTTTCCGTCTTTGCATTTTCAAATTCTTTTCCTGCCTGCGTTGTTTCATCAACAACACAGCGCAAATTTAATCCTAAGATACAATCACAAGAGTATTCAATGCCGCCGCTTTCCTTTAAGGATTCAAAGCTAACAGGGCTTAAATAGCTCATTCGATTGATTGAAGAAATAATAAAAACAGGTACATCCTCATTGCGGCTTAATCTCTTCAGCGTTGTGACGATCTCATCCGTTTGCTCTCTTAAGCTCTTGTCGCTATTCCCTTTTAAAATCTGCAGGTAGTCGATTATAACGACCGGCCTTATGCCTGTATTGCTTATATACTGCTTAACATAGTCAACGATCTGGAACACATTAAAATCAAAATTTCCCTCTATGATAGAGAGACGGTCACCAACCATTTTGTAATATAGCCCTGCTGCCAGATTAAGGGCTTCATAATCTTCGCTTTTTCTCAAATCAAGGCTTGTTGGCGAATTAGGTTCAAAAGTCTTTTGATATAGGAGTCTTGCGAAGCTTTTTGTGATAAGCTCCAACCGGCTCTGCTCAAGGCTGAAATAAAGTACATCGTCTCCGGCCGCTGCCATCTGATCGGCGATCTGGTGCATGATTGTGGTCTTCCCAAGGCTTGACGTAGCCGCCAGACAATACAAGCCGGTATATATGCCATTCATCTTTTGATCAAGCTTTTTAAAGCCTGTCTTGCGGTTCCCATTGCCTTTGAAATAGTCTAAGTCATTGAAAAGAACACCTGTAAGGTAATCCTGCACATTGTCTGGCTTTGCTGCGGCTCTGATTGCGGCCTGTATTGCGTTCTCAAGGCCTTCCCGATCACTGACAAGCCTTTCATTTGGATCATCGTATTCCTTTGAGATGATGTCATACTGAAGGCATTTTATGCCCATTTCCTGCAAGCCTTTGTAAAGATCTTTTTCTGCGTTTTGTCCTGCTTCGTCATTATCCAAGCACAAAATAAGAGTCCGCTTTGTCTTCTTCTTCTGCAATAATTCAAGAAGCTTATTACGATGTGATGTACCATTCAGCCCTATTGCATCACCGCCGCCGGCTTCATAAATAGCTATTGCATTAAATGTTCCCTCGGCCACAAATAAAGGTGCAGTGTTTTCTTCATCATATAGCGCAGCCGCATTAAATAACTTTACAGGAACGCCTGTAAGATTATAATATTTTTTTATTTTGTCCTCTCCGTCAATCCGTCTTGCTATATAAAATTCATCATCTACCGGAACAATTATTCTTGGTATTCCGTTATCATGGTGAGGGTCAAAGCCTATGTGATAATGCTCTACTGCTTTTTTGCTTATTCCTCTATTGTGAAGGTATTCCTGCGCCACTGCGGCATCAATCCGGCCTGCACATTCGTTATAATATGCCGTCCTGTTATAATGCTTTTTTTCCGGTTCTTCTTGTTTCTTATCTGCTTCATTTGTCGAATTTGCTTCTTTTGTCTGATTTCCCATATTTGCCGATTTTCCATTATTTGCTATTTTTGTATTGTCATCAATTGTTATATTGTACCTTTTGTAAGCTTCTGTGAAGGCTTCCGGCGGCAGGCTTTTACCTATTTCCTCTTTGGTTATAAGTCCTGTTTCACAGGCTATAAGGTCAAACGCTGAAGCATTTGAAAAGCAGCCTGCCCAACAAGTAAAGCGGCCTTCTGCTTTAGGATTTTCTGTAATCCCTGTGCCTTTTTCGCCGGTTCCACTTCCGCAGAAAGGGCAAATATAGCCCTTTCCGTTTTTGTCTCTCTGTAATCCGGCTCTATAGCTTGCAGTTACAATTTCTCTTGCCTGTTCTCTGTTCATCTCTATTCACCTTTAGAAAAAAAGTTCTCCAACACTCTTGCCATAATATTCTGCAAGCTTTATTTTGATGGTATCCCGTGGCAAGCGTTTACCTGTTTCATAAGCATTTAACGCCTTTTCTGTGATACCAACATTCCTGCATACATCTTCCGCAGGCATATTTCCTCTTGCGTTTTTCAGCCGATCTCCGACCGAGTCCGCACGCTGTCTGCGGTTCTTTTCATAGTTTCGTCCTGCAGAGAAGCCGATCTCTAAGGCATTTGCCACTATTACAATTGTGCTGAATTGGCCTTTTGCTTCTTCCATTGCGATATTATACACTTCGTTAATGTCATCAATTGAGAAGCCTTTTGAGATGTTTTCTGTGAAGAATTTTCTCGCTTCTTCTCTCAGTTTCCGCATATTTCTTTTCATTGGAAATTTCTCCCTTTTGACTATAAATAATATATTCAATTCGTTGTTATTTCTTTATTGCTATGCTATAATAATAGCGGTTCTTTTATTGCCAACTCCCCCTTTGTTTTTTGCTTAGGGTCGGCATTCATTTTTTCCTTGGCACTTGCGGCTAACCCCTCCGCAAGTGTTTTTATTTTTCCTTTTTCTGTGCTTCCAGAAGTTCAATCATTTTGGCCTTCAGATCGTCCAGAATCTCCGGGTGTTCAATAGCGATTGCAAGGATTTCTTCCTTTACGGAAATGGCATTATTTTCTTTCATGATAATTTCCCCCTAAAAATTAATAATTTGTGTTTTCTTTTTTGGTGTGCTATGATGGGGAAGTACTTTCCCCCTATAGGATAGTGCGCCGACCGTCTGCCAGATCTCCACCTCTGCAGGCGGTCTTTTTGTATTCGCTGATTTTTACTGTGGTCATTTTGTAGTATAAAAATTTTATTTCTCAATCCCCCTCTCACTGACGAGATTTAATTTCTGATGCACTCGCCGCCTTCGCCACTTTGTTCACGGCCTTTTCCTATAGAGGTAAAAAAGCCACGTTCACAAGCAGGCTCCGGCAGGCTCGTTTTGTCTGAATTGGTGCGCCGCTCGCCGCCACTTCTACAAGAGGTAAAAGCGGCAGGCTCGCTTCGTGCAGCCGTTCTCTTCTGGGGCTTGTCTGTCACCAAAAAGCACATCAGATTTGGTACAAAAACAATACTTTTTTATTGTTCCTATAGAAAAGAATTTTAATTACGCTTGGCTTGCTTGGCAAGGCCAAGCCAAGCGCCTATTAATTAATTAGTTTATTAATTTATTAGAGCTTCAAAAAAGTGCCAACTACCCCAATAATTACTGGCTTTTTGAAGGGTGCGACTACTACAGTTCCTCGGCACTTCTACTACACCTCCTCGGCACTTTTACTACAGCTCCTCGGTAAAACTACTACACTTCCTCGGTTAATAGTTACAGGCTGTAACTATTTTTAGTGTCAATTGTCCTCGCTGTAGTTCTCGTTTTTTCCACTATGGGTTATGGTTATTTTTTGCTTCAGCGTTGTCCATGTAGGAGGATAGATTTCAACTTTCAAATCCTTGTAGTATTGGTAAATATCTGTTTCCTGCTTCAGCAGATCGGCGACCGGTGAGAAGGCACGTTTTAGCAAGGTGTTTTTGTTGTTGTTTGATGCTGCTTCCAGTTTATCATTAAGAAGCGGTATGTCTTCAATGATTGAGCTATAGCTTATTCTGTAAGTTACAAGGGCTGAATCGTAATTTGAAGGGTTATAGCCTTCACCTTTGCGAAGCTCAATGTCTGGCCTTGTTCCTCGCTCCTGCAGGCCTGCAACAATACGCCGCACAATGGCCGCTGCAGGCTTGTTCCTCACCTTTGCAATTGTAGGCTTGATAAGCCAAGAGAAAGCAGGATTGTTATATTCGACAGTTCCCCCCTTAACTCTTTTTACTTGCTTTGTGTCCTGCTCTATAGCGGCCAATAGCCTGTTTAAATAAGGCATTGAGAAGGTCGCTTGCTGTGTTTTCTTGTCAACGTCCAGTATTACAAAGGCACGGGAAAAGCTTGTGTTATTGTTCATGATACCAATAACATTTTCAAGCTCTCTAAGCTTTTCAAGCAGTGTTTCATTGCTTCCCCTATTGGATTCAATACCCATGCCGGAAAGAAATTTCGGAAGGTAGACAGTAACACTCATGTTATCATGCTTGACCATTGAATTATAGGCGGCTGCAGCGCACTGCATGAGAAGGCTTTCATCATACTTCTTTTCTATTTGCCTGTGGTCAGTAATTCGGCTGCCTGCAATATCCTGCTTGCTCACCCTGTTTCTTATCTCGTCAAATTCACCTTCGGAAAAGATAAGCTTTGATAAGAAAGCTGCATCATATACCCCAACATAAGCGTGCTTATTTGGCTTTGTGCTGAAGGCGTTGCGGAATTTCTTTGAAGTAATAAGCATGGGCTTAATGTTTTCAGAGGCTTCCAGTGCGCCGCTTTGCCTTGCAATTGTAAGATTGCTGCTTTTCTTCTGCTTCCTGTGTTCATAGAGAAGGATTGCATCCTTTAGGTGAAGCACTCGGAATTCTTCAAGCAGTGTTCCTCTTTCAATGGCAGCACCAATAAAATCAGCAATGTCTTCCTGCTCAAAGGTGAAGCCTTCGCCTTTTATGCGGTCAATGTCTGCCGGAGTAATGCTCTGGATGAAGCTGTTAAGGGCTTCAGAATCCGTTGAGAGAAATTTTATTGCTTCCTTGTGTTCTTTTACAATGGATGCCACATAAGCGAAGACAGGAGCAGAAAACTGCACACTTAAAGGGTTATCGTCTCCATCTTTACTGGCCACAATAGAAACAAGCCTTTCCCCTGTTCCGGTTCCAAAGTCCGTTGCCAAGTCCGGAAGGGCATCGAGAGCATTTACATCATTGAAATTTTTTAGAAGTTCAAAAAGTTGATCTGCCATGCACTCACCTTTTTAATTGTTCTGGTGCTTCTCCATATCCTCGGTAAGAAGCTTTATAAAATAATCATTCATGGAGCAAAGCCGCTCTGGGCTGCTTTCCCTGTACATTGCAGCTTTCAGATACCTATAGAGATGAGCAGGTAATTTAATGCTGCAACGATGGCCGCCCTCGTTGGTGTCCTCGCCGATCTGCGCCGCCTGTGCCTTCTGATAGTCTTGCTCAAGGCTTGCAAAAGCGTCAACCGTTGTTTCCTGTGCAAATGTTTTTCTTGGTCTTCCACGCTGTGCCATAGTAATAATCTCCTTTACAAATTAGATTTTGATTTCTTTTAGAAGGTTCAAATAGTCGATTGTTGGATTGCTTTTCGGTGCGTATTCATAGATTGATTTTTGTAAAAACTGCGCTTCCTTTACTGCTGTGCTTGCTCTTATTGCTGTATTGAAGACAGGCACATCAATATCTTTGCAACGGCTTCGGATATTCTTCGCAATATCCCTGGCTAAAACAGTTCTTGGTGCGTATTGGGTTAGCAGCACCCCTAAAATATTGAGCTTCTTATTATAGGCTGCCTTGGCTTTTGTGATGGTCTGAAGCAAACTGACAAGCCCCATAACATTAAGCACATCGGCATTAATTGGAATAATTACATCCGTAGCGGCCGCCAGTGCATTCAAGAGCATTGCTGAGAATGTAGGGCTTGTATCGATCACCACAATATCATAGAACGGCTCAAGCTGCGTTAAGGCCTTATTTAGAGCCATTACACCTGCGTTATTTGCTGACGATAATTGCAGGCTTGCAGAAATAAGGTCACCTTGTTCTGTCTTCTGTACTGTTTCCCTTGGCTTTACCTTACCGGTTATTAGTTCGTAACTACCAATAGCCTGCGGATTGCCGCCCATAATGAAGGTGAGGTTTCCCTGTGGGTCGAGGTCAATTGCAAGAGCTTTCTTTCCTTGGATGGTTGCACCTGTCGCAAGTGCTGCGGCTGTGGTTGTCTTGCTGCATCCACCCTTTGCATTGCAGACAACAATTTTTCTCATGTACATTCCCCCTTTTCTGCGGCTTCTGCATTTAATAGCACGATTCCATTTAATGATTTACTCATTTCGGAATTTTCTATTGCATCCAGAGCCGCCATTTTTTCTGTTCTTTTGCCTGTTTTTTGCGTTTGATTTTATCCTGTAAATAAATATTCACGGCAGGAGCATAAGGCCTCACCTAAAAGCCTGCGTAAATATTCACTTTATAGGTCGTTATGGTCTGCTTTCCTGTATGGAGCATGAATAGCCGGTGCAGGAGTCCGGAGTGCCGGAGCCTTATATCTCGTATAATACACATTATTTACTATTTTTTTATCTTCTATTTTCTCCTTCTTTTACGCATTATACGCTAATTAAACAAAGAGGTCAACAAAAAATATTTTATTAGGCAAAATAAAATAAAAAACAAAATAAACAAATTAAACAAAATAGACAAAAATTAATTTGCCGCTTTGTAATCATCCTTAGTAAGCTGCACCGGATGCACTCCTGCAAAGGGTTACAAGCTCGGCTGCTTCCTGCACTTCAGATCAAGGGCTTTTCCTCTGTCTTTTGTATAGGTTCAACAAGTGCGGAATCTGGATCCAGTTTGTGATCAGCTGAAGGATTTGTATAGTATTGCCAAATTCACCTATAGAGAAGAGGTTCCCATGCTCTGCAATTCCTCTCTATAGGTAAGCTCCTGCAATATGCTTTGCAGAGCCGGCAGCCTTGCCGGAGCAGAGCCGGAAGGCAACCGGTGAGCATTTGCATCAAGGCAAAAAGAAAGGGCAGCCGCATTGAAGGCCACCCTTTCCCCTGTGCTGCTTCGCTTATTATGGAGTAATTCACGGAGCTGAACACAAAGGCCTTTGTATTCGCACAGGTCTGCTAACGCAGAAGATCAGAAGATATATACAAGGGCAAAAGCGAGGAGAAGCGCAATTACCCATTGTACCAAGGTTATTTCTTGAGATTGATTGTCTGATAGTAAAATTCCTCTTTTTCCTGTGGCATTTCACCGCAAGCAATGAAGTATGCGCTATCTGGAGCATATCGAAGCTGCGCAACTCTGACAGGCCTATCCTGCAGGCTTGAAAATTTGCCTATAGAAGCAAGTGATAACGCATCTGTATTTACCATATAGCCGGAGTCCATACCACATACACGGCCAATTTCACAGCGAAGTGAGGCAGCTCTGGACTGCATCTCGGCAAGCTTGGCGAAGGTTTCATAGAGTTCATGCCGCTTCTTGGTGTATTCAGCATAAAGCGGCTTAAATTCCTTTTCATAGATAGCAGAAAATGCTTCCCATGTTCCCTTATAGTCTGAAATGCTTTGAGCCTTTGAAAAAGCTTTAAGCCTTTTCTCATTAACGGCAAGCTGAAATTCTGCTTCTGTTTTAGCTTTTACAGCACTGCTATACATGGAAAAATCATTTTTTTCTGTAGCTTGTTCCTGCTGTGCATTAAGCCCTTCTATAAAGGCTTTTAGCGCACCGTTTTCTTGAAGCAGTGCTTCACGTTCTTCACTGAATTTATGGACGGCAGCAAGGGCTTCAGTATAGGCCTTCTCAACTTTGCTATTCATGTTATCTCACCTCTACATCATGATTAATTCCAAATTTACCGCTTACCTTTCCTCTTGAAAGGCCTTTTATGTTTTTGGCAAGCGTTTCATAGTGCCGGATTTTCTCTTCGATTTCTTCCTTCTCGGCTTCAGTTTTGGCCTGTTTCGCTTTCTGCTTAAGTTCCCTTATTTCCTTTTTGCATTCAACGATAGTGCCTAAAGAATCTTTCCCCATGTTTTATACCTTCCTGTAAAATAGAATACTTAGTGCCAGTTCAGAGCTTTCCTCTCATCTATCAAGCGGTTTCTTTCTTCCTGCGTTTTTGCTTTCGCTATCAAATCATCAAGTTCCCTTTGCCGTCTCTGGTACTCGGCAATTCTTTTGATTTCTTCATTTCGCTGCTTTAATTTTTCATCTTCGTCTTCCTCTTCGTCTTCCTCTTCCTCACGGCCTGCACGGAATGCTTCTACCGGATTCTTTGGCCGTTCCATTGGAGGAAGCCAGGTCGCAAGGTTCTTCAGCACGGTAGCATAGTTTTTTATCAGCGTATTATAAGATTGCAGTGCTGCACTCTGTTTCATGCCGTATTGATTGGCTCCGTTCTGGTACGCTTCCACGGGTCCTTGCTCTGCAATAATCTCTTGAAGGTCTTCCAGTGTTACACCCATGAAAGCAGCGTTTTGAATTAGCGGAGTTACAATGCTCTTTTCATTTTCGTTTAAAGATTCAAAAAAAGCATTAATTCTCCGAAATTCTTTTTTAATCCGCTTATTTCTGTCTGTTTCTTGTTTTTTCTTTTTAATTTTGCCTGTTTCTGGCACGTTATCACCTCTGCTTATAACTACACCCCATTGGAAGGGGTCGCACACAGTAATTTCTCGGT
>Ga0326511_10005089_pt1 | contig 10407 bp, 8 predicted proteins | sample 0_2496_0518_D_FD_203701 | JGI IMG/M metagenome (GOLD analysis project Ga0326511, IMG submission 203701) | Bovine rumen microbial communities from UC Davis, California, United States - 0_2496_0518 | ecosystem: Host-associated > Mammals > Digestive system > Stomach > Rumen | place: USA: California... | reverse complement strand
GGCGTCGTCCTGCACAAAGCCGCGCACGCGCATCAGGCCGTGCATCGTACCGGCAGGTTCGTAACGGTGGCACTTACCGAATTCGGCAAGGCGCATCGGAAGGTCACGCCAGCTGCGGAGACCCGTGTTGAAAATCTGAATGTGGCAGGGGCAGTTCATCGGCTTCACGGCCATTTCCACGTCGCCGGCGAGCGTCTTGAACATGTTCTCGTTGTACTTGTCGGCGTGACCGGACTTGATCCACAAAGTCTTGTTCACAATTTCCGGCGTAATCACTTCGAGGTAGCCACGACGGTCAATCTTACCGCGGATGTAGTCCTTCAGGGCGTTCACCATCTTGGTGCCCTTCGGGTGCCAGAACACCATGCCCGGAGAATGGTCTTCGATATGGTAGAGGTCCATTTCCTTGCCGATCTTGCGGTGGTCGCGCTTTTCGGCTTCTTCCAGGAACTTCAGGTAAGTTTCGAGACCTTCCTTGTCAGCGAAGCAAGTACCGTACACGCGGGTCAGCTGGTCGCTGTTCTGGTCGCCATGCCAGTAAGCACCGGACATGGAGAGCACCTTGAAATTCTTGAGCTTGCCGGTAGAGGGCACGTGGGGGCCAGCGCAGAGGTCTTCAAAGTTCTTGCCCGGTTCGCCAGTCACGTAGAAGCTGAGCGTACCGTCGCTACCTTCGCGGGCGAGAGCGCGCTGCGCGTTATCCGTCTTGTACTTGTCGCCCTCGGTGCGCTTCAGGCCATCGGCTGCGCTGACTTCGCAACGGGTAAACGGACGGTCTTCCTTGATGATTTCCTTCATGCGCTTTTCGATGCGCTCGAAATCCGACTGCTGGATCGGGGTCGGTGTCATCAAATCGTAGTAGAAACCCTTGTCGATAGCCGGACCGTAGGCGAGCTTGGTGCCCGGGAACAGGTCGCAGATGGCTTCGGCAAGCACGTGGCTGCAGCTGTGACGCAGGAGCATCAGAGCATCCGGGTCGTCGTTGCTCGGCGTGATAATCTTGATGGTGCCGCTCTCGGTGAGCGGGCGCGTGAGGTCGAGGACCTTATCGCCGAGTTTGACGCCAAGCGCCTTGCGTGCAAGACCTTCGGAAATGCCCTTCGCAATTTCGAGGCCGGTGGTGCCCGATGCTACGGAACGTACGGAGCCATCGGGGAAGGTGAGTTCGATTTGAGACATAAATAATCCTTTTTGTGGGCGGTTCTCGCCCGGTTCCCCAGAAATACGACATCTGGCGGTGAGGTCAAAGATAGAATTTAGACGAGAGACGAGAGACGGAGAGGCGAGAGAAAAGTACGGGAAAATGGACGAAATCCCTTAATTGTCCTCCCCGCGTAGGCGGGGACCTCCTTTTTTATAGGAACGGGGATGCTATATTTAAAAACGATTTATGGATTTCTTCTGCGAACAAATTCCCTCCTATTTGCGAAAACTCTTTTGTGTTTTGCTTATTGCTTCTTGCTGTAATGCTTTTGGAGAGGAATCAGATGTTGAAGCTGAAAATCCGACAGTGAATGACAGTTATATCCCTTTAGGATTCACTTTTCATGCATCTTATGTGTCCCCGAAAACGGCTGAAGTTTCATTATTTGATTTTCGTCCTTTTGCCGATGGCGATGCTTTCCATATAACAGAATGGCTGAGTTTATATTTTGGTTTTGATCCTGTGCATGTTAGTATAGGGCCTTCTGGCATTTCTGATGAAACGTTGCTTTCTATAGGGGCTTATGTTGTCGCAATGCCAATATTTCTGTTATTTGAAGACTCTGTGGCTCCAGATACAATTCATCGTGAAGATGGAACAAGTGCTAAAGACGTTCTTGCGATGATTTTTTTGGGAATCCCCCTTTATTTGTGGTGTGGCAATTTATACATCCCGCTTGTTCCAAAGGCATGGTTAGGGTTGACAGATCAAAGTCACCTGCTTACCTATGTTCTGACCGAAAAAGGATTCTATAGGCGTAGCTTTACATACGTAAACGATGTTGGTCTTCGCTTTTCTCCCATACGTTATGGGAATGGCGATTATCATGTGTATTTGGAAGGGGGCGTTCGGTTCGAAAAGAACTTTGCAGACGATTTTAAAACCCGATACTATTTTCAGCTAGGGTTCTCGAGTACACGCGGTACCAAATAACGGGAATCTTATAAAAAGGCCAAAAATAGAATTTAGACGAGATATGAAAGGCGAGAGAAAAGTACGGGAAAATGGGCTGAAAAAAGTCATTGCGTGCATCGCTGCACCTTATTAGCTCAATAAGTCTTCATCGATTTGCACGGAAGTTTTTTGGTAGGAAAGGGGAAAGCCTTCCCCTCGCTCCAGCCCCGATGGGGCTTCCGCTACCCTTTCTCCTAGGGGAGTACCCCTAAAACCCCATCAAGGCGAAAGATGTGACCGCCAAATTTATTTGAGCGGTCATATCCGAGCCGCACGGGGTTCTGCAAACCCCATTGCAGATTCAATTGAAAGATTTCATATATTTAAGGTATGAAGACTTTGAAGCTTTCCCTTGCTTTTCTTTTCTCCGCATTCCTCGTCGCATGTTCTACGCCGACTGTTTCTAGCGATGATTCCGATGAAATTGAACGGATATCTTCCGTTAGCGAAAAAACGACTTCTTCCTCTAGCATTGCATCAAAATCAATTTACGAGGCGGTGGAAGAATCTGGCTTGTACACGACCAAGGATTCCGTGGCGGCATATCTCTGCAAGTTCGATAAGTTGCCGGGCAACTATGTCGGCAAGGATGAGGGCATTTCGATTTACGAATCAAAGACAGGAAAAACCTTCTCGAAGTGGAATTTTAATCCGTGGACAACGCTTGGCGTGATGATTGGCGGCGATGTTTTTGAAAATCGCGAAGGCCTGTTACCGAACGGAAGTTACCGCGAAGCGGACGTCAATTATTCTGCCAAGAATCGCGGAACGAAACGCCTGATTTACCAATCAGATTGCGTTATCTACTATACCGCAGACCACTACGAGACATTCAATAAATTGGAAGTCCGCTAGAAAAATCTATTGATTTTCTATATCTACATTTTTTTGAAAAACAGCGCTATTGATTCCACGTCCTAAACTGTTTATATTTCTTGAAAGAACAGGATTGCCTATGTACAACGAAAACGAATTAAATAAAAAGAAGCAAGATGCTTTGCGCCTTCTTGCATTGCTCTGGCAATCAGAAATGGATCTTAGGGCAGGTCAAGTAAAACCGGCCATTCAAGTTTTTCGTGATTTGAAGAAAGAATTCTCTACGTCCACAAACTCGTAATGAACATAAGGCGAGCGTCGCGGCAACCGCGCTTGCCTTTCTGGCCCTCTTTTTGTATATTATTCCTTGCACCAGAAAAGGTGGTATTAAGGATCATCTCCGCGCAATGCGGGATGGTCCATTTTTTTATCTCAAGGAGTACAACGTGTCTAATGAAATCAAACTAACATGTCAAGGCCCTAAAAGATTTCTTAAACGTAGCGAATTCGATACGTTTAAGAATGTTGGCAATCGGAGATTGTTTTGACTAAAAAAGTGAAAACAAAAAGGAGTTCGCAGGAACGCCGAATGGCGAAGTTGGACGCTTCGCTAAAGTCGGCGTACGAACTTGCCGCAAAAAATTTGGCTTTGATGAAATTCCCCGAAGAGGCTTGGATACGCGAAAATGGGGTACAACTCTCTAAGACACGAAAAATACAATCTGAAAAGAGCAAGAATGCAAAGGATGTTCTTGAAAAAGAAATGGAGATTGCATCAATGTTGGCTGCTGCGGGACATTTCGTTTGGATGTTGCCTGAAAACAATGCTGTGGGCAAGAATCCCGATGCAATCATTGATGGATTGATATATGATTTTAAACAAGTTAAATTTGTTATTCTTGGCTCGGATGTAAGAAGGTTTGATTTTGACGAGATATAAAAAAATCCACGTTTTTCGGCACAAAAACGTGGAAAACCCTGGCTGCCCGAGCATATAGCCCCGGCATTGTTCATTGCTGAACTTGATTATAATATACAATTTTTTTTGAAGAAGTCAATAGTTTTATGAGGATGTTGCTCAAGAAAAAGTTAATAACTCAGTTGAATTCAAGATCCCCATTTGTGATCATAGAAAATGCTGGGAACGCTAATCCCTACGTCCATAAACTGGTAATGAACATAGCACTTGCGTCGTCGGCTTTCTTGAAGCCGCAATGTTCGTAGAAGGCGAGCTCTTCGTTGTAGGCGACCACGACGATGCGGAGGTAATCCTTGTATATTTCATGGACCTTGTCGACGAGGACTTTGCCGATACTCTTGCCCTGATATTCGGGGCGCACGAGCAGGTAATGCACGTAGGCGTTCATGATGCCGTCGTCCATCGCGCAAATCATGCCGACGAGTTTGTCGCCGTCCCAGGCCGAGATGACGGTCTTGAAGTTCTTCATTGCGACGACGAGTTTGTCGGGGAAATGTCCCGAGGACCATTCGACGGAGAGGAAAAGGTCCTTTAAATCTTGTTCAGAAAATTCGTGGATGTTTTTGTATTCAATAGTCATAATTATGCTGGAGATGCTTATTGGATCCTATCGCCGCTACGCGGCTCCAGGATGACAGAGGGTGGGCGCGGCGTTTATTCTCTGCTGAAGTTTTTTATTCCTTCCTGCGGTAAACATTCGCGAGTATCGCGCCGGAGATGTTGTGCCATACGGAGAAGATGGCGCCGGGGACGGTCGCCATCGCAAGCGACGAGAACGCGCTCGCCGCAAGGCTTGTGGCAAGCCCTGAATTCTGCATGCCGATTTCGATGGAGAGGGCCTTCGTCTTGGGTGTCGAGAATTTTAGCAACTTCCCGAGGCCAAAACCGCAGCCGTAGCCGAGCAGGTTGTGTAGAATCACCACGGCAAACACGATGGCGCCTGTCGAAAGAATTTTTGCAGCGTTGTGCGAGACGACTGCGGCCACAATCATCGCAATCGCAATTACGGAAACGAGCGGCAGAACCTTCACGGCGCGGGCAGTCCATTTGCCAAAAAATTTGTTGATGACGAACCCGAGGGCAATAGGCACGATGACAACCTTCACAATGGAAAGGAACATCGCCATCACATCTACGTTCACGGTGGTACGCAAGAGCAAATACGTAATTGCCGGCGTCAACACGGGAGCAAGCAGCGTATTCACGCTGGTCATGCCCACGGAGAGCGCCACGTCGCCTTTCGAGAGGTAGGTGATAACATTGCTGGAGGTTCCGCCCGGGCAAGTACCTACGAGAACCACGCCCGCCATGAGGGCGGCATCAAGCCCGAAAATCTTGGAAAGCAAGAACGCGAGTGCGGGCATCACGATAAACTGCGATGCGCACCCGATTGTAATTTCCTTCGGACGTGCAAATACAAGTGCAAAATCAGTCAGCTTGAGCGTAAGCCCCATACCGAACATCACGACCATCAGCAGGTAATTCACCCAAGAAAGCTCAATCCAGAGCGTTGATTTCGGGACGAACAGCGAGAGCGCCGCGATGGCCAGAACGACAACCGCCATCCACTTTCCCACGAATTCACTGATTTTTTCAAGAATGTGCATCGTTAAAAAATCCTCAATATATACAGGAAAGATAGTTCTTTTTCTTTTCATTAAGTGTTTCCCGCTTTCGCAAAAAAATGTGACCGTCGGCAAACATGTCCACGGTCATGGATTTTTTTCAAGAGTTTCCGGGCTTTCTAAGTATATATTTATGAATGAACCGCTTCTTTATAAAGCGTTTACGGGAGATGTTTATGGATTTTTCTAGGAATTTTGCGGCTGCAGCCTTGATTTCCATGCTCGCTTTTTCTCCGGCCCTTGCCGGTATCGATGTTTCGGTAGACGCAAAAGCGGGGGTGCTCCCGATATCGCCGTATCTTTATGGCCGCAACATCGACAAGGTGAACGACGGGTCTGCCGAAAGCGATTCGGCCGAGCAGGAATTTATTGGCCAGGTGCGCGAGGCGGGCATCCACATGATGCGCGCGAACAACGGCAACAACGCGACGCGCTACAACTGGCGCAAGAAACTCACGGTGCACCCGGACTGGTTCAACAACGTCTACTCGCACGACTGGGCCATCACCGCGAAGAAGGTGCTCGACAAGATGCCGGGAGTTGACGCGATGTACGCCTTCCAACTCACGGGCTATGCGGCAAGCAGCACCGACTACAACTTCCCGGACTGGAACTGGAAACAGGAACACGGCACGTATCCGTCACGGGCATTTGACCTTGCTGGTGGCGGAGAAGTATCAGAAGACGGCGAGACGCTTATCAAGGCGGGCGACTACACGCTCTATAACGAGGAATGGCCCGCCGATTCCACGGTGGGGATTGTCCCGTACTGGAGAGACGAACTGAAATTCGACATGAGCCGGTTCCAGTACTGGAGCATGGACAACGAGATGGAAATCTGGCGCGGCACGCATTCCGACCTAGACCTGCCCGTGACCGGGGATTTCTTGGTGGAACGCTACATCGATGTCGCCAAAAAGGCACGCGCCGCCTGGAAAGACATCAAGCTTACCGGCCCCGTGGTCGCCAACGAATGGCAATGGTGCCACATCTCCGCCTATAACGACGAAAGCAGGCCCAAGATTGACGGCCAGGAATACTGCTGGCTGGAATTCTTCACCAAGAAAATTGCCGAGGCGCAAAAGACGAGCGGCATGAAGCTTCTCGATGTTTTCGACATCCACTGGTACCCCAGCGAAAAAGATTACGAGAGCCGCATGAACTGGCACCGCGTTTTGTTCGATACTACCTACTACTACAAGGGCGGAAACGGCATCCGTTGCGCTACGGGCAAATGCGACTGGAGCGACAAGGAGAAGGGCTACAGGTCATACATCTTCGTGCGCATCAACCGTTGGCTTGAACAGTACTTCGGCAAGGATCACGGAATCAAGCTCGCGCTTACCGAGACAAGCCTTATCGACGAAGACCCCATGGTGACGGCGCTTACCTATGCCTCGTTCATCGGCACCATGCAGGATAACGGTGTCTCAATTTTCACTCCCTGGAGCTGGGGCGACGGCATGTACGAAACGGTACACCTGTTCAGTCGTTACGGCCATGCGAACCGCGTGCAGTCCGTGTCCACGAACGATTCGCTCGTGTCGGCATACAGCTCCATTACGGCCAAGGGCGACTCGCTCACGGTGATTTTCGTGAACCGCGCCGAAAAGGATGCGCAGGATGTGAATCTTTCGCTTGCGAATTTCGCTGCAATTGATGGGAGCGTAAGGATGCTCACCCTGCAGAACCTCAAGGGAGAAACGTTTGTTTCGCATGCGGATAACGCTTTGCAGGCGGGGACTGCCGATGTTGCAGGTAATAAGGCGTCACTCAAGCTTCCGCCCAAATCCATCACGGCGTTGTTGCTTGTTTCCGATGAGCCGGAAGTTGCAATTCCCGCACGCAAGGCGCCCCGAGGCAATATGCTGCGTTACGAGGGCGGAGAATGGTTTATCGACAACCATTCGGGCGAAGTCCTGGGCGCCGCCGTGTTCAATAGCCTTGGTCAAAACGTGCTGCAAATAAATGCTCCCGCACGTGCAAACATCCGTATCGCAGGCGAAAAGCTTGGCTCGGGGAACTTCATTGTCCGTATCAAAACGGCAAACGGAATCCAGCTGAAGAAAATCGAATTGAAGTAAGCTCCTGTAGACCTTCGGTTTATTCAAAAAAAATCCCCGCCAATATACTGTGCGGGGATATCTTGAAAAAGGCGAAAACGTAAACGCGGGGTTAGGCTATTCCTTCACGCGTACTTTCCTGCCGTAATAGGCGCCCTGGGCCCTATTCCTTGCATTCACCTTGCAGCCCTTCAGGTTGTAGTCGCGCTGCATCCTGTACTGGGCGTCACGCATGATTGTGCGGTGAATTGCAATCGTCGAATCCCCGACAGCGGTAGAATCGCCAACGGACGTAGAGTCGTTGCCGCCAACCGGAGCCGTGAACGTGACCTTGTAGAGTTCGCAGTCTTCGAACCAGTCAATCGTGTCGCCTTCCTTGTAAGCGACGCCGTTGATTTCCGTGGCTTCCATGGTCTTGTCCTTAATGACCTTCGGCTTTTCCTTCCAAATCTTGAAGTTGCCGGTCAGGTGGAGCATGGCGAGGTAGTGCACCAGGCCGTCATAGTAACGCTGGCTGCCCACGATGGGCTTGGAATCCCATGCCTTCTGCAAAACCTTCTTCACCAAGTCCTTGTAGCTGTCTTCTTTCAGCAAGGCGTAGGTCGCCACGGCGTTCGCACCGGCCTGGCCGATGGTGAAATCGCCGTATCCGCTGGTGCCGTCCCAGTTGAAGTGGCCGTGCTTGTAGCCGTCCCTCTCGAAGAAGTCGGTGATGACCTTCGCAATCTTCGTCTGGCGTTCCGCATCGACTCCGAACAGGTAGTAGTCCATGCCGTAGTTCATGGGGCAACGGATAGCGTCGAAAGCGTACTTGGTAGAGTTGTCGCTGAACGCGTGATGCGGAGTTCCGTCAAAGTTGCTGTAGTCGCTGCACAGGCCCGACTGCGGGTTGGCGGAATTGTAGATGTGGTCGCGGGTGGCCTTGGTGGCCTTCTGCCACTTGTCCTTGTTGGTGTCGGACCAGCGGCTGAACAGGTCTACGAATGCGGGCAAGCTGTAAGAAGCGTCGCCCCAGGTATTGTTGCCGTCAGACGGCTGGAAGGTCGCGATATAGGACTGCTCGCTGTACAGGGACTGGCCATTGCCTTTCCAGCAGGCCTTCAAGATGCTCTGCGCGTCCTTCATGTATTGGGCATCGTCCCAGCGGTGTGCCGCAAACAAAAGCGACATCATGAAGTAGATTTCGCCATCGGGAGCGTTACCCCAGTCGCGTACGGAACCATCGCGGTTTGCCTGCCAGGCGAAATAGCCGCTGCCACCCGTAGCGGGGTCCTTCCACATGTGCTTCTTGGCCCAGTTCCAGAGCTTGCCGAATTGTTCCTTGTGGTTGGTCTGCACGGCAATCATCATACCGTAGGACATGCCTTCGGAACGGATGTCGTTGTTGTTGATGTCGACGATGTAGCCGCCGTCGCGGTCTTCGTAATACACGGTCTTGTCGTTCTGGCCGCCGAAGTAGTGGTTCCAGAGTTCATCCAGTTTATCCTGGATATCCTTGTCGGTTTTCCCCAGGATGGTCTTGAACGGGCTCGTGTAATCGCCAGTGTAGTAGGCTCCCGTGTAATTCTTCTCGTCGCAATCCGGGCCGTAGTAGGCTCCGTTTTCGTCGAAGAACTTGACGGGTGTAGCTTTATCCTGTGCAAAGGAAACTGAGGCCGCGAAAGCACTCAGGCACAGGGCCGTTGAAAGGCTGAATAGTTTTGTTCTCCTCATATGACTCCTTTGTGTGGTCAAAAAAAATAATTGCCCCTCAAATGAAAGGCAACAAAGGATATTTATATGTGTTGTATAGTTTTACACCGAATTATGGATAAAAGTGCCGTTTTTGAGCTAAAAACGGCACCCAACCTTAATGTTTCGTAATTTATACTTTTAGGGCTAAACCTTGTATCCGTATTTTCTCAACTTTTCGACGTACTGGGGATCGCTCAGGCGTGCCTTGGATTCGGCCATGTACTTGTCGTTATCCTTGGCCTGGAAGCCGAGCTTGATGCGCAGGGCGTTGATTCCGCAGGCAATAGCGATCAAGACGCTGCCTGCCCCTACGGCGATAATTTTTATGGAGTAATAACCGCGGGCGTACTGGAAGTAAATCATGATGCCGCAGACGAGCGCAATGGCCAAGAGGACCAGGGCCACTTTCGCGTACAGCGGTGCGTTGTTGCTGCGAGGGTCGAACCCGTCAATCGCCACTTCGCGGAAACGCCTATCCAGGTATTCGCTGCGGCATGCCTTGCATTGTCGAATCGGACTGTCGTACATCCAGCTGTTGCATGTTTCGCGGTTTTTGGTTTTGCACTGCGGGCAAACCCATTCGGCGTAATTCATTTGCATAAAGCCTCCTGAAATCTGTTGGAAAGATAACCTTTTTATATCTCGATCGATTCTTCGTCGGTTACGATAAACGCTTTGAGGCGTTCCAGGGTGTGCTCCAAGTCGTTCTTGATGGAACATTCCCAGACGGTGGCCACGCGGTGGCCTAGCAGCGATAGTTTCCAGTTTGTCTTGACATCGCGAACGATGTTGTTCGAGAATTTTTCGTTCCAGAATTCGGGGTTGCTCTTGGGGCGGCTCGTGAACTTGCAGCCGTGCTGGTGCCAAAAACATCCGTTGATAAAGACCGCGACGCCGTACCTGAGGATGAACAAGTCGGGGGAGCCCGGCAGGTCATGGCGGTGGAGCTTGTAGCGGAAGCCGGAGCGGAAAAGCTCCCGGCGTACCATCAGTTCCGGCTTTGTGTCCTCGGAATGGATCGCCAGCATCATC
>Ga0326511_10005088_pt1 | contig 10411 bp, 6 predicted proteins | sample 0_2496_0518_D_FD_203701 | JGI IMG/M metagenome (GOLD analysis project Ga0326511, IMG submission 203701) | Bovine rumen microbial communities from UC Davis, California, United States - 0_2496_0518 | ecosystem: Host-associated > Mammals > Digestive system > Stomach > Rumen | place: USA: California... | reverse complement strand
TTTCCCCCTTCCTCAAGTTCTCTACAAAACTGATGGTGATGAAATACGGTGTTGATCCCGACATCGCAGGCTTCTTCTCATCAATAGCCCCGTTCGGCACCATGCTGATGACACCGCTCTTCGGACTGATCTACGACCAATATGGCAAGGGTGTCACACTCGTCATCACTGGTGCCCTGATGCTCACTGCCGTCCACTTCGGTTTCTCGCTGCCCATGCACAGCAGCACCGTGGCCATCCTACTGATGGTCGTCCTCAGTATCGGCTACTCCCTGGCCCCTGCTGCCCTCTGGCCTTGTGTCCCGAAGATTATCCCCCTGAAATGCCTGGGCACCGCCTATTCGATGATCTTCTTCATCCAGAATTTCGGACGCGCCATCATCCCGATGTGCGTAGGCAGGGCCAATGAGACTGACCCCACTTACACCACTTCAATGCTCATCTTCGGCTTCACCGCCCTCGGTGCTGCCCTCACAGCGATGGGCATGCTCTATGTAGACCATCGCAAAGGCTACGGACTGCAACTGCCGAACATCCGCCCCCCAAAATAGTATCCCCCCTCATTTTTTAGACTGGGTTCTAAAACTTTTTTGAACCCAGTCTAAAAAGTTCTAGAACCCATTGCCGGAAATAGCAGGAACGTACACCTTCCTGACCGTGCCGTCACTCGACCTCACGATGTTCAAGCCCTTGCGCAGTTTAGGCTGTGAACGACCGTCAAGAGTCCAAACCTGCTGGGGAGAGGAAGACGCTTCCAAATAACGTATGCCAGAAGCATCATCGACAAAACGGAAGTTGACAGAGACAGGGAAATGGTCGCCCATCGGTGTGCCGTCATCATAGGTATAGTCTGTCTCTAACTGATAAGACTTCAGTTCCAAGCGAGGACCTCTGAGAGGATTGATATAGATGATTTTGTCGAGCACTTCACCATTCTCGTAAGCCACATAACGGTCGCCGCTGCCCACCTCCGGATAAATGCCCTGCTGACAGGCCTCCACCCATGTATCACTGACATGATACTGCTGTGTGGCATTGATGGGATCGATGAACAGGGCCTTGATGCTATCACGAGGATACAGACTGTTCATATCGCCCATCAGGATGACAGGCCGCTCGTCAAGGGTGGCCAACACGTAGTCACGCAGTTGCCGCCACTGACTCCAACGGGCCTCCTTGTCGCCCCCGTCTTTGCCGGCCATCTCGTCGGCCTCCGTACTGGCATCCATGTGCATGTTGTAGACCACGATGCGCTGACCGCCGGCAAGCGTCATCTCACAGCGGTGGAAGCCTTTGACGACTATGGCATCCCAACAATGGTCGAACTTGCCGTAACTGTCGTTCCACGATACAGACTCTTCATGCTCCAGTTGATGCTGCTTGCGCCAGAACAATCGCAGGCCATCGGTCTCAAAGCGATTGCCGGCAAGGACACCGATTATCGTTCCAAGACCGAGGTTTATTTCCCCATGCCAGTCGCCGTAGTCATAGTCAGCCAGGAGTTCACTGCGCAGTTCATCATCGTAATTAAAGTCTTCCTGCACACCGATAATGTCAAAGCCTTTCCGAGCCAGGAACTCACTGACCCTCCGAGTCTCTCCACCCGGGCCGTCTGGGTTGACATGAATATTGGCTATATACGTCGGCAGACCATCTACGTTTAGCGTGACTAAGGAGAACTCACTATCAGCAGTCTGGCTGAGAGCCACCTGAGGCAGCCATCCGAAAATACCGACTACAACCAGCCAGCGGCTGACATTCAACATACTCTTCATAACCTCCTGTTTATTCATTGCTTTGGGATTTTGAAAGATTAAGACGCACCACCAGGGGCAGATGATCACTATAGCCAGGCTGATAGCGCATGCCGTTGTAGGTGCGGCGCGGACGAACTCCACCATAAAGCCGCTCCTCCTCCAACAGGAATAGGGGTGAATGGATGCTGGCCGACTCCACCTTATTATATATAGAAGCACTGCCCAGAATATGGTCTATACTCTCCCACTCTCCCTTGTAGCGGTAAGTGCCACGAACACCCTCTGCGACATGTGCCGCCTTCGTCAGGCTGAGAATCCCCTTCTGACCTATCTGCTGAAGAGCCGGGCCGTCGGCTCCATCGTTGAAGTCACCTGCTATGAGGATATGGGCATCAGGAGAAAGCGTGCGGATGGAGTCGAGCGACTGACATAGACGACCAGCCACCTGCAGACGGAAGGGGCGGCTATAGCGCTCACCTCCGAAACGGCTTGGAGCATGGACAACGAATACATGAAGGGTATCGAGGGAACTGATGAGTCCGCAGGCGTAGAGGATGTCACGCGTGGGGCGCATGTTTTCCACAGGGGTAACGCGGATGGGATAACATCTGACGGGGGCAAATGAGAAAGGCGAGTAGAGCAGTGCAACATCTATACCACGGAGGTCGGGAGAGGCTGTCATCAGATACTCATAGCCGGCATTACGCAGCAGAGAACGGCGCGTCAGGTCATGCATCACCGAATCATTCTCCACCTCACAAAGAGCGATGAGGTCAGGGATGCCTGTATCTGAGCAGGACAACAACTCCTGGGCAATATTGTTGAGTTTACGCCAGTAACGCTTGCGTGTCCAGTGCCGGGTAGCCTCCGGCAGGTATTCTTCATCCTGCTTACCCGCGTCATGACGATAGTCGAAGAGGTTCTCGCAGTTGAGTTCCACAACCGTGAGCGTCTGTGCTCTTACAGTGTAAGAGAAAAAGAACAAAGGGGCCAGAAGGAGGCAGAGGGAGATTTTTCGGATTTTCCACCCTATGGCAGCCACAAAAATACTCATCAAGGGCGAGAGGTAATTGAAGAAGCAAAAGGGCAGATATGTCAGTGTAGCGACACCAAGAACAGTGCTTTGTGTCAGACCACAAGTATTCCAGGGCACAAGGACTGACGTGACCGTCGCTCCATCCTCGCACGAACGGCTCAACAGCCGTTGCTCATAGCCGCGATCCCGATAGGTGCCCTTGAACATAGAACAGGAAAGCATGATGGAGAGATACTGGTCGGCCATTGCGATATTGCAGAAAAGAGCCGTTCCGACAGTAGAGGCTACCAGGGAAGTCACTCCCCGTACATACCTGAGAACAATACGCATCAGATCCTGCAACTGCCCCGTGGCCGTCAGTGCGCCGCCAAAGGTCTGGGCACAGATGATCAGCCAGATTGTCGGCATCATACCCCCCATGCCACTGGTGTGTACCAGGTCGTTGAGCATGGGGATGCCTGTCTCTATATTCGTACTGCCGTAGCACACCCGCATCATCCCCTTATAAGAGGCGAGCAGGCTCTGACTGGATTCTCCGGAAATCTGGTGGACTAATCCCGGCTGTATCAGCAGACCCACGACCACCGCCAGAAGGATGGCCAGAAACAGCACCACCATCGAGGGCCACCGGCGGGCAATCATCACCCCAGTCATCACTGGCACCAGCAATAGCCAGGGAGAGATGACAAAGGTGCGCTGCAAGCCTTCCATAAACTCTGCCACATTGCCATGCCCCGAAACATTCATCGCCAGGCCTGCCACCAGAAAGATGGAGAGGGAGATGAGGAAGGTTGGCACTGTGGTGTACATCATATAGCGGATATGGCTAAACAAGGGTGTGCCGGCAACACTCGACGCCAGCACAGTAGTGTCGGAAAGCGGGGAAAGTTTATCACCAAAATAGGCCCCCGTGATAATGGAACCGGCTATCCAGCCATCTTCGAAGCCATGCGCCTTGCCGATGCCCATCAGGGCCACGCCAATAGTTGCCACGGTAGTCCACGAAGAACCAATCATCAGGCTCACCAAGGCACAGAGCAGACTGCTGCTGACCAAAAAGACCTCGGGCCGGATGATCTGCATGCCATAATAGATCATAGTGGGCACGATGCCCGACACCATCCACGTGCCCCCGATGGCACCTATCAGCAATAAGATGATAATAGCAGGCGTGCAACTGGCTATCTTCTCCGTAATCTCCCGTTCCAGATTTTCCCATTCGAGGCGCTTGGAGAAATGCCCCACCAACACACTGACCGCCGATGCCACCAGCAGCGATACCTGACTGGCACCATCCAATGTTGCGTTGCCGAAGACGGCAACGCAACACGTAATCAGCACGATCAGTACCAGGAATGGGATGAATGCCATAGCCTAGCAAACCTTCTCCAACCGCTTCATCATGGCAAACATGAAGGCAGCGGCCACAATGCACACGGCAATGAACACGGCCCAGACCACCGTCAGCGAGATGTCACCCCAGAGATAGCCGCCGACACCGACAAGTTTGTTGCCAATAGCCGTCGAGACGAACCAGCCGCCCATCATCAGACCCTTATACTTTGGAGGAGCCACCTTCGACACGAACGAGATACCCATCGGTGAGAGCAGCAGTTCACCGAAAGTCAGGATCAGATAGGTGCCGATCAGCCAGTAAGGAGAAACGAATGTGGCAGCGTCGCCGGCAGCCTTCTGCTCATTCGGCGTCAGCAGGCCCTGTGAGGCAAGGGCCATCACGACAAAGGCGGCGGCAGCCACCAGCATGCCGTAGGCTATCTTACGCGGAGGCGTGGGTTCCTTGCCCTTGCTGGCAAGTGAACTGAAGATGGCCATCGACACAGGCGTGAGGGCTACGACATAGAAAGGATTGAACTGCTGGAAGATGGGCGCCGAGATAGCCACCTCGCCAGTGGCCTGCGTGTAGTTATAGCACAGCACGGCGAGGGAAGCCAGGATAATGACGGCAGAGATGCCCTTGCCCTTGGAGGTCTTGCTCTGGAAGAGTGAAAAACCGGCATAGACGATGAAGATGATCATCACCAGATTGATCACATCAAACGGCATAGTATCCACGCCCGAAGCCGACTTGGCCGTGAACTCGTCGGCAAAATAAGTCAGCGACAAACCATTCTGATGGAAAGCCATCCAGAAGAAGATGACCACCGCAAACACCAGGCAGAGGGCCACAATACGCTGCGTGGTCTCTTCACGGGTCAATTCCGGCTCATTGCTGACAGCCTGGCTCTTGTCGGCCTTCCCCTTGCCACCTTCCACATGACGGAATGTCGGGCGGAAGATGTAATAGATGGCTATCGAAAGAATCAGCGAGGCACAGGCCACTGCAAAGGCGAAGTGATAAGAGTCGTTGACACTCGTGCCAAGGCTCTGCTGGGCCCACTCCATGATGCGTACGGCAGCCGTGGGGGCAAAGAGCGCTCCGATATTGATGGCCATGTAGAAGAGGGAGAAGCCGGCATCGCGCTTGTTGGCATACTGCGGGTCATTATAGAGGTCACCCACCATCACCTGGAGATTACCCTTAAACAGACCTGTTCCCAATCCGATCAGTACGAGGGCCAGCAACATCACAACCAGTGCAAACGTATCACCGCCAAGGGGGACGGAGAGCAACAGATAGCCGGCAAACATAATAAGGATGCCTATCGTCACCATCCGGCCGAAACCGAAGCGGTCGGCGAGGTAACCACCGACAATAGGGAGGAAATACACGAGCATCAGGAAATCGCTGTAGATCTCACCGGCCCAACCAGCATCGAGTCCGTAATTTGCACGGAGAAACAATGCGAAAACAGCAAGCATGGTATAGTAACCGAAGCGCTCGCCAGTGTTGGCTAAAGCCAACGCAAATAAACCTTTAGGTTGTCCTTCGAACATAGATTACTTAATTTTATCGTTTTTAGTCCTTATAATATCAAACAAATAGGTAAACTTGATGACGATATTGCCGAAATTGGAACGGGCGAAATAGTCACGCTTCGTTGAACCGTAAATATTGCCAAGGCCGTAATAGTAGCGCCCCTCCACCAGGAAGTGACCCAGACGGCGATGGCTGAACTCCAATCCCAAGCCCCCGGCAATGCCATAATCAAACTTATTCTCAATAGCCATGGTATCCTGAGCGACGACATCCGACACACGGCCTGACTTATACTTATAATCCGGATTCGGACTGTCCGCCGGTCCAGGATTATATTCCGTCTGCCGGACGTCAAAATTTGTCACTGCCTTGTCATTCATACAGATGCCTAGTTGGGGGCCTATCTGGAAGAAGAACTGAAAGCCCTTCCGCTCCCTACCCCATCCCAGACGGGCAAAGACAGGTATCTGCACATAGTTCATCTTACGCGAGTAGGAAAGCATCTGAGTCGGGTCGTCAAATTTGGGAACAGGCTGGTCATAAAAATCCAGTATGTTCTCCTTCCAGCCAATCTGCGAATAGTTCACCTCCCCCACAATGGCACAAATACTATTGAAATATTTCTCACATGTATAGCGCAAAGATAGACCCGCCGTCATCCCCCCCAACTGCGACTGCGGCACTGTCGGCACAAAAGCGATATTGCTCATCACATAACCGCCATTGACACCGACGGCGAAATCAGTACGGTACTCACCCACCTGGGCAAAGACCCTTGTGCACAATGCACAATACACAATGCACAATGCACAAATCCTTTTGCTGATCATCATTCTCAATTCTCAATTTTCAATTTTCAATTTTCGATGCTCAGAACCTTACTGTTTCAACCCGATGCTCAGGCAGGTAGTGTACAAAGAGCAGACTGTGATTCTGCAGACCGCCATTTCCTACGCGCTCAAACACCAATGGAGTCTGGACAGGGGAATAGCCAAACATCCCTGCCGCCCCATTAAACGACTTCCCGTACTTATGCAGACCTCTCAGGAAGAAGAAAGCATGGTCGAAACCTGTCAACGCGAAACGGGGCAGAGACTGCATCATGTCTGAATGAAAGTGACGACGGTAGATCTGCTCCAGACGGTCAGTCTGACTGGAAAGAGGATTATAGTGGAATACAGAGGGAATATAGGTGTTATACTTATAGTAATCCTCAAGATGTGTACGCGTGTACATCAGCCATTCCGTGTAGCCGAACATCGTGACGTCGATGTTCGGGAAATTTAACTTCATACCATTGATCTTGGCAAAGGCCACACCCAATTCCGGCGAACGGGCTGTGTTCAGGATTACGATGTTGCGCTTGGTCTGACTGAAGGCCTTGGCAAACATCTCCTCGCTCGACTTCAGGTTCGTCACATTATACTCTATGTGCCGAGTCTCCAACTGTCGGCGCAGTCCTGTGGTGAATATGCCCTTCTTGCTGGTCGAGTCATTGCAGTCGATAAAGACTGGATGATAGTTCTTGAAACGCTCCAGATAGCGGACGATGGTAGCGTCGTTAATATTCGTAGGCGACTGCCAGACCTGGAAGATATTCCTGTTTGTCAACAGTTGCGGAGCACTGATAGAGAAAGGTATCACCAACTGTATGTCATGAGCCTCGACAAACGCGGACATCGCTTTCATCTGTGCGGAATACAGCGGTCCGAAGATGATGTCGCACTTGGCGGCATCCTGGTCGGCGAGTATCCTGGAGATGTCGCAGTTCTCCGCCGTATTCCATGCGTGGATGTCAAAGGAAAGGCCCATCTTCTTCAGACTGTCGCAAGCCATCAGGATGCCCCGGTAGTACTCCACCATCCGCCGACCATCCCCGTTGATGTTATGCAGCGGCAGCATCACGCCGACACGGATGGCACGCTGGCGTATGTCGACAGAAGAAGCCTGTACACTAGAGGAAGCAACAGGCCTGGGGGCCACAATGGTATTGCTATGCTCTGTGTCAGCAGGCTGTTGCTTCGTTGCGGCAAAGGGGATACGAAGAATATCGCCTTTCTTCAACTCATAATCGGGAGCCTTCATCTCCGGATTCGCATCGATGAGTTCCTCAATAGAGATGTCGTAACTCCGGGCGATGCCGAAGATGGTCTCCTTGCGCTTAACCTTATGCAATCCGCGAATCTGAGTCGTGGCCTGTGCCAATACTGTGTCTACTGCAAAAGAAACAGCAACGATAAACAACAAATATCTTAAAAAACGTGTCATAAACTCGAATTTTGCCTTTTTACCGTGCAAAAGTACAAAATAATTATGAATTATGGATTATGAATTATGAATTTTTCGTATCTTTGCACAATAATAGCAAAGAAAATGAGAATGAAAGGACTAATTCCGCTGCTTTTCGCGGCACTTTTGCCACTCTGTGTACAAGCCCAGGATGTGGCAGCAACCGACACTGTGGCCTCAGACACCACCACTGTCATGACGAGTATGCTGACATTCCCCAATGCCTTCTCGCCTAATGGCGACCTCATCAATGACACCTACGGTGCCAAGGAATGCCAGAACATCGTGGAATTCCATGCCTACATCTTCAACCGCTGGGGACAAAAACTCTATGAGTGGACTGATCCGACAGGCTCATGGGACGGCACTTACAACGGCCGGGATGTCAAGCAGGGTACGTACTTCGTGCTGGTCAAGGCACGCGGGGCCGACGGACAGACTTTCAACATCCGTAAAGACGTCAATCTACTAAGAGGTTATACAGAGGGAAGCACAAACAACGGACAATGAACAGAGAGGACGAAAAGATTAATGTATATGGTGCACGCGTACATAATCTTAAAAACATAGACGTAGAAATACCACGCAACACCGTCAGCGTCATCACCGGGCTCAGCGGCTCGGGCAAGTCTTCATTGGCCTTTGACACCATTTTCGCAGAAGGACAGCGACGCTATATCGAGACTTTCTCGGCTTACGCCCGCAACTTCCTGGGCGGTATGGAACGACCGGATGTGGACAAAATCACCGGCCTGTCGCCCGTCATCAGCATAGAACAGAAGACCACCAACAGGAACCCTCGTTCCACCGTAGGCACTACGACTGAGGTCTACGACTATATGCGCCTGCTCTTTGCCCGCGCTGGCAGGGCCTACAGTTATATGACAGGCGAGGAGATGGTGAAGTACACGGAAGAGAAAGTGCTGGACATGATTCTAAACGACTATGCGGGCAAAAAGATATTCATTCTCGCCCCACTCGTACGCAGCCGCAAGGGCCACTATCGTGAACTGTTCGAGTCGATGCGCCGTAAAGGATACCTGAACATCAGGGTGGACGGCGAAATGAAGGAAATCGTCAGGGGAATGAAAGTTGACCGTTACAAGAACCACAACATTGAAGTGGTCATTGACAAGATGCAGGTCAGCGCCAAGGACTCGGAGCGTCTGAAGAAATCCGTGGCCATCGCAATGAAGCAAGGCGACGGCTTGATACAGATTCTCGACAACGAGACTGGGGCTGTCAAGCATTTCTCCAAACGGCTGATGTGCCCGACAACAGGTATCAGTTATTCTGATCCAGCCCCAAACAACTTCTCATTCAACTCCCCGCAGGGTGCCTGTCCGCACTGCAAGGGACTGGGCATCATCAATCAAATCGACTTGAAGAAAGTCATTCCAGACGAAAAACTGACTATCTATGAAGGCGGCATAGTGCCTTTGGGAAAGTACAAGAACCAGATGATCTTCTGGCAGGTAGACGCTATACTGAAGAAATATGGCTGTGATCTGAAGACACCCGTCAAGGATATCCCCGAAGAGGCGATGCAGGAAATCCTGTACGGCTCTTTGGAAAATGTACGCATCGACAAGGAACTGGTTCATACCACCAGCGATTACTTCATAAGTTTCGACGGTATCATCAAGTATCTCCGCAATGTGATGGAGAATGACGAATCGGCCTCCGGCCAGAAATGGGCGGATCAGTTCCTGGCGGAATGCGAATGTCCAGAGTGCCACGGCCAGCGCCTCAACCGCGAGGCTCTCTCCTACCGCATCTGGGACAAGAACATCTCCGAACTGGCCTCGATGGACATCACCGAACTTCGGGAATGGCTCGACCAGGTGGAATCGCATCTCGACAGCCAGCAGCAACAGATAGCCCACGAAATCCTGAAGGAGATCAAGACACGGCTTGACTTCCTCCTGGAAGTAGGCCTTGACTACCTGGCCCTCAATCGGCAGTCAGCAAGTCTTTCTGGCGGAGAGAGTCAGCGCATCCGACTGGCCACCCAGATAGGCTCCCAACTTGTAAATGTGCTCTATATCCTTGACGAGCCCAGTATCGGGCTCCATCAGCGCGACAACGAGCGCCTCATCCACTCGCTCAAGGAACTGCGCGACCTGGGGAACACCGTCATCGTGGTGGAACACGACCAGGACATGATGCTCAACGCCGACTATATCGTCGATATCGGCCCACGGGCTGGCCGCAAGGGCGGTGAGGTGGTATTCCAGGGCACCCCGGCCGAAATGCTGAAGACCAACACCATCACAGCCCAATATCTAAACGGTCAGCAGCAAATTGCCATCCCCGAAAAGCGCCGGGAAGGTAATGGCAAGCGCATTATCCTAAAAGGCTGTACAGGTAATAACCTGAAAAATGTCAACGTAGAATTTCCCCTTGGCTGCCTGATTCTCGTCACGGGTGTCAGCGGCTCCGGCAAGTCCA
>Ga0326511_10005087_pt1 | contig 10412 bp, 7 predicted proteins | sample 0_2496_0518_D_FD_203701 | JGI IMG/M metagenome (GOLD analysis project Ga0326511, IMG submission 203701) | Bovine rumen microbial communities from UC Davis, California, United States - 0_2496_0518 | ecosystem: Host-associated > Mammals > Digestive system > Stomach > Rumen | place: USA: California... | reverse complement strand
TCAGATTATTGAGGCGGCATCTGTGCAAAGAACCAATCCAATGTCTGCCCACGACAACAAAGCTATTCGGCCAGAGGGAACGACCGCACGACTGGGCTTGGAAGAACCCGACCTGACTAAACCGTTCACACAGCAAGACCTATCAAAATATTTCAATGCCGAGGTCGATGACATTTTCAAGAATCAGTATCGCTCACCTCGTCCGGCAACGACGACGTTGCAGATTCCGTTGCAGGGTGTAGGCGAATGGTGCCATCCACAATACACACCAGTCATCAACGAATCTGTTTTCCGCACGCTGGCCACAGGCAACCGTTTTGTGGCAGCCGGCATACCGTTCCGCACACCACAAGAAGGACAAAACATCGTCTACACATCGCTGTGGGACAACTATCCCGACAGCATCACAATCCCGCTGAAGGGCAAGGCATCATCGGCCTATCTGCTCCTGGCTGGCTCGACCAACCACATGCAGAGCCGGATAGACAACGGACTAATCGTTGCCACATATCGTGACGGCTCGACCGACACGCTGTGCCTGCGCAATCCCGACAACTGGTGTCCCATTGAACAAGACTATTTCGCTGACGGACAGGCATTCCAGGCCATCACTCCCCGCCCCTATCGGGTCTGTCTCGGCAATGGTACCGTAAGCCGTGATCTCGGCAAAGCCCTCAACATCAAGGGTGTCTATGGACGCGAGATAGAAGGAGGAGCCGCCCAAATGCTGCGCATGCCTCTCAACGAAAAGAAGAAGCTGAAGAGCATCACCGTGCGAACACTCTCCAACGACGTGGTCATCGGTCTGATGGCCGTCACTTTGCAATAAAAAAACAATACACTGAAGATATGGAAAAACTATTAGAACTCTATAAAGAATGGAGCGGTCACGAGCCGATGCATGCCGAACAACTGCCGGGAGCCGGCAGCAACCGTGCCTACTACCGACTGACCGACAACGAGGGGAAAAGCATTATAGGATGCGTAGGAACCAGTCGTGACGAGAACCATGCCTTTGTCTATCTCGCCAGACATTTCACCAAGCGCCGACTGCCCGTGCCTCACATACTGGCCGTCAGCAACGACGAACTGCGCTATCTCCAGACCGACCTCGGCACCGTGTCGCTCTTCGAGGCCATCCGTGGCGGACGCGAGGCAGGCGGTCGATACACGCTAGCCGAACAGGAGTTGCTGAAACGGACGATACGCGAACTGCCCAACCTGCAGTTCCGTGGTGCCCGCGAACTGGATTTCTCTAACTGCTATCCGCAGCCCGTCTTCGATGTGGAAGGGGTGCTCTTCGACCTCAACTACTTCAAGTACTGTTTTCTGAAGGCTACGGAACTCGATTTCCATGAACTGAAACTCGAAGCCGACTTCCGCCTGCTGGCCAAGGATCTGACAGCCAACGACGAAACGCAGTGTTTCCTGTACAGGGACTTTCAGGCACGCAATGTGATGCTCAACCGAAGCAATGACCAAGACATTGAGAAGCCTTATTTCATCGACTTTCAGGGAGGACGACGCGGTCCGTTCTACTACGATCTGGCCTCATTCTTGTGGCAGGCATCGGCAAAGTATCCCGACAAGCTGCGCCGCGAACTGATTGATGAGTACTACCGTGCAGCCCAGCAGTTTACAGAGATGCCCAAGCGCGATGTGTTCGACCGGCGACTGCGACTCTTCGTGCTCTTCCGCACGCTGCAAGTGCTCGGTGCTTATGGTTTCCGTGGATATTTCGAGCGCAAGCGACACTTTATCGAGTCGATTCCTCCAGCCATACAGAACCTACGCGAACTGATTGGACTGACCACTGCCAGCACAACGGAATTTCCTTATCCCTATCTGGTCGACCTGCTCAGACAGCTGACCGAATTGCCGCAGTTCCGACAGATTGAGGTGACGGCACAGAGCCGCGCCGACGGCTACAAGACCACCGACAACAACCCCTATAAGGCTCACCCAAAGGACGGCCCAGCCACATTCTCAAAATACGACGGAAAAGGCCCGCTGGTGGTCAAGGTGTTCAGCTTCAGCTATCGCAAAGGCATACCCGAAGACGAGAGCGGCAACGGCGGCGGCTACGTGTTCGACTGCCGCAGCACCCACAACCCCGGGCGCTACGAGCCCTACAAGAAACTGACAGGACTCGACGAGCCCGTCATCCGATTCCTCGAGGACGACGGCGAAATCATCACCTTCCTCGACAGCATCTACAAGCTCGCCGATGCCCACGTAGCCCGCTACCTGCAGCGCGGCTTCACCTCCCTCATGTTCAGCTTCGGCTGCACCGGCGGTCAGCACCGTTCCGTCTATAGCGCCCAACATTTGGCCGAACATATCCATCAGAAGTTCGGCGTTGAGGTACATATTTGTCACCGAGAACAGAACATTACGCAAATATTAGGCAATAACAAATAATTTTCGTAACTTTGCAGCGCAATGTAGGGACGAGCGCCTTGTTTGCCTCTACAACAAGCTGTTTATCCGAAAGTAACATTGAAGGCATGAAGCAAGCCATGATTTTTGCCGCAGGGCTCGGAACAAGGCTCAAGCCGCTGACCGACAGCATGCCAAAGGCTTTAGTGCCTGTTGCAGGCGAACCTCTCTTGTGGCATGTACTGATGAAGCTCAAGCAGAACGGATTTGAGCGCATCGTCATCAACGTTCATCATTTTGCTCAACAGATTGTCGACTATCTACAGGCTAATCAGAACTTCGGCCTCGACATCCGTATCAGCGACGAGACGAACGAGCTGCTCGAAACGGGGGGCGGCATCAAGCATGCACTTCCGCTCTTCGATTCTGATTCTCCCATCCTCATTCACAATGTCGACATTCTGAGCAACGCTCCCCTCAACGACCTTTATGAACGGCTATTGCAGCCAACCGCCCCCGATGCACTACTGCTTGTCAGTCAACGGAAGACGAAACGCTATCTGCTCTTCGATGACAGTCTGCGCATGCAGGGATGGACAAACGTTGAGACCGGCGAGATCAAGGGACTGGATCCTTCACTCGCTCCCCTTCGTTCTTCATTAAGGAAATTAGCCTTCAGCGGCATCCATGTCCTCTCCCCACGCTTATTCCCACTCTTTGCCGACATGCCCAATCGTTTCGGCATTATAGATTTTTATCTAAAGTTCTGCCAACAATATGCCTTCATGGGCATGGAACAAGACGACCTGCGGTTGATGGACGTGGGAAAACTGGACACACTCGAAGAGGCTGAGGGCTTTCTGAAAACAATGTTTCCCCACAAGAACACGTAAGTCTTATTAAAGATAGCTTTAAGAAATATTCCTATAAATAAACTATGCAACAGAAGATTATCATTCTTGACTTCGGTTCGCAGACCACGCAGCTCATTGGCCGACGGGTGCGCGAACTGGACACCTTCTGCGAGATTCTGCCTTACAACAAGTTTCCAAAGGATGATCCCAGCGTGATTGGTGTCATTCTGAGCGGTTCGCCCTATTCGGTACACGACCCAGAGGCTTTCAAAGTTGACCTCAGCCAATTCATCGGTCGTTTGCCTGTACTGGGCATCTGCTACGGTGCTCAGTTCATTTCGCACACGCTTGGCGGACGAGTTGAGAAAGCGGACTCTCGCGAGTATGGACGCGCTCATCTGGAAACGGTCGACACACAAGACCAGCTGTTCAAGGGGTTCGAAAAGGGATCGCAGGTTTGGATGAGCCACGGCGACACCATCACGGCCATTCCCGATGATTTCAAAGTCATTGGCTCTACTGCCGATGTGGTCAACGCTGCTTTCGCCAGCACCAAGCAACCTGTATGGGCCGTACAGTTCCATCCAGAGGTGTTCCACACCGTTCAAGGCACACAGCTGCTGAAGAACTTTGTTGTAGACATCTGCGGTAGCAAACAGGAATGGAGTGCTGCCTCGTTCGTTGACACAACTGTAGCTGAACTGAAACTACAGCTGGGCAATGACCGTGTCATCCTCGGCCTCTCCGGTGGTGTCGACTCCAGCGTAGCTGCTGTATTGCTCAATCGTGCCATTGGCGACCGCCTCACTTGTATCTTCGTCGACCACGGCATGCTCCGCAAAGACGAGTTTACACAGGTCATGAACGACTACAAGGTATTGGGACTGAACGTGATTGGCGTAGATGCTTCAGAGAAGTTCTTTGGCGATCTGGCAGGCATAACCGATCCTGAACAGAAACGTAAAATCATAGGACGTGATTTCGTTGAAGTGTTCAATGCTGAAGCGAAAAAAATCACAGATGCCAAATGGCTTGCACAAGGCACGATTTATCCCGATCGCATTGAGTCACTCAACATCACTGGCAAAGTCATCAAGAGCCACCACAACGTGGGTGGACTGCCCAAAGAGATGCATCTGCAACTGTGCGAGCCACTGAAATGGCTGTTCAAAGACGAGGTGCGCCGTGTAGGCCGCCAACTGGGTATGCCTGAGCACCTCATCACTCGTCATCCATTCCCCGGTCCAGGATTGGCTGTACGCATTCTGGGCGACATCACTCCTGAGAAGGTTCACATCTTGCAAGAGGCCGACGACATCTATATCCGTGGACTACGTGAATATAAAGTGAAGCTCTCTGGCGAGGAAGCCCGCAAGGTATTGGCCGCCGGTGTGCCTGCCGACATGCAAGACGGCACAATCGAAGTGTCGCTCTACGATCAAATATGGCAAGCTGGCGCTATTCTCCTTTCTACTGTACGTTCGGTTGGTGTGATGGGCGACGAGCGCACCTACGAGCATCCCGTTGCTCTGCGTGCAGTAACCTCTACCGATGCCATGACTGCCGACTGGGCTCATCTGCCCTACGACTTCATGGCCAAAGTATCTAACGAGATTATCAACAAAGTCCGTGGTGTCAATCGCGTCTGCTACGACATCTCCTCAAAGCCACCTGCAACAATCGAGTGGGAGTAGGAATCAACCAAATCAGCCGAAAGGACAGACTTTCGGCTGATTTTTAAATAAGAATAGTTCTTATGGAAAAGTTCCGTTGTGTATTGTTTGTTGAATTTACGAGATGAAGTTTTCACCTTTTATCACAGAAAAACTTAGCGAGAAGTCGGGCAACGAGATTCGTTTGTCACGCGACTGCGAATTGCTGGTCCTTGACATTGAGTCGGCAACAGGCGAGCACATCGGAGTCAACACCATGAAGCGGTTGCTGGGCTTCATAGCCGATGAGCGCATGCCACGCACCTCGACCCTCGATGTCATTGCCCACTATCTTGGCTACGAAAATTGGGATGCCCTGCGGCTCGTCGACGAGAACAGCAGCAACTCGTCTTTCGACGACCGCGACGAATACTTGGCCTGCTACTTGGAGCCGGGCCAGCAGCTGGTGATTTACTATCCGCCCAACCGCAGCCTGACCATCGAGCATCTGGATGGCAATCGCTTTCAGGTGATGGAGAGTGAAAACAGCAAACTCATCGCGGGCGACCTGCTCACGCTGACTCATATCGTTCGTGGTTATCCCTTGCTTGTTGCCGAGGTAATCAGAGACGGGCAGAACCTTGGTGCCTTTACGGCAGGCAAGGCGCAAGGCATAGACTTTGATTTGCTTTGACGTATGGTGGACAGTACTTCGTCGTTTTCCGAGGAACAGTCTGTTTTTCCTGATGCCGAACTGCTGGCGGTGGGTGGTGCCACTTGTCAGTGTTACCGTGTGAAGCTACATGGCAAGCTGCACTTTCTGAAACGGCTGAAACCCGAACTGCGCACCCATCCGCAATATGTGGCAGCCCTGCTAAAGGAGTTTGAGACAGGCTATTCGCTCGACCACACAAATCTGGTTCGTTATATATCGAAGACCGACGACGGCATCCTGATGGACTATGTCGACGGCGAAACACTCAACCAGTTTGCCGAGCATCATCCCGACTACTTCAAGAGCCGCAAGAATGCCGACCGTTTTCTTCGTCAGCTGCTCAGCGTTGTCGGCTATCTGCACAGCCATCAGATAGTCCACCTCGACCTGAAGCCTGCCAACATACTTATTACCCGCGTCGACAACGATGTCAAACTGGTCGATTTAGGCTATTGCTATGCCGACTGCTACACTGACACCACGGGCCGCACCGACAAATATGCCGCCCCGGAACAGCTCGACGGGTCGGCAAAGGTCGATGCCCGCACCGACATCTATGCCATTGGCCGCATCTTGCAGACACTGCCCTGCGCCCACTATTATAATAAGGTGATACGGCGGTGTACGGCAAAACTCTCTACCGACCGCTATCAGAACGTGGATGAGGTGGAGCAAGCATTATCCCCAAAATATAGCTATTATTGGTTGTGGCTGTTGCTCATTCCCCTTGCAACTTCATTACTATTTCTGCTTCCTCATTCTGCAGACAATGGAGAACAAGCCGAACTGGAGAACGACACAGCGATAGTAACAAAAGATAGTGCAATTGTTGTTCCATCTCAAGAAGTTTCTAAAGATAGCACTCGTGAAGTCCCCAAGCCATCAACAAACTCACCCGTCTCTTCGCCCTCTCTTGCAGAAGAAACACCTCTCCCACAGGAAGATACTCTCGCCTTACGTCGCGAACTTCAAGCCATAGCACAGCCTATATTTGACAAGATGCTGGCCACCTATCTCGATAGTTCTTACAAAACGATTGGCTTTTCTCGATACGAAGAGCTTAGTAACGACTTTCGCACTGCTATTATGAAGCACTACCATCCGTTGTGGGAGCGTTATCGGCAAAAGAACACTATATCGGGACGCACATTCTATTGGGAATGTTCAGAGACATGGCTTTACTACGTCAACAACCTGTACTACCAAATGGAGCGGAACGACGGAAATACAGAATATAACGGAAAGCAATATCAATATTACGATAGCCAGAAGAAAGACTATGGTAAGTAGTAGCCAGCCAAATGGACGAAATGGATGATTGTTTTCTGAAGGAAAGAGTTTAACTTTGCGCCTGTTAATTGTATTGTTAAACTTTTAAATTTAGAAAAACAAAATGAAAAAGAACTATTCTGTATTTGTCATGATGGCTATGCTATTGATGACATGTATGAGTCTCGTCGCATGCGGTGGTAATGACGAAGAAGAAACGATCTCTCCTGGAGGCGTTAGCGATGTCATTAACATCAATGGCACTGACTATCGCATGAGTAGAGAGGTTACTTGGGAAGGCGAATGGAAAAATGGCAAAGGCACTTTCTACGTACCTGTTCTTGACCGTGTTGGCAATGCTGATGACGTGTTGCTCTATCAGTTTAAATTCAAGAGTAGTGCTCAGCCGAAAGTTGGTGATGAGTTTTCAAAGATGGCATTAACGCTGGTTCCACTCGACAACAATGGATATAACTATATGTTGGATGGCGAACTGCCATATATTAGCGGAACTGCCAAGGTCGTCAGTATTGACAATTCAAAAGACTACACCATCACCGTAGCCTTCGACCATCTGACAATGGGAAACAGCAAAGCCACTTACGCATTCAACGGCACAACCTGGCTTGAATATAACTTTGCCCGTTAAATAATAGGAAAAGTCGCTCACAAATTTGCGCTTCTGAATAATTCTTCTTATATTTGCACCGTCGCAGAAGGACTGCGGCAGACATGATTGGGAAGCGTTTAGCTATTCCGCATCTGTGAATCTCGACAACTCACTGGATTAATCGGATAGGCAAAAGACGCAGCCTGAGGTTAGTATCTATGTGCATCTACATATACTGCCTGAGGTGTGAGCGACTTTTCTTATTCATTAATCCAGGCAGTCGAGAGCCTACAGATGGAATATGTTAAGTAGGCTCACACTTTCCTTTTTGTGCCTGAGATAACCTAAAACAAACGAGTCTGTTGAGTCTTGACTCTTGTAAATATATGAGAATTCTAAATAGTTTCATAAATGCATATAGTAGTATTTGGTATGGTATAATTGCGGCTATTATTGTTGTTGCTGCTCTGTTTTTTATTATCGCAGCAATGCAGGGAGACAACAAGCGTTTTTCGCCTCTCACATACGTGCTTGGTGCTGCATTGACAGCATTTCTGTCTTTCCAGTTTACATTTATGATAGGTGCCATTCTGTTTAAGTCAGATTGTAGCGACGTCACCTCCATCATAAATGACTTTGTTCCCAACAGTACCCTAACAAATGGCGCAGGTGATTTGCGTAGCAATTTAAAACGGTTGACAGAGGAAGAACCTTTCATCAAAAATTTCATTGATGTGGATGCAATTGATGACAGTCTGCCAGACGGTGCTATAGGTGATGCTATATTAAGTAAGGTACATTCCTATATTAATTGGTATATAATCAGGCGACTTCTGTGGTCGTTATTAGCTTGTGGAGTTGTTGTTTACTTAATGTTATATACAATGGAAAGAATCCCACAAGGTCGTACCAGACGAACACCGGGATATCGTAGCAGCAATCGTAGACGTAGTAGTGATGACTTTTAACTAAAATATAATATGGCAAACCATTTGTTTATAGGACTTGGTGGTACTGGAGGTAAAGTACTACGTGAATTGAGAAAGAGAGTGTATGAGGAGTTTAAGTCAAATGAACCAACTCGTGGTGAAGCCCACATAGATTATATATATGTGGATTCAAGTGAAGATGAATTAAACGACAGAACAGGCTGGAAAGTTCTTGGAAAATCTGTTCATTTGGCAGACACTCAGAAAGTTTCTATACACGGAATCAACCTGTCGATGTTGGATAATATTAATATGTATCCAGGCATAAAGGCATTTCTGGACAGTAATGATGTTGCGTTGTTAAGACAAAAGATGGACTTAGTTGTTAAAGGTATTGGAGGGCAGCGTCGTCGTCTTGGTAGAACATTGCTAGCAAATAATCTTGCATCGAACGATCTTAATAATGATTTCAATTCACGTTTGAGACAAACTGTAAAAAGACTGACTGACTCATCTGGGGAGCAGGCTGTAACATTTCATGTTTGTGCTGGTCTGGCTGGTGGAACAGGATCCGGTACCATTGTTGATGTAATATCTCAAATTCGCAAAGAGTATCCTCCTTCGCAAGGTTCGATAAAGTACAAGGTTCACTTGTATTTATATATACCAGAGATGAACGTTGTGAATAGCAGTCATGATAAGGGCTTTTATCAGGCAAATGGTTATGCTGCTTTGCTTGAACTTAATGCAATGAGCGTTAATCGTTATAATCCTATTGACATAACTGGAGAAAAGGATATATATAGTGGCGAAGTTAAAAGATTACTCCAAGATATAGAACCGTTTGAGGCAGCTTTTGTTTATTCGAATGTTAACGAAGCAGGAAAACTACTCGACTTAGGTATTGGCTTGCCAAAAGCAGTAGCAGACTTTTTGTTCCAACATACAATTGCTAGCGAAATCATCGGTAGTGCCGGACAAATGGGGCGTTTGATAGGATGTGAAAATGATGGTGCGGGACCTGAGAATGATAAAGCTAATCAGCCAACTCGCAGTAGAAAATTCCTTTCTTTCGGTATTAAGCGCATTGAATACCCAGAAACGGAGATAAAGGAATATGTAACCTATTCCTTTGTTCAGCAGGCTGTTCGTCAACTCGAATATAACAAGTGGGATGGCGGATTAGGTTTTGTAGATGCAACTTCAGAAGAGATTGGTACTGGTTTTGCAAGTGAAATTAAAGAGAGAACCAATCTTGAACGCTTGCTACTATCCAATAATTATTTGATGTTGTCAAAGGCTATTATTGAAAATAAGGAGTCAAAGCGGTGGAAAGATATTGTGTCAACATGGGAAGATCGTACTCAGGAATTTGCAGATGATGTTCAGATTGATGACGAGAAAGAAAGTTGGTTGGCTGCCTTTAACACTAAATGCGAAGAGTATTTTCAGAAGAACTATCGCTCCCATGGTGTAAAAGGATTTTATGAAGTTCAAAGAAGTGAGCGTGTTAATTATGCTCGTCATATTCGCAAACATATAGAACGTGTATTATTCGATGAATGGAGTAATGCTCAGAAAAGCGAGAGAAGTAAAAGTATTTTAGAGGTTGAAGCATATCTTAGTATTCTAATTAAAGATTGTGGTGAAAGAATTGAAAAATTTCAAAAACAGTCTGAGACTATCGAACATGAAATAGAAGACGTAAATAGACAAATTCGTGATATTAATGATGATTGGGCAAGGATTAAATGGACATTTGATCCTGTAACTAAAAGCAGTAAAAAGATATTAGATAGGTATAAGACTGCAAAATGTGACTACTACTCAATGGTCACAAGAGCAGAAGGATACCGCTATGCAATAGAATTATTGCAAGATATTATCCGTGAGCTTAGTATGGCAAAGGAAGGTGTTTCTGCTTTCAAGGCTCGTTTGTTGAATATTCTGGAAGAGGTAAAGAAACAAATTGATAGCCGTTGTAGAAAAGATAGTATCACTGAT
>Ga0326511_10005085_pt1 | contig 10414 bp, 13 predicted proteins | sample 0_2496_0518_D_FD_203701 | JGI IMG/M metagenome (GOLD analysis project Ga0326511, IMG submission 203701) | Bovine rumen microbial communities from UC Davis, California, United States - 0_2496_0518 | ecosystem: Host-associated > Mammals > Digestive system > Stomach > Rumen | place: USA... | reverse complement strand
GCCATCAAATACGGCGATGGTGCTATGAACCTGTGGTCATTGGAAGACGGATACAGCAATTACCTGGCTACAAGCCCGACCGGCACAGCTACCGGCTTCGGCGCCGACCTTATCATCGTGGATGACCTTATCAAGAATGCCCTTGAAGCCTACAATGAGACCGTCAAGGATAACCACTGGTCATGGTTTACCAACACCATGCTCCAGAGGCTCGAGAACATGGGCAAGGTTATCATCATAATGACCCGCTGGGCAACAAATGACCTTGCCGGCCGTGCCCTTGAATATTTTGAGAAAGAGGGATGGAAGCTCCGTCATATCAGCATGAAGGCCATGCAGGACGATGGCTCCATGCTCTGCGAGGATATCCTCTGCAAGGAAGATTACCTGCAGAAGACAAAAGCCATGGACAGGGCTATTGCCCTTGCCAACTACCAGCAGGCGCCCATTGACATCAAGGGCAGGCTGTACACGTCCTTCAAGACCTATGAGGACGTTCCCAGGGACGCTTCCGGAGCTCCGCTCTTTACGGCTGTCAAGAATTACACCGATACGGCAGATGAGGGCACCGACTATCTGTGTTCCGTCAACTATGGCGAATATATGGGCGAGGCCTACGTGCTTGACGTGCTCTTTACCAAGGCGCCTATGGAGCAGACGGAGCCTGCCACAGCAAAGATGCTTATGAAAGACCGCGTAAGCTGGGCAGACATTGAATCCAATAACGGCGGACGCGGATTTGCCCGGAATGTCGAACGTGAGATGGCTCTGCAGAGATGGAACCGCACGCATATTGCGTGGTTCCATCAGTCAAAAAATAAAAATGCCAGGATACTGACGAATGCAACTTTTGTAATGAATCATATATATTTTCCGGTCAACTGGATGGACAGATGGCCGGAATTTTACGAATCAATGGCACGGTATCAGCGTGAAGGCAGGAACGCCCACGATGATGCACAGGATGCCATCACGGGCGTAGCCGAGAAAGTCGGCATGGGACGCCCGAAACTGAAAACCTACTCAGGAGGTATTTAAGAGATGGACGACAACTCCAACCGCATTCCCTATATGCTCCCGGAGCCTATGAAATGCGACCCCGGTGAGCCGATCACCATGACCCTGGTGAACGAATACATCGGCTACCATCAGGACCGCCTGAGGCGGTATGCCTATCTTGACGCCATGTACAAGGGTTTCCACGATATCTTTTTCAAGCCTGATAAACCCTCATGGAAGCCTGATCATCGGATGGCTTTCAATTTCTGCAGGGAAATCGCGGATTCTTTTCGTGGTTATGGCTACGGCATTCCGATCGTTAAGGATACGGACAACGAATCTCTGATGGAAGCGCTTCAGACATGGCACAAGAAAAACCATATCCGCGACCATGAGAGCGAGCTGATCAAGCTCTGCTGCAAATTTGGTCATGCATGGGAATATTTTTACCAGGATGAGAAAGCCATTACCAGAGTCAAGGCTATCCCCCCGACAGATCTTTTCTGCGTTTACGAGGACGATTTAAGAGGACGCGCCATGTTTGCCGTGCGCTACGGCAAGCGCAAAAAGGACAGCAAGCTCTACGGCGAAGTAATGACCCGTGAGCAGATCATCCCATTTGCCGACAGTGAGTTAAAGACTGGTGAAGCAATAGAAAATCCCTACGGCATGATCCCGGTTGTCGAATGGCAGCTCAATCCTGAGAGAATGGGCATTTACGAAGGCGTCTGTGCTGCGAATGATATTTACAATTTCACCATCTCCGAGAAGTCAAATGACGTGGCGGCCTTCGCCGAGGCTTATCTGGCCATCCTGGGCGCCGAGGTTGATGATGACGGCGTGAAACGGATCCGTGACAACCGCATCATTAATTTTTACGGCACCGACAATGCCAAGGATATTGTGGTGCAGTTCCTCACAAAGCCTTCCGCTGACGGCACCCAGGAAAATCTCCTGGACCGCATCCAGGATATGATCTATCTGACTTCCATGACTGCGAATTTCAGTGATGACTCTTTCGGAGGCAATCCTTCCGGTATTGCCCTGTCATACAAGCTGCTCAACATGGACTCCCTTGCAGAGACCTTTGATGAGAAGATCCAGAAATCACTGGAAAAACGCTATAAGATTTTCTGCAGCCTGCCAACCAACTTCCCCGATCCGGATGCCTGGGAGAGTATCACTTACAAATTCTCCCGCAAGACTCCCAAGAATATCCTGGAAGAGTCCCAGATTCTTAAAAACCTTGAGGGCATCGTCTCCAGGGAGAGCCAATACGGCGCGGCGCCAAACATTATCTCAAACGTAGATGAAGAGATGCAGCGCGTTGAAAATGAAAAGAAAGCGGCTGTCGAAGCTCTGGAAGTCATGACAAAGCTCGTGCCGGACTCCGATACGTCCGTTGAATCCGCACTCAGGTCATCCGTTCGCGAAGAGGCAAAAGACATGATCGGAGGCTGATATGGCTTTATCGTCCTACGAATACTGGAAGCACAGGGAAGAGCACAACCGCAAGGTAACGGACCGCTCCCTAAGGCGCAGACAGGCTTATCTGAAGCAGGCTTACAACGACATGATGCGCGAATGCACGCATCAGATTGAGGCCTTCTACGCACGCTATGCCACCCGTGAGGGCATCAGCATAACGGAAGCCAAGGCGAGGGTAGCGCAGGCTGATATCAAGGCCTACGAGCGCAAGGCCGCAAAATATGTGGCTGAGAAGGATTTCTCACAGGCCGCCAATGAAGAGATGCGCCTGTACAACCTCACCATGCGGGTAAACCGGCTTGAGCTTTTAAAGGCAGAGCTTAACCTTGAGCTTACCGCCGGCTATGATGCCGTAGACAAATATTTCCGGGGTGAGCTGGAGAGTGATGCTTTAAATGGCTTCAAGGATATGGCAGGCATTCTCGGAAGATCTGTTCAGAATCCCGCCAAGAGAGCAGAAGCCCTTGTGAACGCATCATTCCAGAACGCGACCTTCTCCCAGAGGCTGTGGCAGCACCATGATGCTCTGATGGCAAGCCTTACCACAGACCTGACAAGCGCAATCATCCGGGGCGATCATCCAAGGGAGCTTGCAAGGACGCTGAAAAAACGCTTTGACACTTCCACTTATGCTGCGGAGCGTCTGATGATCACGGAAACGGCCCGGATTCAGATTGACGCCCAGATGCAGAGCCTTACAAGGAATGGTTATTCCAGATATGTCTACATCACCGAGGGCAACCCCTGCCCGGTATGCGCAAAGCTTGAAGGGCAGGTCTTTGAGATTAAGGACATGCAGCCAGGCAAAAACGCTCCGCCCATGCATCCGATATGCCGGTGCGGTATCGCCGCCGCTATGGACCAGCAGGAATTTGAGAAATGGCTGAATTCCAAGGCAGAAGCCCGGAAAATGCTGACAAAGAGTGAAGCAGAGGAGCTCAAGGAAGCCAGAAGGGACAGAAAATGATTAACATTGAATTCTGGCCGGACCATATAAAGATTACCGGCCATGCAGGATATGCCCAGAAAGGGCAGGATATTGTCTGCGCAGCAGTGAGCATTCTATATATGACTTTTTCAACCTGTCTGGAGACGCTGGATATCGAATGCGAGCCCGAAGAGACGCAGAGCGAGGCAGGAACGGAGCTCAGATGGCAGAAACCCCTCGGGACAGCCGGCATTGTGCTTCTGACGGCGCTCAGAACGGGATTGTTCGCTCTGGCGAATACTTACCCGGAGAATGTTACCATACATGATTTCAAGCCCCTTTAACGGGGCTTTTAATATGTCCGGACTGCGGAAGACGTAAAAAGCTTGCAGGTGACTGGTTACTTAACCCAAATCAAGAATTAAGGAGAAAAACGAATGAAAGCAGACGAATTAAGAAGATGGAATCTGCAGATGTTTGCAGATGACGAAGGCAGTGAGAGTGATGATGCTGAGGATAAGGAAAAAGAGGATGCTGCCGGTGCCGAGGGCGGTGAATCCAAAAAAACCTTTTCCCAGGAAGATGTCAACAAGCTCATTGAGAGACGGCTTGCCAAGGAGCGCGCAAAGCTCAAGGCTGAAGCCGAGAAACAGGTGAAGGACGCTCAGGAAGAGGCGGCAAAGCTTGCGCGGATGAATGCCGAACAGAAGCGCGAATATGAGCAGGAAAAGCTCAAGCAGCAGATGGATGCCATCAAAGCAGAGAATGAGGCCCTCAAGAAAGAGGCGCTCAAGACCCAGCTTGGACAGGAGGCTGCTGCAATCCTGAAGGAATCCCGAATCGAGGCAACGCCGGATATCCTTTCTTTTGTGGTCGGCGATGATGCCGAGACCACGAAAGCCAATATTACAAAATTCGTGGCTATCATTCAGGCGCAGATTAAAGCGCACGACGTTGAGCGTGCCACGGGATCCACTCCGAGAAGCTATTCAGGCTCCAAGGACAAGCCGGATCCTTTCCAGAGTATTATCAACAAATACAGAAGATGATCCAATATGGAGGATATAAGAGATGACTAAGAGATTCGATCTCCAGATGTTCGCTGACGGCGACAACAACAACATGAATATCCGCATCTATTCAAAGCAGTTCATGGAAATCCTGAAGGCAGTTTTTGATGTTCAGGCCAAATTCAGAGGTTTCTTTGCGGGCGGTCTTGAAGCGATCGACGGTATTTCCGAGAAGGCTGTTGCTTTCTCCGTAAAGACTTCCGATATCGCATGCGCTCTGACAAGCGGCACAGTAAGCGCTGCAGGCGCTTACACAAACGGTTATAACACCGGCGCTAACGTAGGCATGGGAACCGGTACAGGCTCCACTTCCAGATTCGGCGCACGTACCGAAGTTATCTACGATGACCTGGATGTGCCTTACAGCTTCAACTGGACAATCCACGAAGGCCTTGACAGACATACAGTAAACAATGATATGGACGCAGCTATTGCTGACCGCCTTGAGCTTCAGGCAAAGGCAAAGGTAGCCCTGTTCAACCAGAAGCACGGCGCTTTCATCAGCTCCTGCGCTTCAGGAACCGGCCAGAGCATCAGTGTAACAGCTGTTGATGCTACCAACGTCGGCACGGTATTCGGACAGCTTCACGCTTACTTCGCAAACGAAGGCGCTGTAGGTACAATGATCGCTTCCGTGACCCCCGAGGTTTACAACGCTATCATCGACAGCGGCCTGTCTACCACTTCCAAGGGCTCAACCGTAAATATTGACCGTGAAGAGGTTACCATGTTCAAGGGCTTCGTGATCGAAGAGGTTCCCGCATCCAACTTCGTAGCCGGCGAAGTCGTATATGCATATGTACAGCATATCGGGAAGGCTTTCCTTGGCATCAACACAACCAGAACCATCGAGTCTGAAGATTTTGACGGTGTGGCCCTGCAGGGCGCAGGCAAGGGCGGCCAGTATTGTCCTAATGACAATAAAAAGGCTGTTGCAAAGGTAGTCGTTACCGGAACGTGATCTGATTAACAGTAAGCGAGCCCCGGCCGCATGACCGGGGCAGGATTGGGAGGCGCATATGTTCAGAGTAATCTACCCGTTCAGTGACTTGACGGATTATATTGCCGTGAAGGACGGCAGAATCTACCACAGGTACGAAGTGGGGGATGAGTTCCCGAGGAAAGGTCAGCCGATGCCTTCTGAGGCAAGGATATATGAGCTTTCCACAGGATTTAACGCATTGGGGCGTCCGCTCATTGAATCTACTCTCCAGATTCCCGATGCTGCAGTAAAAGACGCAGATACCCCTCAGATGGCGCAGGATTTGATTTCTGAGTCTCCAAGCACATCAGATGAACAAGTTACCGCTGAAAGCAGTAAAACCCTTAAAAACGATTCTGGCGCGTCTGAGAGTGTTCCCGTTAAAAAGGCGCCCAAAAAGTCGCCCGACCGCAAAAAGAGGACCGGAGGCAAGTGACATGGATGAAAGAATTTACCATACGCTGGGGCTCGACCCTGCGCTTGCTTCTCCGGAGCTTCAGTCAATGCTGGAATTTTTTGCGGATACGGCAGAAAAGAAGCTCCGCTTAAAAGCCGGTCTTTCCGCTGAAGATAGCATCCCCGATGCCCTCAGCTATATTGTTCCCGAATACGTGATCAAGCGTTACAACCGCGTAGGGAGCGAGGGATATAAAACCCATACCGTAGAGGGTGAGTCCATCAGCTTTGAGGATGACGATTTTTCCGAATTCGAGGATGCTATCGCTGAATGGCTAGAAAGCCAGAAGATCAGCGCAAAAGGCAAGGTGAGATTTCTGTGAGATTTAATAAAAAAGTCTTTTTCCAGTATATCGCACCCGGCGCATTCGACCCTTCGACAGGCGACATGCTCCCCGATGCCGTGACGGAAGAGGAACGCCTCGCATCCGTCATGGACACCCGGAGGGAAACGCTTATGCTCGTATTCGGGGAGCTGAAACAAGGCAGTAAGACCGTGACGGTAAGAAGGAGGGTCCCGCAGGGGTACTCAAGAGTCCGGATCACGGACAGGACAGCTCAGAAAGACCGGCTTTACATGGTAAGGCAGGTGCGTGAGCTGAAGAGGCTTACAACCTTTATTCTGGAAGAGGTGCAGTAATGGCAAACACCATTAAATTCGAGGGGCTCGAGGACGTAACGAAAGCGCTCAACCGCGGAGCAACAAGCACGGACGATATCAAAAAGGTTGTGCAGTTCCACGGCGCGGAGCTCCAGAAGCTGGCCGTTCAGAACGCGGTCTTCCGCGGGCACATGGAAGGCAGCCGTTTTGTAAAGCCTACGGGCAATCTGAGGCGGTCTATCACGCTTGAGCTGCGGCAGTTCGGAATGTCTGCCGAAGTTGAGCCCACAGCCCCCTACGGGGCTTATGTGGAGCTCGGCACAAGATACATGGCAGCACAGCCGTATCTGAAGCCCGCTTTTGATGCCGAGAATCCCAAATTTATCAGGGACCTTAAAAAACTGATTGAATAGTGGAGGTAGAGAATGAACGCTCCACAGAATGAAGTATTTACAAAAGTCCGGACAGAGCTTGAAGGAGCCTATCCGGATATCGTTTTTCACGGCAGGCTCCCCGGCAGGGATGCGCCGTATCCGTTTATCTATATCCGGGATACATCCCTTGCGGTCAATCTCGGATTTAAATATCATCCGCTCGGTTCCGTGTCCATCCATGTCGACGTATGGCATAATGATCCGGGCCTGAGGGGCACGCTCGCAGAGATGCTTTTCCGCATCGAACAGCTCCTGTACGGTGTGAAGGATACGGAATCCTACAGGGTAGCGCTTACCGATATGCAGGCTGATATTACCAACGACGACACGACATCGATGCCGCTCCTGCACGGTTACATTGATGCGACATACAACCTTTTAGGAGGCAAATAAATGGCTACAGTTATTCAGGGCAAGAGAATCATCTATCTTTTCCGCAAGCTCTCTGAAAAAGGCACAAAGGCAGGCCTTAACGTTGCTTTTGTGACCGAAAATGAGCGAACAAAGTCCAGAGATTCAGATTCCACAGCTACAAAAGACGGCAACATTGTTACTGCCGGCGGTCTCGAGCATGAAGTGAAAGCATCCTATCTGGAATCCGTAGAAGCAAGCGGAGACAGTCACTTTACCAGTGACGATCTGGAGGATTGCATCGACAACAACACCCTGATGGAAATCTGGGAAGTCAATCTTGACAAGCCCGGCAGCACAACAGGCAAATACGAGGGCAGATATATGCAGGGCTATATCACCGACTGGTCCCGCACATCTGCAGCGGATGAGGCTGCAGAAGGTGAGATCACCTTCTCCATCAATGGCGCCGGAGTTACTGGCGATGTAACTGCGTCCGCTGCCATCGTCGACGCTGCTACATATGTATTTGCGGACGCTGCTGTCTGATCGGGCATTTTAACCAATTAATCAACCATTGTTGGGACCGGGCTTTAAGCCTGGTCCCCTTTTTAACGATTTAAGGAGGGCGGACATCCATGTTCGAGTTATTTATCCAGGATAGTGTTTACAAGTTTAATTTCGGCTTCGGTTTCCTGAAGGAGATCCAGAAGCTCCAGGTACAGGAATTCAACGGTGCAAAGATGGAAGTGGGGCTTCGCTTCGCAATCCTTGGCCTTGTCAGCGGCGATCCGATTCAGCTGTGGAACGTACTCAGCATTGCTTCGAAATACGCCCCGGAAGGCTCCCTGCGGCTTACCCCTGCGGTATTTGAAGCCTATCTGAACGATGCCCAGACGGATCCTTTTGAGGTGGTCCTTGATTTTTTAAGCAATCAGGGCTGTACCAGGAAGCTGACCCAGAAGGTTCTGGAAGACCTGGCGAAGGAGCAGAAATAAAATCCGGCGAACAGGATGAGCGCCCGTTCTCCGAGATCTACCATGAAGTAGTGATCAACTGTTTCCGTTATCTGGGCATGAAATCCTATGCGGAAGTAGACGCTCTCATGGTGACTGAATACAGCGACCTTATGGAAGCTTATACCCTGCACAGGACTGATGTGGAGAGGGATATCCACTGGATGGCGTTCCAGAATTTCCGCGTCAGGGCGATGAAGGGCAAAGGCAAGACCAGGAAGCCGGTTTATTCGAAGTTTGAAAAATTCTTCAACCACAAGCAGGCTGAGGATTCCGTGCTCAGAAAAAGCGGAAAGAAGACCGGCGGCGGTGTATTTGGCCGCCTGAAACAGCATTTATCGGAGAAAAGGGAGGATAAGACAGATGGCGCAGAGCTATTCGGTTAAGGCGGTCTTATCCGCCGTAGATAAAAACTTCCGGAGTACCTTTGCGGCCTGCAGTGATGCGGCACAGGGTTTCTCCGATAGAATGAAGTCCGGAATCGGCTTTGGAATGGCAATGGCGGCAGGCCAGAAGCTGTTCGGGGCTATTGAGACGGGCTTTGGCTCAGCGATAGCGGCGGGTTCGGATTTCGAACAGGCGACCAGCCAGATTGCCGCTACCATGGGCAAATCAAAGGAAGAGATTTCCGGTATCATCGCCGAGGCTGAAAGGCTTGGCAAGACAACGGCCTTTTCCGCTACAGAAGCGGCTCAGGGCTTCAATATCCTTGCCATGTCGGGTCTTACCGCAGAAGAGCAGATTGCGGCTATTGATGACGTTCTGAACCTTGCGGCGGCAGGTGCCGAGACCATGGACGCGGCTGCTTCCCAAATTACCGGCACACTGAAAGGCTGGGGCATCGCTACCACTGACGTGATTGACGGCATGGGGGCTACGGCAAAAGTGGCTGACCTTATCGCAAAAGGCGCGGCAACGGCCAACACGGACGTTAATGCCCTTGGTAATGCTTTATCATCGGCCGCCGCTACAGCAAGCGGTTACGGCCAGAATATGGATTCCGTCACGGTCTCCCTGCTGAGGCTGGCCGAGTCCAATGTCACGGGCGAAGAGGCTGCCACAGCGCTTAACAGGGCAATGGCAGACGTTTACACGCCCACATCATCAGCAGCAAAAGCCCTCAAAAAACTGGGTGTTTCCGCTTACGATTCTGCAGGCAACGCAAGGGATTTCAATGCCGTCATCGCAGATATCGACGGAGCCCTTGCAGGGTATTCGGACGAGCAGAAAAATGCTCTGAAAAATACCATCTTCACCACCTACGGCCTGTCGGCATTTAACAAGATGACTGCCGTGTCTGCCGAGAGGGTGGATGAATTCGGGCAGGCACTTGCCGGTTCCGCAGGTTCTGCCGCTGAAATGGCAGCTACCCAGCTTGACAACCTCAAGGGCGATATCACCCTGCTCAAATCTGCGACAGAAGGCCTTGAAATCACGGTTTTCAATATGATTGCCGAAGATGCCAGGGGCGCTGTGCAGTGGGTGAACGAATTCGTCACATTACTGACGGAAGGCCTGAAAAGCGATAAGTTCAAGGCTTTTGCGGATTCCGCAAAGAAATACTTTGACATTATCGTAAATGCAGGCGGAGAGGTGATCGGCGCTTTCGCTGATGCAGGAAAAGCTATCGGCGATTCTTTTGCCGAGATTAACGGCGCTTTCGGTTCGGCAGATTCACTGGAAGGTTTTTCCGGTGGCGTAACAGCTGTTACTGACGCTCTGAAGGGTATTGCCGGATTCATTGAAGCTCATGCTGATCAGATCGCATGGCTGATCACCCAGCTTCCGAAGATTGCTGCAGGTTTTGCCGCGTTCAAGATAGTGGGAGCGGCTGCTCCCTTTGTTTCTGCTTTCGGCGGAGCGCTTACCTTTGTGGCAGATAAGGCCGGAGGAATTGCCGGCAAGCTGTTCGGGCTCAAGGCTCCAATGGAAACAGCAGGAAGCACAGCTTCCGTGACGGGTAAGAAGATGGTGCAGTCAGCCCAGGCATTTGCTTTGATGGGCATTGGCGTTCTTGCGGTAGCCACAGGTTTTGCCCTGCTGGCTCAGTCGGCCATCGCCCTTGCAGGCGCCGGTCCGGGCGCGATCG
>Ga0326511_10005084_pt1 | contig 10415 bp, 13 predicted proteins | sample 0_2496_0518_D_FD_203701 | JGI IMG/M metagenome (GOLD analysis project Ga0326511, IMG submission 203701) | Bovine rumen microbial communities from UC Davis, California, United States - 0_2496_0518 | ecosystem: Host-associated > Mammals > Digestive system > Stomach > Rumen | place: USA... | reverse complement strand
GATATCACCTGCGGAAGGTCTGCAGATCTACTGCAATTTCTCGGACATGACAATCGATGGGGGGCAGACCTCAACCAATTCCGGGCAGAGGTATGAAAATTACCGCTCCGGACTCATGGAAGCGACAAGTCAGGCTCCCGTCATATATACGACCGTAAACGGCACGGCGACCACAACTACAAGAATCTATCCGCACAACTCAGAGCCGGGTCGGTTCGTGGTGACAAGAACAATGCCGCTGACCGTGACAGTGATCGGAGCAGGCGTATCCGGTACAACAACCGTCAATATCTATCGCGCGGATGATTATCATATCGACCGCCCGGATGATACGGTGTTCGATGGCTATGCAGGTGAAACCATTGTGACTTCCTCGCAGATCGGTGAAGATCCGATCACAATCACAGTGGATGATCTTGTTGGACACTTGGATGACGGTGCTTCTTATGTTCTTGAAGCAATCGTGGTCGATGAGTACGGCCAGACGGCTTCCGATGCGGTGACATTCCTTATCGATTGGACGCATAAGGCTGAAGCGCCGACCGTCAACGTATCCGTTGATAAGATACAGCGGATTGCGTTGATCACGCCGATCGCGCCTACAGATGCGCTGAGCAGTGATACCTGCGACATTTACAGGATCACTTCAGACCAGCCGGAATTAATCGTGAAGGGTGCGGAATTCGGCACTACTTACGTAGATCCTTATCCGGCCTTCGGTGAAACCGGCGGGCATCGTCTGGTAACGATCACCGGCAACGGCGATTATGTAACAGCGGATGGTCTGGGATGGTACGATTCCGATTACGCGGACGGAGACATTCTGGTTGAAAATCAGATGGTCATCGATGTGAACGGCGATCAGATAGAACTTCCGTATGATCTGAGCCTGTCCAATAAGTGGAACAAGGATTTCAAGAGGACTTCTTATCTCGGCGGTTCCGTACAGGGTGATTGGAACCCGGCTGTCACGCGTGACCTGTCAGCAGACACGGTACTCATCAGAGGACGCGATCTCGACCGTCAGCTGGCGATGAGAGACCTTGCCGGTTATGCCGGTGTTGCTCATGTACGGACGCCGGACGGCTCATCGCTGACAGCAGATGTCCAGATTGATGAACAGCAGGCTTACGACACCAAGAAGATCTCTTACACGCTGACAATCAAAGCCATCGACCCACAGGATCCAGTTGGAATGACACTGGATGAGTGGAACCAGATGCACCCGATCGGATAAGGGGGAATGAGATGAACTGGAATTCAGGCTTCAGCGCCCTCTATGAATTGAAGAAAGTTGACCCTGTGTCCTGGCGGGACATGGGGGCTTTTGATTTCGTCTCCGGCACAATTGACAGGACGGACACTGGGCTGATGGAGTCGGCAGACTTAGCCATGACGGAAAACCCCGGTGAAGGCTGGGTGAGGGTATACCTCAAGACAAAACAGGAAGACAGCGGCGCGAGAGTAGCACTGTTTACGGGGCTGACATCTGTTCCGGAGCGGTCACTGGACGGAATAAGGATTACTTACAATGTCGAGTGTTATTCCGTGTTGAAACCTGTTGACGACATCTTGGTTGCAAGAGGGTATTACGCTCCGGCCGGCAGTGATGCGGCTCAGCTGGTCGCTGATCTGCTTTCGGTCGGTCCGGCACCTGTGACAATCGAAACGGACGGTCCGACACTGACTGAACCGATTGTAGCGGAAGACGACCAGAGCAATCTGGATGTCGCATGGATGATTCTGGAAGCCATCGGATGGCGGTTAAGGATTACTGGTGACGGAAGGATTCATGTGTGTTCAGCCGCATCTGAAGCATCCGCAACCTTCGACACGATGGAAAACGATGTGATTGAAGTCAGCATGACGGATTCACAGGATTGGTTTTCCGTACCGAATTGCATCCGGGTGACTTCCGGGAACAATTATGTCGAATACAAGGACGAAGATCCTGAAAGCATCGTTTCTACAGAAGCCAGGAAGGCGACAAGGGGCGGTTCTGGTGAAATCTGGATGAATGATAAGGCGTCTTCGATCGGATCCGGCGAGAGCCTTGCGGAATACGCCATGAGGATCTTGAGAGAGAATCAATCTCCGGCACGAACGGTTGAATATTCACGGAGATTCAGGCCGGATGTTGTTGCGACGGATCTGGTGATGCTTCACCTTCCGACAGTAGCCATTGACGGAACATTCAAGATTACGCATCAGACCATCGAACTTGGATATGGATGCCGTACATCAGAGGAGGTGGTCGCGGTTGAATGACTTCAAAAAGCTATTCGGCATATTAAGGACGAAGAACAAATCTCCCGGCTCCGATTACACCGGCACAGTGACGAAGGTCGAAGGCAGCACTGCATACGTGCAGCTGACCGGTTCCGACATCACTGACACGCCGGTTGCGCTGAGCATAGACGCCAAGCCCGGCGACCGGGTGCGGGTGCGGGTGAGTAATGGCCGTGCATGGATCACTGGAAACGACACGCTGCCACCCAGCAATGATAAAAAAGAAGTTGCTCAGAAGATGTCAAAGGACATGAGCAACCGGAGCAAGCACATCGTGATCCGGGACGGCGTGATCAAATTTATCGGCGACACTTTGGTCGTTGAGTCGAAGAATTTCCAACTCGATGAGGTCGGTAATGCCACTTTCAGCGGAACCTTGAACGCAGCGGGCGGGACGTTCGACGGCACGATGCAGTTTATCAACTCCAACCGAGGGACAGACGACGTGGTTGAGATCGGCCCGGATGCGGGTGCGTCGATCATCATCACGAACGACAGCACGACCCTTGGACATGCCGAGGCATCGATCGGGGCGAGATATATCGAGATCCAAGAGACGGACGAGGGCACAGGCGATGCAAACGCATTTATCAGCGGGAGTTCTATCAGCGTCACGCAGCCAGATGTCGGAACGAGTGGATCACTCCAGAGCGGAAAGTTGACGTTCGCATCCGGGACTAAAAGTTGCTATTACGATGTGAGTGGGATTCACCCATCCTCTACGAGTTCCGGGTCGCTGACCACGACTCTGACAGGCGGTTCCAATTATCGGAACAATGTCACAAATCGGGCCGGGATCGTGAATGTCGATTTCCATCGAGCCAACTTCACTGCGTGGAACATGTCCGGACCGTTTGCGACGATTCCGACAGGGTTCCGTCCGAGCGTTGTGGAGTATATCCCCGGGGCGATCTTCGCAAACGGATCATGGATTCCGACATATTTCTCAATATCCACGAACGGATCGGTCAGTGTTGGATATAATCCAGCTGGGTCGGGTTCGACATGCACACACTTATGGTTTTGCGGAACTTTCAGTATTTAGGAGATAAGAAATGGCTAATATTGTTTTAGATTTTCTTCATAACTACCAGACAGGCGAACGCCGGGAAACGGAACCTGCAAACGCCTATCAGTATGACGAGGGTCACGTTCTGGAAGCCGTCCTTCCGGAAGTGATCACCTCTGCAGAGATCCACTACTGGATCCGCGGGATGGAAGAAGCGGACGCCTACACGCCGACCAGCATCACGCCGAACAGTGACGGCAGCTGCACCGTGCTGGGGAACATCCCGAACTCGTATTTTGAGACGAACGGAGAGCTCCGGATCTATATCGTCGTGACGGATGGCACTGCCAGCATCACGACCTATGAAGGCAAGCTGCATATCTGCCAGCGATCCATGCCGGATGATTACGTGGACGATGATCCCGAGAACGAATCCGTCCGGGTTATCACGGAAGCAAGGGCCGCAGCAGCGACCGCAACTCAGAAGGCAGGCGAGGCAGCTGCATCGGCAGATCAGGCACAGGAAATTCTGAATAGCATCCCGGAAGATTACTCCCAGTTGAGCGAGGACGTAAGTGATTTAAATGATGAAATTAACGAGTTGAATGAAGTGATTGAAATGCCGCTGTCAATGAGCGGAACGGCAAATCCTTATGGGGTGGATGCTTGGAGTATCATTGTTGCTAACATTAATCTTAAAAATGGCGTGCCTTACACATTTAGTTTTGTAACGGATAATGTTACTTATTCTGGAACTATTGCTGTGCAAGTTTCAACGGGTTCAGATGGAGACCCACAGAACACAATAATCTCAAGCGGTGATATTTCTAATGGCGCGTATACATTGAATTTCACACCAACAAGAGATTATGAAGGCATGAGAATGAGGATTTATGGTGCATCCTCAAACACAAATGTAACTGCATCAGTAGTGGAAAACTCCGACAATGCAATAGAGCGCATGGTCGATTCAATAAATTCTATAAAGGATGAATTGAACAAAACGGTATTCATTGACAAAAACGGTATAGCCAGCGGAACGCTTATAAATACGCACGGAGGGACATATGTTGACACTCCAAATAATACAATTTCTGTGATGTCTGCTTATGCGTGGGATTCTTTGATTGTACCATGTAATGGGGGCGAATCATTTGAAATTACTGGTATAGGTGGTTCGGGAGATGCTAGGTTGTTTGGTTTTTTACCTGAAATTAGTTCTTCGACAACACCATTAATTAAGGTAGCTTCAGCAGAACAATCTTCGGCTGGTTTAAGTAACGGGATTGTATTTGCTCCTACAGAAGCAAAATGGGCAATATTCAATTTAAGCCATGCTGATAGTGCTACCAATAAAATAGTCATGTCAACCGGAATCCTAAACGATGTTTCAAAAAGAATGACATCAATAGAAGATAGAGTACAGAATCACATAAGATTCATGGTTTTCGGTAATAGTTATGGCATGGACAGCATCACTTATGTGCCTTTTATCCTTAAAGATATGGGCATTACTTGTGAGATTTATTTATACAGAAGGGATGCTTGCACATTACGTGATATCTATAATCGTTGGGAAAGTGCTGACGCTACAGATACCGAAACTGACGGAATACATGCCGGCACATACAGTAGAATTGTCTATAGGATAGATACAAGGACGGATACAAGTTGGCGTGTGATTAACAGGATCAGCATGAAAGATTGTGTTGAACTTGGAGGATGGGATTTCATTACACTTCAGCAGTGGAGCGCATATTCAATTGACGCAACAACATATACGCCGTGGTTGCCACTTGTCATAGACAAGATCCGGCAGTCCGTAGACGGCGCAACCATGTTGGCATGGACGCAGGTATGCACAAGGGCATCGCATGACGATCAGCAGGCATCATTGCAGGTATTTAAAGAACTCCCGTATGGGGAATATCCTTTTGACTTTTATATTCCGTATGGCACGGCGATATTTAATGCGAGAGCGAATGCAACCCTTGCGGAGTTAGGCGATTATAGCGAACACAACTTCTGGAAAGATGGAATTCATTTGCAGGACGGATTACCGAGATACATTGCCGCATTGACAGTTTGCGAAGCAATATGCAGGAAGTTTTTTCCGAAGAAAAGTGTTATGTACGACAAGACAAGACCGACTAGCGATGCTATTTCCTCATGGGGGAATGATATGCCGATGACACCTTCTGTCGGAATCACAGAAGAAAACTGTTTACTTGCACAGTATTCAGCCATTAATGCCTGCAATCACATGTTTGAGATTATTCCGACCAAATCGCTTCCGAGTGTTCCTTCTACTTAATTTGTAAGGAGCGTGATGCAGATGATCTTAATTGACATGAAAATGCCGGGTAACTGTTATTCCTGTATCCTGTGCCGACATGCTGATGTGTATTGCAGACGGATACAGAAGTCGCTTGACAGGGATGACTGGTATAGAGAACGTGACGAAGATTGTCCACTTCATGAAGTCATCGCAGACCCCGACACGGTGAGCAGGAAAGAGGCTCTGGATGCGGTGGACGCTATCACAAAATGGTCATTGTTGGATCGCAACGGATGCCACGTAGGTGTTGGAATGAAATACCGTGATGTGAAAGAAACTGTTAAGAGTCTTCCATCATCATCGAGCATACCAAAAGGACACTGGACAAACGTTTCCATATCTGTTACCGGAGATTTGACCGCAGATTGTAGTCGATGTGGAGCAACCGTGCATAATTCTCTTGCGGACTCGATAAACTTCTGCCCGAATTGTGGTGCAGATATGCGTTAAAGGGCAATTTATACCGAGTAACTTAAATAAATCCCGAACTTCGGTGCAAGAATGGAGTGTAAATGAAAATCATAGGTACGGCTTTTTTTATTGCCTTGGCGTGGTGCTACATTTGCATGGTTTTCGGCGATGACAAGAACGAAAGCAGTGGCAGAGCGGTAGAAGAAGGGTTAGGCAAGGCATGGGACGAACTCGCGAATCAGTTAAGGAAGGAGTTATTTAAATAAATCTTTTCTTTTCATTACTTACATTAACCCGAGAGCATCTCATATGAGGTGCTCTTTTTTATAACTTTTTTCAAGAAAGAGAGGTATTCAAGATGGAGTCAATCACACAGGAGATACAGTTCACACATCGCTATTGGGTGCTCCTGCTGCCACTGATCCTCATGTCTGCGGACATCGTGACCGGATGGATTCAAGCGACCATAAACGGGACGTGGGATAGCACCAAGATGAGGACGGGATTGTTCCGCAAGTCGGGCGAGATGCTGGTCATCGTGATCGCGTACGTCATATCCGTGGCGATTGCTCTCCCGGTTGACATCCCGGCATGGATCGCGATTTATATTATTATCATGGAGATCATCTCTGTTTGCGAGAACCTCGATCAAGCGGGGGTTCCGATGCCAGTCTGGATCACGCGCAGGCTGAAGAAAGTGGCAAAGGATCTCTCAGACGGGGACGAGGACGACGATCCGGATGCAAAATACTGGGATGATGATGACGAGGTGAAGTGATGACCATACCAGAGAGCGCACTCAAGTGGGCGAAGGGCATCGCAGCTGATCAGAGCCATGGATATTCACAGGCGAACCGATACGGCCCGGATTATGACTGTTCGTCCCTCGTGCTGAACGCATACAAGCAGGCGGGAGTTCCGATCGACTTTAACGTCGTATGTTACACCGGGAACATGACTGGCCTGTTACAGTACGGTTTCAAGGACGTGACATCACAGGTCAACCTCAACACCGGGGACGGGATTCTCCCGAGTGATATTCTGTGGTATCACATCTCCGGGACGAACGGTCACACTGCGATGTATGCGGGGAACAATCAGATCGTACACGCCCGGGGGCAGAGTTACGGATCACCGAAGACGGGCGACCAAGGGACGGAGATCGCAGTGACTCCATATTATCGGGGCAAATGGCAGCACGTTTACAGATATGTCGGCGGAGGGTCTGCTCCAGCGGTTTCCGTCGAGATGTGTGCGGTGAGTGTGAGTCTCCCGTTGATCACGATAGGCTCCAAGGGTTCGGCGGTTCGCGTCTGGCAGGCGATCGTCGGCGTGGAGACGGATGGAGAGTTCGGAGAGCAGACGAAACTCGCGACTCTGGGGTTCCAGACCAACCACGACCTCAAGGCAGATGGAGAGGTCGGTCGGAAGACGTGGACGGCGGGACTGTCTGAACTGACTATGTATTGAAAATCATACTTATTAAATAAGAAGGGCATGGGATGACCATGCCCCTTTTTTTATTGTCAAAGGATCTTACATTTAGTCAAGGTTTTAGTCATCATTAGTGACCCAAAAGGGTTTTTATAGTTCCAAAAGGGCGTATTTTGTGCAGGCGTGGAACAACGGAAAAACCGCACGGTTGAGGGGAAAATCGGGTTTTCCTTGCAACCATGCGGTTTCTTTGATTTCAGCAGCTGACGGGAATCGAACCCCACCTAAAACGACCCTCAAACCCTTGATTTTACTGCATTTCTTGAAATTGTTAGTCATGGTCTGAGTCATCATCGTGCCATGGACTTCTCGAAGTAGTTGTTGATTTTGTCGTTCATTTCCTTTTCCACGTCCGTGATCGTGTCACGATACACCCGTTTCATTACATGATCCGTCTTCCATCCGCCTCTCTGCATGATGTACTGATCCGGGATGCCGATCGCATGAAGGATTGACGCAGAATAGTGGCGGAGGTCGTGCAGGCGGAAGTGTGGCAGACCGCACCGTGTCAGCGCATCCTTGAACCTGTCTGAGATGGCATCCGGGGACACTCCGTCGATCACGAACCCGAACCCTCTGCCGATCGTCTTGATCACATCCGGGGGCAGAATAATCGTCCTGTATGATGTGTAATTCTTTGGGATATCCTTGACGACCCATTGATGATCCTTGCCTTTAACCTTCGCACGTCGGATCGTGATGGTGTTTTTCTTATAATCTATATCCTCATATCGGAGAGCGCACGTCTCAGACCGTCTGAGTGGCCCAAATGCGCACAGAAGGACGGCGACATATAAATCATGGTCTTTTTTGATAGAATCCAAAAGGGACGTAATTTCGCTTGTCGTGGGAGTATAGAGTTCTGGCTTCTTAGGCGCAGGCAGAGTCACCGAGAACACGACCCCGGGGCGGTACATCCGAACCGATGAGATCAGCAGTCCATAGATATTGCGGATCGTCTTTGGGGACTTGTCTGCGACCAGATCGGAGACAAACCTCTGGAGGGTCGTGCTGGTCAGCTTCTCCAGTTTGATCGCCCCGAACCGGGAGGACTCGAACAGATTCCGATATATTTGCCGATATCCCCGGACAGTGGACGGAGAGAGTGCTGCCTCTTTCAGTGTGATATATCCGTCAACCGCCTCTCCGATGGTCAGATCGGACACGGACGGGCCGTCTTTGTACTCGTTCGCAAGTCGCTCCGCCTCTCGTTTCGTTTCCGCCGTGAACGTCTTTTGATGCACTTTCCCTCTTGAATCTGTGTAGTCGTATATGGTGACACGATATTTCCCGGATGCTGTTTTCTTGGCTGTCGGCATCTGATCACCTCCTTAAAATCTGGTTCTGATCTCCATGACCCGTCCGATGATCGTGACGGGTTCCTCTTTCATGTCCTTGGCTGAGAAATACCGTGGCGGATATGCGGGGTTCGTTGACACGAGCATGATCCCGCCGTCTGTCTTCTGTATCCTCTTACATGTCGCCTCGTCTCCGTTGATCGCAACGATGCACACGTCCCCGCTGTCCGCATCCTGCTGACATCGTACGATCGCCGTTGATCCTTTCTTTATCTCTGGCTCCATTGAGTCGCCTGCGATCCGCAGAGCGAAAAATCTCCCGGACTCTGCAAGATCATAGTCAACAGGTTCGAACCCGAGGATTTCCTCGTTCATTACCTTGCGGAACCCAGCTGCGACCTGTCCGACGATCGGAACCCAGACGGAATCCGGACGGTCGTCCAGTTCTGAGATGAACTCGTCCTCGTCCTGCCACTCCGGGGACTTGGGAGACTGAGACGGCGACGTTCCCATCAAATAATCAAGCGAAACGCCAAAAAACGCTGCGATCATCGCAAGTTTGTCGCTTTTCGGAGTGTATGCCCCTTTTTTCCATGATGTGAGCGTTGACGTTGAGATTCCTGTCCCTCTGGATACGTCCACGGGTCTGATTCCTCTCTCTTTGCACAATTTCTCAAAGTTTTCGTAATACATAACAACCTCCATAAAAAACTAAGAAAACTGTATTTTGCCTATTGCAAAACTAAGAAACCTGTGTTATTCTTGAGAAGACTTAGAAATCTAAGTTAAAACAAAACAAGTGCTAAGTTCTTCGATAGTCGTTTCTGGCAATTCGATTATATAAGATATCTTAGCCGTTGTAAATAAAAGGAGGTGAAAAAGTGTACGAACGATTTGCCGAGTTGCTTGAGAAACACAACGTGACGGCCTACCAAGTTGCAAAGGCAACCGGGATCGCCACGGCAACGCTGACCGAATGGAAGAACGGCACATACACGCCCAAGGCGGACAAACTGATTCTGATCGCAAGATATTTCGATGTCCCTCTTGAGTATTTCTATCCGAATCTGGTCGGCGAGAGTGCGACGGGGTGATGACATGAAGCCGGAGGAGAGAATCAAACGGCGGGTGCGGTTGCTCCTCGACTGCGCGAACCTCGCAGAGGTACACAGGCGGACAGGAATCCCGACCTCAACACTCCGCCACTGGAAAACAGACCCACTGAGAATCCGGGCGGTCGATCTGGAACGACTCGAGGATCTGCTGGGCAAGGGGAAAGAGAGATATAAGGGGGCGTAACCATGAGGGGAATGATTAACAAGGGAAAAGCTGCGGTCATGACGGTCTGGATCATGTCGCTGATCACGACGAACGCACATCCGAAAATGTGGCAGATCGCAATGGTCGGGATCATGTTATACGAGACGATCCTGTTGATTCTGGAGACATACCAGAGGGCGACGCGCAAGAGACAGAAACGCCTCAACATCGCAGCTGGCAAGGAAGACATGAGACGGCTGGAGAAAGAACGTATTCTCTGGCTGAAAAGGGAGGCGAGTTAAATGCACAAAGGAGT
>Ga0326511_10005083_pt1 | contig 10416 bp, 8 predicted proteins | sample 0_2496_0518_D_FD_203701 | JGI IMG/M metagenome (GOLD analysis project Ga0326511, IMG submission 203701) | Bovine rumen microbial communities from UC Davis, California, United States - 0_2496_0518 | ecosystem: Host-associated > Mammals > Digestive system > Stomach > Rumen | place: USA: California... | reverse complement strand
CATCCAGAGCTTTTCTGAGAACATCATCATAGCTTGCTTCTGTATAAGATACAGTTACGTTCTTGTTGATAAATCTATCAGCCTTATTTTCATATTTAGTAGCTGTTTTGAGGTATCTGTCAGCAAAATCATCAACAGAAACATTCAGCAGGTGTTCAGCATCAGCAACCTGACCGAGAGCATATTCACGGGCTGCATCTGTTGTAGCAGCGGCGGCTTTTGTACGGTAATGATCAACCAGTTTCTGAGCATCAGCTTTCAGTTCAGCTCTGTAAGATTCTATCTTACCATTCACATAATCTTCGGCATCTTCCAGAGTAGTAACAGAACCGGTATCAGTAGTAGCAGTTACTTTGAAAGAAACGGCCTTATCACTGTCAAGGGAAGTAGTATCAACGGTGATTACGATTTTACCTGTAGTAGTATCCAGAACATCGGAAGTAACATATTTCTTCAGATCTTCTTTTTCGATGCTGGAATTGCCAATAACGCTGTTGATGACTTTATTTTCCAGAGTATCTTTTTCGCTCTGTGTGAAAGCAACATCCAGAGTTAAAATTACATCTGTGCCTTTCACTTCAGCAGTAACAGTAGCAGCACTCTTTACAATTTCAGCGTACCATTTACCATCAAGACGACCTACCTGATTGATAATAGCTTCTGCATCCAATTCCTTTACAGTACCGTCAAGGGAGTTGAGTGCAGTACGGAGTGACTGATTCCATGTGGATTCCTTTTCATAGACTTCATACTTTGTTACTTCGGTGATCGGAGATGCTTTGCTGTCTTCTACCGGAACATTGATGAAAGTCTGCACGTCAATAGTACCTGTAACCGGTACTTTGTCTTCAGCAAAGGAAGCAAACAGAACAGTTTGTGACAAAGCAACCGGAACTGCAATTGCAGCAGCCATCGCTCTGTTCAGGAATGACTTCTTCATTGTTAGATTACCTCTCTCTTCTTTTGATTTTTTTCACATTCTTCTGCGACAGTACATGACAAACCAGCCATATGGCCGCACCTGTGAAACGCTTGCATACTGCACACAGCAATACAGAAACGTTTTTATACTACATATTTTAGCACATTATTTCGAGATTGTCAATCCCTTGAAATCATTTTCTTTTAAAATATTGTCGGAACAATCTTTGCTTTTTTAGGGAAACTGCACAAATTTACTGCATTTTATGACCGTTTCAGGCCATTTTTTCCATGATTGGAAGAAATTTTCAGCACAGGAGAAGACGGGCAGAAAGCTCTGTCCGTCTTCGATCTGTAAGGAGAATATATAATAAGTGGAATCTTCTGGTAATTAGTCTTCCTGACGAACTTCCTGTAAAGTAAGCTGTACATCCATAGTTTCGCCTGCGCGGAAGAGGGTGATTGTAATTGTATCGCCTGCATTATACTGATTTTTGATTTCGTTGAGAGTGTCCATATCAGTAATTTCAGTACCTTCTACAGCAGTGATGACATCGCCCTGACGGATACCGGCATCATAAGCCGCACTGCCATCGGTTACACTGTAGACAAACACACCCTGCGGCATATTCAGACGTTCGGCATCGGATTCTGTGACTGTCACGCCGGTAATGCCAAACTGCGGACGGCCGGTAACATAGCCATTGCTGATCAGATCTTCGATAATTTCTTTTGCATCTGTGATCGGGATAGCGAAGCCGAGGCCTTCTACGCTTGCACTGCCGTAAGTGGAGGACATTTTCGCAGAGTTAATGCCGATAACCTGACCATAACCGTTAAGCAGAGGGCCGCCGGAGTTGCCGGAATTGATAGCGGCATCAGTTTGGATCAGAGTCATATCTTTTTCATTGATCGTTACTTCACGGTTCAGAGCAGAAACGATACCGCATGTAACAGTATTCTGGAGTTCAAAACCGAGCGGATTGCCGATCGCAACTACCATTTCGCCGACTCTGAGATCGTCACTGTTGCCAAATTCAGCAGGGGTAAGACCAGTAGCATCAATTTTGAGAACAGCGAGATCAGTTTCGAGATCATAGCCGACAATCTGAGCTTCATATTCTGTTTCTGCATCATCTGCCATCACAACGCTGACGCTGACAGCCTTACCGCATTTATAATCTGATTCGTTATCATAGATACAATGTGCATTTGTGATAATATAGCCGTCTTCTGACATGATGATACCAGTACCGGTGCCGGTCATCTGCTGAGTTTGACCGCCGTTATTTCCGCCGCCATAGCTGTAGAAGCCGAAGCCCCAGTAGCTCTGAGCAGAAGAAGTATATTCAAATTTTGCACTGATGCCGACTACAGATGGCATAGCTTTTTCGGCAATATCCGGAATGCTGAGTGCATTTTCAGGAGCGGCCATATTAATCCAGTTGGCAGTAGAATTTACAGAAGCATTGGAAGAAGTACTGCTGGAAGCAGATTCAGAAGATTCTGAATTAGACGACAAGCTGTTGACATCACGGGTAATACCAGCATCGCTTTCGGAAGAAGTCCATGTGGAATCGCCTTTGCCGAATAATTTATACATTTCGATAGAAGATACAGAGACGATAGCCAAAGCCGCAACAGCTGCAACGAATTTCAGGAATTTCTTACCGCCGTTATTTTTATTCTGATTCTGATCAGAATTGCTGTCGATCGGAGCATTATAAAAATTATTGTAATCAGGTTCGTTATTCTGGGAGTTACGATACATATCCTCATAATTATTTTTGTTGTTATTTTCTAACATAATATTCAATCCTTTCAAATTTATGATACTAGCGTTCTGCTGATGTGTGTTTTCTGTTTACAATTATTATTATACTCCGGAATGTGATAATCTGATGACAGAAAATCAAACAGAATATGAAAGAATCGGGCAAACTATGAGGAATTTACATGTTAAGAACAGAAAATTCAGGCATCAGGCTGATTAAGGTCAGGATCGGCAAGTTCAGCATCAGTGGGCTGAGTGGGATCAGGATCGGCAAATTCATCATCAGGCTGAGTAGGTTCAGGATCAGCAAATTCAGCATCTGTTTTCCTGAAATCATAGCTTTTTCCGGAACCTTCATAAGCGGCATAGATCAGAATCTGAGCGGCATCAGAAGCATCAATCACACCATTTTCATCCACATCGCCGCCCTTGCTTTGATCAGCATCGAGAATATCTCCCAGACCAGAGCCGGAACTTGCGGCATGAAGCAGAACCTGAGCGGCATCGGAAGCGTCAACCATTTTATCTTCATTCACATCGCCCATTCTGGAAAGGCCTGTCTGCTGAATGACAGCATCTGCAATCCAGACATGTCCGGCCGCTGAGGGATTCAGATCAAGCTGATACAGATTAGTATATTCATAGGCTTTTCCGGCAAAGCCTGCCGAAACGTCAATGACAGAGCAATTATCATTTTCTTCGGCGAACTGCATGATATAAGTATTTAAATAATTATTCAGCGTAGTAGAAGCCGGATTCATGATAGAATTATATGCACTTTGTCTCCTGACGGAAAGCGTATCATAAAAATCAAGAGTATCCAGCAAATTATAATCCGTCTGCCATATGATTTTAGCATGAGGATATTTAGAAAGTTCTGTATTGATCAGCTGGATATTTTCTCCGGCAGAGACCTGATTTTTACGGATTGCGGCGGCCATTTCGTTAGCATAGGGAATCAGATCATTTTCATCTTTGAAGCCGTAATCCTGAAGCTGAGCCGAAAAGACATCTGTGAATTTTTCAAATTTGAATTCTGCCATGAAGCCTTTGGAAATTTCAAGAAAAGAATCCATAATATCATGTTCGCCGATATTGATCAGGATAATATCAGCCTGAGAAAGAGCCTCCTGTACCTGAGAATCAGAAAGACAGGTCAGCATATCGCCCGTTGTATAGTGCTCCTGTGCGAAGTTCTGAATTTTGAGATTGGTATAATTTTCCAGAATCTCTGTATAAGAACGTTCATTTTCAGCAAGGCCTGCACCGGTTGCGATGCTGTCACCAAGAACAACAATTTTCTGTACATGTTCTCCGTGAGCGGACAGCAAAATGTTCTGACCGGACAAAGCAAGCACAGCAGCAGAGAAAGCAGCTAAAGATTTCAAATATTTTTTCATAATCATAAATCCTCCGTCTTGTTTTTTAAGCAGGTATCTGCATAGTTTTTATTTTATCTTATTACAGAAAGCTTGTCAAGAGAAAGTTTCTGACATTTTATGAAATTATTTTTTCTGTTTCAGCATAACATAGGAAACAATCAATGTAATCAGAACAGAAATAAGAGTCGGAAACCAAGTATCAGGTACAGGAAGATGCGCTGTATTCATACCATAGAAACTGAAAATCATAGTCGGAATCGACATGATGATAGTAACTACTGTCAGTCTCCACATGACGATGTTAAGATTATTGGAAATTACTGAACCAAAGGCTTCGACCATACTGGAAATGATACCGGAATAGATATTGCTCATTTCGATTGCCTGCCGGACTTCGATCAGAACATCTTCAAGAAGATCCTGATCTTCGTCATAGAGTTTGATTGTCCTGCCTCTGAGTAATTTTTCGATTGTAACTTCATTGGCTTTGAGCGAAGTAGAAAAATAAACCAGAGATTTTTCTAATTCCAGCATCTGAATCAGTTCTTTATTTTTCATAGCAGAACTTAATTTCTGTTCCATGACATAAGAAGTTTTATCAATCTGTTTGAGGTCTTGCAGATAAATTGCCGTAATCCTGAGCAATAACTGCATAACGAAGCGAGTTTTCATTCTGGTTTGAACGCCTTTGACAACACCGTCAGCCATATCCTGCAATACCTGATTATGTTTCAGAGAGATTGTGAAAACATAATCCTGCGTGATGATAATTCCGAGAGGAACTGTATAGAATAAAATCGTTTCTTCTGTCTGGATTTCTGACATCGCAGTATCGACAATAATCAAAGTCTGATCGTCCTCACGTTCGATACGGGAGGATTCTTCTTCGTCAAGGGAAGAACGGACAAAGCCGCTGTCGAGTCCATAGCCTTCGATAAGCTGCTGTACTTCCTGAGCAGTAGGGTCGACAACAGAAATCCAGCACCCCGGAACAGGAGTTTCCAGAGAGCGGACAGAATTATCCTGAGTCTGATAAAAATGAATCATAGAAAAAATACCGCCTTTCTGACAGACGGTTTTTCATCAGTATGATACAAACACCGTCTGTATAGTAAAATATTCCGCTCGCCCGAACGGGTCTGTACTCATGATAGATTTCACCTCCGAGAAAATAAATTTTTACAGCTCTTTTATTATAGCAGATTTTTCCGGCAATAGCAAGTATTTTTTTAAAATTCCGAAAAAATCCCCTGTCGGAACAGGGGATTTTTACATATTATTATGAAATTGCTTTCTGAATGCCTTCAAGAATTTCAGGATAATACCAAGAACAGTCAGAACGGTTCAGAATACCATAGCTGCCCTCACCGGTTTCGGTATTATTATCCCAGATGAAGCAGGGAATACCGCGTTCAGCAGCGGCCTGAATATAGAATTGATAATAAGCGGCACGATCTTTAGTATTGCCTTTATTTTCCGCACCGAATTCCCCGATAATGACGGGAATGCCTTTATCAACAAAGCGTTCTTTGAGTATATCGAATTCATATTTGAGTTCAGATTTATCATCAGTAGTAAAGGAAGTATCATCCTGAAACTCATAGCTTGTGAATTTCCAAGGAGCATAATTATGAATCGAGAGGATTAAATTATCATCATCCGGAATCACAAGGCCGTCGAGGGATTTTTCTGAGATGGAAGCGGCCTGTGTCGTGATCACAAGAGTTCTCATGCCGTTATTGCCGCCGGAATCTCTGATCGTATCAACAAACGCCTGAAGCAGATGATTAATGACATCTCTTTCCTCGGCAGTACCGCCTGACCATTCATCAGTGCTGTTGACGATACGGGGTTCATTCAGACCCTCGAATAATAATTTAGTATCATAATTTTTGAAGCGATCGGCAATCTGTGACCAGATTTTGATATATTTCTGAGTGACTTCTTCTTCTTTGTAATAAACCGGAGTAAGCCATGTATAATCATCATGATGCATATTCAGGATAGTATATAAATTATTATCCATAGCATAATCAACAACTTGCTGAACCCGTTTGAGCCATAGACTGTCAATATTACCATCGCTATCAATATGATCAGTCCATGAGACGGGAATTCTGACAGCATTGAAACCGGCATCTTTCACAGTATCAATCATTTGTTTTGTCGTTTTGGGATTTCCCCAAGCAGTTTCAAAATCTGTTACACTCCATGTGATATTATAGCAATCAAGAGAATTTCCCAGATTCCAGCCGACTTTGATATTTTTGACAATTTTCTGAGCACCATCATTTTGATAAGCGACCTGAATTTCTTCTGCATCGGACAGACTGCCGACAATTCCGCCTGCTCCGTAACTGTAGCGGACTGTAATTTTATCCATTGTGATCTGTGGGGATTCACTCCAGAAGTAATGAAAAGCGATTTCCGTATCCTGAGGAATTTTTTCTTTGATTCGCTCCGGAATCAGCCATGTAACAGAAGTCTGCGAAGCATCTGTGATAATAGAGAATGTCTCGCTTTCATACCAGTCATCTTCCGCGAGTTTGATGCTGAATCCTGCATTCAGTTTTCCGAAAGCAGAATCTGCACTGAGATCGGCTGTAACAGACTGCGGAATGCCATCTGTTTTGAGCAGATCTTTGAGCCGGAACGGAAGAGAACCAGTATCTTCATAATTCATAGGCTGCCGGACATCAAGAGCGGCCGTATTATCTACCGGCAGTTCTGCGCTGCGGGTATAACAGCATGTGACATATCTGAGATTGATATTTTCCACATCGCCCCACCAGTAGCCGATCTGGATTTTTCCTGTAGGATTGACATGTTCCTGAATTTCCTGAGGAACATCCCATACGACTTTGACATAGCTGCCGTCTGCCTGTATATTGAAATTATCAGACTGATACCAGTAATCATCAGTAGCGGCTTTGCAGGAAGCATCAACAGAAATACCGCATCCGCCCTGATAAGTGCCAATATCACCATCGGCATCGAATTCAAAGACAAATTTCTGTACAGTATCGCCTGCTGTCAGGAAATCAGTAAGAGAAATTGCATAAATCTTATTTGTATCATGATTTAATACAACATCAGTATAGTCTTTCTGTGTACCGGATTGGAATGTAACTGTTTCTCTTGGACTGATATGTTCTGTAGCGGGCGGTTCAGTTTCGGCCAGTGGTTCGGCCTGTAGTTCAGTAGTTTGTTTTTCTGTTTCCTGCTGTGTTGTCTGTATCTGACTGGATGCAGTATCTGTCTGTGAATCTTGTTTTTTCCCTGCACAGCCTGTCAGGCAGGCACAGGCAGTCAGTGCCGATAAAAAAAGTGCAGTGAATTTCCGGAATTGCATCGAAAAGTACTCCTTTCCTGATATGAACTGACTTAATTATAGCACATCTTTCACAGAATTTCCATAAATATTTGAAAATTTTTGAATTTTTTCAATTTGCATAAAAAATGTTCACCTGATTTGTACAAAATGCAGAAATTTATAAAAATGCTATTTTTTTCAAAAATGATAGTGCTTTTTTATATAAAATATGATATAATAAATTTATGGTCTATTTTCTGATAAAATTGCATAGATTAGCAAAGCACAGCCTGTTCTTTCCAGAGAATCAGGCTGATTTTCAAAATTTGAAAAAAGGAGAGTGTATCAGATGAAACACCCGATTATTACAATTGAAAGAGAATATGGCAGCGGCGGCAGCGTTGTCGGAAAAAGAGTAGCTGAAAAATTAGGCATTCCGTTCTATAATCATGAAATACTGGAAATGGCTGCCGAACGTCTGGGCGTACCGGTTGCAAAACTCGAAGGTGCAGAAGAATCTTCTCCGAAAAGTTTTTTATATACATTGCTGCTGAATTCCAATCCTGCCCGTACTATGGAAGATAATCTTCCTGTTTCAGATAAGTTATATATTACAGAAACACAGATTATCAAAGAACTCGCTGAACAGGGCAGCTGTGTTATTGTAGGAAGATGTGCCAACTGGATTCTGAGAGAAAATCCGTATCGTTACAGTGTGTTTATTTATGCGCCAAAATCATTCCGGCTTCGGTTCGCACAGCAGACATATCAGGTAACTGAGAAAGAAATAGATACGCTTCTGCCAAAAATCGACAGCCGCCGTGAAAAGTTCTATAATATCAATACAGGCGGAAACTGGCATGACAAAAATAACTACGCACTGTGTATTAATACCGGCTTCATGGGAATTACAGGAGCGACACATCTGATATATCATACTGTAAGAGGAATTCCTGAACCAGATGCCCGTCATGAAGAGGATGCATAATTTTGCGGATTTCTTTTGATCTGGATGATACTCTGTTTATCAGTCCGGACAAGACACAGGCCGAACCGGAATTAAAATTTCCGTTTTCGGTCTTATATCCGGACAGACTGCGCGCCGGAACGGTATTTCTGATGCAATATCTGCATGATCATGGAATCGAAGTCTATATTTATACAACTTCGTTCCGGTCAGAAAGATATATCCGGAATCTGTTCCGGCATTATCATATTCAGATAGATGAAATTATCAACGGAGCGAGGCATGAAAAAGAAGTGCAGGGGCAGAAAACAGAGCCGATGCCTTCAAAATATCCGTCACATTACAGAATAGATCTGCATATTGATGATGATAAATCTGTATCAGAGAACGGGAAATATTATGGATTTCAGGTATATCTGATTCAGAAAGATGATATTCACTGGACGGAGAAAATCATAGCACAGATTCAGAAACAAAGAAATTTTCCTCTTGTTTGATTCCCGTCACAAAAATAGAAATTCTGCATATCCTGCCATAAAGGAGTGATGCAAATGAAGAGCAATAAAATCATCATAGTAGCCGGCGGTGATCTGCGTTATGGATATACTGCTGCTGCTCTGGCTGAAAAATTTGAAACGTATGCAGTCGGCTTTACTCGTCAGGTAATTCCGGAACAGGTAAATTTAATAGATTCCTCAGCTGATAATCTGCCGATGTGTGATATTTTAATCCTGCCGATGCCTGTTTCTGATGATGGTGTATTAGTCAATGCTCCGTTCAGTCAGAGCAATTTGTCTTTAAAAGGCCTAATCTCCCGTCTTCGTCCTGATGCAATTGTACTCGGCGGAAAGTTCGGAAAATCGAAAGCATTGTTTGAAGAAGCCGGAATCGAAACAATTGATTACTTAGCCTGTGAAGAACTCAGTACAAGAAATGCCGTTCCGACAGCAGAGGGAGCAATTCAGATGATGCTGGAAGAAATGCCCTGTACGATCTATGGCAGTAAAGTTCTGATTTCAGGCTTTGGCAGAATCGGGAGTCGTTTGGCTTATACGCTTCATGTGATGGGAGCAGAAGTCACAGTCGCCGCCCGTGATGTTGTCAAGAGAGCACAGGCCGAAATGCTGGGCTGTCAGAGTATTCCGTTCACGGAACTGGAAGCCTGTGCAGATCAGTTTGATGTAATCTGCAATACTGTTCCGGCGAAAGTAATCACAGAATCTGTATTAAAGAAAATCCGGAAAGAAGCTCTGATTCTGGATTTAGCTTCAAAACCAGGGGGAATTGACTGGGAATCGGCACAGAAACTCGGCAGACGGGTTGTCTGGGCATTATCGCTTCCGGGGAAAACAGCTCCGGTCACAGCCGGAGAGATCATTGCAAAAACGATTCTTCATATTCTGGAAGAAAGGAGGATGACTGATGCATGATCTGGAAAATATCCGGATAGGCTTTGCAATGACAGGTTCTTTCTGTACATTCAGTCAGGCATTTGCACAGGCGGAATATCTGGTTTCCTGCGGAGCGGAATTAATTCCGGTCATGTCATGGAATGCGGCCGGAATTTCGACAAGATTCGGCGAAGCGGCTGAAATGCGGGAACGGCTTGAAAATATTGCGAAAAGAAAAGTAATTTGCAGTATCGAAGATGCCGAACCCATAGGCCCGAAACGTATGACAGATATTATGCTTGTCGAGCCGTGTACGTCCAATACAGCGGCCAAACTTGCGTGGAGCATTACAGATACTCCTGTGACAATGGCAGTCAAATCGCATCTGAGAAGTCAGAAACCTGTAGTATTGGCGATCGCCTCGAATGATTCGCTTGCCGGAACGCTCAAGAATCTGGGAATGCTCTCGAATGCGAAGCAATATTATTTTGTACCGCTCCGGCAGGACGATGCACAGAAAAAGCCGAATTCACTGGTAGCAGATTTCACGAAAACAGCAGATACGCTTGTCAGTGCTCTGAATGGAATGCAGATACAGCCTGCTGTAATACAGATATAGGCAGGAGAAGAGACAGTTCCGACTGTCTCTTTTTTGTGTGGAATTTTAA
>Ga0326511_10005081_pt1 | contig 10419 bp, 21 predicted proteins | sample 0_2496_0518_D_FD_203701 | JGI IMG/M metagenome (GOLD analysis project Ga0326511, IMG submission 203701) | Bovine rumen microbial communities from UC Davis, California, United States - 0_2496_0518 | ecosystem: Host-associated > Mammals > Digestive system > Stomach > Rumen | place: USA... | reverse complement strand
AGTAATTCTTACCCACCTTTTTAACTATACAGATATAGGAATATCCTAATAATAAACACATTTAAGTTAAACCAAAAAATTTACAAGCTATTATGGCAGACAAGAAAAAGAAGGCAGCTGCTCCCGTAGATGAGAAGGCTGCAAAGAGAAAGGCTCGTATGGAAGCTCTTAAGAACCGTCCTGCAGAGCAGAGAGCTAACAGTAAGCAGATTGACGTAATTCCTACCGAGAACGGTGGTTGCGTTAAGAACTTCGGTTATCCTTTGAAGGCCAAAGGCCAGCACATTGGAGTCCTGGTTACCTCAGTTGCTTACGATGCAGAGGGCAATGTACTTAACACCTGTATCACTCTGGTTCCCGGAGATCTTACCGTCAAGGCTAAGAAGGGTCACGGTACTATCGTTGCTGCTAAGTATAAGTCTGAGGAACAGAAAGCCAAGGCTAAGGCTAAGAAGGGCAGCAAGAAAGCTAAGGACGAAGATGAGGATGAGGATGAGGATTAATCCTTAGTCCTGGTTTCTCTTTTTAAGGTTGATTGTTCATAATTGGTAGCCCGGTCTTAGGATCGGGCTATTTTTGTTTTATAATATATGGATAAAGAAGAACTTCGAAGAAATCTTACTATTCTTGCACTGAATAATCTCATTCAAGATTATTCTTTTGCTCTAGAAGAGCAGGAATTAACCCAGGAAGAGAAAGATTTTATTTGCTCTTGCATAGTAGAAAGCCAATCCTATTTGGATGATCTAATGAAATTAGTGGATCCTTCAGAAACTATAAGTAAACCAAAATGGCAAACAGAATCAAAGGACTCTTAGAAGAAGTAGAGTATACCTACCTGAGAATTGGTTCTCTCTATAAAGAGGCTCAGGGATTATATAGAGAAGGTAAAAAGGGCAAAGCTCAAGGTTTAGCTCATACTATAAAATACCTTAAAAAGAAAATGTTTAACCTACGTGAAAGGTTTAAGTCTTTAGTACACGGTAACGTATGCTTCATACAATATTCTATTCAATTAGAGGATAATACCCAAGAAGTTAGAAAAGCAGTATTGGTAAACGTTACTAATGAAGAGATAGAAGACCTATTAACTGTATATTGTAGGTTCAATAAAGTTAAGCTATATAAAATTCTAGAGATTAAGAGGATCACAACAAAACTGGGATAGGTAAAACTATATATCATCAAATGGTAAAAAAATATCCGAAAGAAAAAACTCCTGAACTGTACAAAGCTAAAAGAGCTTTGGTATCATATTTAAGGAGTAATAATTTGGACCCAGGAGATAGTTCCTTATTAAAGGATCCGGTACATGGTCCAATATTAACAGATTTGGTTAACAAGTTAAATAAAGAAAGAGATAAGGTAATGGCCAATTACCCTGCTCTTGATAGGTCAAACAACTTAAAATTATTAAAAATGGCAAAAGAGAACAAGAAGGCTAAGAAAGCCAAGAAGGTCCAGGAAGTAGAAACTACTGCTAAGGAGACCAAGAAGGAGAAGAAGTCTGCAGGACGTACTTCAACCAAGTATGATTATCCTCAAGTAAAGGACGAATCCACCGGCAAGATGCGAGACATGAATTCTGCCGAGAAGAAAAAGTACCGTATGGAGCAGAGAAAGGCCGCTAATGGTGGAACCACTAAGAAGGCCAAGAAGGAAGAGGCTCCAAAGGCACCTAAGGCTGAGAAGAAGTCTAAGAAGGAGAAGGAAGCTCCTAAGGCTGCTCCTGAAAAGAAGGATAAGAAAAAGAAGAAAGCCAAGAAGGATGAGGATTAAACACCCATCCCTGGATTAGTCTAAGGATTATGGGGCTGGGCATAAATACTTGCCCAGCCTTTTTTGTTTTTAATTAATTAAGGTTATGAAGAAAAAAGATAAACTCAATAAAAAGCCCAAGAAGGAGAAGGAAGCTCCTGTAGAGGCAGAGGCTAAAACCTATAAGCCTAAAATGAGAGTAACACTTCTTGAACCAAATGGAGCTGTTATTAATGATAGATTGGTGGATTCCGCTACTGAACTATATGCTGGACCAAAATTGCAGCACGATGGCCCAATTAGGTTAGAAGTAACACTGGTAAACAAAGATGACATAAATTCTTTCAAGAATTACATAGATCAACTTTCTGGTACTCTTCCCCTTAAACCACAAACTCCCGGAAAAGGTAGACCTTCATCATCCGGTCCTGCGCTAACTGAGTCACCCAGGGAAGATATCTTGGCTAATGTACAGAAATTAGCTAATGAGGGTAAAAATCAAACAGAGGTAATTAAATACCTAAGAGAATTGGGATTTGTATTTATTCTCACCGAGGATTTCAAATACTACTTCCCAGACTTCGAGTTCAATCCTAAGGATGTAGGTACACCTCATCACAACGGACAATATCTACATTCACTATCGTGGATGGTACGTTGCATACGTAGAGGAAAGGACCCTAAAACAGATAAATTTGACCCGATGATCATCTTTGGATTCTCCATACTTGAAGGTCCATCTAAGAAGGTAATTCCATATCTTTATAAAGAACGTAAAGCTCCTATCAAAATTAAGGAGTCAAAAAAGGTACTTTCTTTCTCTTCTGTAGAGTTTACTAAATTACCCACTTATATGAATGAACAGGAGAGACTTAAATTCTCTTTTGAGCAACGCCAATTGCTTCTTAATAAGGATAAGAAACCTTCTAAGTTCTTCCTAAGGTGGGCAAACGATGTTACATTCCCTGACTCTATCAAAGAGCAGATGAAAGAAGCTCTCCAACGGAAGTAACCAACCTGAACTAATGAATTATGCAAAGATTTTTATAATTTTCTTGCATAATTCATTTTTTATTTATAATTTTGTATAATTAAATTTAAGGTTAACAATGGAACAAAACACCCAAAAGGTCATTCAGCAAATCGCTGAAATTCAGATTGAGGCTTTACAAAAGCTCAAAACACAAAAGATTGAAGAATACTCTGAGGCCAATCTTTGCAAACTATTGCAGGTAGGTCCTGAAGAGATCCAGGATTCAATCGATAAACACCTCCAAATATATCAGGATATGGTTCAATCACCAGATATGATTAAGATGCTGACAGAATATCAAACCTGTCTATGTTCATATATTCTCTGGAAGATGGAAGAAACTTGGGTACTTGATAACCAAGAAGGTGTATTGGGAGCCTGGGCTATTCTTACTGCTGCACAACGTAAATTTCATCCCGAATATCAGATTATCCTATGAGAATAATTAACCCAAAATTCGAAATTCTTAACCAGAACCCTGGTATAGAAGGTATTCTTGAACAGGTTAAAATAGCAGGGCAAACTTGCTACGATTCGGAATCTAAACGTACTCCAAAAGAGTTCACTGATATGCTTATCAAATCTGGTCATGGTGCTATGCTTGAACATGGTACCGTATACCTCTACACAGATATCAATGAAGTTGCTAGTAAGTATGTCGAAAACAAATTCTCTTTTGTACATAAGAGAATCCTACTAAATAAGGTACTCGGTTACTATATAACCACCAATTATAGGGTACTAGTAGAAAATGGCTGGCTTGATGATCTAAAGTATTTCACTGAACCAACAGATTATCATGAGAAAAGAGTAACAGTTAGATTTATTACTCAGATAGCAATATCCAGAGAATACAATCGTCATAGAGTTGATTCTATTGCAGAACAATCTACAAGATACTGTAATTACTCCAAGGATAAGTACAATGGGCAAGTAACCATAACTAATCCCACCTGGGTTCAGGAATTACTTGGTAGTCTTAAAGAGATACAGGTAAATATTAAGGACCTATGTACAGAGATTTCTTTTAACGAAGATACTCAGTGGGATGCTCTACGATATTGGTTATTTGGTAACCTTGCTGCAGAATACTCATACTTAAATATGCTACGTTTGGGAAGAACTGCACAAGAAGCTAGAGTAGTACTTCCACTTGATACTCGTACAGAATTAGTACACACTGCCTTTATTGAGGATTGGAAACACTTCTTTGATCTCAGGGCTTTGGGTACTACTGGTAAACCTCATCCAGATGCCAAGGTATTGGCTGAACCGCTTATGGAAGAATTCAAACGTTTAAAACTAATATAAATATGACAGAGTATGAATTAGATAAACAATGCGAACGTAATCCAGATTGCGGATGTAATTGTATAAAATGCGAATTATTCGCAAGGTATCAAAGATCTCAACTTGGTTATGATGACTAAATTCTTTAAGATATGAAAGATCCTAACATCAAAGTATTCGAGAAGTTTTTCGGAGTAGAATTTACTCCCTGTGAATCATCTAATATCGAGGCCTATGCCAAGATTGCCGATGGATTACATACAGATATCCTTATCCTGTACAAGAACCTAAAATGTTATCGGTACATTGGTGCCGGGAAACTTTACGAGGACCTTGATCAAGCTGACTCTAAAGGTAAGTGGGTTAATGCTAATCTAGTAAAAGGAGACTTCAATATAAAGAAATATGAGTACAAGTAATACTAGTAAATCTGATGGTTGCCTGGGATTCTTCCTGGGCAGCCTTCTTTGCTTTGGAATCATTGCACAAATTGATTCTATGCCCTGGAATGTACAATCCAAACATGTTCCTTATGAGCCTCCTAAAGAAGAAGCTAAATATACGAGTAATACAATAGATAGCGGATCACGTGCACGAAAAACCATAAAAACTATCAGAGTTATCCCAACTACCCAAACTTACGAGGTATCTAGATGGATAACCTCTGGAGATTGGAGCCAAGATAATTATCCTTTAACAATAACTATTCCTAATCAAACTGTTATAATGGACATAGATTATGTTGAGGACCATTGGGATGACTTTATAAGTGATCCAGAGGATGAAATACAGTTCCCACCAGATATATTCCAATAGGTATCTAGATATATCCTATGGGTATTCCAAAGGGTTAACCTCACATTTTTTAAAGTTTTTCATTAAAAATATTGCATATATAAAATAAAATATGTAATTTTGCAGCAAATAAAAATATAATTAATTCTAAGCAAGGAACTGCAGGGAAGCCTTACACAAAAGATCCCTCAATAATTAACATTAGTCACGGGCTTCAAAACCCATTAAAATTTAACTCGTTATGAAGACGAAAAAGAACAACAACAAGAAGGAGCAGATCACTGCTCAGGTAGAGAACCAGGAAATCGTTGCTAATGCAACGGAAGTTACTAACCCAGAGACTTCTCAGGAGGAGAACTCTATCAAGGAGAACTTAGAAGCTATTGCTTCAGGGAAGTCCAAGAAAAACAAGAAGAACAAGAAAACCAAGGCTATGGTAGAGGAACTTCCTGCAGTCAAGTCTAAGAAGAAGAAGGACAAGGTAGTCAAGGAAGTTGCTAAGAAGCAGGAAGCTTCCATCGTAGAGGAGGTAGTTGCTCACAGGGATGTTAAGTACATCTATCCCGAGAACATCACTGACACTGTCTCACGGAAGAAGTGGAGACAGGAGGTCCGTAACAAGTACCGTGCTCTCGAAAGGGAGATGAACAAGTTCATCATGGACCAGGAATCCAAGGATTACAAGAAAGCCAAGAAAGCATTCGAGGCTTATGCTAAGGAAGTACTCAAACCGGGAATGGCAATTTAAGCCATTCCCATAACTCTCTGAGATATGGCAACATCTGCTCCCAAGTATCATATCTTTACTGAGAAAGAACTGAAGAAAGACTTGCAGGAGCTTATTGAGCTACATAAAAGATGTATCAAGAGCTACCTAGTTAGCAAATCGGTAAAGTTTAAGACAAGGAAGAAGTTCGAAAGGCTGTACGATTATTATATAAATAGGTCGAACATCCGGGACTTCTTCTTCCTCCCGATATCTATCTTCGTTCAAGCTACGGTTAAAGATCAACTAGAAGACGTAAGACTTTATGTTCACAGACAACAACCCAAAGCTAAGAAGCGTAAAAGTAGAGTACGTAAAAGGTAAATATTCCTATAAACAAAGGATGAACCTATTGTCAGGTCAAACTGATAAATTTCACGTAGAATTCTCTGGACCTATTAAGATCTTTCAGGCTGATCCAGATAGTATTCTTACTCTGTACGACGTTGAGAGACGTAGAGGAAGACTCGATAAGGAATCTAGAGATATCCTTAAAGGTCTCCAAATGAATCTCAATAGTCCTTCATCTATAATTTCCAAAGGTGTAACTCATATAATCGTTTACGAATGTTTAAACAAGTAGTATACAACACATATATCGGTAAATCCCAACTTGGTATAATTAACCAAGGAGGCATTCTAGAGGGAAATACTAAAATCGGCGATATATCTTATCCCTGCGTAATTCTTGATAAAAATAGGGATACCCTAACATGGCCTGATTATTATCTTATGGGATGGTTTGAACCAGCCTCCGATTCGGATCCTGCAAACTTTTTCCATATCCTAAAGCCTTGGAACAAGATTATTCACCATTTATATATCACTGGAATTCCAAAGGGTGCTCCAAGTTTAGAGCCTTACAGGCTAGATAATTGCCTATGGTCATCTTATTATGAGGATGATCTTCATGGCTATTTATTTCAAATCTTAAGAAGTAACGAATTATTAAAACTCAAACAGTATGAACCTATCAGCAACTGAATATTGTGAATTGTTCCGAATGGATCAGCCAAGATATAACTTTGATCGTAAAGCTTTCATTAAGCGATTCGGATTAGACTTTCTCGACTCATGTAAGAATAACCCTAATACTAACCCTAACACGGGTTATCTAAGGTATAAAGCTTTTAGACTAGAGATAAGTAATGCCCAAAAGGTATTCAATGAGATCTCTGAGTTAGTCGAAAAATCTGGTAAACGTCCCCTATCCAATGGTCTCTGGAATGTATTTTATGCTACTTATGTAATAAATACCAGAAAGACCCTATTTAAGGATATCCAGGACAAGATTGATCACAAAAAGCAAATTGCCAAATCACGATGGGCTCCCCTTTTGGAGCTTAGGGATAAATTAAAATCCGATGAAGACAAGACAAAAATTAAACCGAAGGGTAAAGGCAAACAAAATCCTTGAACTCGGAGGTAATCATTTTAAGGTAGGGCCTTTTTATAGGCTTTACCTTAATTTTCCGTTTAGGTCTGGAGAACAAAGTTTTACCCGAGATTTATATACCGATATAGCCTTTAACCTAATTCATACTGAAAGTGGAAATTGGTATGGAGTTTGGTGGATTGACTATTTAGATATGTACCTATTAAGGAAACTAACTTTCATAGAGTACAGAGAAGATGTAGATATTAGAAAAGCTTATCTATATGGCAAATATGATAAAAAAAGAAAACTCCTCTAGCAGGTTCCCAAGACCTTTTGGGTTAACTGCTTTGGCTATAGCTTATCGTAAAGATAAAACAACTGAGAACAAACAGGCTTTGTTCAATTACATTATCCATAACTGGATTCTAAGTAATGGGAAGTTTGGTAACGTATCTATGGATGTAAATACTCTGGCTAGGACTACTGGTATGACTATAGAATACATCCAAACCTATATGAGGGACCAGATATTAACTTCTCAAATCTGGCAACCTGAACATCAACAAGAACTCATTAATGGTCTGCTTGGCCAGCAATTGTCTTGGGCTCTGGAAGATCGTATGGAAATAAATCAACAGCTAGAGATCCTCAAGGTCAGTCAGGGAGGTCACTATACGCCATTCATCTCAGCAGAAATGAATAAGGCTTTGAAATTAAGATTAGAATCATCAACTTCTTTACAGCAGGTAATACGTACCTTTACTGGAGGAAGTACTACCAATATATTTACTCAATTTAATCAGCAGAATAATGTTCAAAACCAGGGCATTAGCAGGGAAGAAGCTATGGAGTTAATCACAGAGCATGAAAAGTTCTTAGAGGATAAGAATGATCAAGCAAAATACTTAGAGCAAGCTTATGATCTTAAACAGCTCCCACAAATAGTTGCTAATGAGGATATGCAAGATACCGATGGCTCTGCTTTCAATGTAAACCGACAGGAATTGAATGAGATTACTGATGATTATAAAGGAGCTATAGAGATGTCCTCAAAAGAAAGACATGCTATGAGAAGAGAGATAGAGATGAACATTGATCCTGATGAGGAAGATCCTGAATTTGACTCCTTTGAAGAGGTTATTAGGGAAAATCAAGAACCTGAACCTTCCATAGCTGAATCATACTTAACGACGTAGTGGCTCATATTAGTTATAATAGGATTTGCATATATAAAAATAATTTATTAATTTTGCACTGATAAATAATATTTATAAACCCTATAATAACAACAGTATGGACAACAACGAGAACAAAATGGTAGAGTGCATTCTTAGAATACAGAATGCTAACTTTAACAAGGACATCAAGGTAGACATAAGAGAGGATCTATTAGACGATGACTCCTGGGAGTTTCAGGATGTTTACAACGGAGCAAGCCAAACTTTGTTACAGAAGTACTTGCCTCAAATGAAAGCTGAAGGTACTAAGATCTCATTGCTTAGACCTTTTGATATCGACCAAGAGGATTTCATCGAATTCATGGAGGAAGCAGATGTCAATAAGGCCTCTGCAGATATCAAGGCTATCCTCGAAGGTTTACCAGAAGATAAACGAAAGAAGTTACTTGCTCAATTAAAAGACAAGTAATATATCTAAAGCGGACTATGCGTATTAATAAATATGTTCTAACAAGTAAAATCAGACAGCTACACTCAACCTGTGAAGGTGATGCTGAATTTTTCTAATTGTAAAAGCCTTCTTTGGGACAGTCGTAATTTGTCCCAAGCTGTGCTTTTCTGCCAATGCCCTTTGCTTGAGAAAGTAGAGGGCATTTTTCTAGAATAAACTAGAATCTATTCTTTCTAGTTTTATGCAAACTAATTCTAAGATTACTAGAGGCATACCTAACATTGCCTAAACCTAAGAAAATATTATTTTATTCTTTTATTATTTGCATATATAAAAATATTTTATTAATTTTGCACCGATAAATAATATTTATAAACCCTATAAACAAAACAAAACACATGGATCACAACGAAAACATCCACTTGGAAATTGCTGAAAACCTCCTCAATGAGAGGCAACTTGCAGAAAACATTAGTAGAGCTATCTACAACGCATTAGATGCTCTAGATGCCCAACTAATGCGTATGGTTAAACAGGAGATCGACAAAGCAGAATACTATGATGGAGATCTTCAGGGAATTCAATCCTATTTACATGAAAGGATGAACGAATTAATGGTACTCGCTGGAGTCTACACCTTTAATCCTAATGGTTGCTCTGGAGAACAAACCTATAAGTTCATCCAAGAATTCACTCAGGTAGCCTGGGTAGAAACCAGGGTAGGAGACATTGCACATGCTTCTCATTTTAATAACTATACTGATGGACAGTTCTTAGCTCTCACCAACGATTCAGAATCAGAGAACTATTATAATGAGAAAGCTTATCACGAATTCACAGGCTCAGGCGGATGCCGAGACTAATGTATAACTTAATAAAATATTAAACAATGGACAGATCAGAACTTATTAACTACCTCGTAGAAGAGGGAGCTATTATCGAAGAAATAGCGGTAGAAATAAGTAACCTGGAGCTTTTCCAAGAAGCTCTACAATGGAACGGTATCATTGGATATGACCAAGATATCAAAGACTGGATAGAACCTTACTATCAGGAATATTACTCTAAATATCCAGAAGAACTTAATCTCAATGTAGACTGGATCAAGAACAAGTATCACGAATTAGTAGACAAAGGCCTCATCAATGAAAATGAATCAGAACCTAGTCCGAAGTATCCTAATAATATCTTCATTCCTTAAAACTCTTATAAAGTACCTGGTAGTTATCCCCCACCAGGTACTATCTGAAGAATTTCCAGAAAGTAAACTGTAATTTAACCCTTGTATTATGCGAATAGGACATCAAATTTACAACTATCTTTGCGATTACACAGACGATGGAAAAGTGACTATAGCGCAGCCCATCGAGTGTATACCTAACTGGCCCACTAATAAGGAGGTATCCTTTATCCACGAGGCCTATATTAAATGGGACGAAGATCAAGTATATCTTCTAGTAGTAACCGGAGAAATACCAACCTACATGACCATAAATGGCTTCTTAAAGTGGATGGGAGGTTCTACACGGCCGCAAAATTATAAACCACTTTATGAACTTCGAAATAGGCTAAAGATATTTGCTACAGAAGTACGAAAAACTTGGAAACATACTAGTAATATACATTAACGGACAACGCATATGAAAATCGAAAAGATTTGCCCACATTGCCACAAACTTCAGACTCTTGAGGTTGATGATAGCCAATATTATGACTGGATGGCCGGCAAAAATATCCAGAGAGCATTTCCAAACCTATCTGCCGATCAAA
>Ga0326511_10005080_pt1 | contig 10419 bp, 19 predicted proteins | sample 0_2496_0518_D_FD_203701 | JGI IMG/M metagenome (GOLD analysis project Ga0326511, IMG submission 203701) | Bovine rumen microbial communities from UC Davis, California, United States - 0_2496_0518 | ecosystem: Host-associated > Mammals > Digestive system > Stomach > Rumen | place: USA... | reverse complement strand
TTTACGTATAAAATCAAGTGGGTTCGAATCCCTCTTCCCCTGTGCCCTTAACCCGCATGGTTGAGGGCTTTTTTAATCTCCGTGTCTACTTTCGTGTCTACCTTTTTCACGATGTGTGGTATAATGGACTCAATTAAATATTTAGCGCACGGCGCGGAAAGGGGGTTAGATCCCCTCAAAAGTTGCTCGTGTTTGCCACAACATGCAGAGGGTGCTTCAGGCATCCTCTTTTACTATGTTCTCCATGTAATCCGCTATTTTCTTATTATAGTATTCTGACATGGATTTAATGTTATTCTGATACACTGATTTCATGACAGGGGCATTTCCTGCCCTACACCAGCCGCCTAAATCAGCCAGGTAAATGTCCGGCATGATTAAGGCACCGACAGAAGCGAAGAAGTGCCGGAGGTCGTGAAAGCGGATATCACTGAGGCCGAGCTTGTTACGGAGCTTGATAAACGCTTTTGCAACCCCGTTAGGACTAATCGACACAATCAGACCTTCACCGGAGCCGATAAGTTCCACGATGAACGGCGGGAGGTCAATATAGCGGTCACTATCTGATGTTTTCGGGGTCTCTTTTATTATCCACTTACCGTGTCGGTCTCTTACCATATCCTTGTGTACGTGGAGCGTCTTACCGTGTAGATCAGAATAATCCAGGGCGCAGATTTCTCCCTCCCTTAATCCCATCATACCGAGACCAATGCAGAGCCGGAGCCGGGGATAGGCAGCGTTATAGAGTGCCCGTACAGCATCGTCTGAGGGCGATTCCGGGCGTTTTTTAGGTTTAGCGGGCAATGTTACCCTAAAAGTTAAATCGGGCGCGTATAAGGCGATAGAGGCCGTTAGAAGACCATAAGCATTCCGGACGGATTTAGGCGACTTATTACGGGCGAGATCAGAGACAAAGAGCTGCAAGTCTTCAGATGTAAGACTTCGCACCTTTTTCTTTGTGATAGAGCCAAAATCCACCTTGCGCATCCGGTCATATCCCCGGATCGTGGACGGGGATAGCACAGGCTCTTTTGCCGAGATATAGCCGTCTATAGCTTCGCCAACCGTGATATCATGACGGGCGCGGCGGTGCTTATTGGCGGCGTATTCTGCTGCAAGCATTTCAGCTTGTGCTTTGGTTGGTGCGGTAAATGATTCTTGGTGCTTCTTTCCGTCTGTGTCCGTATAGGAATAGACGCGGCATCTCCATGAGCCGGAGGGGAGTTTTTTAGCTTTAGGCATCGCGCACCTCGTATTCTGCTGATTTATAAGTAACCACGACTTTTTGGGGATCGTTATCCTCGAACTGCACGGCCTCGACCTTATGGAAGCCCTTTGAAAGGAAATCTCCGCTCAACTCTATACTGCCCTGAGTATCGGCTATCTGACTCTGCCTGTTCAGAATCCCGTCAACATATATATAAGTCAACATTTTTCCGTCAAAATTCCACGCGGAAAACCCCAAAGAGTCCATCAATACATTTTCGTTATAATAAATAAAAACATCCTCCCCATCCTCCGTGGATCCTGAGACTGTGGAAATATAAAATTCCCCCGGTCCGGTCTCGCTGCAAGAAGACCCGTCAAAGTCTTTTGATCGCGGCGCGGCTTCCGTCGCAGGCTCTGCCGGGGGCGGCTCAAGCTCTACGACAGGCTCCGCAGAAATCGCCACAGGCTCCTCAGCAATTTCGAAAGTCTCCGGAGTTTTCGGTTTGGAGTGAATAACATGAGATGCACAAGCAATACATGCTATAGTGCCCGCCATAATGGCAGCGGTGCCGCCATAGATAAAAGAATCTTTCAAATTAAGCCTCCTTTTCCTTGAATAACAGTAAATCCCTTTTTACATGCAAAATATCGCATATTATTTCCTTCTTTTCATCAGATACAGAGTGGTATGCATCCAAAATAGCTTTATCCTCAAATGTCAAGGAAGCGCCGCTTCCGGTTTGTCCGGTTATCAAATATTCCATTGACACACCGAAATATTTTGATAATGACAGGATTCGACCGCATTCAGTTTTAGGACTGATTTTTTTGAGCGAACCGTTTGAAAATCCGTTGTCTTCTTCCACTTTCCTGACCGTTAAGCCTTTGTTTTTTCTGAGTTTTTCAATCCTTTCATACATGTTGACTCCAATCTAATTTTATGCTTGACAAAATAGACCAGAGACTATATTATTATTTCCGAGAGGTAGACCATAATCTAACAAAATAGCCTCTAATCGAATTACCCTGACAAGTATATTTTAGATTGAAGGCTAAACAATAGCAACCACAAGATATTGCAGTCTATCCACAAAATATAGGAAAGGAGGCAAAAATGGTAAATTTGGAGAGAATAAGACAGCTTGCAAAGGAGAGAGGAGTTTCCATTGCTAAGTTAGAAAAGGAAACAGGCCTCGCAAATGCAACAATCCGGAAATGGGAAAGTGCAAAGCCGCAGGCCGAAAGTCTCGCAAAGGTCGCAAAATTCTTTGATGTATCTATTGAGGAGTTAATGGCATGAATGAATTATCAAACACAACAAAAACCCTTCCACAGACGATTGAAGAAAAAACAGCCTTTGTATTATTCGGATCCGATGCGTTGAACGCATACCGGAAGAAGCTGAAAGCCATTCAGTCAAAGTATGGGATAAGCAGTGAACAGTATAAGCAGATCCAGCTTGAAGCTCAGGAAACCGCCGAGAACCTATTGCTATTCAGTGCGGATATTGGGAAGGAAATGCAGAAGATTGAGAAAGCAAGCGGTAATCAATTTGTGCTTTCTGACGACAACGGCAAAAAGCACAAATCAGATACTATTCACGAAATGGGCTTCACTGACCGACAGGCACGAGATTTTCAGACATTGGCAAAGCATCCGGAAACAGTACAAAAGGCTATAGAAGATGCGAGAAAAGAGGATCGGATAGTCACAAGACAGGATGTATTAAACAGAATTGTTGTACCAGCTCCACGAAAGAATCCAGTCAAAGAAGTTGTGGAGAATGCAAAAAAGGAGCATGAAGCTTTCCGAGATGCAAAGGTTGTAAACATTAAAGACATTGAAAAAGACAAGCTTAATGTTGAAATCACAACAAACGAGACCTATTTGAAAATCTCAAAGGGAGCAAAAGCGGCAAGCGATCTGTGTTTATTGAACATCAAGGATGTTGAAGAGCTTGCAAGGACATTATCAAGAGAAGAAAAAGACAGGCTTATCAATTCTTTAATGCTGGCAAACAAAACATTGATGAAAATTATGGCAGATTTGGAGTATTAAAAATGGCAGACGGATATTATTCAAAGTTATCACAGAGGATTAAGGAAATATCAGATCAGAACATTCTGGTTATAAGTGTTAAAACGCTTGCAGACTACATTGATATTTCCGAAATGGATCCCGATGAAAAAGACCGCAGATTAAAACAGGCAATGGCATCTGTAGCACTTTATCAGAACGGCTTCAGGAGCGTTGAAAGAGGGAGCGGATATTTTCTTGATTACAGAAATTGTGACAATCCCATTTATCTTCAAAAGTTATGCGAAAACGCAGATATAGACGCAAAAACAAAAGGAATTGTCTTGAAAGCGCTAGAAGAAATCAAGCAGAAAAATATAGATACCTTGCCGGAATACGCTCAATTTGTTTTCGACTTTGATGATGATGGCAATTCTTCATATATAGAGGAAATCACAAGAGACCAGCTTATCGAAATGCTAAAGAAAGATGCGGAGGCGGTTCAATGATCTGGAAAACAATTAAAACCGCCATGCTCCGTGCTGACATCAAAAGCCTTGCGGAGTTAGCGCAGGTGACAGGAATCAACCCCGCCACCCTCATGCAGACCAGACGCCGGGATCCGACAAGCTTTAGGCTTTACGAGCTTGCACAGCTTGATAAGGTCTTAGGTTTTACGGTTGAAGAATGGGAGGCACTAAGAAGAGCATGAACAAAAGAAATGAATGGATAACAGGCATGGAAATCGGCTTGATTCTGGCAATCTTATTCTTTATCAAGCTGGTAATGTAAAAGATCCGCAGAGGTGGCAGCCTCAACGGATCAGATGCTAAAGGGAAATTTTAGCCGTCTTTTATTCTATCACGACGGCAGGAAGGTGGTCAAATGTCTAAGGAAAATATCGCAGTGTCAACAGATTGGTTGACGAACACACTCACAAAGTATATCGAAGATGCAAGCGCATGGAGATCCAGGGCGAATGCAGTAGAGGCTGAGAATAAGGAGCTCAGGCTTATGCGGGACAAGATCGTGGAAATTCTTGCATCTGTCCATGATGAGGACAGACACGGGAACGTCAAGGCCTACAAGTATGACTCCCTGATTAAGGAGATTCGTGCGGTGGTATTCCCGACCACTACAGACAATGGCTGGACGTATCAGTTACCGTTCGACAGGGAAGTTAAGCGGGATTTGGACAATCTGAGGGTTATTAAATGACGGATATATTTACCCGCCGAATTATATTCCCGGACGCGCTTGTATGCGAACGCTGCGGGCGGCTCATATATGAAGGAGACGACTACAAAAGAGACGGTTACGGCGGATATCTCTGTAGCGGGTGCATTGAGGAGTTGGATTACAACGATAACGAGGAGGATGAAGATGATGGATAACACAGAACTGTTTAACAAAGAACTGAAAAAGACACAGAGGGCGGGCATCCCCGACCTAATTGATTACATGGAAGAAGGCGGGTTTTATACGGCACCCTGTTCCGGAGCCCACCACCTGGCTAAAGAGGGCGGACTGTTGGAACACAGCTTGAACGTGCTTGATTTAGCACGAAAGCTCAACAGAGCATGGGGCGAGCCGGTGAACGATATATCACTTGTAATCGTGTGCTTGCTGCATGATCTTGGAAAGATGGGAGATCATGGAAAACCGAATTATGTGCCGAACTATCTGAAAGATGGAACATTGTCTAAGGCTAAGCCATACGTCACTAATCCGGATCTTCCGTATATACCGCACGAAGCACGTTCGTATACTATAGCGGAGCGGTTTATTGTGCTGTCGGAACAGGAAGAGATCGCTATTTTGTATCACAATGGATTATACGGCGATTTTAGGTATGAAATACAAGGCAAAGAGACACCACTTTACATGATCCTGCATTTTTCGGACATGTGGGCTTCAAGGGTTACGGAAGTAGAAGGAGGTGAGTGATATGGCAATACCAGTATTAGTAATGGGTCAGAGCGGTTCGGGCAAAACTTATTCTGTAAAAACATTTCAGCCGGACGAAGTCGGGATTATCTCAGTGGAAAAAGGACGCCTACCATTCAAGAGCGACCTAAAGGTTGCCAGGATCCCGAACGGATTTGAAGAAGCAAAGGACTATGCCACCCTTAACAGGTGCAAGTATGCATGGTTAATTAAGGCGATTCAGACAGCAAAATGTAAATCTATAGTTATAGATGATAGTCAGTATTTGCTTGTTAATGAACTATTCGACAGGGCGAGTGAAAAAGGCTACGACAAATTCACTCAGATGGCCGCAAATTTCCGCAATCTCATCCACTCCATTAACGAGCTGGATCAGGAAGACAAGATAGTTTATTTTCTGCACCATACTGAAACAGATGCAGACGGGCGCGAAAAAGCCAAGACCATCGGGAAGATGCTGGACGAAAAACTTACTATTGAAGGCTGCTTTGATATCGTGATTTATTGCAGTGACCACAAATTTTACACGCAAACCAACGGGCAGAGCACAGCAAAAACGCCTGAAGGAATGTTTGAACTTGAAATACCTAACGACTTAAAGGCCGTAGATGCGGCCATAAGAGAATATTACGAAATCTAAGGAGGATATAAACATGAAAGCATTTAGCAACTACGAACAGGCGAAGGAAAACGCAAAATACGAGGGCGGCGAAAGACTTCCGGAAGGCGGATATGTGTGCCGGATCTTAGGGACAAAGTACGCAAACCCTCAGAATGGCAATTCCGGTTACATTACCATGGAGTTTGATATTGCCGAGGGCGAGCATGCGGGATTCTTCCAAAAGCAGTATGAAGCTAATACATCTGAAGACAGGAAGTTCAAAGGCAAGGTCATTATCTGGGAGCCAAAGGACGACGGCACGGAACAGGACGGATGGACGAAAAACACTTTTGCAAGGTGGACGAATGCCATAGAGGACAGCAATCCCGGCTATTCATGGGACTGGGATGAAACAAAGTGGAAAGGCAAGCTGGTGGGGATCCTCTTTGGAACCACGGGCACCGTAATAGACGGAAAAGAAATCACATATACGGAAGCAAGGACGGCGGTAAGCGTCGAAAAGGTCAGATCCGGCGACTACAAGATCCCGAAATTCAAGTCAAAGAACGGCTACACAGGAAAAGGTAATGCGCCTTCCGGCAATTCTGGCAATTCCGGCAATTCCGGTAGCGATGATTGGATGAACGTCACGGAAACCGATATGGAGCAGCTTCCGTTCTAATGACACACTTAGATATCGCTGAAGCCCTTGAGTCTATTGAGATAATCGTAGACTCAAGGGAACAGCCGAGCAAGCAGGCTGAAAAACGATATAAAGCTTTTGGCTGCCCGTATAGAAGGCAAGCCATAAGTTACGGAGATTATACCTACAATTTCCGGCTTAATGGTAAAGAACTGATAAAGCCTGATGAAACCGCCTGTCCTGAATGTGTCATAGAACGCAAGGCAAGCCTTGAAGAATTATCGAACAATCTTACGCATGGACGGGACAGATTTATCAGAGAGTTTACCAGGGCGAAGGACAACGGAGCGGCGATATATCTTTTGGTCGAAAATTCTGACCTGAAAAGTATCTACGCGGGTCATTATCAGACTCGTTTTGATAAAAAGGCATATTTTGCAAGCTTCATGGCGTTTTTGGCGAGATATCATATTCAGCCCGTATTTTGTCCGGCTGAGATGTCAGGAAGAGTGATATACGAGATCCTGTACAGGGAACTGAAGGAGAGACTGGAAAGAGGCGATTATGATCATTATTCATAAAACAGAAAACATTCTGATTTATTGGGACGAAGAGAAAAAGAAATTATTCTATGAAACACCTGATGAAAATTATATCTCAGAGGTATTGATGATTAGAAATGGATTTTTCAACCTTGATGCAGAAGAAACGGAAGCTATTAATAGCTTCATAGATAAATTGGTAAAGGGTTAATCATGGCGGCATCAATAAGCGGTTTTATTCTGATATACAGAAAAATCCAAGAACATTGGCTTTGGGAAAATTCCGAACCATTTGATAAGGCTCACGCATGGATTGACCTGATATTTATGGCAAATTTCCGCGACAAAGAAGTGCTTTTTGGCGGAACCACTGTCATGGTTAAGAGGGGGCAGAGAGTGACCAGTTTGCGTTATCTGGCTGATAAATGGAACTGGAGCAGACACAAAGTCTCTGATTTTTTGAAGGCTCTTGAAAGGGACAATATGGTGACAGTGGAAAGGGACAGTAAAAAAACCCTGATAACTATAGTAAATTACGATATTTATCAGAATTTAAAAGAAGGCTCGGGGACAGGGTCAGGGAACAAAAAAGGGACAGTAAAGGGACAGTCAAGGGACAGTAAAGGGACAGAAAGAAATAAAGTAATAAAGGAAAATAAAGAAAAAGAAAAAATAAATAAAAAAGAAAAAGAGTTTTCATCCTCTAATGAATCCGACTATACGGACGAGGAAGCACTTGCATGGTTTAACAGCATTGAGGACGAGACACCGGAGGAGTGGAGGCAGAAATGAGCTTTTATAATTTTGATAGAGAAGACGCTTTCCGGTTCAGGGACTTTATACATGCACAGGCGAAGATCAGAGGTCAGGAGCTTGTATTTCTGAAATGTCCATATTGCGGAAACTTATCAAAGGACAAAGAAAAGTTTTCTATTAACCTTGACACTGGCAGATATAACTGTTTCAGAGCCTCATGTGGAGCTCATGGAAACATGATAACCCTTGCACGGGATTTCGGGTTTAGTTTATCAGATGATGTCGATCGGTATTACAACCTTAACAGGCGTAATGATCGTTTTAGACGTTTTGCAGAATTTAAAGCAAAGCACTCAGAACCGGCAGAGCAATATTGTAAGAGTCGCGGGATATCGGCGGAGATCTGCCAGAGGTTTGAACTTACTACCCGGAAAGATGATCCTAATATTTTAGTTTTTGTTTTCAAGGACGAAAAAGGTGAAGTAAGGTTCATCAAGTACCGGAATACCAAATACCAAAAAGGGGATAAGGGTTCCAAGGAGTGGTGTGAAAGGGATTGTATGCCGATTCTGTTCGGGATGAATCTTGTACCTGAGACGGCAACAGAAATTATCATCACGGAAGGCCAGATGGACACGTTGGCGATAGCTGAAGCCGGGTATCTGAATGTTGCATCTGTTCCAATAGGCGTAAACGCTTTCACCTGGGTGCCTCATTGCTGGGACTTCTTGCAGCGGTTTAGTTCGATATGTGTCGTGGGTGATTATGAGAATGGAATCGTTACCCTTGCGGATGATTTAATCGCCCGTTTTGGGAAGAAGGTCAAGGTTGCACGGACTGAAGACTATCAAGGGTATAAGGACGCGAACGATATATTGCAGCACTTGGGAGCTGAAGCGGTCAGAGCATTAGTCGATAATGCTGAATACGTTCAAAATGATCGCATTGTTGACATGAGTAATATCGAATATGTGGACTTAACCCAAACACCCAAAATCAAAACAGGCGTGCAGGAGCTTGATGAAATCTTAGATGGCGGATTGATGTACGGAAATCTCGTTGTGCAGACCGGAAAGCGCGGAGATGGTAAAAGCACATGGACATCAAATATGATCGTTAACGCCTTAGATCAAGACTGTAATTGCATGATCTATTCCGGTGAAATGCCAAAAATCATGGTTAAGAGCTGGCTTAATTCTCAGATAGTCGGAAAGAGAGTGCTCACCAATACGGAAATTGATTCTTGTAATGCCTGGTATAAAGGTCGCCTTTATCTGTATGACAGCGATATCACCAACGAAGAAGACGACAGGCCGGAAGAGGATATATTACTTGAAACGTTTGAGGAGGCCATAGTAAGGCTCAATGTTGTTTTTATGGTGATAGATAACCTCATGACAATAGTCGATTCAGAAACCAACGAAAAATTATACCGCCGCCAAAGCAAATTTGTCGGAAAGCTTGCCAAGTTATGTAAAAAATACAAGGTCGTTATTGTACTGGTGGCACACCCGAGAAAAACCAACGCAAACGAACTGGAAAATGATGATGTAAGCGGCGCATCGGAAATTACCAACAAAGCAGACGTGGTTTTGAATTATGCCAGACTAAGCGATAAGGAAGCCGCCGCTGAGAGTGAACCAGAAAATATGCGCTGGCTCTATGTGAACAAAAACCGCACCGGAAACGGCAAGATCGGAAGAATTAAGGTTGAATTTTCGCCGGATAGCAAAAGAATAGTACAGGCGGGGGACAGTTTCGTGAAAGCTTATCTCAATGATGGCTTTATGGATATAGATCCCGAAACTTATGAACAGTTACCGTTTGATTGACGGAAAGGAGGAGTATGGACGAAACAAAGTATTATGAATTTTATGCACTTGTCTGGAAATTATTACATCGTGGACTTAATGAAATTCCCACCACACCCGACCCTGCAAAGCTTGCAGACACAATGAGAGAAGAAGCACAGATTATCCTGGAACGGTACCGGGATCTTGGTGTGGATGATGTGTATAAGATTGTGGATAGTACGCTGCATCTGTTCTACGAGACGTATTATGCACGGGCTCCGGAGGTGGAAGCGGTACAGATGAATTTGTTTGATTTAGGGAAGGTGCAGAATGAAAAGACTTGATACCAACACGCGCAATATATGCCACTGCGAATATTGCACAGAACGCAAGGGAAATTATTGCAGACACGAAAAATGTATTTATCCGCCGAAAGTTAAGAAGCATAAGGGTATGCCGTGGGAAGCAGTGTTTGGGAGGGTGACGGTATGAAAGACAAAACAATAACTCAACAGTTTGAAGACATAAAAGAAGATATCTGCAACCAATACTGTCGCTGTCCCTACATCTGGGACGAAGAAAAGGACGGTGAGTTATTAGATAGTGAGATCTGCAAGAACTGTCCGTTGAATAAGCTATGAGGAGGCACACATGATAAAACCACTATACAACGACCCGACCCGATACGGCAGAATCCCTGACCCGCCCGAACGGTCAGAATGCTGTGGAAACTGCCGTTATAATCACAGAGAGGGAAAAGATATATTTACTTGCAACAATGAAGATTGCGAAAATTACGCATCATATACGGGATATGACGATTGGTGCGATGGCTACGAAGCGAAGGAGGGCGAATGAACAAGGTACTGTTTTCTTCAAAGTCAGATGAGTGGGAAACCCCGATTGATATAT
>Ga0326511_10005077_pt1 | contig 10420 bp, 6 predicted proteins | sample 0_2496_0518_D_FD_203701 | JGI IMG/M metagenome (GOLD analysis project Ga0326511, IMG submission 203701) | Bovine rumen microbial communities from UC Davis, California, United States - 0_2496_0518 | ecosystem: Host-associated > Mammals > Digestive system > Stomach > Rumen | place: USA: California... | reverse complement strand
GGCCCTCGCTATATGTAGAAGCAGAGACGCCCAAGACTTCAGGGACCAAGTCATCGGCAGAAACGACGGCGAAGCTACCTTCCTCGTAACCGATGATCTCATAACTGGCAGTTTCCTTCAGTACTTTTAGGGTTCCATGGCGGGGAGCCATTCCCTTGGCTGAATGGTGCTGGTTGATTACTCGTGTCGCAATAGCTTGCATCTGTGCCTTGGTTCGTGGGGCGGCTTCAGATGTCAGTGCAAGTGTAGCGAATACTGCAATGGTAATGGCTTTTATTTTAAGCATTTCCTAAAAAGAATATAATGTTTGGAATAAGGTGCAAAGTTACAAATAATAGCTGTATTACACAAGCGATTTGGGAACATTAACGTAATGGACACCAAAAAGGGGAGTGCAACGCGCTGTTGCACTCCCCCTTGGATTTCAGTTGGTGTGTGACGATTACTTCACGAGCACCTTCTTGTTGTTGATGATGTAAGCACCCTTCTGGCCCTTCAGGCTGGTGATGTGCTTACCATCCATCGTGTAGATGTTGACTGGCTTGCCAGTAGCAACGATCTCGTTGATGGCTGTGATGATGGTAATCGTGGCAATTGCAGGCTTCGACTCTGCGCCGTTAGCATAGAGAGCGCTTACTGCGAAGCTGTGGTTGCCGCTCAGAATATTGCTTACGTCTACTCTGTAGGTAGTTACGTCACCCTCAACGTCACCATTGAGCTCAGCATCCACATAGATGTTGTAGGCAACAGGAGCAGTGCCTCCAGCGGTGTAGGTGATGTCATCGACCATCAGACCCCAGACGTCCTGAGACGTGTGGCGGATGGCGAAGAACTTCGTACCCTCGGGCAGGTCATAAGATACCTGCTCCCACTGTGTGCTGCTAACCTGAGCCGAAGCAAGCAGCTGGAAGTCGGTAATCTCCTTACCAGTGGTCGAGTAGAGAATCTCATAGGTCTCAGCACCATAGTCGGTGACAAGTTCGCGAGTGAAGAACGAGATGGTCTGTGCAATACCGGGCAGCTCGGGTGAAATGAGCCAGTGATCGGTAGGAGCAATGTTGCCGTCAGGTTCAGCTGTGCAGAACGAAGCCAGGTACTGTTTGCCGCTGTGAGAAGGATAGTTTGTTGACATGTCAGTGCTAAGCTGGCTTGAAGAAGGAGCAAATACCATCCATGCAGCAGCCGGGCCAAGGTTGGGCACCGTTATGCCGTTGAAGCCATAGAGCATTGTGCCGTTGCCATCATAGAGCGTCCACTCACCGAGTGAGCCAGTGGGCTGTTCGGCAGTAATGCCACCAATGCTGAACTCGGGGAATGATTCGGGATCCTCGAAGTCCTCAACTATCTCAGCAGCAGCAGAAGAAGGAGCCAGCCAGTTCAGAATAACATCGGCATCGGGCTCTTCCTGAACAGCCGTCACGTCGGTAGGAGCAGCAGCGGTGGGTTCAGTCAGCGTCAAGATAGCCTCGGCAATGTTGTTGTCCTCGTTCAGGTCGTTGTCAAAGACCACTTCAGCGCGAAGCGTGATATCCTTAGCCTCATCGAAGATAGAAGTAGGCAGGGTAGCAGAGATGGTGGTCTCGCCAACAAACGGAGCAAGAATCTCGTTAGCGGTCAGGTCAAGCAGTGCAGTATCGTCAGCGAAGAGCTTCACAGTGTAGCCAGCGGCAGGCTGTTCGCCTTCGTTCTTCACGGTTACGTCGATGTTGGCGCTCTTACCAGCAACGATATTCTTTGGTGCGCTGAGGCTAACAGAGAGGTCGTACTCGTAAAGATCCACAATGCGGATGTTGTCGATAATGAGAGAGTCACCAATTACAGTTACGAAGTCTCCAGTTTCGAAATCGTATTGCTGTGTGTTAGGATTTACTATCGTCGTTGCAATACCCACCTGAGCATAGCGTCCGTTCTGGATAGAATTCAGAGGCACCTTGACGGTTGAGTACTCTTCACCAATGGTAGCTTCGCCAAGGATCTCAACATCGTTGTCCTCGCTACAACCGATAACAAAGACATTGTTATTAGAACCACTGCGCGCATCGAAGACCAGTGACGGATTAGCGGCACTCTTCAGGTTCAGCTTACCAGAGACGAAAGCTGAGAGACCAGCCTCGTCGGCACACATCTTCAGGGCAACGCCATCACCATCGGAAGCGTCATTCGAGATGTAAAGATTGCAGTTTTCGGATACCCAAATGTAATGGAGAGAGGCACCAGTGAAGCCCTCAACGATAGGCAGGTCGTAAGGAGCACCAGCCAGGATGCCGATAGTCGTGCAATCATCAGCTGTTCCAGCTTCATTCTTTGTCTGAACGCCAAAGTACTTGTATCCTTGCTCACCCTCATCGGTGTTGAACTGGATAGTAGTATTGGTGGCATCGCGCAGTGAGTCAAGCTTCTCGTCATACTCCAGATAGGTAAACCAGCCCATATAGTCGACCAGCTCCATGCTCCATACCAGATAGTCAACCTTGGCGGTATTTACATAACCACCATTGATACCTGTGTCGGGTACACGACTCCAATTGAAGTCGATAGATGTGCCATTGTCTTTATAAGCCACCTCTTCCACCTGCTTAGGAATGTCAAGACCAACGAAGAGAGTAATCTTATCGCTCTTCTTGCCACGGCCTAAGCTGTTGTATGGAATTACCTGGTAGGTGTAGAAAGCAGATTTCTCAATGCTGGCGTCCTGCCATGTTACGGTAGCTGCAGGAGCAACATCCTGAATCGTATTGATGACTTCGCCGCCACGCAGAATCTCAAAGCTCATGTTTTCAGTGAGGTCAGAACCATTGATAGCCTTGGCAGGAGCAGTGAAGTTGATGTTTGCTTCAAGAGCACCCTCGGCACCAGCCGAAACAGCCAGATCGTCAATGGCAGCGGGAGCGTTAGGATCGGCACCAATCTCAACAACGAGGCTCTTGATTTGCAAGCGCCACATGTCGGGATCGCTGGTAGCCTTGATGGCAATGTAGTAATTGCCGCTCTCATTAATGATGAACTCGTTCTCGAACACAGTTGCCTCTTTCTCTTCAAAGGTCACCTCGTCGATGGCAACGATGTTGAGTGCCTCAGGTGTAGGCTCCTTACCTACGAGCACTTGGAATTTCTCAGGATAACCTGCAGTGAGAGCTTCGACAATCACGTTGTAGTTCTTGCCGGCTTCCATCTTGATGGCTGGCGAGATGAGGTAGTCATCTCCCTGCAAAGTGGAATCATAGAGATAGTATGCACCGTAATTGGCAGACCATTTCCAAGTAGAACCACCGTTTGCGTCAATTACCTGGAAGAGATCGAAGACGCCTTCATTGGTGAGGTCGAAGTTTTGTGGTACACTGAGGACAGGAATAATAGCTACGGATACCTCTTCGCTCTTGTCACCTATTCCTGCTGCATTGTAAGCAATGATACGATAGGTGTGAGTACCAATGGTCAGGTCTTCAGCGTTGTCCAAATAGGTGAGAGCTGTGCCAGGAGTCACATCTTCGAAGGTGTAGATGAGTTCTCCGTCGCGATAAATCTCGATCTTGCTCAAGTTCTCAGTCAGATCCTCACCGTTGATAGCCTTGCTTGGAGCAGTGAAGCTGAGGGTAGCCTCGATAGCTTCCTCGGAAGGAACGATGGTCAAGTCGGTAACAGCTGCAGGAGCGGCGGGATCAGCACCTTCCTCAACAATGAAGTTATCAAGGTAGAGAAAATACTGGTCGGCATCAGAGATAGCGTGGATACCGAAAATATAGTAACCAGTCTCGCTGACCGTAATGGCCTTGTTCTCCAATGTTTGCAAAGGATCACCCCAGTTTACGTCGGTGGGTTCAATGACGGTAGCGGTCATGGCCTCGGCGTTCTTCTCGGTACCAATCTTCATTTCAACACGCTCAGGATATCTTGAGCTGTAGGCGCTGACGTCAAAAGCTGCACGATAGGTCTTGCCTGCTTCCAGTTTAATGGCGGGAGAGAACAGCCAGTCATCGGCATCATTATTACTGTTATACAGATAGTTAACCGTACCATTACTGAATTTCCAAGTAGATCCGTCCTCGTTGGCATCGACAATGGTGAATTGTGACTGAGCCTTGCTATCGTTGAAGTCGTTTAAGTAGGGCAGTTCTTCAATTACGACATTAGAGGGATCGTTGGCCATAATGGTAAGTGCGGTGATATACTGTAAGTAGTAGATGCGGTCGGTAGCTGCATTGGCAATGATATCATTGGTAGCGGTCAGGGTCTTGGCCACAGCGTCGTACTCCATGACAATATCAGCCAATTCCACGGTCTGTTCGTCTACGGCTTGTGCACTGGTGGCATAGATGTCATAGCTACCACCATACACGCCCAGGAACTGCAGTTTCGGGAAGGTAACGGTCGTTCCGTTAATCGTGCCTTTAATCCAAGAATTGGGGAAGTCGGAGAAGAAACCTCTTACATACACATCATCACCAACAAATGCGACGTCGGCTTTGCCTGTGAAGGGGACGTCACCTTGTGTTTGACTGTCATAAGTAGCACCTTCGGTGAACCAGTTCTCGATGGTGGCATCAGCAGGAATCTCTACAAGTGTAGGAGGAACATAGCCCGGCTTGTACGTGAAGACGGTCTGATAATCGCCGTAGCCAGAGAACGAGAAGTCATCGGTCCAGAACAAAGCTACGAAGTTGTCTTCGTCAGTATCGTCAAGGCTGATGACGTCGCCGTCGATGGTCAGGGTAATATCGCCTTCTACCTGAGCCCAAGGATTGTTCTCGTTGTTCTCATCATAGCTGAGGCGACCAATATACAGGCCATAGTTTTCTTCAGTATTGAAGTAGATAACCTGTCCAGCAGGAATGGTGATGGTATTCCCCACCTTGCTACCTTTAACCCAAGTGCCTTGTTGAACGGGATAGATGAAATCCTTGAAGTAGACTCTTCCATCGGGAGTTTCTACGATTTCAGCTACACCTTGCTGAGCGGTGGTATAAATCTGGTTGCCACTAACATAATAGGACATACCAGTGCGCTGGTAGAACTTATGTTCACCTTCGGCTGGCTTGACAATGATACCATTCTCATCGACTACTTCAGTTTCATCAATGTTCTTGATTGGACCTCTTGCAAGTGCAGGGCTGGAATAGGGAGTCAACTGAACACCACGTAGGTTGTTCATTGGGTCGACTTTCAGGGCTTTGCCGCTGATGCGCTTCTGCCAAGGTGCCTTGCCTTGCTTGAACGAGATAACCTCGGTCTGTTTGGCAAGGATAGCCTTTTGCATGTCAGTTAACTTGGCAAGCTTGTTGTCGGCTTGGCGAAGAAGCATTTCGCCTGCGACTTTCTTGCCCACGGTAAGATTACTTGCCAGGTTCTTTGTGGCGTGGAAGGTAGGACGAGCCTTTATGGTCAGGTCCTTCTGCACACCGGCAGCCTGGGTGGGAATGGCCAACAGCACAGCTGCAACGGCTCCCAGCAGGAAAGAAGTTATTCCTTTTCTCATAACCTTAATTAATTTAGTTAATAATAAAATGTGAATTATAAAAATTGATTGTTTGCCTCTATATGTTTTACATATTTTAACTGCATAGTTCTTTGAAAATGGGTAGTCTTGAAATGCAAAATTAAAAATAATTTACGAAGCATGCAAATTTTTATTGCATTTTATTATAAAAAGTGTGTTTTTCGTTGTAAAATGTTATGAAAAATGTATCTTTTTTAGGAAATTCCAAGTAATTCCTTTATTTGGGAAGTAGTGTAATAGATTTTTTCATAGTTGTCAAGCAGGCTTACATCAATTGTATAGCGAGCTTTCAGATAGAAGGGTTCGCGTTGAGCAAGCTGCTGGGTGATGAAGTCAAGCAGTTCCTCACGGCTCTTTCCCTTGAGCAGCGGGCGATCGTGGCGACTCATGGACAGATGGCTGTAAAGCACTTCGGGCGTGGCTTTAAGATAGACCACCTGCGCCTGTTGGTTCATATAGTCGATGTTGTCGAAAAAACAAGGCGTACCACCACCGCAGCTGATGACGATATCTTCAAATTCGGCCACTTCGTGCAGCATGTTGTGCTCTATCATTCGGAAGCCTTCCTCGCCAACTTCGCTGAACAATTGTGAAATACTTTTGTGCCTGCGACTTTCAATGTACCAGTCCAAATCATAAAATGGCAAGGCCAGCTCGTGGGCAAGTGCTTTGCCCACGGTGGTCTTACCTGCACCCATATAACCTATTAGGATGATCCTTTTCATGTATTCTTAGCCCTTGTTTACAATCTTCATGCACTCCTCATAAGTCAGTTCCTTGGCCCGCTCATGCATGGACCTGGGCAAACGATAGTTCTTGCCGTCGTAAACCACGTAGGGACCATATCGTCCGTTCATCACCTCGAGTTTGTCGTCTTCCTCGAAGGTCTTCAGGTGTTTCATTTTGTCCTGACGACGCTTTTCCTCAATGAGACGCACCGCATCGGCGATGGTCACAGAAAGTGGATTGACGCCTTTTGGCAGTGAGGTGTATTGCTTATTATGAAGTACGTAGGGACCAAAGCGTCCGGCACCCACGGTGATAGGCTCGTTTTCGTATTCACCTAACATGCGTGGCAGCTTAAAGAGATCGAGTGCCTGTTCCAGCGTGACGGTCTCCATGCTGAGTTCCTTGGGCAGATGGGCAAACTGGGGTTTATCCTTATCCTCGGCAGTGCCAATTTGCGCTACAGGGCCGAAACGTCCAATCTTTACAAACACAGGCTTGTGGCTCTTTGGGTCGATGCCCAGTTCACGTTCACCAGCCTTGTGCTCAGAACGAGCATTCAACGTCTTCTCTACGGTGGGTTCAAACTCGTCGTAGAACGTGTGCATCACCTTGTTCCACTGTTCCTTACCCTCTGCAATCTGGTCAAAATCAAGTTCCACCTTGGCGGTGAAGTTGTAGTCCATGATGCCAGGGAAGTTCTGCATGAGGAAGTCGTTGACCACGATGCCGATGTCGGTAGGGATAAGCTTGCCCTTGTCGGCACCAACCAGTTCTATGCGGCTCTTATGCATGATGACCTTGCCTTTCAGAGAGATGACGGCATACTGGCGCTCTTCCCCCTTCTTATCGCCCTTGATGACATACTCACGTTGTTGTATGGTGGAGATGGTGGGGGCATAGGTTGAAGGACGTCCGATGCCAAGCTCCTCAAGTTTGTGCACCAGCGAGGCTTCAGAGTAGCGCTGTGGTCCTTGTGTATAGCGTTCGCTGGCGTTAATTTCGCGACGTATCAGTTCCTGACCTTGGGTAAGTGGTGGTAGAATGGCCGTAAATGAATCCAACTGGTTGTTGTCTTCATCGTCCGATGATTCGTGATAGACCTTGATGAAGCCATCGAATTTGACGACTTCGCCCTGGGCGACGAATTGAAGATTGGAGAGGGGTAGGATATTGATGTCGACGGTAGTCTTCTCAATCTCGGCATCTGCCATCTGGCTGGCAATGGTGCGCTTCCATATCAGTTCGTAGAGGCGGCGTTCCTGCACTGTACCCTCAATAGCTTTCAAGCTCATGTCGGTGGGACGGATGGCCTCGTGGGCCTCCTGGGCTCCCTTTGAACTGGTGTGATACTGGCGGACCTTCGAGTATTCAGCACCATAGAGGCGGGTAATCTCATCCTTTGAGGCGTTGATGCACAGGCTGGAGAGGTTCACCGAGTCGGTACGCATGTAGGTGATGCGTCCACTCTCGTAGAGATGTTGCGCCGTCATCATGGTCTGACTGACGGTGAAGCCCAACTTGCGGGCAGCTTCCTGCTGCAAGGTTGAGGTGGTAAAGGGTGGAGCGGGTGTGCGCTTTGTGGGCTTCTTCTGTATCTGGTCTACCAGGAAGGTAGCGTCCTTGCACTTCTCCAGGAAATCCTCCACTTCCTTTTCATTCTTGAAGCGTGTACCTAATGCAGCTTTCACCTCGCTCTGCGAACCATCGGCATTCTGAACACCGAAGACACCCTGCACACTATAATAGGTTTCGCTCTTGAAAGCTTGCAGTTCGCGTTCGCGTTCTACGATGAGGCGTACGGCAACACTCTGTACACGGCCAGCCGAAAGAGCTGGTTTCACCTTGCGCCAGAGCACAGGAGACAACTTGAAGCCTACCAGTCGGTCCAATACGCGACGGGCCTGTTGGGCATTCACGAGGTTCATGTCCAAGTGGCGTGGATGCTCAATAGCCTCGAGAATGGCAGGCTTGGTAATTTCGTGGAACACGATGCGCGAAGTCTTTTTCTCGTCCAGACCGAGCACTTCACACAGGTGCCATGAGATGGCTTCTCCCTCGCGGTCCTCATCACTTGCCAGCCAAACCTTTTCGGCTTGCTTGGCTTGCGATTTCAGTTCGGCCACCAGTTTCTTCTTCTCTTCTGGAATCTCGTATTCCGGCTCCAGCGTCGTGTCGTCAATACTTAGTTCCTTCTTCTTCAGGTCGCGGATATGGCCGTAGCTCGACATGACCTTGAAGTCGTTTCCGAGGAACTTTTCTATTGTCTTCGCCTTGGCAGGCGACTCGACGATTACCAGGTTCTTTTGCATAACTTTTTCTATCGCTTTTATTTTTTGGCTGCAAAAGTACGCAAAAGTTTCGCTTTCACCTTATTTATATATCAGAAATTTTATTTTCTTAACCTTTTTACTGATAGCTAACCTTTATTCCTACTTTCCAGGAAGCGGATGACGGCATTGCGGATACTGTTGAGTCCGAAATCGGCAGGGTTTATCTCGTGGAGTGGAATCCATAGTGCCTCGGCGGCATCGTCTTCGGCATGGATAGGAGGTATATCACCTTTCACACGTACCAAAAAGTCCATATCAAGCGTATGGACACCCATACCGCTATACAGGTAGACATTGGGCGAGGAGAAGAGATACTCTATTTGGCTCACTTCCAGTCCCGTTTCTTCCTTGATTTCTCGGCGCATGCCCTCTTCCACAGTCTCATACATGTCGCAGAAGCCGCCAGGAAGGTCGAGAGTACCTTTGGCAGGCTCCTTAGCGCGTCGCACCACCAACAGTTCGTTGCGATCATTCAGGATGAAAGCTGCCGTAGCTGAGCAGGGGTTGGCATAATAGGTAAATCCACATACATCGCAGAGTTTGCTCTTGAAGTTGTTCACTCGGAATTGTGCGCTGCCGCATACGGGGCAGTATTTAAACATTTCAAGTGGATGCTTTTTTGTGTTCATGCTTATCATATATTTATTCTATAGGAGCTTCATAACACGCCATCTACACCATAATATTATCGCGTATGCGCGTATGATAGGCCATTGTCCAATAACCTGCTGCAAAAGTACGAATTTTTTTCCATATTATCATTTTTTTTCCGTACCTTTGCATGCAAAAATAGGAATAACTGAAATGAATCGAATCTTTTTTCTTCTATTGATAGCTATGACGACATCCGTAGTGAATGCACAGAAAGTGGTAAACTTGTGGCCAAAAGGGGCTCCCAATGATAATGGAGATCCAGAGGATAGAGCTGAGTTGCTTGTCTATTTGCCCGATGCAAAAAAGGCAACGGGACGTGCTGTGGTTTGCTGTCCCGGTGGTGCCTATAAGGGATTGGCCATCGACCATGAAGGCAAGGACTGGTCCTATTTTTTCAATCATCAGGGTATAGCACTTATCGTTTTGAAGTATCGTATGCCCCACGGCAACAAGTCTGTACCTCTGAGCGATGCGGTAGAGGCAATGCGTACTGTGCGTAAACATGCTCGAGAGTGGCACATCAATTCCAAGGACGTGGGTATCATGGGATTTTCGGCTGGAGGACACTTGGCCTCTTCCGTTGCCACGCATGCCAAAGACGATGCAAAGCCCGACTTCCAGATTCTTTTCTATCCTGTCATCACGATGGAGCCGAGCATTACCCATCATGAGTCGATGGAGAACTTCTTAGGCAAAAGTCCCCGTAAGAAGGACTTTCGCGAATATAGCAACGACAAGCAGGTGAACCGCACCACGCCGAGAGCCTTTATTGCCCTGAGCGACGACGATGATTTGGTGCTGCCTGCCAACGGTGCGAATTACTATCAGGAGTGCTATCGTCACGATGTGCCTGCTACGCTCCATATCTATCCGACGGGAGGTCACGGATGGGGTTATCGTGAGTCATTTGAGTTCCACATGGAAATGCTGCTGGAACTGAAAGGCTGGCTGCATAGTTTCTGATGCAAATTCAAGTAACTCAATTTTAGGAAGTTAAGTAGTTCTTGCATTGCAAGCGACCTATGGGCCGAACGGCAAATCCAGCCGCATGTTTTTTATTATTTCCAATAATGTGCCTACGAGGACGGTAGTAAATTGTAGAGGAATTGGCACAGGAAATAGATGATGGTACCCGCAACAATTCCAAAGATTGCGTCAATGGCATAGTGTGCCTGAATATAGAATGTGCCGAAGAACATGAGCACGGCAAAAG
>Ga0326511_10005072_pt1 | contig 10425 bp, 21 predicted proteins | sample 0_2496_0518_D_FD_203701 | JGI IMG/M metagenome (GOLD analysis project Ga0326511, IMG submission 203701) | Bovine rumen microbial communities from UC Davis, California, United States - 0_2496_0518 | ecosystem: Host-associated > Mammals > Digestive system > Stomach > Rumen | place: USA... | reverse complement strand
TAAGATGATGCCTTCGTCTTCTAAGTGTTTTATGACGCGCGTTATTTTGGTCTCATTCATATAGGTGAAGAAATCAGCATAGGCACGTTTGCTGTTATACGTCCAGTATAAGCCATCGTGAAAATGCTTGTCGTTAGCTGCGTTCTTCGCAATCCAATAATAGAAATGATGAAGAATTATAGCTTCTTCGATGCCATATATTCTCGCTATCGTAGTGTTAATATGATGTTCCATAGTGGTTGTCTTAGAAACCTAACGGACGACACTACTTGTAGCAACCACTCTACGTTCGCATCGCCCGCTTAGGTAAAAGATAGCTAATCTTATTTCCGCTGCACGTAATTACGCTTTTTGTGGTTGACGACGTAAGACGTGTGTCATTTCTTATTCTTTGTGCAAAGGTAATATAAAAGATACGTAAAGCAAAGAAATTTAAGTATATTTATCATTTTGCTTGGTCGATTAGCTTATAGAACTCACGACGTGCGTCAGCGTTGTCTTGGAAGACACCCGACAGATGCGAGACCGTCATCGTGCCGTCGTTTTTCACACCTCGCATAGTCTTACACAGATGCTTACCACGCATAACAATAGCCATACCCTCCACTTTGCCATCGAGAGCGTCAGTGAGCATTTTTATTATGTCGCGTGCAAGACGTTCTTGCAGTTGCAGACGTGCTGCGCAGTAACCCACTACGCGAGCGACTTTGCTGATACCTAATATCCGACCGTCACGACGTGGAATGTAAGCAAAGTAGTATTTGCCGAAGAACGGCATCATATGGTGCTCGCACATCGAATAATAATCGCCTGTGTCAAACACTATGTCTGTCGATTCCATATCGTTTGCGAATGTCGTGATTTTTGGCTTTTGCGCAGGGTCATAGCCTCTGAATATCTCTGCATACATACGCGCGATACGATTCGGGGTCTCTGCGAGACCTTCTCTGTCTGCGTCTTCTCCTATTGCAGTAAGCAATATTCTTATCGCACATTCAATATCTTTTGTGTTTGGAGTGATAGTTTCCATTTTGGGTTCTTTTTTATAAATTCCACACATTGGTTGATAATCTCTGCGTTTCGTTCGGCGTCACCCGTGTCACAAGGCTGTACGTAATAGTACAATGCAGCTATGCCGTAGTCTGATATTTCTTTTACGCCGTCAAACACGACTTTTACTTCGTCAGCGACTTTTAACGTCGGCGTGCCGCTCGCACCTACATATTCTTGTTTCGGCGAAACGGTGACCCAGTCAACATTTTGCGGTACAGGGCGTGTGCCGTTCGTCTCAATGGCAACTTTAAAGTGCTTTCTGTGTAGTTTTGCGACGAGCAATTCAGTAAGTTGCAACGTGGGCTCACCGCCTGTAATTACGACGAGAAAAGTAGGATATTTTGCCACCTCATCGACAATATCATCTTCTGTCATTTCAACGTAACTCTTAAAATCAGTGTCACAGAAAGGACATTTCAAGTTGCAGCCTGCAAGACGTACAAAGACCGCCGCAGTGCCCGTGTTATATCCTTCGCCTTGCAGCGAATAGAAAATCTCGTTTACTCTCATCGTTCAGTCCTCCTCATATATCGCTGTGTTACCGTCACTTTCTTGCACGCACGCCTTATAGCACTCGGGTATCTGTTCTGTAATCCAACGCGCGATATTCTCAGCAGTAGGATTGAACGGAAGAAGGTCGTTGAGATTGCCGTGGTCGAGATAGCCGTGAATCTTGTTCTTGATATGCTTGAAATCGACGACCATACCATCAGCATTAAGTTCTTTCGCCTTACAATAAACAGTTACGTGCCAGTTATGACCGTGTAAGTTCTCACATTTGCTCTCGTAACTGAGATTGAGGTGATGACACGCTGCAATCTCCATTTTCTTTGATACGTAATACATGGCGTTTTTGTAAGTTATTGTTCGTAAATAGTAGTGTCTTCAATTCCTGCTTGTTCAAGCGCTTCCTTTCTTTCTCTGCACGTACCGCATACACCACAATGTGTCTTACCACCTTTATAGCAGCTATACGTCTTTGAGTAGTCAATATTCAGTTCCTTGCCTATCAATGCTATTTGTGTCTTTGATAACGTTGTGTAAGGAGCGTCGATTCTCACGTGTTCATAAGTGCCGTATGACATCGCCTCACTCATACTGCTGATAAACGTAGCGCGGCAATCGGGGTAGATGGCGTGGTCGCCGGCGTGATTTGCTATCATTACTTTCTTCAATGAACGACTTTCAGCAATACCACACGCGATTGATAGCATGATGCCATTACGGAAAGGTACGACGGTCGATTTCATATTTTCGTCATCGTAATTTCCTTCGGGTATTGCGTCAGCTCCTTCAAGCAACGACGATTTGAAGTATTTGTGGATAAAATCAAGCGAAATAATGATATGCTCTACACCTAATTTCTCGCAGTGATAACGAGCATATTGCGCTTCAATCTTGTTATGATTGCTGCCGTAATCGAACGTGATTGCAAGAGCAATCTCTTTTTGCTTGTCGTAAAGCAGCGTGACGCTATCCATCCCGCCACTTAAAATAATAACTGAATCTTTCATTTGCTTATTCGTTTCTAAAAGCTGCAAGTTGACGCTGAGTTGCTAATTCATTATACTTTTCGTCGCCGACGTAGTTAGCAAAGGGATAAATGCTGATACCGCCTCGAGGCATAAAAATGCCGATGACTTCAAGATACTTAGGTTCCATCAGCGCGACGAGGTCTTTCATAATGATATTCACGCAATCCTCGTGAAAATCGCCGTGATTACGAAAACTGAAAAGATACAATTTCAGCGATTTGCTCTCGACCATACGCTCGCGAGGGATGTAATTGATGATGATTTTAGCGAAGTCAGGCTGTCCTGTCTTTGGGCACAGCGATGTAAACTCAGGGCAGTTAAACGTGACTACGTAATCATTTTCTTGATGCTTGTTTACGAATGTTTCAAGCACCTGCGGCGCATAATCAGAATAATACGTTGTGTTTTGGTTCCCGAGCAACGAGACGTTGCCTAATTCTTGTTCATTTCTCATTTTTGTGTGTAATTTAAAAACGTTTTGTAAAATCTTGATTGCCTGCATATTTCTCATACAGACGTTTATGCTTCTCTATCGTCGCGCAATAAGCGTTTGTGCTCAATTCGCTTCCACGCTGCCGTATTGCGTTCCACGTTTCTTCGCCGACCATACGCCTCACTTTCGCTGTGTCAAGTTGCGTGATGTGATAATCGTCTATCTCGCCGAAACGCATAGGCGATTTCCACGATACGCTATCGCAGCTTGTGCAAAAACTGCATTTTTGAATCGTTTTCAGCGCTGTGCAACCAAGCAAGTGAATGTCCATCGTCGGCTTGCGCGCTTTTATATACGTTGACACTTCATACATCGTTGCGCTGCTATTATGCGGTGTACCGCTGCCTACGCCGATGTAATCAGAGAACTCTATCATCCTGTCCAAGCCTTTAATACCGTCTGACAGATGAAAAACATTGATGATGCGATTGTTCGGGAGGTCACGTCGCATACGCTCGCGTAAATCCCACGCCACGTCATATCCCAAAATGTCTTGGCAGTCAATTTCTACGATAGCAAAGTCACGTCCGTGCGCTAACGTCCATTCTACAAGCGCGTCATACCACTTAAATATCGTATGTTCATCAGCTAAATCACTTTTGCTTCCGTATAGCAACGAGAATAAGCCGCTATCTTGTATCACGTGACGATATTTCGCGTTTAACGCATCAGTAACGGAGAAATCTGACGAGGAAAAAGCTCTCGACTTGCTGAAAAGACGCTTGAAGACGAACGGAAACGCAGAATACAGCCCGTAACTTACGCCCATCTCGCTCGTAGCTGTGATGAAATTGTGGGTTTCAAGGCCCGCAAAATGAACTTTTATCGTATCAGGTAGATGTAAACGTTCCATATCAGTCAAATAATGTCAGTTCTTGCGTTAAAGTAACGTCTTCTTCTCTCTTGACAGCTTTTTCTTTCTTCTCAACGCTGTCAACGAGCAAATCGTGAAGATTAAGTTCTTTTACGATACATTCGTAGCCGTTCCACACACGCGGGTCGAACGAAATGTCATCGTCCATCTCTGCGAGTATGTTGTCCGCGTCAAAATTGAGATTCTTTTCTTGTGCCAAGTTGTCAACAAGTGCGATTTCGCGTGCTTTTTTGCTGTCTGATGCGACATCGACACGTTTAACTGCAATCAGTACGTCGCCGGACGTTTCAATCGTCACGATAGGGATGTTCAACTCTTGTGCAACATTTAAGACTTCGCTGCCACACAATACATTGTTCTCTTTGTCTAAGACGATTGAGCGTGCGCATCCTAATTGCCTTATTGATTTCTTTATCAACGCCTTTCCGACGTTTGTTCCTTTGTTGAATTTTCTCATAAGCTATCTTTATTTTTTGAATTTCGCTACAAAGATAGTAATTCACTTTGCATATAGCAAATTCTTTAAGAATAATTAAGAATTGCGCGTGTCTATTCTCTTGACCTTGATGAAATTAGGCAGTTCAACGGCTAACTCATCGCGGTCGAACAACACCATTTCGCCCGTCTTGAAGTCGAAGAAGGCTGGGCACATGCTGCTGTAATGTCTGAGCACTCCGACACGCAGATATGGGTACATGGTCTGCTCTCTTGCGATGATGGCTCCGTAGCGTTCCGATGCAATCTTCAGCGCACGTTTGCGGCTATCACTCTCCACGTAGATGTCGAGCGTCTTGCGTTTGTTGAAGTAGCGACCTCCGATGTGAATCGTGTCCTTATAGCGGACATCCCGCATCGTTGTGACGCTCAACACCTTCTTCTTGTCAATTTCAAAGCTGATTTCGTATATCTGTGTCTTGCGTTCAATAGGCTCGTCGAGGTCGAACACCTCCAGCGTATAATCATCGTCTTTCGTGTCGAGGTATTCCAACGCTTTCTTGCGTGTGGAGAAAACACGGGCAATGTGGTAGTCTGAATATTCACCCGACGTTACGATATATATTTCATTCTTTTCTTCTTTCATAATGATTAAAAACCGCTTAGTTCTTTAATTCGTTTATAAGTTTCTTTGTCTTTGGGTGCGTCTATCGTTAGGTCGCACGATATAGACCATCCTTTTTCTTCGCGTTTAGGCGATTGTGTGACTTTTATGTCATTAGTGACATCGCACTCAAAGTCATAGTCTATACGTTTGCCGCCCGACGGACGTATCTTTACGTCTGTAACTACGCCGTAGACATCATCGACGCATACGCGCAAGCCGACGAGTTTATCGCGGTCGTAGCGCTTAAAATGTTTCTTTACTTTACGCCATTTCATAATTTTGTGTATCTTTTAGTGTGTCCTTACGTGCCGCTTTTATTGCGTTCATTGTTTTTTCGCACTCTTGCAAAAGGTAGCGCTCGCACTCGGCAAGGCTAAATGGTGAGTAGTTAGCAAGTGTAAGACCTACTATGGCCATACACGCATCAAGTACCTCACCTTGCGTTGAGTGTTCGGGTATTGCGGCTTGCATCCTTAGAGCTAAGTCGGTAATTCTATCTACATTCATATTTCTTTTATTTCTTCTATAAGACGTTCTATTTCCTCGTCAATCTCTGCACGAATCATCTTGTCGTGCTTGCCGAGAATTTCTTGAACGGCAGCAGAGCGAGAACCTTCACAAAGCGCCCAACCATCATTCTCGTGGTCATACCATGCATAACACAAGCGATTTGTTTTATTTTCTTCAAGGCTGTCTTTAAATAGCCAGAGGTCGCTTAGTTTTTCGTGAATGTCCATTGCTTTTTGATATTGTTCGGTAGTCATAGGTCATTTCTCCTTATTTTTTTCAGTGTTAAACGAATATTTATAGAGCAAGCCAACGATAGCGCGGCATAAATCATATTGCGACGTGTCGCGCGGCAACTCCGACCAATGCGAAGATAAGGTATGTGCCAAACGTTCCAAGCCGCCGAGTGTAGCCAAAGGCACATCTTGTATGTCGGAAGCCTTATAGCACCCATAACGTTCGTAGAGATACTTGCCGTTAGTGAAAGACCTACTGCCTGGGTGTTTCGTCACGACCCACACGCCTTCGGGCAAGTCATCGGTCATAAGCATCGAACACGGCACATACTTTTTGCCTTCCTTGCGGTAGAGTTTGTTGTCAACCTCCTGCTGTGGCTCGACATAAGGCTCGTAGCGGCCTTTCTCATTCTTGATGTAAAGTTTTGGTTGTTTCATAATGATTTTTTTAAGTTAGTAAGACAATATTCAAGATATATAACGCCGCCAACGTCGCCACGACACCTATCGTGTCAATGATAAGGAAATCGTGCCACGTCATAGCGCCTTCCAAGACCATCTTATAGTCTTCAAATACCGTCACGCACGCCAACGCGATGTACACGACGGCTAACAAGTAGAAAACGACGTTACTCATCTAATACGACACCGTTAAGTTTCTCCGTTTCGTCGACGAGCACGCTCCATATACACGACGTTACCCACTGCACGAAATACGCATACCCTTCCTCGTTCGCCGTCGTACACGGGTCGAAACCGATGTAATGGAAATAACGCACCGTAACGTGTAACGCTTCGTGTGCAGCCATACCCGCACCCATACGTTCGGGCGCACAAATAAGCACAAAGAAATATATTTCGCCCGTCGTGCGGTCGATAAGCATCATCGTACGCGCCGTCGTATCGTCAGTCGCTGTGAAATCGTCACGCGTAGCCGCTTCGACATCACCCGCAAACGTCACCGTAGCGAAACGCTCGACAAGAGCGTCCACGTCCACATCCGACGCACGCGCCACAAGGAGCGGAAAAGGATATATGACGGGTGTAAATTTGTAAATCGTGTTTGTTTTCTTTTTCTTCTTCATCGTTCTTTCTTCTTTTTGTTTTTCGTTCGTAATACAGCGGCGTACAAGAGTGCGCTCACCTTTGAATAAATACCCACGTAAGGCAGTTGCGTCACACGTTCGTAGGCGTTCGTATCATTACATACGTGAAACGGCATACCTAACACTTTATGCACGTCTTTACGCGCTATGCGCTCGTCGTCACACATACGTGCCAACATACGCACCTCGCGCTCCGTAGCCTCACATTCCTTGCGCCGATTGGCGCGTATCACATCGTCAAGCCAAGCGCCTATGCCGTGCTTATGCGCCGTATAACGCAGCCGACGTAAGTATTCACGACATAGCGCTTGTAACTTGCTGTTGCGAGCGTCAGAACTTGTCATCCTTATTGTAATCGTTTACTAAGCGGTCAAGTTCGTCGCGAAGGTCACGCAAGTGTTGCTGCTCGTCGGCGGAGAGATGCGGACATCCTTGCGCCCACGCTACGAGCGACGGCACACGCTCGATGTGGAACTCGGCACAGAACAACGTATAGTCATACCACGCGCGAAACACATCAAACGCAATATCGTGCGTCACGGCAGCGACGATATTTGATAGCGTGAGCGAGTAATCCTCTGCGTAGCAATAGACACCCGTGACATCATCGGCAACCCACCAACCGTAAGACGCATCCCACTCAAATTTCTCGCATAACGCATCGACGTAAGCGTTAGCAGCGTCGCGTAGGTTCTTATCTAATAGCTCAAGATTTACTTTCATACGCCTAATCTACCGCTTTACACAAGATACCTCGCATCTTACCACGCGTGAACGTCATCGTGACGATGCTACCGTCTTTGATTCTATTACGTATCGTCTGCGTCGACACACCCTCACGCTGCGCCATCTCACTCACGCTCACCCACGTCTCATTGTTGTTATTTTCTATCATATCCTTCCTTTCGTTATTTGCCACTACTGCCATAACCGTTAGCACCTCTGTCCGACTCCGATAGCTCATCCGTCTCGACAAACGTCACATCGGGGTAAGGCATAATTATTATCTGTCCTATGCGGTCGCCGACATTGTATTCGGCTTCGCCGCGATGTATTAACCCCTCACCCGTTATATAGGTAAGGGTGAACTTGAACTTGAACGACACCTCACCACGATAGCCGCTATCTATCACGCCGACGGAATTACTCAGCAACAAATCTTTCTTCGCATTGCTCGAACGCGGGAAGACCAAGCCGACATATTCTTCGGGAATCTCCATAGCGACACCCGTGCCATAAACGACGTTGCCATCATCATCGCACGCATTGGAATGGGCATAAAGGTCATAGCCTGCGTCGGTGGCGTGAGAACGCGTAGGTAGCACGGCATCGTCGTATAAACGCTTAATCTTTATTTCCATCGTCAACGGCATCGGCATTAAGATTAGACATCACGGCTTCGTCGGCAGCGTCAGCTTGCAACGCCTCCATCTCTTCCTTCATACGCTCCTCGTCCGTCTTGGCTTTCAAGACAACGTCGTCTGGCAGCGTCTCAGTCATCTTCGACATATTATCTGCGACAGCTTTCAAGAACGCACGATTCGTCACGTCTTCTTTATGCTCGTCAAGCAAGACTACGTTGTGCGCTACGTTGTGAATATAATCCTCGTAGACAAGGAACGCTTCGGCCGTCGTCTCACCTATGCCGTACAACGGCGCAAAAATATTGTATAGCCACCAATCATAGTACACGCAGATGTTATACTCCGACGTGCGCTCGGCGTCAGCTTTCAAGACTTCAAGCGCGCGCAACCAAGACAAACCGCCACCATCGTCCGTGCGACAAGCGTCACCCAAAGACAAGACTATGTCTATGACGCGCTCCGTGTACAAATACGGACGCGACAAACCCGACGACGTGATACGCGCAAAGACGTGGTCGTGGAACATCGTCGAAATGACAGCACTATCTTCCGTCACCGTAAGACGCAGACCTTTATCGTCAAAATATATACTACGCGTGTCCTTCGTCTTGTCAACGTGGATAATAGCGTTCATAACACGACGCTCCCACTGAGCATTCGTCATTTTCTTCTTCGTTTTACCGTTCTCCATAAGAAATTTATTTAAAAATTAAAGACTATTATTTCTTTTGCTCTTTATCCATCTCGGCACGAATGGCAAGAAGACGCAGCTTCAACGTCTCATCTTTCTTCGGCAAAGCTCCCTTCACCTTGTGCGACTCGTTCCAAGATTTCAACCACGCACGCGCCTCTTCTGCATCGTGTATCTCATCAAAGACCCATTCGTTATCATCATCGGCGTCGGGAATAGCATCCTCGTCGCCAACGGACGATAGTTCTTCAGCATCGGCAAGAACAGCACTCACAGCTTCCTTAGATTCCGCATCTAAATCCATATCGTCAACATCAGACTCCGTAGCCATATACTCGGGCACAACGTAGATTTCTTCAATGTCGACAAACGGCTCTAAACCGAAAACCTTGACAATACGAGGATATACATCACCCGCATCGGCATCAAACGCACACACACCATAAGCGTAACGGTTACTGCGCATCAATAACTTACACACACCACGCGCAAAGGACGATTCTCCGTCCCACTCCTTGCGAGGTAACGACGGAAGATTCAAATACGCAAGAACCTCACGCTCATACATCATATCAGCAGATTTACTGGTTTCCATAATTCTCTAAATGTTTTGTTAATCTATTCCTATTTATTTTGCTTTAACGACGCAAAAGTATAAACTTATTTTGCATATAACAAATTCTTTAAGTTTTTTTATGAATTTAATACGCCAATCGTCATACACGTGCATGTATATATAAAGATAACACTTACTACACGCATATACACGCACACGCACGCACGCGTATTACACGCAAAATCAAATCCGAATATCCAACCTTATTCAAAGAAACCCTCAAAAAGCCACCTAATTTGCGCTCTAAGACGATTTTATGCAAAAAACGATAGTTTCCCTATCTAAGAACAAAAAATGCGCTTAAAACGAAAATAAGAGCGTTTTTATAAACGGAATAAATAAATCGACTACGATAAACGCGCGATTGAGGATTTTTTTCTTTTTTTTCTTTTTTTCTTTTTCGGAGCAATTTTTTTTTTCTTTTTTTCAAAAACGGTATAAGCACCCGACGAATGGCAACCCCACATAGCCCCCCACCCCGTCTGATACTCTTAACGTCACGCACGCGAGCGACGCAACCCGCACGCGCCCAACAATTTGCACGTATCAAACGTTCGTCTGTCACACGCAAAAGCACACACGACAGCACACACGACATCGACAGCACGCAAGAGAACGAGAGAACACACACACGACAGACAACGCGACAGCGCAAGCGAGAACGGGCAAGCATGACGATACGCGCGCAAATAAGTAATCATTAAGTTATCATGTTATAATAATAATAATATCGAAGTATAAGCGTATAAGAGTATAAGAGTAGAACGATAGAAAGAACGAGTACAACGAGAGAAAAGAAAAGAACAATATAATAATTATTAAAGAGAGAGAATAAAGAGAGAGAAAGA
>Ga0326511_10005071_pt1 | contig 10427 bp, 9 predicted proteins | sample 0_2496_0518_D_FD_203701 | JGI IMG/M metagenome (GOLD analysis project Ga0326511, IMG submission 203701) | Bovine rumen microbial communities from UC Davis, California, United States - 0_2496_0518 | ecosystem: Host-associated > Mammals > Digestive system > Stomach > Rumen | place: USA: California... | reverse complement strand
TGCTGCAAATTCACGACCTCATTAATCAACAACGTCGTATTGATATAAGGCATCATAAGCTTGGTCTTTTCTGACACATCCAGTGCATTGAACCCTGGCAACTCTCCCATTGCAGCTTCACCGTCATATTCATTTACTAGCAAACGGATTCGCCCAGACCTAAAGCCTTCGCGTACCATCAGCGCCAAATCAGAATTAAACCTCGCGCTTCCCATCAGCGCCCAGATAACCTTAGGCGCACCTTTGACCACACAGCGCGCAGCCAGGTCATCGTTATTCTTGCAACACAATGCCGGGTAGATCTCACCAGTCTCAGGATCACTAATGTCACTCGAGAGGCAGTCCAGCACGGCCAAGCCTATATTTTTCGTATCCAGGGCAATATAGTCGCACAGGAACTGATCATACAATTGACGTATTCTCAGCGCCTGTTCCTCCGTTCGAAGACCCTCATTGGGCTCAGTATAAGAAATGTTCACAGTCATGCGGCCAGCCTTTGTTGGTAGTAGCCTCATAATGTGTAAAGCCGAAGCGTCATTGTTATGTTTAGTCGATGCCATCAGCGCAATATCAGCAGACAATATCCTAATCTCGCCCGACATTTTTTTCTGAATAACGATATTACTGTTGTTCTTCAATTTGCTTGACAAGTCGGGAGGCAACATTGGGTACTTGATATGGCGATTCTTGTCCACTGACACAAAGTCAAAGAAGGCAGATCCATCACCACGGTACCATATAGACTCATACTCTATCTGATGCTTAATCTCAGAAAATCCAGGCTCCAACATATCCGACTCAACCACGTCTGGGTCAAGCAGTCCTTCGGAGATGCTCAGTTGATACGGCAGCGCGCAACAAAACTCTCGCCTGCCCGGGATCACCATGTACTTGATGGTCTCAATGCACTTCTGGTAACTCCAATGAGACGCAAAGTATGCAGAGCTACACCATATCGTTTTGTTCTTTTCTTTCGCGTATTCTGCCTGTCTTTCGTCGTCAGTTAACTCTTCGTATGCTGGCATTCTTCGCTGAGTCAGAAATTTCTTCAAGATTGTACTTATAACATCCGGGTCTACCAACCTAAACTCATCAATCAAAACTATATTGGCGCGATTACTTCGCGCCGATTCACTGGCAGTAACAACTTTAATAAATGCTAAATATTATTCTCGCACTTTCTTGACCTAACCGGAGTAGTCAACGCCTTTTCTTCTGGCCAACCATGCTGAAATATCCTACTATATAACGTATGCACTGAAATCCCTAATATGTCTCCCCATTCTGATATCGTATGTGTTTCGCCATTATGTGTTATCCAGACGCTATTCCTTTTATTATTACCCTGCTCCTTATCGGTCGCCCACCTGCAATTAGCTGGCTCATAATTACCATTCACATCAATCCTATCAATTGATAGCCCCTCATGATATCCGGAATCAATTGCCCATGAATAAAAAGATTCAAATGAGTTTAGCCATTCACTGCAAATACTTATCCCTCTACCGCCATAATTATAATAAGACGTGCTATTTGGGTTATAGCATCTTGACTTCATCGACTCCCACACATCCCACAACTTACTCTTTGACATACCATGCCTGGTTCGCCTTCGATTTGCTTCAGCACGCAAACAACCACAAGATTTAACAGTACCTCCTTTTAAACCTTCTGCTGTGGTAATTGTTTCTTTACCACATGAACAACTGCAGCGCCACATAACCGTACGCCCTCGATTTGGAGCTCTTTCAATAACAGTAAGTTTGCCAAACGTCATTCCGGTTAGATCTACCAAACGGTGCTCAGCCATACCTTGCACTTTATAGCAGCCGCAAGATTTTGTCTTGCCCGAACGCAGCGAATTCGTCGCTATCACCTTTACATCGCCACATTCACAAAGGCACTCCCAGCCTGGTGTTCCTTTCTCAGTCGTACCAGGACCGAGAACTGTCAGTCTGCCAAATTTTTGTCCCGTCAAATCATAAAGCCTTTTGCCCATTAATACTGTCACTCCACCTTTCTTCCTATATGCGAGAATAAACACCGTATGTTTCCATACGGAACGGACTATATCATCACCCGTTCTGGGTGCTTGCTGCTTCGGATTTATAAACCCTACTCCATAATGGATAGTCTCTGAACCATCCGCTATTCGCGGTTCGGCTGCTGATTTTCCAATCTTAATGTTTCTCAACTTTCGCGCTTATACCTATTTCATTATTACGCTGTAGTACACTAAGCTCTAAGGACGTCCCAGCAATTCAGCAAGTTTAATCGAGCATATTCCTATGCAAGTGGGCCATCTATTACAAGTTAACCCATTCTTAAAAACAATCAACCCATTAGTACTACCTAATTTGGTAGCCTTATCATCAATTTCAGCTGCCAGCTCCGGAGAATTCGGCTTAAGCTCAAGAATAATCTTTTCTATAACCGTATATGCCTGCGACCGTGTTTTTGATGCAATCACTATCTTGGAATCCGGGTACAATATGGCTCGAATGGACAGATATACCGCAGATAAGTAAGTCTTGCCTAACCCACGGCAAGCAGAAACAACAGTTGTATCGCACATATTCATTGCTACCAACAATATCTGCTGAAACAAACGCAACTTAATATGGAGGTAATCTCTCGCAAATAAGTGAGGATTCTTCCTATAAAACGCAACTGCTTTTGCGGCACCAAGCTGTATCTTTTCTCGCCTACTCATCAAACCCACCGTCCTTGCTGGCAGATCCATCAGCAGTGCCGAAGATATCGACTATAACATCATCGTCATCGTCGTCACTTAATTCTGGTTTCTCAACCCTGTATTTATCCATCGCTTCATCATACAACTTGGTATACACATTGTTCAAACCAAACGCCTTGCCCAAATGACCATAGAACCATTTGGTTATAGCAAGAGCGATCTTAGAATCCGGTACATCATCATCCGGTATTGGCCTTTGATCCTCCCATCTCTTCGCCCACACCCCCAACGGCGTAGTCTCAAGATCCGACGAATCATCGTCCTTCTTTGTCTGCGACGGCTTCAGTCTCAGCGACCCCAGCAAGCTGTTCAAGGTGTTCTGAAGCTTAGAAACATCATCGCCAACCGCAGCACTCCTTGTAATCAGCATCTCCAAGATTGAAATCTGCTTATACAGTGCCTCGTCCGCCGCTGGCAACGGTTTCTCCAGATCCGCCGTCCACCGCTCATAACGCAGATTCAGTTCCCGGTATGTCTGGACATCATACCCCGACCCCCAGAACAACACCGTCTCTGCGGTGATCTCGACCGGCGCAGGCGCAACCGCCTGCTCACCGTCACCGGAGGCCTCACTCTCACCCTCGACGTTCTCGCTCTCCTCGATCTGCTTCTCAACGAAATCGTCAAGCAGCTTAGCGCCGAACGCACCGCCGCGTTCATCAAGCGTGTCGTCGTAGGTCTTACCGAGGTATCGTATGAGGAACGTCTTGCCGACATACTGGCCTACCCGCGAGTTAGTGGTATTAACTTTCTTCACCATGCCCCAGATTTCCGGGTTCCAATAGATGTCGAACTTCAAACAGATCCTCTCCATTGCCGCTTCGCCGCTGCCAAGAACCTCCTTGTAATGATCAAAAAGATTCTCTACACAATTCTTACAAACCGGCAAGTACCCGCTCTCTCTGAAGAGCGGGCTCTGCGATGCGTGGAAGTTCGCCTTTTGTCGAATATACGGCCTCCCACACCTCGCGCAATAGTATTTATCGGGTGCGTCTTTTTGTTTCGGCGGAGCTCCCGGTTGTGTCTTAACCGGCTTGCGGCCCGCCTTGCTTACCTTTGGCAAAACTTACTCCCGGATAACGCCCTCGCGCACCCACCGCTTCAACTGCGCGCCCGGCGTAAACTTGGGCGCATGATGCGACGGCACGGAGATCGGCTCCTTACTCTGATAATCAATCATCTCCCGCGACTTCGTATTCAGCACCCTGAAAGTGCCGAAGCCGTGAAGCATGATGTCCTCTCCTTCCACCAGCGCCTCCGTCAACACGCGAACAAAATCGTCCACGATCAACGACGCGCTCTTCTTGGTATATCCTTTATCCGCAAGACGCTCGATAATTTCCTTTCTTTTCAACATCGCTTTGATCCCACCCTTTCAATATCACCGCAAATCGGCATAGAAAAAGACCGCAGCAATTGCGGTCATAAATTACCTTGTTGACATAAGTTGTTATTTTAGTTATAATAATAAAGGAGGCACACCCATCAGCCTTGACTTGAACCTCGCATACTCTCGGGATTTATCCAGAGCATGCGGCTGCAGACGCATGATCACGCGCTTCGCGCAGGGAATGGGGTGATGGCCGTGGCTAAAACGACCAAGGTCGTAGTCCGGGTACGGACAACGGTAAAGGTCACTGTCAAGGTCGAACGCAAGTAAGACTAAGATAGTGTAAGCGGTGTGCCTCCACCTGTATACTAAGGCTACAAAATGTAACCATTAATATCATAATCAAATTGTATCAATAGTTCGTGCTGCAGATGTATCAATTTCTCCATCCTTAAAAAACATGGAGATTCTGTCATCCTTCGGGTTATCATTGTAGATCTTAACCATTTCCTGGCTCGACCAGCCAACGATCTCAACGACCACACCATCCGGTATACCAGCTTTTATCAAGGCCGACACAAAATAGTGCCGCAGCGAATGAAAGTAGAAATCCTTTCCACTCAGCCGGCTACATACATTCGCCCAGCTGTTCGCTGTCGAGATCGGCATGTGCTCCGCCGGCTTCCCGGCCATCGGAAACAGCCACTCACTCTCGACGCCTTCCTCCTCCCGCAGTTCCATCCACCTTCGAAGATATGGATCAAACCGCTTTTTCAGCGTGTAGCACTCCAGCATCTTGTCGCCCTTGGTAAGAATCGGCGCGCTCTTGTACAGCGCTCCGTCGCACACCACATGGTCATCCGCGAAGTCGGACACCTTAAACCGACAAAGCTCGGCCTTGCGCCGCCCTCCGTACATCCCGAGCGCGACAAAGCACGCTTCCTCGATCTTACCCTTCTCGGTTAACTGGTCGAGCAGCTGCTCCAGATCCTCGTCCGACCAAACCGTCTTCTCCCGCACCGCGTTCAACGGAGGGTTCTCGATCTTGCGAATGATCGGGCGAAACCCGGCATACTCCGGCTCCTCGTCCAACAGCGACTCGATAAAGTTACTCAAGCTGCTCATCGCTGCCTTGAGCCGCCGGATCCTCGCGCTGGAAAGACCAGCTTCCACCATCCAGTTCTGAATGAAGATGACATCGCGCTTCGTCAACTTGTTAAAGTCCTTGTTGCCCAGCTCGTCCAGGATTAGTGTGAAGATGATCGTCAAATCCGAATCGTAGCCGGCAATCGTACCGGGCGAACGCTGCACCGACTTCAGGTACAGCAAGAAATCCTTCTTGAGTCGCAGATTGTTCGGATTGATTTGCCTCAGCTTCTCAGGGCTGGTGATTTTGTTCTGCACTGTCTTTCTTGGCACAGCGCCGCCTCCTTTCGTTATTCGTCGTCGCCTTCGCCGAATATGTCGTCAAAGGCTTCCTCTCCTTCATTTTCTTTGGCAAACTCCTGTTGCCTGGCAAGCCCGCTTGCGCTGACATTAGACAGCTTCTCAAGCGCCCGTTATGTTCAGCGGTCACCATTTCTGGCAACCGGAACTCGCTGCTTCGTTGCGTCCCCTTTTGCCGCAGCTACTTGGGTCTGTATGACGCTCCACAGTTTAAAGGTGTAACGACACCTCTTCGGGCTTCTGCCCTTAGGCCGCAGTCCGTGTTGCGTGGTCTGCGTACCTCATGAGGTTAATGGCTGCGTTCAGATCGCGGTCCAATGTGAATCCGCAATGGGGGCATACGAACGTTCGGTGTTTCTCAGTCAGGTCTGCCTTCTTGCCTCCGCAGCAGGAGCATGTCTTGCTGCTGGGGTAAAAGCGGCCAGCCTGTGCAAACTCGATCCCATTCCACTCGCACTTGTAACGCATCTGTCTGATGAACTCATACCAGCACTGCTCTTGGATTGCCTTGCTCTTGTGCCGGTTCTTCATCATGCCTCTGATGTTCAGGTCTTCCATAACGACCCTCTTCGGAAGCATGGAGACGAGTTGATGCGTTATTTGATGCAAGTAGTTGTGTCGTATGCCTGTTAGCCTTGCGTGGAGACGGTGCTGCTCTTCTTCCAACTTCTTTATATTCTTCGTTTTCTCATAGCGTCCGCCGTTGCGCTTTCGCGAAGCCTCGTATTTTCGCGAGATGCTCCGGCTTACGCGCTTCAGCTTCCGCTTGAGTTCCCGAACCTTCTTACTCTTGTTGATATTGTGGAAGAATAACTGTTTGTCTCCGCAGGCTACTACAGCCAGTTCCTTCAGTCCAAGATCGATACCCATGTTGTCGTCGGTGAGTTGGGGTGCTTGGCTCTCGCACTCCATGCCGAAAGAGAGATAATACTTGCCGTTCAGATAGGAAAGACGAACGTTGCTGAATTTGTGACCACGTCCTTCCGGGAATTGGAAGTCCGTCTTGTACTTCATCCAACCCAGCTTCTCTACGTGAACCTTGCCGTCCTTGAATTTAACGCTGTCGCACCTGACAGGGAATGAGGGCTTGGCTTTCTTGCGTTTCTTCTTCTTCGGATGATGCGCAGTTCCCTTGAAGAATCTCGCGTAAGCATCAGCCAAATCAGCACAGGTACGCTTGAGCATTTGGCTTGATACGTCGCACAACCACTCGCGACCTGGCTCTTTCTTTAGTGCGGGCAGCAGTTTGTCCATGCCGAACGCACTGATGAATTTGCCGCCATTGGCGTAATTCTCCTCATGAACGTCCAGCATGTGATTCCAAATCCATCGGCTTGCGCCGATTGACTGCCAAATATCTTTCTCTTGCTCTCTCATAGGGTATATCCTGATCTTGTAACCTCGGATGTATTTCATGTTGTTTCACCTCCTTTCGTTCCACAGTTCGCTACGCTGTGCCGGTGCGCAGGAGAAGCGCACTCCTTCTGCTTTCGCAGAAGCGCAGACTATATCTTCATCCTAAAATGCTTATTTTATAGTTCAAACAATGGATAAATCCACATCATAGTTACACAGTATGCCGTCGTCATTGACGACACTCACGATCTGCTCGGGCTTTCCGCACAGTCGCTTGCTAATGCAGTAATCGTCTGTTCCCAAGAAACTGCCACTCTGGATCACCCGGATCCCCTGCACGACATCCGTCGCGCAATGATGTCTGTGCCCCATCAGCACACCATACAGCGGCCGGCCGACCATCGCCTGCAGATTAGTTACACTGGCAATCGTCGCGTCAAAGTCACCATGGCACCCGAGGAACAAATGGCCCCGCACGTCGATCAGATACATCGTCGGGTCGATCTTCTCGCCATACCCTATATGGACGTTCTCAAAAGAAGCCATCCTCGCTTTCAGGTACCACTCCACCAGATCGTCGAGCCGCTCGCTAATCAGCGAATCATCCTTCTTCTCAATACGAGAATGGTTGCCAGCCACGCTGGTGAAGTAAACATTATTAAACATAACGCTCAGCTCAGCCAGGAACTGTGCCAGCAACTCCGACACGCCAGTAACCTGCTCGATCACGTTCTCCTTGTTGGTAACGCGAATACTGTTGTGGATAACGCCCGAAATAGCATCTCCGTTGCACACCACGTAACAGTCCTGTGCAAGATGCGTCTCCGCAATCTTGCCAATCTCCCCAATGTACTTGACCACCATTTGTCGGCAGATATCGCTGTTATACTTTCCCCAATAGTTGTCATGCTGCGCCCCATAGTGCAGGTCGTGCATGGACACGATCAACGAAGTCTCTCCAGGCACATCCTCCAGCGGCTCGTACTCCAGCCTCGGCAGATTCCCAGCAGCAATGGTCTGTTCCAGAATCTCCTTCAGCTCTTCCTCACGCGCCTGGTCCCTCACGATCTTATTATACGCCGTGCGCTGGTCGAAGAACTTCTGTCGCTCTTTCTGTAGCTCGATCTTCTTCAACTCCAGCTCGGTCAGCAGCGCCTCGTCCTGCGTAGTGTGTTGCGGCTCGGCCTCGATGAGCTGCAGCGTCTTTGCGCTGCCATACATCATTCGCCTGGCAACATCAGCGGAGTAATCCTGGCCGTACACGAACGGAGCCAGCTCGGCGTAATCGTAATCTGCCAACGTCTTGTCGACCAGCTTGCCCTCGATCAACCGCTTGTGATGCTGGAGCGCCGATTCCTCCGGCAGCCGCTCAAGCATGGCGGCCTCCATTGCCCCGGATCTCCCGCAGCAGCTTCATCACCCGCAGGCTCTCCTCGACGTAGTATTTGTGAACTGTGCGGGTAACGTGCAGATCGGGAAACGCCTCGCGCAGTTTAGTAACTTCTTGTTTGGTCACATTGACCATAATTAACCAAATCCTTTCTTTTTAGCTGAGAAACGCAATGTTAAAAAACGCATCTCTCTATCATATATAAGGAAATAGGACACCCCCTCTGAAAACCCGGATTTCACCGGCGTTTCGAGGGGGTTCTAAATGCAAGGATTTTTGTAATTTTTAGGCGAGGCGGCTCAAATAGGCGTCCATCGCCCGCGCCAATCTTATGGCGTTTGCGCAAGCCTTACAGTATTTTTGACGGTTGGAACCGCGCTTAATCACCAGCCCGCACTGCTCGCAAGTCGTGAATTGATCCGAATGCAGCCTGGCATACTGATTGCCAAGGTTGCGCATATCCGTCACCGTCAGCGCACTCTCTCCTTCGTTGTTCACGATCAGCACCTTGATGCTAGTATCAGCCACATTGTGATTCAGGCCGATCAGCCCGTCATTGTATAGCGCATGCATCATCGCATACTGGCGCTGCTGATTGCAATTAATATTGGCGAGCTTGAATATATCGTTCACGCCATAGTTGATCCAGCTGCTCTCCTTGCCCCTAATGGCGTCACGGTACTTTGCCAGACACAGCAGCGTGAACAACAACTTCTGCCGCATCAAACCTTCCTGCGCATCCACCACATCCATCTCCGCCCGTGTGATGTTGATCCCGTCGATCTGGAAAAGTTCTCGTGTTCGCGAATCCTCGACAGCCCGGTCGATCGCCTCGCGCCACCGCTGCAGGCTGGTGTCCGGCCGACAGCGGGTCACGAGATCCTCAAGCTCGCGCCGGACACGCCCCTTCTTATAGCCGTTCTCACGGAGGTAGGTCGCGTAACGCAGCAGCATCGTGTAGGGGTGCTGGCCAAGCTGCATGCTGCGCAACATGTCCTCGACCCACGCCTTTTCATTCATCACTAGTTCAAGCATCAGTCGCCACCTCCACCGCAGTCATAGAAAACGAATCGCCGCCATATTCGAAGTCGCCATCGGGGTCCTGAATAGGATAGTGCAGTTTGCCACCGTTGGCTTCGGTCAGCCGGCAGACAATATAGTTACCCTTCAGGTTCCACAGGAACTGTTTGGAGTTCTCATGGGTGTAACAGAGATCGAGCATGATGTCGACCAGCGCGTCCTCATTCGGACAGATGGCCTCTGCCTCGCGGCGAAAGTACTCGTTCAGCGCGGCAGAGTACTCCAAGCTGGTGTCCTTGCTTATGACACGATTGGTCTGGGCGGCGGCAAGCTCCTTGGCCTTGCTGACATATTCAGCGTACAACTTCTTAATGGAATAATACTGGCCGATTGGGTAGTGCGTGCCACACTTCATTAGTGAATAGTCGAAGTCGCCAGAGTGGATGTTAAAGGATATGTCGGCCGTCAATGCCTCGATCCGCCGGCATATCCGGTTCATCGTACAGTTGTTCGTGTTGACAGGCATCTTGTGATCATAGACATCGATGAACTGGCACTGCTGTGGATCGCCGGTCTCATCAGCGGACTTGCGCAGCTCGTCCAACGTCATGTTGAATTTGAGCCGCGCCTTGCGCTCGGCATCCTTTACATATGTCTTGTACTCTTTCATCAGCGCAGGGTAGACGTAGCGCATGAAGTAGGGCTTCTTGTCGGCTACGATGCGCTTGTTCAGCTCATATCTGGCCAATTCTTCCGGGTCATCGGTTGTGGGCTTCTCAATGGCATGATAGTCATACCAGTATTTCGGCATCGGTTTGCAGACGATGCCTTTGGTTTTATCAATACTCACAATGTTTGCGATGCTATCTGATTTTATATGTATTATGCGAACAGCGGAACTCCTTGCTTATATCTTTGGAACAGAGTATAATAATTGACGCCTTTTATTTCTGCCCATTCGCTAAGTGAATGTTTGTCGCCATCGCACTCAACGAATATTGTATTTCGCCTATTATTCACCTGTTCATGCATATTTACAAACCTGCAGTTTTCAGGACAGTATCCTTTATTAACATCAATCCTGTCAAGCGTGTACTCTCCACGTTTGGCACTCTCATCATATCCCGCGC
>Ga0326511_10005070_pt1 | contig 10428 bp, 11 predicted proteins | sample 0_2496_0518_D_FD_203701 | JGI IMG/M metagenome (GOLD analysis project Ga0326511, IMG submission 203701) | Bovine rumen microbial communities from UC Davis, California, United States - 0_2496_0518 | ecosystem: Host-associated > Mammals > Digestive system > Stomach > Rumen | place: USA... | reverse complement strand
AGCGTATTCATCACCATCTATCTCCATGATTTTGGTAGCTCCCGTTGAAGTGATGTACTCAAACTTCTTCTTGCCACCCTTGAGAGCAATTTTGGTTGTCTCAAGAAAACACTCCAGCACCCTCTTCTTCAGGTTCTCATGCTTTGCGAAGATATACTCGGTGATATGTGAAGACTGCAATGTGGCCCTTTCAACACCACCAACAGTTTCCCTGTTGCTCACCTGCCCCTCCCTCTGTGGGGAAATGCCACTGGCCTTGCCCATCTGTGTGTCAAGCCAATCAAGGAGCTGTATGTTGAATGAAATCTCTGTGTTCACAGAAGCATCTATCACACCAGTGGTGTTGTTGTTCATGGCTCCGTAAATCTTGCCTGTGGAAGCTCCCTTCTTTCCTTCATTGAAAGAGTTCCTTACAGCAAGATGATTGACCTTGGCAAAATGCAACCACTTCTCAACCTTCCAGGTATCAGGGATTGACGCAGTATCAAATATGGTGAGCTTGCCAAGGTTGGATTCCAAAAGCTTGTAAAGCTTGTCCAAAGTGGCATCATAAAGATAGGCGTAAGGCTTGAGGATGTCCACCAATGAAGGACTATTTCCACTACCTATATTATATAGTTGCCCTACAATACCGAAATGGCATCTCGAAGGATTGCTCATGGAGTTATACTGAATGGGCCTCGGTCTCAAGTTAACATAAATCTCATCACCTATCTTGGTGCCTTCCCATGCCTCATTCACCCAGAAAATCTCCTCTTCCTCTCCGAGGATCTTGTTGGGTTGGTATGTCTCAGGATAGAAGTGGTATTCCTCTTCTCCTGTCTGTGGATCATAGCCCTTGATTTTCTTTATCTTCCTCCTTGATTTCCAATATACCCTGAGAACCCTGATGTTGCCCTCACCATCATAAGGAAGCAATGTTGAAGAGTAACCATAGTCACCAAGAAGGGTTGAGAAGAAGTGCGGGCTGTTGACCAAGTTGTTTCCCACCTCTGGATCCATGTAAGCATTCTTGTAATCCCACATGTCATCATCCGACTTCTCTCCTGTGTTTCCAGACTGTACTTTTTCAAGGTATTCGCAGTCTTTCTTCGTGAGCACATCATAGTAGTTGTCATACACCCATCCTATGCTCTTGTAGTCCTCATAGACAATCATGTCGGCATCTTCAGTCCTGTTTGAGTTTCCAGACCTGAACACCCTCAGTTTCTTGGGGTCGAGTTTCTCTATGGTGGGCTCGCCTCCCACAATGTCTATAAGGTAGTGCTCTTCCTTGACAATCAAGGCATCCATAATGCCTTCAGCGTCAAAGAGGTTCTTGAAATCATACTGCTTGTCGTAGTGACGCAAAAGCTCATTGGCCCTCACCTCACGCATGTCCTGGTACTCATACTGGAAATAGTCATTCTGCTCAGACAGTCTCTTTTGGTAATCCTCGTCAGAAACTGATTGGTTTTCCACCAGTGCCTGAAGACTTTGCAGAATCATTTCCTTCTTCTGCTTCTCTATCTCCCCAATGGCATTTGGATTGGTTACAATAACATGCCAATTGAAAGGCCTGTTGATGGCTTCTCCCTGCAACAACTGCAACTTGGCATTGATGGTGGGATAATGCTGCAGGTTATCTGGAATGAAGTTTGCCTTGAGACCATTTGGATTGAGCACATACGCAATATCATTCGGATGCAGTTTCATGTCCACAAGGTCATAGTTGACTTGCTTGTGGAAAACCGATTTCCTCACCCTTGAATAATGTAATGAGGAACCCTTGTTATCCGCAAAATCCACGCATTGCTTGCTCCACTTCTTCCCCTTCTGGGAGAAAGAAAGTTGCTGTCTCGGAAAACCGCTGAATATCGCTATGTCCATAACTATGTAATTTATTGCAAAATTAGCGAGGGAATCCTATTATTACAAACAGGTTATTTTTTTACTATCTTCCATCCCCTAAGTTTCCTTATACTCCATATCCTCAAACGCATCCTCATTTCCATCAATGTAATTGTTCTTCCAATAATCATCATTGGCTACATCCTCTGGATCTTCCACATCATCCCTCTCCCCACTGTACTTTCCTCCCATCAACCTGAGTCTGTCTTCCCTCAACAGCATCAGCATTCCCATGGCCGACACACGGTCAAAGTTGTTGTATGGATTCCATTGGGACAATTCCAGCAAGAGAGCCTTGTTCTTGATATTATTAAGATTATGTGTCACCACTTCTTTTTCTTCCCCGTTTTCCATCACAATGCTGGTGGTCGGAGTGAGCAAGTATTTTGTAATGAGTTGCCTTGCCCAGCCATTGACGGGATTTGTGGCATTTGTTCCCTTTGACGTGTTCCCAACACCACCTGGCCTTGTCATCTGCTTGTCCACAAGAATCTCGAGGACATCGGTGAGGAGGTATGTGGAGTTCATGGTGGAAAAATGTCCGAACAAACCTTTCTTGTTGGCTTCATAGTTCAGCCTTGCATTGTAAAACAGACATAACCTCCTGCAAATCTCAAAATAGTCGCTTGCCATTGGAGGCCTTCCTGTGTATTCAGCCACTATCCTGTCTGTCATCAAGTCGAGAATAAGAATGGAGCCAAGGGAAACAGTGGTACTCTCATCATTGTCATAAGGGTCGGCACCTGCAATATATCTATTATCATACACATTTCCATTGGCATCTTTTTGCGGCATCTCGAATATCTCTATGGCTCCATTCATATTTTTGTTGTCCTTGTGCGGGAAATACCTGATGGGAGAGTCAGAGGTGGGAACAAACTGCACCTTGTTGTCTGTGATAGTCAATTGCCCCACATAAACATTGTCGTAGAAGTTAGGATTACCATTGATTTCCAACAGCCTATTCTCAATGTCAGTGACAGGAAACTGGCTGATGCCTCCCTGTATGATAGCTTCAGAAGGAGTGACAGGCATATTGGACACAACCTTGATGATGGTTCTTGGGTCTCCCGTTTCATACTTGGCCTTGTATCTCTCAGTCAAAATGAAGAGAAGCCCGCCTATGACATCAGTGACACCGTCCTTGTTGAAGAAACCTTTCAGGTTGATGTAGGCTGGAGTGAAGAAAGCAAACCATGGCCTTCCCTGGTTTGGCTTGTCCCAGTTGTTGGGTATGGCATACACATCATATCCCTTTGGATTGTAGACGAGTTCCTGAGCTCCATGGAAGTCCGAGGAACTATCACCAGCTGTACCAACAAGATAAGCCAAACCATACACATAGGGACCTTCTTTCATACCATCCCTCACGTTGTTGTAGATGTCTATGAGGTTGGGGAAAGAGCCAAACTCCTCAAACAGAATATAACCACGCTTACCCCTGATCTTGGAAACATCATCCTTTGAAGACAACCCCAGAAGGATGTTCTGGTCACCCAAGTCAGCACCCGTGAACTTGTCTTTGTATCCAGACTTCCAGGACATCTTGTTGGGGGAATCCGTGAGCATTCTTCTTGGGAACTGTATATTCTCAGCCAAGAAAGACTTGATAGGAGTGAACTTTGAAAATGTACCATCCTTCTCAGCAAGATACTCACGCAAGTAAGCTGTAAGAATGGTGGTGGTTCTCTTGTGTGCTTCGGCGTTCTCCCCAAGAATCAGGTTGTGGGCCATGATAGCCGCAAGGCAGAAACTCTTTCCACTACCACGCTTGCTCAGTTCCACGGCATGATTACCTCCTTCAAAGTGATTGTACAACCCTCCATTCCTGGCCTGGTCTATATAGTGAAAACGCCAATAGGTGGCTTCCCACACCTCAGGAAACCCCTCAGTTCTCGAAGCACGCTTTTTCTTGCTGTCCTTGTCAGCCTTTGTCACCATCATGGGAACATAGTTCAGGTAGAAATACATGTATCCCGTCACCCATTCACCATCTGAAGGCCGCACATAACCTTCCCAGCATCTTCTTATCTCTTCCCTCAGCCATCTCCCATAAGGGGAATTGGGATTCTTGTTGGGCTTCATGTCAGTGTACCTTCCATCCTTCATGTACTTCAAGGCAGCTGGCCTGAAATAATCCATGTCTTCAAGGATGTGTGGGTTGGCGAGGTCTACAACTATCCTTCCCTTGTCATCCCTTGGCCTGTCCTTTGCATACTGTCTTTTCGGCGATATGAGGTTCTTGATGAAAGGAACTGTGAGCACAAAATCCCAGAAGTCCCTTTGGACTTCCTTGGGGTAGGCAGACAGCAATTCCTTCGTTATAGCTGTCTGGTATTTGTTGACTTCGATGTCTTGATATTCTCTTTCCTCTTCCATTAAGCCTTCGCATTTAATATTTCCTAATCTTCCATTTGTACAGGAACCATCCTGTGACAACCACAATGGTGACGAACAACACAATCACGGTTATCTCGCCTATTGCCATCTTTGCGGATTCCCACTTGGTAAGTTTCCTCTCCACAGGATAAGGAACCCTTATGGAATCCGTCTTTATCATTGTATCCGTTCTTTCCACAACATTGTACCTATCCTTGTACAGAATCTGGAACTTGTCCCTGTAAACCGTGTCTCCCTTGGTATAGAAAATTATGCTGTCTTTCTGGAATAGGCACTCTTTCAAGGTATCATGCACTTCCTTATTCACATACTCGGTATGATATTCTGGAACAGAGACATACTTTGTCCTGCATGACATGAAGCAGAAACACAGAAGTATTATGCCCCACATAATTCCCAACCAGAGAAATCCTTTATTCCATTTTCTTTTTGTCATGTTGCTTTCTTTTCGTAATAAGGACAGTTGATAGGATTGCCCGTAGGCCTCTTTACTTTATCTTCCAAGTTATTGTATCTCTCATCGGACAGTCTGCAGAACCCATAGAACTGCGACCAAAAGCTACATCTCCTGCACCCCATATCAAATCCTTTCCCAGAACTCCTGCCACTTGTCACTCTTGCTTCTTTCCGATGTCTGTTTTCCAGTGATAGTGTAAATCGGAGCATTGTTCCAGCCGAGTATGCCGGGGCATATTTTCCCGGAAACATCATAATGCCTGACTACATTCTCCTTTGGAATATCGTACTTGAGCATCAAGTACCTAACAAGCTTCAATGTATTGTCTACCACACTGTCAGTGACAGACCACCCCTCATGGTTGGGTACCAATGCAGAGGTGCCTTTCTTCAGGGTGGAGCACATTTCTATGCTGACGGTGTTCTTGTTGGTAGCTTTGCCATAGAGTCTTCCTCCTCCTGAGGATGTGTTCTTTGCATCTCCTACAGACCAACAATAATAATTTCTGAGATCTGGGTTTATTTGAACTATCTGAGAATCGTCCACCACATAGTCAGCACTTGCCCTCCTGGAGATAAACACACTCCTGGTGTTCATGGCAGAACCTGCCTTGCTTGTACTTCCAGCAGTGTAATGGATAGCTATGTACTTTATAGGCCTGTTAATACATCTTGTAATATGTGTATTGATGTATCCAGGTGTAATGGTGAGATTACTGTTGTCACCATATTCTATGACAGTCCATGTCTTTGGTCCCGCTATGCCATCTGGAAATAACCCATGGTCATTCTGCCAAGCCTTCAGAGCTTTTTCAGTAGCAGGACCAAAGATGCCATCGTCTGTAATTCCCAAAGCCCTTTGAAGAATCGCGACTTCCTCTCCCTTATCGCCTTTACGGATTGTCTTCATTCTTTTCTTCCTCCTTCAAGTCTTCAAGATTGATGTCAAAGTGCCTTTCCGTCTTGTCAATCAAAACCTTGGCCAACACTTTCCATATCCTGTATCCTTTGTCTCCAGGCCTTCTACACGAAGCTTTGTTCTCAGCGATACTCAATAATTGCACACCACAAATAACTCCAGTTGCCACATAACTCAGGGGAACATACACATCAACAAAAACCCACTTCTGCACGGCGAACATTAGAAGGATAATGACAAAACTTTCAATCATGGTGGGAACCATCTTCCATGCCTTGTAGCTTTCATAGTAAACTGGTCTCTTCTTTTTATCTGGGTATCTCTTCTTGACACGCCTGCCAAGCTCAAAGGCTGTCCATGAATCATACACTATGAAGCCTATGGCCACCAATATCAGAGGGAATGTGGGCTCAAAGACCCCCACACACCATCCTATGATGCCCCCCAAAACACCCATTATCCATTCTAACGCTCTGTCCATATCAAGTTTTTGTAAATTTCTTCTGACTGCAAAAATAGCCAGAAGGAAAACGCACTGCAAACAAGTAAATTTTTCCTTTATACACCCACTAAAAAAGAGCGAACTAAAATGTCCGCTCTTTTAACAACATAACAAAATGTCAATCAATGCCTGCCAAAAGCATAAAGTCTTGTCAGCAATTTCCTTGTAAGCCCGTCCTTGGCCTCTTGCTCAGATGTGACTCCATGGTTGTAATACTCGTGCAGCTCAAGAAGAGGAGTGATTGCGGGCTGGTTGTCCTGGATGCAAACCTCACTCACTTCCATTTTGATGGAATGGTAGGCCTTGATGGACAAGGTCTGTGTGTCACTGTAGTTGATTACAATGGATACTGGTGTCTTGGAGAACGTCTGGTTGTACCAATGTTCAAAACTTTCCTTGATGATGTTCAATGTAGGTGTACTCATATTATTTTTGCTTAGATAAAAAAGGGATTGGGCAATTCCCAATCCCAAGTGCAAAAATAATAAAAATACAGCTATATGAAAAGCCGTTTAATATAATTTAGTAATTATTTCTGTTGGTTGGTCCATTCAGCCACCTCGTCCAAACCATCATCAAACAATGTCTTCTCTATGGAGCCTTTCGCCTCCCCGTAATCACTGTCTTCATTGAGGGCTTTCTCAGTGTCATGTATCATGGTGGCCACCTCAGGTATAAGTTTCAACGCAGTGAGGTAATCCTTTAGGCTCTTGGTGTCGCTTGGGGCCAGTTCCTTGACTATATCCTGCACTTTGTCAACAGCGTCGGACACCACCTTCAACAGTATGGAAGCCTTGGTGTCAAAGGACTTGTAGAATGTGATGGCCTTTTCCAACAGTGGGTCTGGAGCCCATCCATTGGGAAGACCGACTCCCTCTATCACCGCCTCCATCCTTGACTCATCATCGGATATATATTGATAATCAGACCTTACATCACAGAAGAAATAAAGGAAAGCAAGCTCATTCATGGCACGCTCCTTTGTCTTTGTTTTGTCCCTGTCCCATATCTTCTTGAAAGGTTTAAGCACCAAAGCCTCGGGAGTTACCTTTACCTCGAATCCCTCATACTTGAACATCTTCATGGTGTCATACCTTTATGCGGTTATCAGGAAGGATGAGGTTCTTCTTGGGCTTCTCCACGGTGATGAGCTTGTCATCCTTGCCATAGGTGACTTCATCGAAATCATCCATGATATAACGGATGTCCCTCTGGTCTATGATAATGCAGGTAATAGGTTCTTCTTCAGCATCCACCATCTCAACCTCATTCAGCCTAAGCTCGACAATAGGATTGTCATTCATGGCTTTCACGGAATTGCTGTCATCCTTGAAGACGGCGTATTTATAGAGATTGATTTCAACGGTGTCACCTGGCTTCACAAAGGAAACATCCTTTCCAACAGCCAGCACTTGCTGATAAGTCTTGAGTTCTCCGCGTTTGTGTATGATAATGCCAAAAGCATCGAAGTCATCCCACCCATAAAGATTCTTAGTCACCAGAACCTGGCTTCCTATTGGAGTTACTTTTCTTAACTTTAACATTTTGTATGTACTTTAATTGATTGTTGTATTTCACTATCTTGTCATACTCAACATACAACTTGCCTATGTAAGGCACGTTGAAGTTGGTGTCAGTGGCGTTGAACTCCTCTTCAGAGAGTTCACGCAATGGTATTGAGGCAATGTGCTCCTTGACAAACTTCCAATAACTCCTGTATATCCTTTCAACATCCCTGACATCAATACATAGTTTTCTTGCGGTTTGCCTGAGGGCCCAATTTAACGAGCTGTTCATCCTTGAAACTGAAATAAATCATGAGCCCCGCTCCTTCTTTGCTGACTGATGGGATGAGGTTCAGGTATATCTTGTTGTTCACCACAACGCCATTCCTTCTGAATGTGCTCATTATAACCTGGAAATGCTTGGCTGAAACACCACATTCTTCCCTGATTTCCCTCTTTGTTCCCTCAGACATCAGCACAGTATCCAAAGTGTCTGCATCTATGATGACATTGCTCAGCTCATACCTCTTCTTCAAAAATGCCGCCAGTACATCCATCTCCCTGCTGGTGAGATTGTGCACGGGCTTCAAGAACTCCACCCAAGCCCTGAAGAAGTCCCCCTCAGGAGACATCTTCAACTTGGAATTGGACTTGATCCTGATAAGATTGGTCACATTTTCCATGAGCGACAACCTTAATTGGAGGAATCTTCCTGCTTCTCAGCCTTGTCAAGTTCAGCGGTGACATCATCCTGGATTCTCCGTGCACAGCGCTCCACAAAAGAAGGATCAAAGTACTCTCCATGGGAGATGATGTCCAACAGCATGTTGACACCATCAAAGCTTGCCACTTCAGCTTGCAGCCTGCGCACTTCCTGGTACAGTTGCTGGCACCTGCCATTCAGTTCATTGGCAATCTGCTCCAATTGTTCATAAGTAAGTTTCTCTGGCTTACTCTCGTTTGCTTTCGCATTCATTCTTTTCTCTGCCATAATAATGATATATTAAATAGTTAACAATGATTCTTATTTTCTTTCGATATAATTGCACCCAAATTTCTTCCTGTACATCTTCTGCCATTCCTCTATGTCGGTCACTCCTATGTCAACTGCCCCACAGTCCTCACAGTAGTCCAGGTTTTTCATAAGAGGCACTTGCCTTATGCCCAAAGACAGACAACGCTTGCAGTAGTAAACAGGGTCATCGTTGTATGATTCAGATCCTTTGCTCATAGATTTGAAGGTTTAATAGTGTATTTAGTGACTTGCTTGTCACTAATGCAAATTTATCCCTAACATGCGTATAAGACAATTATTAACTCTCGATAATAATTCCATTAACATTATTTTGCGCAGCTTTAACATTTCATTTAGAATTAAAGCCTTACCTTTGTGACTTCTAAAACCCAAATAAACACCCCTATTTCCAAACCATTGAAAACCCAAAAATCCATCACTTTTGTCCCTGCTTTGTCACCCAAGCAAGCACATAAATTCATAACCAACTGAACCTCAACAACTTGTATTTTACATGAATACTATGTACAAAAAAATTCAAGACACAGCATCCTGGCTCAAGGCAAGGATGAGCACAAACCCAAAGAGACTGATTATCAGAAGCTTGAAAAAAGAAAGATTACTTTTTGACAAAAATCACACTTTTCTCGTATACCTCAAGAGACAAACTTTTTGTCCCTTTTTTGTCCCCCGTTTGTCACCCAGTTTGTCCCCCGAGAGTATATTGTCATGAGCAAGAAAAATATAGATAAGAGTCCTGTCAAACTTAGAAAAAAGAAAATATCCAACGGCAACTATAGTTTATATTTGGACATTTATAACAGGGGCAGCAGGAGAAGAGAGTATTTGAAGCTCTACCTCATCCCTGAGCATACACCAAAATCAAAAGAACAGAACAGGAAAACATTGGAGCTTGCTGAAACCATAAGGTCGGAAAGGCTACTGAGTCTACAAGCTAACAAAAGCACGTTCTTCAATGCAAACAATGACAAGCCAAAAACATCTTTTGCCGATTATATCGCTTCTGAAATAGAGAGAGTCAAGACTGTCAGGACAAAGAACTATGTGAGAAGGTACAAATGCGGTGAAATGTGGGTAAGGAAATACGACGATAAGACTTCTCTTGAAGACATTGATGTAAAATGGATAAAAGGATTTATTGGCTTTCTATCCTCCACTCCTGGAACACATGGAAGGACACTCAGTCAGAACACCATACATGAATATTTAATTTATGTTGCCAACATTCTCAACAACGCAGTCAGGGAAGGACTGATACCAAACAACCCAACCAAGAAACTGGCAGCTTCCGAGAGGCCTAAGAAATACGACAGCAAAAGAGAGTACCTGACTGAGGAGGAGCTCAGGAGATTGATGGATGCCCCATCCCCATGGAAGTACCATCACATAAGAGGAGCTTTCCTGTTTGCTTGCTTCTGTGGTTTAAGATACTCTGATTTATTGCAACTCAAATGGAAACACATCAAACAAGTCAAGGATGGATTGGTGGTGGAGAAGAAGATGCAGAAAACCAAGTCAATGCTCTACTTACCACTCAACAAGAAAGCCGCAGGCCTTCTTCCTCCAAGAAAAGACGGAAATGAATTTGTGTTTGATTTGCCGAACAGCATGGCTACCACAGAATCATATATCAAGGTATGGAGTGAGTTTGCAATGATAGACAAGCATGTCACATTCCATACAAGCAGGCACACATTCGCAGTCAACATACTTGCCTGCG
>Ga0326511_10005069_pt1 | contig 10431 bp, 14 predicted proteins | sample 0_2496_0518_D_FD_203701 | JGI IMG/M metagenome (GOLD analysis project Ga0326511, IMG submission 203701) | Bovine rumen microbial communities from UC Davis, California, United States - 0_2496_0518 | ecosystem: Host-associated > Mammals > Digestive system > Stomach > Rumen | place: USA... | reverse complement strand
GGGAAGGGCCTGAAAAGAATAGACTCGAAAATCAAACTAACGAGTTTGGCATATCTGATTATGTCTCATTGGTAGGAAGAAAAACCAAAGAGGAAATAATTCGAATAATGATGAAAAGTCATGCTTTTGTACTATCTTCACGAGCTGAAACCTTTGGTGTCGTTTGTATCGAGGCCTTGTCGCAAGGATTGCCAAATATTGCAACAGTCTGTGGAGGTCCAGAGGAATTCATAAATGATAAAAATGGTTTGTTGATTCCAACTGAAGATATAGATGCTATGGCAGAGGCAATGTGTAAGATGTATGAGAATTATAGTCAATATGATAATGCTGCAATAGCAAATGAGTGTTTAGGCAAATTTTCTCCACAGGTGATTGCAAGTCAATTAACAGAGATATTTAATGAAGTAACAAATTAGAGAAATGAAGAATTTGATAATTATAGGTGCAGGCGGTATGGGACGTACTGTATATGGCATCGCTATAGAAAGTATAGGTTATGGTACAGAGTTTGTTGTTAAAGGGTTTATTGATGACGATATCCATTCGTTGGATGGGTTTAAAGATTACCCGCAAATTTTGGGAACAATTTCTGACTATGAACCACAAGAAAATGATGTTTTTATAAGTTCAATTGGCGGTGAATCGAGAATGATATGTATTGATTTAATATGTAGCAAAGGAGGTGAGTTCATCAATATCATTCATACTACGGCAAGAGTTAGAAAAAATGTGAAATTAGGTGTAGGTAATGTGATATGTGCTTACGCTGTCATTGGAGCAGATTGTATTATCGGAGATTTCAACTTGTTCCAAAATTTCGCTGTAATTGGACATGATGTTAAAATGGGTAATCACAACCGAATTGATACCCATGTAACTTGTGTCGGAGGTGTAATTATATGCAATGAAACAAGCATCCATACATCCGCAATTATTAATCATGGTGTTGTTGTAGAAGATGGAGCTCATGTTGGTGCTGGTAGTTTTGTGATTCGTAAAGTAAAAGCAGGAACGACTGTTTTCGGTAATCCTGCTAAACGATTATAATTATTAATAGGGCTAAGCCCACAATTTTATTTTTTATGGAAATCAAAGAATTTATTGAGAATTTTGCAGCACAGTTTGATGACACTGATGCAAGTGAGTTTAAGGCTGAAACAAAGTTTCGCGAGTTGGATGAATGGAGTTCATTGATTGCTCTTTCAATCATTGCTATGGTTGATGAGGAGTATGACGTGACTCTGAAGGGCGATGAAATGCGTCAGGCTGAGACTATCGAGGAACTCTTTAACATTGTAAAGTCTCATAAATAAAGATGGCTCTACTTAACGTTAAAGGTGTAAGAATTGCAGGTTTTTCTGCAGGCGTTCCCAAGCAGGTGGTCTCGAAGGCTGATTCCATCAACTCATCAGACTATGATGCTTCGGACTTTATCGAAAAGACGGGTATCAAGGAGGTCCGTGTCTCAGATGAGTACACGGCCTCCGACCTGTGCTTTGCAGCTGCGGAAAAGCTGTTGCAGGACCTCGGATGGGAAAAGGATACAGTAGAAGGACTATTCTTCGTTTCCCAGCATCCTGACTATATTCTTCCTGCCACATCCTGTATTCTCCAGGACAGAATGGGATTAAGCAAGGAATGTTATGCAATGGACATTTCGCTTGGATGTTCAGGATGGGTGTATGGTTTGAATGCTGCCACGGCAGTCGTTGCTGGCCACGGAATGAAACGTGCTTTGTTGTTATGTGGTGACGCTCGTAAACGTGCGAAATGCGACTTTGACCCTTTGTTTGGCTTTGCTGGTACAGTGACAGCTTTGGAATACACGGGTAATGATGAAGACGAAATGCGATTCCATGTCGGAACAGACGGAAGTGGCTATGATGCCCTTATCATCCCTGATGGTGGCGCACGTAATCCTGCTACGGCAAACTCTTTTGATATGGAAGAGGTAGAGGGCAAGATGATGCATCGTATGCAAACCCGCATGAAGGGCATGGACGTGTTCTCTTTTGCAATCTCAACAGCTCCAAAGTCTATCAAGAAACTTATGGCAGAGGAGGGGAAAACGGCTGCAGACTATGATTACTTCATTCTTCATCAGGCCAATACGATGATTAACGAGATGATCAGAAAGAAAATAAAGGCTACTCCAGAACAAGTACCCTATAGCCTTCATGAGTTTGGTAATACTTCGATGGCATCTATTCCTCTCACCATTGTTACTCAGTTGAAGGGGAAGGTAGAAAATAGAGCGACAAGTTATATTGCCTGTGGCTTCGGTGTGGGGCTTTCATGGGGAACAGTTTCCTTTAAGACAAATGATTTAATTATATCAGATTTGGTTGAATTATAAGATGACAGACAACTATAATCCATATTCCTTGGTCGGCAAGACCATATTGGTGACAGGTGCTGGTTCCGGTATAGGCCGAGCAACTGCTATTGAGGCATCTCGTCTTGGCGGACGTATAATTTTGGTAGATATCAATGAAGCAGGCATAGTTGAGACAAAAGGTATGCTTGATGGTCAAGAACTTGAACATCTGTACTATGTTGTTGATTTGTGCGACGAATCTGCTATTGATGCAATGGTGAAGGAACTACCTGTTATAAACGGATGTTCTAACAATGCAGGTATTACAAAACTTACCCCCATCCAATTTATCACGGCAGAGGAAATGGAGAGAATCCATAAGGTGAACCTGATAGCACCTATGCTGCTTACCAAATATCTGTTGAAGCGAAAGAAACTGTCACGCCCTGCTTCAATTGTGTTTACGGCTTCTGCAGGAGGAGTTTTTGTTGCTTCTCCAGGGAATGCTGTGTACGCAACATCAAAGTGTGGCGTTGACGGGTATATGCGCACTGCTGCTTTAGAACTGGCCCCCAAAGGCATCAGATGTAACAGTGTAAATCCTGGTATGGTTGAGACTCCTTTAATAAACAGAGGACAGGTGACTGCTGAACAGCATGAGAAGGATAAAGAGAATTACCCATTAGGACGATATGGGAAACCTGAGGATGTAGCTTTAGCAACAATATATCTTCTTTCTGATGCTTCCTCATGGATGACAGGAACTGCACTTAAGATTGATGGAGGTTTAACATTAAAATAATTTTAAAATGAAGAATCCGTTTTCCCTACAGGGGAAGACAGTGCTGATTACAGGCGCTGCAGGTGGTATAGGTAGCGAGACTGCTAAAATACTAACAGAATTAGGAGCAAGGGTCATTCTGACAGATATAAGGGAAGAACCTTTGAATCTTGTTCTGGAATCCTTGGTTCCACCTTCTGAAGGTTCGCATCTTGCCATTAAGGCTGATTTGACCAATGAAGAAGATATAAACAATCTTGTTGTTGCATGTCCTAACATAGATGGGCTGGTATGTAATGCTGGTGTTATGAAACTTACTCCAGTTCCTTTTATTTCGGAAACAGAATTGAAAAGGATTCAGAGCATCAATCTGAATGCACCTATACTTTTGACAAAGTCATTATTGCGAAAGAAAAAGATCCAAAAGGGAGGCTCTATCGTATTTACGGCTAGTGCAGCGGGCGTATATCGAGTATCAATCGGTAATAGCATATATGCAACAACCAAATGTGGTATCGATGCTTTTATGCGAACAGTTGCCTTAGAAATGGGACCGAAAGGTATCCGTTGTAATAGTGTGAACCCTGGTATGGTAGAAACGGCTTTGATTGGCTCATTTACTGAAGAAGAAAAAGAGAAAGAGAAGTTGAATTATCCACTAAGGAGATTTGCAAAACCAGAGGACATCGCTTATGGAATAGCATACCTTTTATCGGATGCGTCTTCGTTCGTAACTGGGACGGCATTGAAAATTGACGGTGGAATGACGCTGGGGTAGTGAAATTGAAAACTTTAGAATTGAAACATTGAAATAATTGTGGAAAGACTATTAGAGAATAAAGTGTGCATCATTACTGGTGCTGCACAGGGTATAGGAAAGGGCATTGCTGAACAGTTCGCTGCTGATGGTGCTATTGTGTATGCTTGTGACTTGCGTGAAGGTGCAATGGATGAATGGGCAAAGGAATGCGGAGAACGCAATAATACTCGTGTCATCCCTCAGTATTTCGACGTGACAGATGCTGTAGCAGTGAAGAATGTTTTCATGGGTATCTTCAAAGCAGAGAAACGCATTGATACTTTGGTGAATAATGCCGGCGTGGTTTTCAATAAGAAGATTGGTATGATTGTCCGCAATGAAACGGAATTAATGTTCCGTATCAATGTGATTGCGGTCATAGAGATGATACAGCTCTGTTCACGACTGATGGCAAGGGCTGGTGGTGGTAGCATTGTCAATATTGCTTCCGTGACAGCTGTTCTTGGCTCTCCAGGGCAGTCAGCCTATTCTGCCACAAAGGGGGCCATCATATCGTTCACGAAGTCTGCAGCCAAGGAGTTAGCTCCGCAGGGTATCCGTGTGAATGCGGTGGCACCAGGTATTGTGAAGACAGAGCGCTTTGCAGAACTCTATGAGAGTGATGGAGCAAAGATAGACCAGCGTATCTCTCGTATAGGACTTGGGCGTCTTGGTACACCAGAGGATATTGCCAATGCCTGCGCATTCTTGGCATCTGATAGAGCTTCCTATATTAGTGGTCAGATACTGGGAGTTGATGGATGCGCATCTATATAATGCATAATTCACAATGCATAATTCATAATTGAAGATGATACTGAATTTAGATAAGTGGAAAAGGGATGCTGTTGCGGCGATAGATTCGCAGGGACAGCAACTGACTTATGGTGAGATAAGAGACTTCGCGGAGAGGGTGGAGCATCTGATGCCTGCAAGGTCATTGATGTTCTTGCTGGTAGAGAATAATGTGGGAGGCATTGCCTGGACGATTGGTAATATCTGTGCAGAGAATGTACCACTGATACTGAATGCTCATTTAGATGAGGGGTTATATAATAGCTTGTATGACCTTTATCAGCCGCCATTTGTTTGTGTACCAGAAACCGTGGTAGATAAGTATCCGTATGAGAAAGTCGTTACTTGCTATGGCTATACGCTGATGAAGACAGGACATGAGGCTTGTCCGATGAATGATGAGCTGTCGCACTTGTTGCCTACATCTGGCTCAACAGGTAGTCCGAAGTTAGTTCGTCATAAGTATGAGAATATCGAGGCTGCAGCCCTAAATATCTCTACGTTCTTTGAATTGACAGAGAAAGACCGCCCGTTGATGGTACTGCCATTATATTATACGATGGGTCTCTCAATGGTATTTAGTCACTTCTATGTTGGAGCAACTGTGCTGATTACGAATCTGAATATGACCGACAGAAACTTCTGGAAGTTTATCAAAGAGGAGCGCGCTACTAGTTTCACTGGCGTTCCCTATAGCTTTGAGATCCTGAACTTGATGCGTTTCTTCCGTATGGACTTGCCAGACCTTACCTTGTTGACACAGGGAGGTGGGCGTATGCCGAAGGAGCTGAATCTGAAGTTCGCAGAATATTGTCGAGACAACGGTAAACAGTGGATAGCCACCTACGGACAGTCAGAATGTACGGCTCGTATGGCATGGCTTCCTGCAAAATGGGCCATCGAAAAGGTGGGCAGTATTGGTCATGCTGTTCCTAATGCAGAACTCTCACTAATCGATATGGATGGCAACCCTATCACCACGCCTAATACGGAGGGTGAGATGTGTTATCGTGGCAAAAACGTGACAATGGGCTATGCCCGCAGTCGTGAGGACTTGCTTTTAGGTGACGAGCGACATGGATTTATTAAAACTGGCGATTTAGCCTATTTCGATGAGGATGGTTGCTATTATATCGTTGGTCGTATGGGACGCTTCCTGAAACTCTTCGGTATGCGTGTGGGACTTGATGAGTGTGAGCGCATCGTTAAGGGTAAATTCCCAGGGCTGGAATGTGCCTGTGTAGGTACTGACGAGAAGATGCTGGTTTATCTCACTGATGAGAGCAAAAAAGAACTTGTCAAGGAAGAACTGGTCAGCCGTCTGAAGTTGGTGGCATCGTCTTTTGAAGTGAGAATTATCAATGAAATCCCGAAAAACGAAGCGGGTAAAACATTATATGCAAAATTAGAAAACAAATAAGAATATGGAAAATTTAGAAAAGTACAACAATGCTTTTGTTGAAGTGTTTGGAGCTAAGGTCGAAGACCTGAATGACAATTATGGTAAAGATACCGTTGAGGAATGGGATTCTGTTCATCAGTTAAGCCTGATTGCTCAGTTTGAGGAAGCCTTCGACATCATGTTCGATCCAGAGGACATCATGGAAATGACCTCATACGCCAAAGGTAAGGAACTCCTCGCCAAATACGATGTAACCCTTTAGATTTCAATTTTTCAATTTTTCAATTTTTCAACTTTTCAATTTTAACGAACGTGGCAAAGTGGGAAATTAAAAATGTAAATATTGCCGGTGTGGCAATGGCTGTGCCTGAGCACACTGTGAAGACTGCTGAGATAGACCTGTTTACACCAGAGGAGGCCGATGTCTTTGATATGACTGTCGGCATCAAGAGTCGCCATATCGCACCAGATACGATGTGCGCCTCTGACATGTGTCAGGCTGCAGGAGAAAAGCTTTTGGAAGAATTAGGGTGGGAGAAGGAGAGTATCAATGCACTGATTTTTGAATCAGTGACAGGTGACTATCGTACTCCTCCAACTTCATGTCTGTTGCAGTACCGCATGGGATTGAGCGAGGATTGCTTCTGTGTGGACATTCCTATGGGCTGTTGTGGCTGTATGTATGCCATTACTGTGGCTGGCAATCTGCTGACTACAGGTCAGATCAAAAGAGCTTTGGTCTTAGTTGGTGACACTGCCCTCCGCATGGGATCGATGAAAGACAAGAGCCGTGTACCCTTATTTGGAGACGGTGGAACGGCACTTGCTTTAGAGTATGACGAGACCGCCAATGACATCATCATTGACTTCCACACTTTGGGTAATGGCTATGAGGCGCTGATGACACCTCATGGTGGTTTCCGTCATCCTGCCACCCCTGAATCTTTTATCTATGAGGATTTCGGCAACGGTATTGTTCGTGCTCCCTATCATACGATGATTAACGGCATGAACGTATTCTCTTTTGCTATCAGCCGTCCTCCTAAGTCTGTGGAACAGTTCTTGGCAGATTATAACATTGATCGCAATACAGACATTGACTATTTCTTGATTCATCAGGCTAATAAGATGATTGTTGATAGAGTAGTTAAGAAGTTGAAGTTGCCCGTGGAAAAGTGTCCTTACAATTTGGAAGAGTTTGGTAACCTTGGTGGAGCAAGTATCCCATCACTGATGGTAACAAGGATTGCAGACAAACTCCGTAAGGAGCCAACAACGATTCTTGGTAGCAGTTTTGGACTTGGTCTAAGTTGGGGAACCATGCTATTAAAGACAAAGCCTATGGTTGTTCCCCAAATGATAATTATGTAACTGTTCGGTGAAACCCGTCATTGCCCATTAAAATAATGTTTGTACCTTTGTCGCCGTATTTTAACTTCACAATTATGACGACAATGAACAACAAGAGAAAAGACAAAGATCCTCTGTTCGCAGAGGTGAAACTGACAGGAGAGGAATTTAAGCAGTCTCCAAACAACTACGCTCATCGTTCAAGATTCCTGAAACTTGTGTATCCGAACAATGTGACCCTGATTCTTCCTGGCGACATCAGCGCCAGCCAGTTGGAACAGTACATCCGCATAAAGGTTTAGGCTATGGCGAAGATTTGTCAACTGCATGCAGACTTGCGCTACTACCTGTGCATGGAGCCGGTGGATATGCGCAAGCAGTTCCGTGGCCTTCAGGGAATCATCAGTGAGGAGTATAATCGCTACCTTACACAGGACGAGGCATTCATATTTATCGGGAAGACCAGGACGACGGCAAAGATCCTGCATCGTGAGTGTAATGGCCTTACTCTGTACGTAAGGAAACTGAGTGATGGCAGGTTCCAGATTCCGAAAATGAATGAGGACAAGCGTACATGTAACCTTGACTACAAGAACTTTGTATGTCTGATTTTAGGTGAGAAATGTGAGGGTGAATAAGCTTTGTTTGTACGGTTTTTGGTATTAAGATAGTTTGACTTAACTTACTGGGAATCAGTGAAAAATGACATCTTAAAAGTTTGTGTATTTCAGAAAAAAGTAGTACCTTTGTAAGGTAAAAGATAAGCAAAAAGATGATATCAGAAATGTCAATGAACAGTCCGAATCAGGCGCTGGAAGAGAAGATCTCCAACATGCATGAGCAGATGGCAGGAGTTACATCCCGCCTGGACAGGACTGAGAGTGAGCTCGACTTGGAACGGGCTACACGAGAGGATATCATCAAGGCTGAAGTGGAACGCAGAATGCGTCAGGCAGAACAGTGTATCCGGGAGAAGGTCGAGGCCGAATATGCTGATGAGTGTGCTGCGATAGACAAGGAAAGGCAGTCTCTGGAACGGCAGCGTGAGGATATGCAGAAGACCTTTGAGCTGATGCAGCAGAAACTCATCGCAGAGACTGAACAGAAGATCAGAAAGGCGAAGGATGATGCTGAGAGCCATTTCCTTGGGAAGATGGCTGCACAGACGGAAGGCTTCCTCAGGGTGTTCTCTGAAATGACCAGTCGTAAGAATGCGGATGTCCGGGAATATCTTGCTAAATTCAAGGCTGCTTCCGAAGAAGCGCAGGCAGCTATCAGTAGTGAGATAAAGAGTAGGCTTGAGAAGATCTTCAAGAATGAGCAGTCGAAGAACCGTCAGATAGCTGAGCTTGTCAGGATGATATTCACTCAGAAGCGTGAGCGATTCGTGGTTTCGGAAGACGAACGCACCAGTATTCACGAGCGTATACTGACATCTCTTGAGCTGACGGAAGAACAGAAGACGAAGTATAAGCAGGCTCTTGAGACCGTCAGGAAGTACCGCCTCCAGAAAGAAGCGGAGCGACTGGCCCGCATGGAGCAGCACAAGGATGGTCACGGTCGCAACAAGATTCCTGAGGATGCGATACGTCTGCCGGAGATACTTGTCTATCCAGAAGAGTGTATTGGACACATGAACGAGTACCGCGAGGCCTTCCCTGGAGAAACTACGGAATTTATCGTGCCTGTCTCAGCTAAGTACATGGTACAGGGCTATCGCTGTCCCGTCATGGTGCGCAAGGATGACATTTACCAGAAATTCCATATAGCCCCTGTACATGAGGAACTCATCTGGAAGAGTTATGCATCCAATAGGCTGCTGTCACAGATAGAGGTACGCAAGTATATGGATCACATGCCCTTCAACCGCCAGATCAGCCAGATGAAAAGAGATGGCCTGGTATTGGCTCCGGCTACAGTCAATGACTGGCATGTGGCTGTATGCGACACGCCTGTTCCTTTGTACAGATTGCAAGAGTATTATGTGATGCTTGGCCTTCACATGGCAGCAGACGGAAGTCCGATGCCGGTGGTGGACAATGAGAAACATAAGACAGTCAAGCAGTACATCATTGAATACCGCAATATCGACACCGGCATACCGATATTCTTGACCACAGTCGGAAAAGGCTGTGGCCGTGGAATGGAGGTGATTCAGGCTCAACTGGCAAATTGGAGCGGGCTTGCCCTGATATGTGATGCATAGGATATGACTGGTTAAAGAAGACAGGACGTGTACTATGCAGGTGCTCGGCCCATGCAAGGCGTGACCATGAGCGTGCCTTGAAAGAGAATCCAAAGGCTGCCCATGCCAGGCATGCTTCTGTTTCAGGAGATATACGGAGTGGAGAAAATCATCAGGCACGAGAATGCCACGGGTAGCAGGATTACGGAGCTACGCAATAATCTGGCGCGTCCTCTTTGGGAGACTTTCCATCTATGGTGCCTGAATGAAATTCTGAATCATGATCAGAACTCCCAGATGTACAAGGCTCTGAACTATGTGATCCGTCATTATGAAGAGCTGACGGTAAACGGCCATTTTAGCGTAAGGTCATTCAAAATATAATATGTACTTTTGCCTCCGTTTAATTTTTCAAAATTATGGAGTCAAGAGAGTATTTCGAAAAGATCATGCAGGACTACCGCTCGGCTATGCCGCTTGGCTCGTCCAAGAATCAGAACCGTAATGGAAGGAGCCTGCGTAAGTATTCTTGCGTCCCGTTGGTAGCAAGCGACAAGGTCGAGCGGTAAGGATGAGGCAGTGGACTACAACTGGCTTATGGAGTTCAAGAAAACCTATTCGGCTAGTAAGCCGGTAGAGCAACAGTCTTTCATTTCCCTCTCTTTGGAGGAGGAAACTCCGAAGCAGATGGCCTGGGAGGTCAAGGTGTTGCAGTTGCAGAGCCCTGATGGTGATAGTATTGAAATCAAGAGTAATAACCTGTATGCAGTGTCAGAACTGCTTCGCAAACTGTCATAGC
>Ga0326511_10005066_pt1 | contig 10433 bp, 20 predicted proteins | sample 0_2496_0518_D_FD_203701 | JGI IMG/M metagenome (GOLD analysis project Ga0326511, IMG submission 203701) | Bovine rumen microbial communities from UC Davis, California, United States - 0_2496_0518 | ecosystem: Host-associated > Mammals > Digestive system > Stomach > Rumen | place: USA... | reverse complement strand
CTCACACCTTCACTCGCTTCAACTTTGTTACACTCAGCAACTGCTCACTCCGTTCGCACTTAAAACACTTCCCTTTATGAAGTAATTTAGGAGGTAAATGCTATGAAGAATGTTGACCAGGTTGTAACTTACTACTTCGGAAAAAATGGAAAGCCCGATGGTTTTCCGAGTTGGTTGGTATTGAAGGCTTCGAAGCTCAAGAGTTTGAAGTTCGTAGACAAGTGGCCTATCGAGGATAGGAATAATAAGGTCTGTGGATATTTCTATGGAATTTTTGGACCGAAGCCCATTGCCGACTTCTTAAGCTGGATCACTAATCGGCCTTTTCATAAGACTGATCCGAATAACAGTTACGTTGTCTGGACTACTCCGAATGGCAAGATCGATGAAATTACTGAAAATAATAAGGGGACTTAACTGTCCTCTTTTTTCTTTTCTTATCGATTTAAATATTTTTAGAAGGAGTGATATTTATGACTTACAGGGAAAAGGCAATTGAAGTTGTGAAGATTGCAGGGCAGGAACTTATCGACAGGGCTAAGGAGCTCATCGTAAATACTGAGGGTATCAAGAGTATAGATATTTGGATCAAGATCCCTTCTGAGACGGATGATCCGTATGTTGTTCCTGAGATTCAAGTTGATACAGAAGTCTATCCAAAGCGAGAGATGCTCGATAAGCTTGTAAAGCTGAGACTTAATAAAGAGGAGTGATATTTTTGGCGATACCAGAGCATCACAAATGTGTTCAAATGCATAAGCGCTTAAGAGAATCGTATAGAGAATCACGCTCTATAAGAATTAGACAGTTTCCAAAAGGAAAAAGGCATAAAGGAAAGATCAAGGCATGGCAAAAATTTCGTATTAGAGTAATTATTAACCTCGAACATGACATGCATGAAAAATTACTTAGAAAAAAGTATGGATGTACTACAAGACGAGAGCATATGTTTCATTTAGGTTTTAGAAATAAATACTGGAAATACGGAAAATACGATGATTAAGGAGTGATATTTAAATGTCGTTGTCGATTTCGTTGATGCCGCATCAGAAAGAGGCCATCGACAAGCTTCATACTGGGTCGATCCTCTGTGGAGGTGTCGGCACAGGGAAGTCGATGACTGCGCTGGCGTATTACTTTTTGCAGGTCTGTCGTGGAGTGATATTTAACGACTGTGTTTTAGGTCCGCTTCTTGAGCCCAGACCGTTGTACATCATTACCACCGCGAGAAAACGGGACACTCACGAGTGGGAAGATGAAATGCGGCGGTTTGGGCTGGAGCATGGCGGAGAGAATGAAGTAGAGTACGTGATAGATTCGTGGAACAATCTTCACAAGTACATGAAAGTTCACGGGGCTTTCTTCATTCTTGACGAACAAAGGATCGTGGGACGTGGCAAATGGGTCAAGGCGTTTCTTAAAATTGCAAGAAAAAACCAATGGATATTGTTGTCAGCTACACCTGGAGACTCATGGTCTGATTATATTCCAGTGTTCATTGCAAATGGTTTCTTCGCAACAAGAAGTGAATTTGCAAGAGAGCATATCGTTTACAATCCTTACATAACGAAATTCCCAAAGATCGATCACTACACTGGTGTTGGGAAGCTTGAGAAGCTGAGAAGACAAATTACTGTTAACATGGAATACGATAAGAAGACCGTGAGACACTGGAATACGATTTCGGAGAGTTACGACAAAGCTCTCTATAACAAAATTGCAAAGGAACGCTGGGACCCATGGAAGGAAGAGCCTATACAAGATATTTCTAGAGCGTGCTACCTAATGCGAAGGGTGGCAAACTCCAATCCTGAACGGGCACGAAAAGTTTTGTGGCTTACTCTTAATTCGAGAACTCAGAAGAGTATCGTGTTTTATAATTATGACTACGAGCTCCAGCTGATGAAAGATGAGTTTGAGCAAGTACTTTCAGACCTTCAAGAAAAAAGCCAGATATTTAGAAACTCTGCAGACATGCAAATTGCCGAGTGGAATGGTCACAAGCACGAACCGATTCCGAATTCCTCTTCGTGGATCTATCTCGTTCAGTACAATGCCGGAGCGGAAGGCTGGAACTGCATCGAGACAGATACCGTGATATTTTACTCAAGGTCCTATTCGTACAAGATGACAGAGCAAGCTGCCGGACGAATCGACCGACTTAATACTCCGTTTGAAGATTTATACTATTACGTCATGACAACCGATGCTCCAATCGACAAAGCTATTGAGCGAGCTCTTAAGAACAAGAAGTCGTTTAACGAAAAGCGTTTCTGGGCTGGCGATATGGTGAAGGAGGAACTTAAGCGTGATATTTCAAAAGAGCTTAAAGGCGTTGAGTATGAGCCATGGGTTTTACTTAAGACAGGTGAAAAAGTAACAGCACCGAACAGGTTTAAATCTAAATTAACAGCCGAAGAGCAAATCAATCTCTGGAGAGCAGAAGGGTTTGAAATTAAGGAAGCTTGGATTAACACTTACAAGAACGGGATATTTAGATTTAAGGAGGCGGCGTAGAAGGCCTCTATGAGCTTTTGGAAATGAGGACGAAGAAGCGGTCGTCTGAATACGTAGAACGGCTCTTAGGGCCCTTTACGGGGCTCTGAGGGGCGTTGTGGAGGGTAAAATTAAATGAGTGATAACTATGATGCCAAAGCCGGATTGATATTAGACGGAAAGGCCGATATGCTGGATGATGGGAAGATTGTAATGATTGCTGCAAAGAGGTTCAATGAGGATTTCTGGACGGCTTATAGTAAGCAGATTGCGAAACCGGTAAAGAGACCAAACTTTAACGGAGTAACTGTGAAAGGTGAGTGTCCTGTTTGCGGGAATCTGCTATTTGCAATGCCTAATACAGTTTCGTATTGCAGGTCTTGTGGCCAGAAAGTAATGTTTTCTAAAACTGAGGAGGAATACGATGACTAAGCTCTTTAATGTAGAAATTAATAAACTCGATAAGCTTCTCACTAAGCGCAATATTTCTCATGAGAAAACGATGTTTACTGCTGGCGCTGACATCTGGATTCCGAAGTTTGGCGATTATGAATTCAGAATCTACTGCACAGAACAGAGCCGTGGATATTCTCAGGGGCTTCTTGAAGTAAATGGCGCTGGCCGTGGAGTGTTGCTCGAGCCGACTGGATATTTGCATGCTGAGGAAGCAATGGAGCTAATGGAGGTGATCGTAGCATGAAGGAAATGGTGTATGTTGTAATGTATGTTAAAGAAGGGGTGATCAATTTTGTCGCCGCCTATACAAGTTTAAACGATGCCAAGTACATGGTAAAGTGCCTTAATAAAGATCCGAAGATCCGTGCATGGTATGTGGATGTAAAATTATATTCTCGTGGATTGGAGGACGGATGCTGTGAAAAATGCGGAGAAGAAAATATATGCTGTTGTAAAAGTTAGCGATTACGAGATAAGCGTCCCGGAGATATTTGAAAGCGCATGAAAAAAGATCCCGATAATTATGCGATTTATGAAACGGTAATGCATACTCGCGGTAGAAACACTTGTCATAATGAATAAATTTAGGAGGTGTTTTTATGCTGAAGTTTGTCGCTGGATATTTGATGGTAGGCATAATCGTAGTGACCATAATGGATCTATGGATCTGGAATCATCGAGAAAACTTTAAGTTTGAGAACTTTGAATATAAGTCATTTTTGCATTGGTATTTTAATGGCTTAATTAAATTCAACACAAAAGTGATTATCGATGATGTTCTAGCTATAATCGCATGGCCGATATTTATAGTGTCTAATTTCATTGCTGACGCGACGCTTCGAAACGATCCAAAGAAGTTTGAAGAAACAGTTTCCAAAATTAGGGAAAGAATGAATGAAAAGAAGTCGCGGTCTTAACAGGCCGCTTCTTTTTTTTTGAATGATACATAATACATTCCAGTTAAGTCTTACTCGATTCAACTTCGCTCCGCTCAACAACTGCTTACTATGTTCGCACTTAAAACACTTGCCGTAATGATACTATTTCAAGGAGGCGGAACTCATGAATAAGAAGCTTGCCAAGTATATTGCTGCTGGTGTTGTTGCCAAGATCGGCATGGAGATGTATGCGAGAGATACTTTTGAAGCGAAGACTGGACATAAGTTTGAAGGCAATAAGCTGTCAAACTATTTTAAGAAGTATACATTCAAAAGATTTGTTGAGGATGGCATCCATGTCGTAACTTGGCCTGTCACCGCGGTTGGCGTGTTCATTGGAGGCAAAATTATCGACGGAATGAGCGAAGATGAATTCTACGAAAAGTATCCTGAGTACAAAAAGTACAGAAAGAATTAGGGGTAGCTTCGGCTACCTTCTTGTTTATTATATTCGCGAAATAAACATTCCTCTTAATGAAGTAATAACAAAACTTTTAAGGAGGAATTGAAAATGACTGAGAAGTTGGCTATGGAAATCATCATTGATATCTTGAATGGTGAGGCGAACGAATTTCAGATGGTTAATGACCCGCTAAAGAACGGCGGGCTCGACACCTATGGAAAGGAGGAAGCTATCACTAGGATAAAGAGATCCGTGGTTGATAGGTAAGCCACAACTCGGGGAAGCATCACGCTTCCTCTTTTTTCTCGTAATTTGTAAAAAAATTAGAGCGTTGAGCATAGCGAAACTTTATCGAAGAGTCCGAAGGAAGCTAAGATCAGGCCCGAACGAAGTGGACGTTCGCATTTGAAACATGCTCCTTAATAGAGAAAGGAGTGGATACATATGAGAAAACTTGATTTTTGTAGAGACTTACCATTTATCATGGATATTTTTCGTTCAAGTGAATACGGCAATTACGACAGCTTTGCTGAGAAGATTGCGAAGGGGCTCAAGTCATATAGAATAGAAAGAAGCTACTCTGATGAAGAGCTTAAAACGATATATAGCAGAGCTGCGGCATACGATAAGAAACGAAGTATGGAAGATCTTCTATGGTATCTTAATACATTCGACAGAAAATCTAAGATGTATCGCGATGAGATGGGCGTGTTTACCGATGACGAAATAGACTCAATTCTTAAAAAGCATGGATATTTGCGTATTAAGGAGTAGATTATCGTAAAGGGTTGAAACATACCCTTTCTTTTTCGCATTCTAAACAAGCCTCTTAATAGAAAGGAGTTGATCTAATGCATAATTTAATAACGTATAAGCGAGTTGCTACGTTTCATGTTGGAGGGATTCCTAAGGAAAAGTTGGGAGACGTTATCTCGATTTTGTTGAAAAAGGATGGAAAAGAGCTCTATAGTGTTAGTGTTCGTCAGAATTTTGATGGAAGCTATTCTGTTGAAGGCGATTATCCTTATATTAATGTCTCCCCTTTTTCTAAAGGAGATAAGCATTCCGAAGAATGGGCCGAGCATATGAGTGAGTGCACTAAGAAGAGGCGTGAAGAGATTGACAACGTATTGCACGGAGGGTCTTAAACAGACCCTTTATATTTTGTTTACTTTATTCGCTTAAGCTTCATTACACTCAGCAACTGCTCAATAGTTTCGCACTTAAAACACTTGTCGTATTGGAATCTTTGTAAGGAGGTACGTTGTATGCTCGGAAGGATTGTTGTTGGATATTTGCTCGCTGGTGTACTGGTCGAGGTTGGAGAAGAAATATGGATCATGAAGAACTCTAAGAATGTATTCAAGTGTGACCCCGCTGAAGGGTCGAAGTTTCTCGATCGTTTCGATGGGTACAATTTGATTAAATTTAAGAGGGACGTTCTTGATATTCTTACATGGCCTGCCGGATTTGTATTCTGGCGAATCGGTATCGAGAAGTTTAAGAACATGACAGAGGATGAAGTTAAAGATAAGCTTGCTTATTACAAAGAGAAATTTGAAAAGGAAGGCTTAATGTAAGTCTAAGTAGGCCGCGGTGGAAACACTGCGGTTTATTTTTTCTTTTGACAGTGATTCTGAGAAGAATTGCTGTAAATTGGTTCTAACGTAGTGGACTATTCGCGCCATAAACACTTACCTTAATGAAGTAATTATATTTGGAGGTAAGAGTTATGAAGATTAGAATCGACATTGAAACCGTGAAGGACTACGCTATCTATGCAATGTTAGTTATGATATTTCTGTCCATGGTAGCATCTTGTCTTATGCTGATTAAGACACAGGACGTAACCTGGTACGGAATCACTGTTGTGACGAACATTATAGGCATCGTTGCCGGAAGCTGGAAGTTTAAGGAGGTGATCGATGAGAAAGATATTTCCGAATGTGATGTGACAGACGAGGAGCAGGCTTAACAGCTTGCTTCTTTTTTTCTTATCGAAGATTCTGAAAGAAGCTAAGATCTGGATCGAACGAAGTGAGATGAGGTTCGCAGTTGAAACATGGATCTTTAATGAAAGGGGTTGATATTTAATGTTTAATCTTTTCAAGAAAAAGAAAACCGACGAAGCCTTTGTCGTGGTTTACCAAGCTTGTTTTGAAGACGAAGATCCGTATCGTGATTACTTCATGAAAGAGATCATTGGAGTATGCGATTCTCTTGAAAGAGCAATAAGTATGCTCAAGCATGTCAAAAATGCTGAGATTATGTGGCTCAAGAAAGAGAATAACTGGTCCAATGATATTATGGAAGAAAGGCACGAGAAGACGATGTACGTCTTCCACACTAAGAGCGAAAGTGGTAAAGATATTCAAAGGGTTATTGGGATCAAGAAATGGAAGATGAACGAACTCGACCGCATTCAAGTGAAAGAGGGAGGGTCCTAAACAGGGCCTTTTCTTTTTCTTATCGAAGATTCTGAAAGAAGCTAAGATCAGGTCCTAACGAAGTGGACGTTCGCATTTGAAACACTCTCCTTAATGAAGATTAATTCAAAGGAGGAAACTGTGATGATCAGTGATCAAAGGAATCGGAATGGATATTCTGAGGAGTACGACATGGTTGCTCTGGACGAGCTGGCCAAGATGGCGATGAGGTATGTTGCGTGTGAGGATGAAGACTACCGCAAGATATTTAAGACCTATGGTCAGACTGTTCCGGATGGCAGCTATTCTGACTTTTCTTGCAATGTCTGGGAACTGATGACGAAACTGGTTAGGTACGGTGCTAATTTGGAGAAGATCAAGAATGGGAGGGTTGACTACGGAGTGGCTGACAGCGCTGATGAATACCTGAATCTCTGGTATTTGGGATTCGAGAAGGATCAGCGAGTCTACCTGCGGGAGTGAAACAACTCCCTTTTCTTTTTCTTATTTAAGGTTCCGAAGGAAGCTAAGATCTGGATCGAAGGAAGTGAGATGAGGTCGCGAGTGGAACACATTTCTTAATAGAATTATATTTTAGGAGGTACGAATTATGATCGAGAGATACGTTTATGTAATTATAGAGACTGTGTCTAACAATTGGGACAGATCTATGTGGCATGATCCGTTTGTGGGTTATAAACATTCAATAGTTGGTGTTTTTGACACGTATGAACTTGCTGAAAAATGTATGGACAAATGGGAGAAACAAATGTCTATGCAAAAGGAGTTTAAGTATGTTATAAAAAAGACTATGGAATGTTCAGTAACCTTGGATGGAAGGGATATGCTAGATTTAGATCTGTTGCCATTAGAAGATTTTCCGTTCAACTATGATTACGAAGTGACTAGACGTAGACAGATCTATGTTGAAGTGCTAGAGACTGAAGGAATATTAGAAGAGGAGTCCTGAAACATGGACTCTTTTTTTTTCAATAATGTTCAGTTTTTGCAGATGGATATTTATGTAACGTTGCGTGACAAAGTGTGACAAAAACGATAAAAAGTGTGACAGTTGTGACATTTTGAATGTTAAATCTATGTTAAGTAATTAACATAAAATTAACAATTAACATATGTTCAGTGCAAAAAAGTGTCACAATGTGACGTTTTTTACTAAACATTTTAAAAAAGTGTCACAGCCGAAAACCCTTGATTTTATTGGGTTTTTGAGCAATAATGTTCAGTTTTGTGACGTTTTTACACTTTTTTCTTATTATTATACGAAAAATAATGTAATTACAATTAATTTATATATTAATAGAAAATTACAAAATTTTTGTCACAAACGTCACAGAGGTAATTTTAGGCGTTTTTGCGAAGAATTTTACAAAGATTTTTTGATGAGTTTTCTGAAAAAAATTTTAGGTGATTTACAAAAGAAAACAGCTCGCGGGATAAACATGTGTCTTATTGAAGTAATTATATTCAAGGAGGAACTGAACAATGAAGAAGTTTGTTGCTATGATTCTGATGGTGATGGTACTGATGAGCACTACTGCTTTCGCTACCGGTGGGCATCGGATCTACGGATTAGAATTCGTTGATGATTTCAAATACAGAGAGGATTCGAGGTTTTCAACTGTTGGATATGCATACGAAGGTGATCGATTAGATACGTATATCTATATTGGATCAGCATTCAAGATGCGTTTCAACAATATCGAGAATCCCAACGTTGTTGTGATTGAAATCATACGAACTGCCGAAGATATCGACACCGTATGGTACTGCGAGGCTGTAAACTTAGACAGCATCGAAGCGCCTGATGAAGCTTTAATGAACAGATTGATTGCGCACATGGATATTCTTGTTGAGATTATGGAACGACATGGGTGGGCTTAACAGCTTACCCTTTTTTTCTCATCGATGGCAGCGAGATGCACTTCGCGGGATAAACATGCCTCTTAATAGAGAATAAGATTTAGGAGGTATGAATCATGAAACTGTTTAATTCTATTAAGAAGGTTTTCAACAAGGAAACTAATACTCAGAAGCTGAACGAAAATGATGTTGCTGAGCTCAAAAATACTATGGATAATTTGAATTACATCGTCGAGCTCTGCGGCACCGTTCGGCAGGAAGCTATTGAGTATGGCGACAATGAATTTGTTGATCTTCTCGATATGAAGGTACGCAACACTGAGAAGGAACTTGCTAAACTTAGGACAAAAGTAGTGGGCTAAACAGCTCACTTACTTTTTTCTTATCGAATGAAGTGAGATGAGGATCGCGATATAAACATGTGTCTTAATGATAAGTAAGACGTAAGAGCTCATCTGATTAGTTAGGGATGACTGTAGGATAAAGGCGGCTTAAGTATGAGACTACATACTTGGGGGTTGGGGTGCGTAATAAGCGAGCCGCTCGCACTGAATACAGTTGCTTATTTTTTTTTCAAATCATGTTCAATTTTTTCGCGCTGAGAACACTTCGTGTAATAGAGAGGGAGAGTATGCCATCGCTGAGCGCTTTGACATGCTCTTATTTGTTTGTCTTCGGTGTGGTTCGTTGCCCAAACCTCCTTTCTTCATTGTTTCTCTCCTCCTTCATTTCGTCGGCACAGTTGACAGGCGAAGAACCTCTCTCTTGCGGAGGAGAGAAGCGCTTTATATTTTTTAAAGGGTGTGATCAGCAGATGGGAAAGCTTGAAAGTCAGTTCCAGGCAAAACTAAAGAAAACACTTAAAGATCGCTTTCCTGGCTGCGTGGTCATGAAGAACGATCCTAATGATATTCAAGGTATTCCCGATCTTATGGTACTATACGGTAAGAAATGGGCGAGCCTCGAATGCAAAAGAAGTAAGATTGCTCATAAACAGCCGAACCAGGAATACTACGTGGACAAGCTCAACAAGATGAGTTTTGCCCGCTTTATATTTCCAGAGAATGAAGAGACGGTGCTTAATGAGATGGAGGATTTTTTCGGACATTAAAAGACAGTATTAAAACATGGTAAAATTTAAAAGCGCCCACAGCAAGCAAATAAGTAATTAAGCGGATTATTACATGGCGCTTTGTTTATGGATATTTCAAATTTTTACATGGGGGGGGGTAAGTGCAATGGGTAATTACTATTCCGGCATGATGAATGCTACTGGTGGTTCTGAACTTAGGCACCATGGTATTCTTGGACAAAAGTGGGGTGTTCGCAGGTTTCAGAACAAGGATGGCACCTGGACTGAGGCCGGGAAGAAGAAGAGGAGACTTAGCGGTGAAGACCGCAGAGTTAAGGATTACTTTGATCGGAAAGGCGATTCTGAAAGTTTTGATCGCTATGAGTCTATGGATAAATCCGGTAAGAAGAATATCCGTAAAGCCGTAGAAGATTTGGAAGGACCTCATGGGATTAAAGGTTACTATGAAAATGCATATCTTAAAAGCATAGTTCCTCCCTTTAAGAATATTGGTAAAAATCTTAGAAACGAAAGGTTTACACGTGGTGAAAACAAAATGAGAGAAGCTTTTGAAAATAAAAAAGATAATCAAATGAGCACTGATGAATTTAATAAACGAGTTGATAAGGTTACAAATGAATGTTGGGGTTATGTTGATAAATACATAAAGTCTACCGGTAGAACAAATTTGAAAAAAGATCCTTCTTCAATTTTAGAAACCAAGAGAGGTAAAAAGATTAGCAATGCGATAAATAGCATAG
>Ga0326511_10005065_pt1 | contig 10434 bp, 11 predicted proteins | sample 0_2496_0518_D_FD_203701 | JGI IMG/M metagenome (GOLD analysis project Ga0326511, IMG submission 203701) | Bovine rumen microbial communities from UC Davis, California, United States - 0_2496_0518 | ecosystem: Host-associated > Mammals > Digestive system > Stomach > Rumen | place: USA... | reverse complement strand
GGGGCGCAGTTCTATATAGCCGTCCTTGCGGTGACGCAGGTCAAGGTATTTGATGGTGAACTCATCGTTGATGTATCCCACCACAACATCCCCGTCCTGTGCTTCTATGGAGCGGTCGATCACGGCGATATCTCCGTCATTGATTCCGGCTTCGATCATCGAGTCGCCTTCCACTCTCCCGTAGAATGTTGCTTCGGGATTCTGGATGAGGTCCCGGTTGAAGTCTAACGTCTCGTGGTTATAGTCTTCTGCAGGCGACGGGAATCCGGCCTTTATTCCGGGAGCGAACTGTAGCTGCAGTTTCTGCTCAAAGTCTCCTTGTATGATTTGTATGTTTGCCATCAGTCTTTCTATTGCCCTCTGCCTTCTTACCTCTTACTTCTTACATCAGCCTTCAGCCATCAGCCCTCAGACATCTTCATAATTTATTTGTTCTCCAAATCTGTAACGGCATCGTTATCGTAAATCTCAGCCACAATGTCTGTTCTGATAGCACCAGTACTAATCTGTGTGACAGAACTGGGAATAAAGCATAAGCTTTTTTCAGTTGATGTGAGGGCATTTTTGGCGATGATCTTGGTGCCTGGAGCGACAATCAGAAACTCGCCGATTAAAGGCCAGCATGCAACACACACGGTGCCGTCAGCGGAATATAGTCCATAAAATTTGAATTTCTGCTTCCCGGCTTTGAATGAGCCCCTGCGCACGACGAAACCTTTCTCGCTGTAAACATCATCGGGAGTTGTTTTAACTTCGGCATTTTGAGCATAGCCTGTGCTGCAACAAAAGAGAATTGCAACAAATAAGATTAGTTTTTTCATAGTGTTTAGGTGTTTTCGAAGACAAAGATAAGGATTTATTGGGTGATTTAGGTCATTTGTCGAAATACGAAAATGCGAAAATGCGAACATCAGACCAGTTTCTGCTCCACGATGAAGTCGCGCAACTTTGTGCGCCACGTTTTGTTTTGAAGGAGAATCCACAGTTCTTCATCAAGTGAAGCGTATCTGACGTTTTCTTTGAGCCAATGTTTTGACGGCGTTGCGACTTTGGGACGCAGATTCCCTGGATAAGCGAGATGCCAGAAGCCGTCGGACTCCAAGTGCCAGAAGGGTTTGTCAATCCCTGTAGGTGCGTCGAACTGTGAGGCGCGTGTATATTGCTTCATCAGGTTGTTGTATCGCTCCTCTATCCAGTCGTTGAACCGGAAGTTGTTGTCGGAGACAATGTCGCTGTCAACGGCGTCGATGATGGTGAGAAGAAATACGGGCTTCGCCACGATTACCTCTCCTTGTATCTTTGCCTGTCGGATATGTGCTATCAGATCAGCGTAGTGCCTGAAGCATTTCTCGTAGTCGAAAAATTGCAGGGTTTTGTTCATGGATATAATCTACTATTCATCAAATTCTTCATCTGGCATCGAGAGCTCTAGTTCATGCAAAGCGGCAGCTTCATCTGCTTTCCGTATAAATTCCTTGCGCTCAAATCCGGCCATATCAAAGGTCACGAAAGTCTTTGCTACGAGATTTATACTATTAAGGTGACTACACAGGCATAGTCCATTGTTACAACGAATCCAAACAGAGTTCGGATATTTTTCACTAGGGTGTCCCGTCAACACCGCTTTCAGATTATTCAGGATATATTGATGAATTACATCTACCTTACTCAACGAGACATCTTTCAAGAAACGCTCTCTATAGCGATCAAAGAAATGCGGAGTGTAGATGGTTGCTCGCCACGTTGCTTGTTGTCCCCATCCACTCAGAAGTGATAGCATTATGGCATACATCCCTCTACTCTTTAGAAACCTTGCATAATAAATGATACCAAGACTATCTTTCTCAGGTTCGTCAATCGCTCTTCTAAAGAATTGGATTACGAAATCGAAACCTCGTGCGCTTGTATAGGTAAGAGGCTTATAGAAATACCGTTCATTCCTCACCGAGGAATTCGCAAGCTTCCTGTATTTCTTTATGTTGTCATCGATTTTGTGTTGCAAAAATGCAGCATCTTTTGCAAGGAGCATCAGAATCTCTTCGTTGCTCATGGAATCCACGATGACTGTTTTCTTATAATCCGACATAGAAGAAGACATTATTTAAGGCAAGTCACTCTCTACCTCACCTCTGGACGATTCTTTCTCAAGTGTTTCAAGCGTTACATCCGCCATCAAGATTGCTTCTTTAGCAATTTTACCAACTAACGATCTCTGAAAACCGAATCTTGGGTCAATTGCAGCTAGTCTTCCCTGTATGGCAGACTTTATCAATTCAAATCTTCTCTCATCTCTTTCTTTCTTCTCATCGTTTTCGCCTCCATTTTCAGTGTCGAACTCTGCGTCAATATCTGGCATATTACAGCAGTCCTTATATTCGTTAATTAAGGGCATAAACGTGTCTTTCAAAACATTCAAAGCAGCTTGCATACTCTTATACTTTTCTGCCATCTTGGGGTCGTTTCCCATTTTCTCCATGTCTTGTATCAAAGTGTAAATGGAATAAAGTGGGAGTTTTACTTTTTGTTTCATATATCCTTGTTTTATTGTTTTATCTGCGAACCTTTGCTGTCATACCAATCGCCATTGACTTTTATCAGATAATCTAAGGTTCTTGCGTCTATTTTTATATCTTGAATCTGTTTGTCGTAATTGGTTTTGTTCAATCTCCCGTGAATTTGAGTTTTCATTCCTGCGTATAAAACGAGGTCGCCAGTCAAAAAGGAATTATTAGGCAATACTCTAATTTGATGGATCGCAATGCTTGAGTAAGCATAGTATAATCTGTAAAACTGTTGTCTTATATAAACAATCTTACCTCGTGACTCATACAATTTCTTGTGTGTTGCAACATCATATATATAGCCTTTATTCGAACTAATTCCTATCCCATATTTTCCGTCAACTATGGTCGTTACATCCCGTTCTTTTTCTCTGGCTGTATTGACTGCTGTATTTTTTTGCTCATTGGTGTCAGTTGTATTTTTTATTTTAAGAGGACGCCCACGTTTCTTCTTTTCTGGAGCATTTTCTGGGGTACTCTCATTTATTTCTGAATTTTCTTGATTTTTTTCCTTCTCAGTAATAACACGAGATTCAGGCTCTGGGACAAAACGATTTATTCCTGGCGTCAATTCCATTCTAAAGGGGTCTCTAACTACCACCTTTGCCTGTTCTCGCATCTCACGCCTAGCTTTCTCCACTACCTGTCGGCAGCGTTCACGGGTAAGCCCAAATTTATCTCCAACCATTTCTAATGTGTTCACCTGGCCGCGATAGTCCCCTAAACCATAAAAAGCTTCAACGATTTCGGTATCTCTGCGTGATAAAACATCTTGAAGTTTATTTATATAATAATGATTATAGTCGTTTTCTTCAAAGTCGTCAACAAGGGAATATTCGTTCTCTAGGTAATCCATATCCTCGTGAAGCTCTGTTATCTCAGTCAAAGAGGATGGAAGCCGATTTAAGTAATCCATTCTCTTATCACTCATATCCTCATCAATATCAATGTCAGTTGATGCGGGCCTATGACCATATTGTTGTTCGTATTTTTCCTTGAATATTTGAATTTTTTGAAATGAAGAAATAACATTCAATGGGATCCGAACCATATATGCCCAAGAATTTATTGCTGTGGTTATATATTGTGCAATCCAAAACTTTGCATAATACTCAAATCTAGAGCTTTTAGTATTATCAAATCTATCTATCGCTTGCAAAAGCCCTAAGCAACCCTCTTGAATAAGGTCATCTAAAGGAGCACCAAATCTGGAATAGTAACGTGCGATTTCAGCAACCAGTCTTAAATACAGGCTTATTATCTGATTTGTCGCATCTTGATTGCCGTTTCGACAGTCCTTAAATAATCGGTTGATCTCAATATCCGTCAGGTTCTCTTTTTGCGAAAATCCACGAAATTGAGATTTTAAATAATTGTAAGAACCTTTTTGTAGCCCATTACTATGACTGTTCGTTGAGGATGATGTTTCTGTATTTGGAGACTCATCATATGAGTTTATTTCGTTTTGGTCCGAAGAAAAAAAAATCCTATGCAAATGTAGTCCTTCAAGATTACACTGCTTGGCAATTATATTAAACAGATGAATACAACTTGAACTTCTACGAATCTGTGTTGATTCAGATAATCCGCCAAAATATTTTTTTATATTTACATCATTATTTACTGCTTCAGAAATCACCAATCGAAAAAGCGGATTTCTTAAAAGTGTTCTGGAAATTACATACTGTTTTAGTTCTTCGTCAAGGTCGGGGTATATATATCCAAGACTGGTTAGGAACCAACTCTTATATATTAAATAAGTCAAGCCGTGAAAACTTGCGCATTTTACATGGTTCTCCCCATATTTTTGGTATGCTCCAATTTTACGATCAATACCATCTGATAGAAGGGCTTGTCCGAGTTTTATATATCCGAGGCCAGGATCGCCCAAATCCCTCATAACCTTGCAGATGTTTGTAGTGCCATCGGTGAAGTTACTAAACTGTGGAATACTTGCATTATCTATTTCAGCTCCACAATAATGGGTGCATATATAATCAATATAGTATTTATATGGGATTGAGGTCATCTGGAGTATATAGTCTTCCATCTTAGAGCGCGGAAATACATAATCGCGCTCTAACATTTCCTCTGATATTGCTTTTTCAAAGGACAAATCAAAAAACTCCTCCAGAAATTCTTCCACTTTATAAATTACGATATACTGAATTTACTTAACCGATTAACGATTTTCTTCATTTCATATTGGAATTCCTCATCCTCTTCAATGAGCTGGGTAATATAATCAGAATTTAGGAGAAGTTCTCGGAATTTACTAGCAACACTCATCGCATGCTTTCGCGACTCTTCTTTAGAAACTTTTGCTGCAGCGCTTTCTATCGATTCACGGCCATCTAAATATGCTTTTAATGCATTATTGGCTTCTGTAGTATTAACTTTTGCCAGTTTTGCAACATCACGTAATTCTGTAGCCTTTATTATAGAGCCATCCTTAATTTTGCCACAGAGTTCGTCTATAAGGTGAAGGTCCGGATTCTTTTTATCTTTTGATGTTATATCTCCGTTCTTGAGCATCTCAAAATAATAGCTCCATTTACTCTGATCTGTATCATCATTTTCAAGCATTGTTTCATACACCTTGACATAGAGCTTCGACTTTGACGGAGTTAGTCCACAATCTTTAGCAATCGCCTCAATAGGTTTTTTGGACTTCAGGCTATGCCTATACAGATACCCGGCTTGCTCAAATGGTGTCCACTCTGTCACACCATCGATATGTATTGAACCGATCAAGGAAAAAACCATGTCGTCAGACAAATCGTCAGGGAGGACATTACACCTCACCTTACCCCACCTGATTTTATCAATTCGACAGAGCAGGCGATATGCGGCCAAACGGCTATTACCCTCAATGACTACGCCATTACGCACAAACAAAGGATGAGTCAGTCCTCCTACAGATCTAATGGACGCCCTAAGTTTCTTCACATTTTCAAGATGGATCATCACCTCCTCAATATCCTTTTGAGTTGGCTCTGCCCCATACAATTTTAAACGTAAGGCAGAATAAACACGTGGATTCTCAGGCCAAAACAATAGTTCATCCACATTCAGTTCTTCTTCCTTAAACTCAATTGTTTCTTTTTGAATTACTATTTTACCCATTGTCGTCGATGTTTAATATTTGTCTAACCATGTCACCAAAACTATAATCAATATCCTCTTTGTACTGTTTAAGATTAATATCACCTTGAGCAAGGAATGCTGCGCTTTGCTTTGCTTTTAGAAGCTTGTCTATCCATACATCAATACTGTCAGCAACAAGTAAATTATAAATGTTGCATTGTTTTTTTTGTGAAATTCGGTGGATTCTATCTTGGGCCTGTAAATAGTCGTCAAGATTAAACCCGCGATCATAAAATATACAGTTATTTGCCACCGTTAAGGTCAAACCTTCCTTTGCAGACTGGGGGGTTGCAAACAATATTTTGGATTCACCGAACTTAAATCGATCTACAGAACGTCCTCGCTCTTCTACACTCATTTTTCCGGTAATCTTGACTGCATCATATATTTTATATTTTTTTGTAAAATAATCAATGTTGTCAGTAAAAATTGACCAAACAATTACCTTCTCATCTCTTTTAATGATTTCACGAATGAGATCGTCCAGCATCTCCTCTTTACCAGAAGTGCTATCATAGCGGTCATCTAATAGCTTAGGATTAGAAGCAACCTGAACTAATCTTAAAAGTCTTTTTAAGGAATCTTGAGATTCGTCAAACAGAGATTTGTCGCCTCGATGGATAGTCATCGTCATTTCTGTTCTGATCTGCTCGTATATACGCCGCTGCTCATCCTCAAAATCAACATAAAAGGCCATGTATTTCTTGGACGGCAACGAAATGATTCCACTATTTTTGGTTTCTCTAACAGAAAAACTTGTTATTCTTTTAAATATCTTTGAGACAGCATCTTCAAATTTTTCTCTTTGCGCTTCATTGCGGCCCAACTCGTTACTAAGATTACATTCGCTCTTAAAGGAACTAAAATCTGTCCCTAAGCTTTCACCATAGTCTAAAAAGTATATCTGGGCCCACAGGTCGTAAGGTCTATTTGCGACAGGAGTACCCGTCATAATTACCCTGATTTTAAATAGCGGAGCCAGCTTGAAAAAATCCTGTGTTAACTTTGAATCCGGATTTTTTATTTTCGTTGATTCATCAATAATGATACCGACGTTTCTCGTTTTCAAGAATAAGGCCATACGCTCGTTCTCGCTAGAAACAGTCTCGAAGTTGGTTATTATCACTTCAGCCCTACTATTAAACACGAAAAAGTTACTATGTTTATTATTGTCCAGCGTTTTGGGGCGTATATTGGTATGCTCTCCGAATTCCTCAACCCAGTTTTTAACAAGAGTCTTTTTTGTAACAATAAGGACTGTGTCTATTTCGCGTTCCTTTAACCAATACAACAATAGATCAATTGCAATCTTCGTTTTACCAAGTCCTTGCTCATGAAAAATTGCAGCATAATCCTTGTCTTTTATTTCAAGAAAAGCTTCACGCTGGTACGAGAAGGCATCATGTTTTGTCGAATAGTCGTAATGCGACTTTGGAGCTAACATTTTCATGGCAAAACCTCCCCTTTTTTCATTGGATCAACCGTGTGAAACGTAATCTCTGACGAATCATGAGACTTTCTAAAATTACGGAGAAAGTTACGCATTGTTGCATATCCGCTCCACGAACTTGACATAACGATGTGGCGCTCTTGTTCGAAAGTCTTCAATTCTTTAATATAAGCATCTAATTGGGCTATAGTGTGTTTCTTAACGATATCATCATTCGTCTTCGCCTCGCCTATAATAACAAATTTTGATGTATGCACATAAATATCGGCCCTAAATCCATCAATCACTCTAGGTGGAGTCTTGCCGGACTCACCAAGATCGATGGAAATCTGGTTTTCCTCAATACAAAACGTGCGTTTTATATACTCTACAGCATTACGCACGAATTGTCTATGTGCCTCCGATTCCATTCCTATTCGTACCTATGTATATTTTCAATTAACTCCTGAAGCATATCAGATAATGACAAAATCGAGTCACGCTTCTTTTCACACGAATATTCCGTAGCTAGAGCTTTTACTTCACGGAAGCTCATATCATCTATGCGTGAAATCAACTCATTACAGAGTACTTCATAAGGTACTTTTTCAAGATCTTGCGCAGATGACGATGAACTTTCTTGGGCTAATATTTTTTCTGCCTCCGTAAGATTATTTCTCAGGAATGCAGCTTTTGCCTTATCACTTTTAAGCACATCGGGTAATTTTCGAACACTAAGTGCTTTATCAATATTTCCCTCTGCAACCCATTGCGCAAAATCATCAATTGAATAACCAGCATTAGCCACAGCATTTTTAATCCTGGGAGTTTGGTATTCCATAAATTTAGAAAACTCTCTCGTATCAAAATCCAAATTGTTTTCTTCGATATATGATTTATATGGGCCTTGCATACACTTATAAGCGTCAATTGACCTATTGATCTCATTTGTATTTCCTCCACACAAAGAAATAATTTGAGACATCGGCAAGTAATCTATTTCACTTAATTGATATAAATACTTAGCCTTTGAATACGGATCCCAATCACGAGGACCAACAAGATGCGACTGTAATCGAATGGAGTGAATGTCGTAATCCGACATCTGTTCATACAACAACGCAGGAATCTCAGCCCATGTGCCATCAGGTTTTGTCTCGTTAAACTCTTTGTAAATTTGTAAACGAGTGTTGCCCTCAATAACAATCATCTCACCCGAGGCTGTATGATTAACGACTATGGGATGGATGATTCCTTTGCTTACACGAATTGATTCTCTCAACGTCCGATAGGAAGTTGTCGCATCACCCGTTCCGGAGTCTGAAAGTGCAAGAGCTATCTGTTCGCTTGTTGGTTCTCCAGAATAGTTTTCCAGAAACTGCTTGATTCTAGGGTTCTGATGATCGAGTTGAATTAAGTTAATGTTAATCTTCTGATACTTGGGGGCTTCCATATTATATCGTTTTAGGTTTTAAATCTTCAAATCGTAAATCGAAATATTTCCTTGCGATTTCAGGAAATTCTTCTTCAAAGTCTAGCATAGCCTGATAACATGAGCAGTATCTTGATTTGGGGGTAAATCCTTCCGGATAAATTAGCTTGTTATTATAAACACCCTTTTCGTTATCGTATTGAATACCCTGATGATATTCTTCATTGCGAACGCAATATTGCCTAAAACTCATCTTTTTAAAGAAACTTGGTTGATTACACCATCTTGCAAGCTGTGTATACATATTCTTAAATCGAGTGTTTTTATATTCTTCAAATCGCATTATGTACGGCAGACAACCAAATTCCATTAGTGTCTTTATCCGATAAAATGCGCCTTCAATGTCCTTCTCATCTTGACTGTCAAAGGCGACAAGAACATACAACTTTGTTTCTCTCGTGCAATATTTTGTCCAAATATTGAGTCCTCTTATTGTTTGATCTACCTGTTTCTTCTCGTATGGGTCGTCTGTCCTATAGTGGTCAAATGCAAAAATATAATCACCATAGTATTTCACCTGATTTAACAATCTTGCCTTCTCCTCAGTCATTAAACGTATATCCATGCCCTGCCTAAATTGAAAAGGCTTACCAGTAGCTTGAAGTTGCTCCATAACGCTTTTGAAAACCGAGGGGGGGGCTGCCATAATATTATCATCCCAGAGGTATATTTTGGGACGCGAGGTGTCCAAAAATTCTTCGACTGGCGACCAATATTGAACCTTGCTGGATAATCTATTTACACAAAACTCGCAATGACGTATACACCCTCTAGTGGTAAAACCGATAGAGAAACTTAGGTAGTCATCCCAATCACGCTTCTTCTTTTTTTCATCCCCAGATGTTTTCCATTCAATATAGTCTAAATATAGACTGTAATCTGGTTTAAAATGTTCGACAATATCAGGTAATGTTGGCCCGTTAATCTCAAAAAAACCGGTTCCTCCGTAACAAATAAACCTTTTCTTTATCATCAAATTTATGATCTCTGGTATTTTTGTAAACTTAAATACCTTTGACATTACTAGAAGATCAAAATCTGAAAAGTTTATTTTATTATTGATTGCTATTTCATCGTAACTTTGTATAAGTCTAACAGTGTGACCAAAGTGTTTGCAATAGCCAGATATTTTCAGCAGAACAAGGTTGGGGTGTCGGGTTCCATTATCCAACAAATCAGCATCGATTATGCCAATTTTTAGCTGCTTACTTTTTTCAATAATATCGCAGCAGTTAAACCCTATATTATTCTCAAATTGTAACAACCTTTAATATTCTTGTAGGATGTGGAATATACCTTGTTTCTAGTTAAAACAGATTTATTCGACTCTAGCGCAGAGTCCCTTCTTGTTTAAACACACCAGGTAGTTATTATCAATCAACACGAGGATATCAGTTTCAGGTTTAGACCAATCTACCAATTCTTCAAAGCCCATCTCTACGGCTTCATCAGGTTGCACCTCACGCCAGCCGTTCTTCGCGGCTTCATTCAACATCTTGGCAGCATCTTCATCAACAAGATCTATCAAGCCCATCCACTCCTGATACATCCCACCTTTGCTAATATTTATGCTATTGTATTGCATTTTTTTCGTGTTATTTTTTCACGATATTACACTAATCTCGCCCCAAATTTACAAAAATCATTCGACTTTGTGGCCATTTTTTTCAAAAAAAATGGGCCGTCACCTCCTTTTGCGCTAGCAAATGGGGCCGAGGTGTAACCGAAGGCAATTTACAGCACCGCGATAACGTTCAATGCGCACAGCGCACAGTGCACAGTTTTTTAGGCGAGGGGTATGAGGG